>Ga0209398_1001272_pt1 | contig 13309 bp, 9 predicted proteins | sample AshMeaBigSpring_FD_184125 | JGI IMG/M metagenome (GOLD analysis project Ga0209398, IMG submission 184125) | Groundwater microbial communities from Big Spring, Nevada to study Microbial Dark Matter (Phase II) - Ash Meadows Big Spring (SPAdes)... | ecosystem: Environmental > Aquatic > Deep... | reverse complement strand
ACTCTCTAAATCCGTGGCATTCAAGCGAGCCAATTCGGCTTTGGCAAACGCTTGCTCAAACACTTCATCCTTGAAAATGGTAGGAAAAATAGTGCGCTTCATCTTAAATCAAATTAGCGTTTTTACAGTTTATCTCAATAATTCTACATGCCTCTTTTTCTGCAGCATCGTTTATCGTTTCACTTCCCGAAAGTACAAAACCATTCAAAGACACTCATTTCATTATAGATTAGCTATTTCTTCCTCCGATAGACCCGTTAACTGTACAATTGCGGCTATAGCTAAGCCCATTTGCTTGGCAGTTCTAGGTACTTCTATTTTACCTTCTATTTTACCTTCTATTTTGCCCTCTAATTTGCCCTCTAATTTGCCCTCTATTTTGCCCTCCAATTTTCCATCATCAAATGCGGTATCAATCACATTTTTTAAGTCGCGGTATACCTTTAAGCTGTTTTCATAGCTTTCTAAGTCGGTAGCATTCAATCGAGCCAATTCAGCTTTGGCAAAGGCTTGCTCAAACACTTCATCCTTAAAGATGGTGGGTATTTGTTGAAAGTCTTCTAAATGTTTGATAAAATAGAGCCATTTATCCAATCTAGTAGCTAATTCAGTATCTAAGAAACGGAAATTGGGCATTTCCAAATAAATATAGGTCAACTTGCTATAAAAGGTTTTCCCATGTTGGTTTTTCAATTGGATGGTGTGTACAACTTCATTTTTTTCGATTTCGGTATCGTAATCATCAAACTTAAAATCCAAAATGCCCACACAATAAACCGCTTTCAATTGATAATTCCATTCGCCTTTTTCAGCTTGTTCCCGAATGGGGAAAGTGGAATAATAGATGGTTCTTTCTTTAAAGAAATTTTGTTTTGCTTTTTGTAGCTCTACAATAAATTTTTCTCCGCGTTCATTTTCGCAATAAATATCGTAAATAGCTTTTCTGTCGGTTTCGGTTATACCTAACTGCTCCGTATTTTTAAAATGAAGGGTTACAATTTTGTTGTGCGGAGGTAACAGACAATTTAAAAAGTCAATGAGCAAGGGTTTACTAGCTTCCTCGCCAAAAATTTTTTTAAATCCAAAATCGGTAAATGGATTTACATATTTCGATTTCATGTGCTATCACAATGTTTTATGACGAATATACATCCATATTGCGACATATGTAACACCCCGCCCATTTTGCAAGCGTAGGCTTATGGAAGCACCTGCACCGTGACCTGCATAGCACATTAAACCTTTGCAACAAGCGAGCTACCTACTACATGCCGCCAATAATTTTCTTGTAGCTTGCTACAATACCTTTAATTAAGGAGGAACTAAAACCTTGGTGCTCCATTTCGTTCAAGCCTGCAATAGTGCATCCCTTAGGAGTAGTTACTTTGTCTATTTCTTGTTCGGGGTGGGTATTGCGTTGTAAAAGCAGTTCCGCTGCACCTTTTACGGTTTGTGCTGCTATGAGCGATGCCACCGAGGCACTAAAACCAATTTCTATGCCTGCTTGAATATCGGCTCGGATGTACCGTAATGCAAAAGCAGTACCACTAGCAGCTAGCACGGTAGCAGCATCCATTAATTTTTCTTCAATCACCACCGTTTTGCCTAGCTGATTGAATAGGGCTTCTAAATAGGCTACTTGTTCGGTCGTATTATTGATGCCACAAATACAAGTCATGCTTTGCGCAATAGCAATTGCGGTGTTAGGCATTGCTCTGAATATGGGAAAATTGGCGCCTACTATGTTTTGAATATCTTGCATCCACACGCCTGTAACCACGCTCACCAAGATATGTTTTTCTGCATGTAAATAGGGTTTCAATTGCTCCAATACCTCTTTTATTTGAAACGGTTTGATGGCCAAAATAACATAGTTGGCAAAGTCAACTGCAGCAACATTGTCGTTACCAACCAACACTCCTTTTTCTTTAAGGGCAACTAGTGTTTTAGGGTTACGTTTGGTAACCATTAATTGGTTTGGCAAAACAAAACCACTATTAATCAATCCCTCTGCGATTGCGGTTCCTAAGTTACCGCCACCGATAATGGCAATTTTATTATCCATATGTTTTTACATTTTTGGGAACAATGACAGGTAAAACCGATTAAAAACAACCAAAAGAAGTTACCAAATTTTGGCGGCATATAAATAGTTGCTTACATAATCGGTCACTCCTTCTTCTAACGAATAAAACTTGGCGGTATAACCTGCTTCCCGAAGTTTTTGCATATTGGCTTCGGTAAAGTATTGGTATTTATCACGAATATCCATAGGCATATCGATAAAAGATATTTGGCTAGGCAAGTGCAATGCCGAAAAGGTTGCTTTTGCCAAATCGTAAAAACTGCGTGCTTCCCCGGTACCAAGGTTGTATAAGCCTGATACACAATTTGCCACACCTCCACTTGCCCCCGATGCTTGCACATGCATCATCCAAGCGATAACTTTCACCACATCTTTCACATACACAAAATCGCGCAATTGTTGCCCGTCGGCAAATCCATCTTTGTGGCTTTTAAACAAGCGTACCATTCCTTCCTTTTTAATTTGCTGAACAGAATGAAAAATGACGCTTGCCATTCTTGCTTTGTGGTATTCGTTGGGGCCGTATACATTAAAAAATTTCAATCCCGCCCAAAAAGGCGGCTGTACTGCTTGTTGTATTGCCCACTTATCAAACTCGTTTTTACTTACGCCGTACGGATTTAAAGGTTGCAACGCTTCTACTACCTCGTGATTATCATTATACCCAAGCGCACCATCGCCGTAGGTAGCCGCCGAAGATGCGTAAATGAGCGGGATACCTGCTGCGGCACAATGTCGCCAAATACTTTGTGAAAAAGCAACATTTAGTTTTTGATGCACTGCATAATCAAATTCGGTAGTATCGGTACGTGCGCCAAGATGTATCAAACAAGCAATTGGCGAATCATTCCGCAACAGCCAATTGAATACGCTGTGCCTTTCTACAATGGCAGCAAACTGCTTATTTTCCCAATTTTTCCTTTTTTGTTCTACCCCAAAGTCGTCCACCAAAATCAAATTGGTATATCCTTGTTCGTTTAAATATTGCACCATACAGCTACCGATAAAGCCGGCAGCTCCGGTAACCATAATATAGGCAGAAGTTTGCATTGTGTTAATTTAACAATTTTTCTATGGCAGTATCGTATTTGTTTTTCCAATCGGCGATGTTACCCCAATTTTCTTGGTTTACTTGTATAGCGCCATCGGTCACCACCCCAAGTTGGGTTGCTGTAATACCTGCTGCTTGTGCTGCATTCAATACCGTCTGCAATTGTTGGGGCTGAACGCTTACTACTACACGGCTTTGGGCTTCGCCAAACCAAAAGGCATCGGTACGTATAGGTAAATTGGCCGCTACCTCAAAACCTAAATGATGTTGAAAACCACTCTCTAGCAACGTGATGGCCAAACCACCTTCGCTGATATCGTGTGCCGAAACAACTTGTTTTTGTTGTATGAGTTGTGCAACGAACGCTTGTAAAGCTGCTTCTTCCTCTAAGTCAAATGCAGGTGCAGGACTGTGCTCTATAGAAATAATTTTATGTACATACTCGGATGAGCCAATATCGTTTTTAGGTGTTCCTAGTAATACGATGCAATCACCGGCCGATTTGAAGCAAAGCGTCATTTTATTGTCTACATTATCTAACACCCCTACCATTCCAATAGTAGGCGTAGGATAAACAGGGCCATCGGGGTTTTGGTTATAAAAACTTACGTTTCCGCCAGTAACTGGGGTATTGAATTTGCGACATGCATCGCCCATTCCCTTCACCGCCTGAACAAATTGATAATATACTTCCGGATCGTAGGGATTACCAAAGTTTAAACAGTTGGTAACGCCTAATGGCTCGCCACCGCTACATACAATATTGCGTGCAGCTTCGGCAACGGCAATCATACCTCCAACATACGGATTGGCATATACATACTTGCTATTGCAATCAACTGTCATGGCTAAGGCTTTACCAGTTCCTTTGGCCAATACAATAGCCGCATCGCTTGGCGCGTTTGTGCCTACATTGGCGGCTCCAACCATGCTATCGTATTGCGTATAAATCCATCGCTTGCTAGCAATATTGGGCAATTGTATTAATTTTTCGGCAATAGCTTTAATGTTATCAATATCTTCAACGTGATTGATATTGAACGCCTTTATTTTCTCAAAATAAGCAGGTTCGGTATACGCTCTATCGTATTGTGGTGCGCCGCCTCCCAATACCAATTCATAAGCAGGGATAGACGCTTCTAGCTGACCATGCATATAGAAATTTAACAAACCGTCTTCAGTAACCTCTCCAATATTGCTTGCACTCAAATCCCATTTTTCAAATATATCGAGTACTTGTTTTTCTTTCCCTTTTTCTACCACTATCAACATGCGCTCTTGGCTTTCGCTCAACAACAATTCCCATGCTTTCATATCTTGCTGACGGGTGGGCACTTTTTCTAAATCGATGCGCATTCCCACGCCTCCTTTGGCACTCATTTCGGCTGTTGAACAAATAATACCGGCTGCCCCCATGTCTTGCATGCCCACAATAGCATCTGTTTCAATCAATTCAAGGCATGCTTCTAACAACTTTTTCTCTTGAAATGGATCCCCTACTTGTACCGCCGGTAATTCCTGAACACTTTCTTTGGTAATATCAGCACTTGCAAAGCTAGCTCCACCAATACCATCTTTACCCGTGGCACTACCTACAAAAAACACCGGATTGCCTACGCCTTTTGCAGTAGCACTTATCATTTTTTTGGCTTCCATAATACCCACACTCATTGCATTAACAAGTGGATTGGTATGATAGCACTCTTCAAAATAAACTTCGCCCCCTACGGTAGGTACTCCAAAACAGTTGCCATAATGCCCTATTCCGTGTACAACACCGGCTAATAAGTGTTGTGTTTTTTTATCTTTCAAATTGCCAAAACGCAAACTGTTGAGCGAAGCAATAGGACGTGCACCCATTGTAAAAATATCGCGCTGTATCCCTCCGACACCTGTAGCGGCACCTTGGAACGGCTCTAACGCACTTGGGTGGTTGTGGCTTTCAATTTTGAAAACAACACCCACTCCATTCCCCATATCCATTAAGCCTGCATTTTCTTCGCCGGCAGCTACTAATAGTTTTCCCCCTTCGCGTGGTAAAGTTTTAAGCCACTTAATAGAGTTTTTATAACTGCAATGCTCGCTCCACATAGCGCTGAAGCTGCACAATTCTGTAAAATTGGGTGTACGACCCAACTTTGATTTTATTAACTCAAATTCTTCCTCCGTTAATCGAAGTTGTTGTGCTGTTTTTGCTGTAATTTCCATTATTGGTATTGTATTCGTTCGTTGACGGTAACTAAGTGGCTATGCCTACACTCTATATGCTACATTGACCACTCAAACAATTGGCGGGGCAAATGTAAGAAAGCCTTGTTTAGTAAGAACGTAAAAAAATCCTTTGTCAAAATTGAGCACACTACAACAACAAATAACGCAGAAAAATATATTACTACTCAAATCCAAGTGAAAAGGTGTAAAAAAGCATCATCGGCAATAATTGACAAACTTACCACACTGCCAAAACTCAATGCATTATCCATGCTTTACTACCTTCATAATCAGCAACATAATGGGTGTTTGAATGAAAAAAACAATAACAAACAAATAGATATCAAAACATTGTAAAAACAAGAAAGTTTCTTTATCCATTAAAAATAGATATATGTTGAATAAAATATTTTTTTTGGGCTTTTTTTTGGATATTGTAAAATTTTTGTTGCATTTTCATTGAAAAATGCGTTTATTTGTACAGCTAAATCTTAAAAATATGTCATTACGTTTTCAAGCAATTAACAATTTGACGAGCGAACCCAACGAGGTTGCTCAGGCCAGTACCACCAAAATCACCGGTATATTTGGCGAAAATGTTTTTACACTTGCTACTGCCCGTCAGTATTTAACTGACGAAGCTTATAAAAGCCTTGCAGCGAGCATTAAAGGTGGTAAAAAAATTGACCGTTCTTCAGCAAACGCTATTTCTAATGGTATCAGAGCTTGGGCCGAAAGCAAAGGCGTTACCCACTATACGCACTGGTTTCAACCATTAACAGGCACTACTGCTGAAAAACACGATAGCTTCTTTACCTTGAAAAGTGATGGCACCGCTATTGAAGAATTTGATGGAAGTGCTTTGATTCAACAAGAACCCGATGCTTCTTCATTTCCAAATGGTGGTTTGCGTGCAACTTTTGAAGCAAGAGGTTATACCGCTTGGGATCCTTCTTCTCCCGCCTTTATCATGGAAATTGGACAAGGTAAAACTTTGTGCATTCCAACAATCTTCATTTCTTATACTGGCGAAAGCTTAGACTATAAAGCACCATTGTTAAAAGCATTGGAAGCTTTGAATAATGCAGCGGTAGATGTTGCTCATTATTTTGATAAAAATGTAACCAAAGTAACTGCAACTTTGGGTTGGGAGCAAGAATACTTTGTAATTGACGAAGCGTTAGCAAATGCGCGTCCTGACCTAGTACAGTCTGGCCGTACCGTATTTGGTGCATCTCCAGCGAAAGGTCAGCAATTGGAAGATCATTATTTTGGTTCAATTCCTGAAAGAACTTACGCTTTCATGCGCGATTTTGAAACAGAATGTTACAAATTAGGTATTCCACTTCGTACTCGTCACAATGAGGTTGCTCCTGCTCAATTTGAGTGTGCTCCAATTTTTGAAGAAGTAAGCGTTGCCGTAGACCACAACTCATTGTTGATGGACATTATGGATCGTGTTGCACGTCGTCACAAATTGCGCGTATTGGTTCACGAAAAACCATTTGCCGGCATCAATGGTAACGGTAAACACAACAACTGGAGCTTGGCTACAGATACCGGTGTTAACTTATTGAGCCCTGGTAAAACACCAAAAACCAATTTGATGTTCTTGACCTTCTTTGTAAATACTATCAAAGCGGTTCATGACTATGCTGACTTATTAAGAGCTTCTATTGCTTCTGCCTCTAACGACCACCGTTTAGGTGCTAATGAAGCCCCTCCTGCTATCATTTCTGTATTCTTGGGTCAATATTTAGCTAAAGTTTTAGATGAAATTGAAACAAGAGTAGGTGGTAAATTTGATGAGCAAGATGAAGCTATCTTGAAATTGGATATTCACCGTTCTATTCCTGAATTGTTATTGGACAATACCGATAGAAACAGAACTTCACCTTTTGCCTTCACAGGTAATAAATTTGAGTTCCGCGCTGTAGGTTCTTCTGCTAACTGCGCTAGCCCAATGACTGTATTGAATGTAATTGTTGCAGAAACATTGAAAACATTCAAGAAAGATGTTGATGGCTTAATTGAAAGCGGTGAGAAGAAAGAAATTGCTATCATGCACACTTTACAACGTTACATAGTTGAAAGCAAAAAAGTGTTGTTTGAAGGTGATGGTTACAGTCAAGAATGGCATGAAGAAGCAGCTCGTCGTGGATTGCAAAATGTACCAACCACGCCACTTGCTTTAGATGCAATGGTTACTGAAAAAGCAAAAGCTTTATACGCTGCTAACAGTGTATACACACACTCTGAATTAGAAGCAAGACACGAAATTGAACTTGAAAAATACATCAAGAAAGTTCAAATTGAAGCTCGCATCATGGGCGATTTAGCTTTGAACCACATCATTCCGGTAGCGGTTAAATACCAAAATGATTTGTTAGCAAATATCAATGGCTTAAAAGCAGCTGGTTTACCAGAAAGCGCTTATGCTAGTCAATTGGCTATACTTACTCAGGTGAGCAACCACATTCAAGTGGTATATACCAAAACCTACGAAATGGTAGAAGAAAGAAAACAAGTTAACAACTTGAGCGATACTCGCGAAAAAGCAATTGCTTATTGCAGCCGCATCAAAGAAACTTTCTTCGACGAAATTCGTTACCATGTAGATAAATTGGAAGGTTTAGTAGACGACGATTTGTGGACTTTACCTAAATACCGCGAAATGTTGTTCTTAAGATAAGCCTTTCCGCATCTTTAGGATATACTTAGTTTAGCTATAAAGCCCCGTTTGATTCATTTCAAATGGGGCTTTTGCATTTGATGACTATTACAACTTGACAGGCATTTCAACTAATTCATGATGTGCATTTTAGGACAATACTTTTTACTAAAAATGGCTTCATTTCATTTAACAATCAGCCGCTTGGCTACTACCACATACAAAACCAAAAACTTCTACACCGTTACTAATCAGTAGCAAAGTGCAATACCACAAGACAATAAAAAAGTGGAACAAATTACTTTGCTCCACTTGCAGTTTTATTATCAACCAATGTATTTTTGGCTTCTATTCAATTTCCCACACTTCCTTACCGCGTAATAATTTGTCCAAATTACCCGTTCCTTTAGTAGCAATGGCATTGTCAATTTGTGCTGCCATGATATCTTCGTAGCAAGGGCGATTAGCTTCGTAAAAAACACCAAATGGTCGTGGAAAATGGCCTTCCACGCGTGGATCGTCGAACATTCTTACCAAAATCTGAGCCTTGTAAAAATCATTTTCATCGTGGATCCATAAATCGTCTGCACTTACCTCATCGGTCAATTCTACAACCACGGGTTTAAATCCGTCTAGTTTAATGCCTTTGTTGTTATTGGCTCCAAACAAAAGCGGTTTGCCATGTTCTAAAAATACAACTTCATTGGCTTTAGAAGATTTTTCGGTAAATACCTCAAATGCACCATCGTTGAAGATGTTACAGTTTTGATAGATTTCTAAGAAGGAGGCACCTTTGTGTTGGTGACTACGCAAAAGCATACTTTGTAAATGCTTGGGATCTCTATCCATGCTACGAGCAATAAATGTGGCATCTGCACCCATTGCTAAGGCTAGGGGGTTGAAAGGGTGGTCGATACTACCAACAGGCGTGCTCTTAGTAATTTTATTAATTTCTGAAGTTGGAGAATATTGCCCTTTGGTAAGCCCATAAATTTGGTTGTTGAACAACATGATGTTCACGTCAAAATTGCGTCTCAACAAATGAATGGTATGATTACCGCCTATGCTTAGGCCATCGCCATCGCCTGTAACAATCCAAACGCTCAGTTCGGGGCGGCTAGCTTTAAGTCCGCTTGCTACAGCGGTAGCCCTTCCGTGAATGCTATGCATACCATAGGTATTCATGTAGTAAGGAAAACGGCTGCTACATCCAATACCACTAATAATTACAATGTCTTCTTTAGGTACGCCAATAGTGGGCATAATTTTTTGCACTTGCGCTAATATGCTATAGTCGCCGCAACCAGGACACCAACGCACTTCCTGATCGGTTGCAAAATCTTTGGCAGTTAAAGTGGGCTGTGTAGCGGTTTTAAGTGTTTCTGTCATTCCAATAAAATTATAAATAAGTATCCTGCAAGGCATGCAGGCTTGCAAAATTCGCTATTTATCGTTAATAATCCATAAACATTTACATTTTGCTATTGCAATTTCGAAAAAATTAAGACTCTTTTCTTTTTACTATCAAAAACCAATCGTTTTCGAGAGATAAATACCCATAATCGTAACAAAAAAAGTACACGTTTCCTTTTTTGTTGGTGTATTGGTGTGTGTGGTATTTAAATACATAGCCTGCTACAAGCAACTGTTGTTTGGTGCATTTGCCCATTTCCTCTGTTATAGGTAACAAATCTTGTAATATCCGTCGATTTTTAAGCAATGCATTGTTGATGTTGCGTATGTAATTGTTATCAGGTGCTTTCAGTTGGTTGTTGTAGCTATTTCTACAGCCATCGTCACAAAATTTTTTATCGGCGCGGCCGCGAATATTTTTTTGGCAAAACAAACAGGTTTTTATTTCATTATTGATGGGCATATTTCGCTCTTTTCAAGATTGAAAGATACTTATTTATCAATTATGTACAAGCGTTTACAAACGGTTACATTCGTCTACAAATGATTAGATACCGATTAATCGTTACATCAACTATCACCTTTGTATCGTTGAAGCCACGGGCCCGGCATCAATTGAAATAACAAAATGTATCACCCGTGTTCGGCTTATCAATACCAAGCCGTGCACACAAATAAAAAAATCATGTACGCATTAAAAAACAAAGTGCAATTAATTGGCCATTTAGGCAATATTCCTGAAATCAAACAACTATCTGACAATAAAAAGATGGCGCGATTTAGTATTGCCACGAGTGAATCATACAGAAATGCCAAGGGCGAAAAAATAACCGAAACACAATGGCACAGCCTTGTAGCTTGGGGTAAGGTTGCGGAAATAGCAGAAAAATACTTACAAAAAGGCAATGAAGTAGCTATAGAGGGCAAATTGGTGAATAAAAACTACACAGATAAAGAAGGCATTAAGCGATACTCCACCGAGATACAAGTAAATGAATTATTGCTTTTAGGCAGCAAACAAAAAGCATAAACGTTCCCCTTATTCTGCCAGCCTGTTGCTTTGTTTATTGCAGCAGGCTGCAGTAATATGGTGCTTATCGCAAGCAAAAGGAAACGAAAGCATGTGCACTTTCTATCAATTATGCAACCAACTTGCTACAAATGCCGGTTGTTCGGTAATTTAGCATTATTATAGCTTATGACCCAAACAGACACTTCCAATACCAATTTTCAATTGGCGGCTAATTTTATCCAACACACCAATCAATCGGTTTTTTTAACAGGCAAGGCGGGCACCGGTAAAACCACTTTTTTAAAATACATCCGCAACCATTGCCTTCAACAAATAGCCGTTGTAGCCCCTACAGGAGTTGCCGCCATCAACGCAGGGGGCGTAACCATTCATTCTTTTTTTCAATTACCATTTGGCCCCTTTCTGCCTGAAAACATTGGCCTTTTTGGCAATCAAGACTACTTTAACCCGCGTCATAGCCTTTTGGGTAAGATGCGCATGAACAACAACCAACGAAAGGTATTGCAGCAATTAGAACTGCTAGTAATTGATGAAATAAGCATGGTGCGCTGCGATACACTTGATGCGATTGATACCATTTTGCGAAGCATCAGAAAAAGATACCAAGAACCTTTTGGTGGCGTACAATTGCTGTTTATTGGCGATATGCACCAATTGCCACCCGTTATTCCCGATGAAGAATGGCAACTGCTGAACCGATTTTACAAAAGTCCTTACTTTTTTGACAGTAAAGTCATGCAAACCTTTCCTGCTGCATACATAGAACTGGACAAAATATACAGACAAACAGATAGCACATTTATCAATATCTTAAATCAAGTACGCAACAACACTTTAAACGCTGCTACGCTTGAATTGCTGCACCAACAATACCAACCCAACTTTCAGCCACACAAAAAAGTGGGTTACATCACCCTAACTACACACAACAAAAAAGCAGATATCATTAATGAAGAAGCTTTGCAACGCATCAGTAAGCCCGATGTTGCATTTAAAGCTACCATAGAAGGAGAATTTAATGAAAAAGCCTATCCGGCAGATGTACAACTACGCTTGAAAGAGGGTGCTCAGGTGATGTTCATCAAAAATGATGTTGAAAAAGTTAGGCGGTATTACAATGGGAAAATTGGAACAGTCAGTCGAATCGACGACGGAGCCATTTTTGTGCAATGCGAGGGCGAGACCACCGAAATACTCGTTGAAAAAGAAAAATGGCGCAATATTAAATACACGCTCAATCCTACAACACAAAAGTTGGAAGAGGAAGAAGTAGGCTCATTTACCCAATTCCCTTTGCGGCTTGCTTGGGCAATTACCATTCACAAGAGTCAGGGACTTACTTTTGAAAAAGCTGTTATTGATGCCGGGGCGGCCTTTGCACCGGGTCAGGTATATGTAGCACTGAGCCGCTGTACAAGTTTGGAAGGCATTGTTTTGCTAAGCAAAATCAACCAACATAGCCTCCATAACGATGAAAGAATTGCCCAATTTGCTCAACAAAAGCTTGCAAATGCTCAGGCAGATGCCGTTTTACATCAAGGAAAATACAACTACCAACTCAATTTGCTCATCAACCTATTCGACTTCTCTGTTATTGATGCGAGTGTTTTGGAATGGAAACAATTGGTTACCGACCACCCAACTGCTTTTAACGATAGCACCATACCTTATGTGCAGCAAATTCAAGAAACCATGGCTCATTTGCAGCAAACAGGGCAAAAGTTTGCACTTCAACTAACGCAACTTGCTAGTAGCAATACCACTATTTTGCCCGAAAATAATGCTGCCTTACAAGATCGGGTAATAGCAGGTGCTACCTATTTTGCCGATCAAACCCAACAGCTATTATTGCTTCTAAACCAATCGCCCGCTTCTACCGATAGTCGCTCGGTGGCTACTGCTTATAATGAAAGCATAAAAGATATTTTTACGCACCTTGCTCAAAAAAATCATTTGCTCAAGGCTTGTATGTACGGCTTGCATTGTGAAATGCTACAACAAGAAAAAAACCAGTTTCAGGTGCCCACATTTTCGGCCAATGCCTATGCCAAAAATAACCATTCCGCCCCTATACAAGTGGCGCACCCCGCATTGTTTGCTGCCCTAAAAGAAATGCGTGATCAACTTGCTGAACAGGAAGACCTCCCCATCTATTTAATTGCGGGCACCAATAGTTTGGTAGAAATGGTGCGGTATTTACCACTTAGCCCCGAAGATTTGATACACATCATTGGCTTTGGAAATGTTAAAGTGCAAAAATACGGTCAACAATTTATTGGCATTATCCAAAACTATTGTCAGCAGCAGCAGTTGCCAAGTTTGATGCATGAAAAAAATACAGCCTCAGCCAAAAAAGCGGAGCCTCATGCCACACCAAAAACAGCCAAGACAGCCTCTTACAAATTGAGCTTACAACTATTTTTAGAAGGAAATAGCTGCGATAGCATTGCACAAACCAGAAATTTGGCTCCTAGTACCATTGAAAGCCATTTATTACAAGCAATAAAGCAACAAGAATTGACCTTACTACAATGGATTGGTCAAGAAAAAATTGATTTGCTAATGCCTTTTGTAGCTGAATCGCTTACTATTACAGATATCAAGACTAGCATTGGCGAAGCGGCTTCCTTTGGTGAAATTCGGGCATTTTTACACGTTTATCAACCCACCCAAACACCCGAAAACAGTACTTCCGAAAGCGAATCGGGCAAATAATGGGCATTTGCTGTACCATACTTGTGCCTTCTGCAAATGCAGGGAAATACGTTGGTAGATACAAAAAAAAACCGCGACACAGTTTGGCGTTCTCCGCTGCTACTTTTGGTTGTAGTCAAAACCAACCAA
>Ga0209398_1001269_pt1 | contig 13318 bp, 15 predicted proteins | sample AshMeaBigSpring_FD_184125 | JGI IMG/M metagenome (GOLD analysis project Ga0209398, IMG submission 184125) | Groundwater microbial communities from Big Spring, Nevada to study Microbial Dark Matter (Phase II) - Ash Meadows Big Spring (SPAdes)... | ecosystem: Environmental > Aquatic > Deep... | reverse complement strand
TGACCTCATTATAAGTGATGTAATGATGCCTATTACAGACGGGTACGAACTATGTAATATTCTTAAAAATGACAATAGAACAAGTCATATACCTATAATACTTTTAACTGCTAAGGCGGGTGCTGACAATACCATTGAAGGGCTAGAAAATGGTGCAGATGTTTATTTAACAAAGCCATATAGTATTCAAATACTAATTCTTAATATTCGCAATCTACTAGCAAGTAGGGAAAGAATGCGTTCAAGGTTTATTGAAAGCTTTACGCATTCACCATTGAAAAAAGAAGATACAGCCGAACTGGAAGAATTATCTACTTCAGACAATAGCACCATTGGAATTACCTATTTATCTAAAATAGATGAAGATTTTATAGAAAGCGTTATTGACATTATTAACTCGAATATAGATAATACAGAATTCGATGTTAATACACTTGCAAAAAAGGTGGCTATGAGTAAATCTGTCTTGTACAAAAAACTTAAAGCAGTTACCAATATGTCTATTAATGATTTTATAAAACATATTCGTTTAAAAAAAGCGGCTGAGTTACTTATGAAAAATGAGTATACAATTTATGAAGTAGCTTATATGGTTGGCTTTACTGATAGAAAATATTTTAGTAAGGAATTTAAAAAGGTTTATGACAAATCGCCTACTGAATTCATTAGCCAAATTAAATAGAAAACCAAAATGCACCCTATAGAAATATGATTTTAGCCCTGTAGTTATACATTGTTCCTTTCTTTTGCTTTGGAAAGTTTTATATTACTTACCATCACGATAACATATACATATGAAAAATTACAGACCCGTGATTTCTTTTTTAGTGTTTCTTTTATTTACTATAAATAACACGATAGCAGGCGTAGATCCAAAAGCTAAGACCTTACAATTATTGAGAGAGAAATTTGCTAAAGAGCGTTTTGGCTTTGTACCTTTAAATGGGAAAAACATAAACGTAGCAAATTATGTTAATTTAGATCCTAATAATACTTTAGAAATTATAGGTAAGCTTCACCCCGAAGGTTATTTTCAAGATTTAGATAACGAAGAGAAATTTGCTAAACAAGTATTTTTAAAAGCAGAGAATGGCAGTAAGCTTGATAGAGCAAACTTATTCTTGTATAATTCTTTAAATAGACTGTTGCTTATAGCCGAGACAAAAAGGGGAAAAAAATACGTAGAGTCAGAAAATAAGTCACTCTTTAAAGCTATAATAAAATACGGCAATATTGATGTAAGTAGACCCAATAATAAGTATAGGTTTCACCCCTCTTGTTTTTTTGTACCCACCATTGCAGTTAATATTTATTTTTCTTTTTACCCAGTAATGCAGGCTGTAGAAAATGGTAGTAATAAAGACTCACTTACCGTAGCAGTTCATAAACTTTTGCTTCAAATGGGGTATCAAGCTTGGTCGCAACCCTATCGTTTTGACAGTACAGATAATAACGTAGTTAGTGTAGAACGTTTTAGAAACCACGTTTGGTGGGTTGGTGGTAATGCCTTGTCATACAGACCTTTACTTCCGGTGGCTGCAATGATGTCTAATATTAAAATGTTAGATGTACTTTCAGAGGTGGCTCAAAAAGGTATTTCAACTGTATCACAAACTACTTATGAAGAAGCTTTTTGGAATGAAGGCATTACAGAAGATGGTGCAGGTTGGGGGCATGGAACGCAATGTTTAATATTTGGTTACCCAATTGATGGTAATATCGCCGCATTAAATGCTTTATTACAATTTAAGAATACACCTTTTGAAAAAGAATTATCTCGTGAAAATGTAGATGCTTTATTAAATTATATAAGAGGCTCATCTTTTTATGAATATCGAGGTATTGTACCGCCACAATTTGATAGGTCTAATGGTACGCAAAAACCATTAAATAGAACAGCAAGCAGAACGATATCGTTAGTAGATTTATTACTAAACAATTTTGCCAGCAGCTTAAAAAGCACTGAAATAGAAGAGCTACAGCGGTATCAATTTGAAGCAAAATCAATTCAATTGTTTATGCTTGACTATCCAAAAGGATATTATTACGGTTCTCGTTATTTTTTCAACAATGATAATCTAGTAAAAAAAGTTCCATCTTATTATGTATTCGTAGATATGGCTTCCTCTCGCTGCTATGGTATTGAAAGTGCTTGGCCAAACAATAATGGGTTTAACTATTATTTAAATGACGGGGCTACTTTGTTTCAGAGAAATGGGGCAGAATATAGTCAGGCACTAGGAGCTATGCAGCTTTCATCTTATCCTGGTATTACATCTAGAAATATTGCTAATAATCAACTAAAACCAACTGTCAATTGGCGAGGTTTTAACAGTTCTGTAAATTTTGCAGGTGCTGCTACTTCAAATGATGAAAATTTTGTTACTGGTTTTATCTTTAATAAGAAAAATGCAGACGACACAAATCCATTAGATAGCCAACATGCACAGATACTTGGTGTAAAAGCGTATAAGAGTACATTCATGTTTAATGATGTTTTTGTAGGGCTAGGTGCTGGTATTAGTAATATAAATTCATATGTTAATGGGGATATTATTACTACACTAGATCAAACCATCAAAATGCCTGACTTTTCAATTACTAATAATCCTATAACCTTTCAAAAAAGAACTAGCCAAGGAAATGTGCTAGTAAATGATACTATAAAATGGGTTACTAATAATGGCTTTGTATATGGCGTTTTACCGTATGCTACTACTGGCGACGTAAAAATAATTCAAGAGCAACGTAAAACCACTTGGAAGCAACTATCTCAAGCCAATGACTTGCCTGAAAAAGAAGTTAATATTTTTCAGATGTATGTAAACCATGGACAACATGTAAATGAAGGCAAGTATGCCTATATTGTGTCTTGTGACGGTCAAATTCCTTCTCAAATTCCTATAATTTTAAAAAATGACACCACTTTACAGGCTGCGATGAGTGTAGATAAAACCGTAATAGGTGCAACTTTTTACAGTGCTAATGTTACCTTAAAAGCTAGTGAGTTTTGGTACAAAGTTTCTGTACCAGTTAATTTTTTATTAGAAGAGCGTAGCGGACAAATTTATGTAACACTTTGTGACCCTACTATGAATAATAATATTAAGGAAATTGTGATTACTACCAATCGTCCTTTAAAAGGCGAGGCTGTAGAAAAGGTAAATGATATCTATCAAATTAGTGTTGCAATGCCTCAAAAAAAATTATGCGGTAAGCCCACCACTATAAAGTTGCTTAAAGCAAAAGATTGAAGTAAGTGTGAAATAATTTACGATAAAATTATTTGATGTTACATGTTTTCAGAATCGGATAAGATAACCACATTACTCAAAACGAATAATTCCCATCTTTAAATAATAAGAAAAGCGTATGAAAAAGTATGTATTAGGCATGTTGTTGTTAGTATTTTCTTTAACTAACCTATTAGCTCAAAAATCTCAAGCAGAGTTGTACAATGATATAATGAAAAGAACTCAATGGTGGCGAGATGCAAGATTTGGCATGTTTATTCATTTTGGTGCATATGCTGTACCAGCCAGAGGTGAGTGGGTAAAGTCAAAAGAACGCATGACCAATGAGGTATATCAACAGTATATTGATGCATTTAACCCAAGTGATTTTGATGCGAAGAAGTGGGCAAAATTGGCAAAAACTGCGGGAATGAAATATGCAGTATTAACTGCAAAACATCATGATGGGTACTGTTTGTTCGACTCGAAACTTACCGATTACAAACTGAGTAACAAAATGGGTGGTAGAGATTTGATTCGAGAATTTGTAGATGCTTTTAGAGCTGAAGGCATAAAGGTTGGTTTCTATTATTCTATTATAGATTGGAATCATCCCGATTATCCAAATGTAGGAAACCATCCTATGGTGGGTGATTCTGCCTATTCAAAAAGAAAATTCAATTGGGATAACTATTTAAAGTACATGCATGGGCAAGTAGAAGAATTAGTTAAAAATTACGGTAAAATTGATGTGCTTTGGTTCGATTATTCATTTGATAACTATTCTGGTGAGAAATGGAAAGCAAAAGAATTGGTTGAAATGACAAGAAAATACCAGCCTGATATTATTATTGATAACCGCTTAGAGTTAAATCATGGTGTTTCAACAAAAGGAAGAACGTTATCGCCTTATGGAGATTTTTTCTCGCCAGAACAAGCTGTGCCAGATGCACCTTTAGTTGATGCGAATGGCAACTTACTTCCATGGGAATCATGCATCACATTGAATAATAATTGGGGATACAATCAGACTGATCATCAGTGGAAATCACCACAATTGGTAATTAATACATTGGTAAACTGTGTTAGTAAAAATGGCAATCTATTACTTAATGTTGGTCCAGATGCTAAAGGAAACATACCTAATAAAAGCATCGAAATACTTTCAGAGGTAGGCAAATGGATGAGTCAAAATAGTGAAAGTATTTATGGTTGTGGTGCTGCAACTTTAGCAAAACCCGATTGGGGCTATTATACACAAAAAAATAACCAGCTTTATGCTCATTGGATGATACCAATCGTAGGTGGTATAAACATTAAAGGAATGGCAAAAAAGCTAAAAAATGCCTATATTTTAAGAGACGGTACTGAAGCACATATTGAAACTAAATGGTTTGGAAATAGTGAAGAAGGCAACCTTTTTATAAATGTAAATAAGCCTGTGTATATGACTTACGAATTACCTGATAAAATAAATACTGTAATAAAAGTGGTTTTGAAATAAATAGTTTCTGTATACTAGATTTCTAATCGTAAATATCTTAAATGAAGCGTCTTTTTATTTTACTCATTTCTTTCATCTCTTTAAGTTATGTATCGGCCCAAAAAGATAAAACCAATTTTTTAGTCAAACAGCGAATCAATTGGCCTTCTTTTATGAGCCGCCATGATCTTGTATGGGAAGAATTGCCATTACAATGGAACGAAGGTGCATTTGTAGGCAACGGCCATATAGGGATGATGATTTATGTAAACAAAAAAGACAACAACATTACCTTTCATATCGGCAGACAAGATGTAACCGAACATCGTAAAGCACCTGATAAAAAGTCAGCAATTGGCGTAATAGGGGCTAACGGATTTACAGATTTTACCCGTTTTGATATTGGCAAAATGCTTTTAAAACCGAGTGGTAAAATATTATCTTGTAATATTAGACAGAGCTTATGGAATGCAGAAATTATGGCTCATTTTGTTACCGATTCTGGTGCTATTGATTTGGTAGCTTCTTGCCCTTATAACAATAATGTTAATGTTTTAGAAGTGAATTCATCTGAAAAATCAAGTACTGCGAAAAGCTATCATTGGTCATTCAAATCAGGTAGGGCTTTTCCACCTCGTATGGTTACTAAAAAAATGGATTCTATTGGTTACATTAAAAATCCACCACCGTTTTTATTTGAAAAAGATGGTTACAACTATTGCGAACAAACCTTAAATGCAGGTGGTGATTATGCCACGGTTTGGAAAGAACAAGCAGGTGCAAAACCCAATACTAGTATTTTTTACATAACTACTGCTAACGAAATTCCTGTGGCAAAACAATCTGTAGTGAAAGGCAAACAATACATTGATGAAGTAATAAATGGTTGCCTAGAAAAAGCAAAGACTCAAAGCCGTAATTGGTGGCATGCTTTCTATCAAAAATCTTTTTTATCCATTCCTGATGCTAAAATGGAATCTTTTTATTGGATTCAATTGTATAAAATGGCTACATGTTCAAGGCATGATGCACCTGCTTTAGATTTGTTTGGTCCTTATTTCCGAGTAAGCACATGGCCTTTTCATTGGTGGAATTTGAATATTCAATTGGCTTATTGGTCTGTATATGCTAGCAATCATTTAGAATTAGGTGAAAACTTTATTACCATTATTGATGACAATTTTGAAACCTTATTAAAACGGTTTGAAGAGAAGCAAATTGGCGATTTTGCATGGGCTTTACACAACTATTATTGGCAATTTAGCTTTGCTAGTGATTGGAAATCTTTAAAAGAAAAATGGCTACCAAAGGCCAAGAAAATTGCTGAGGTATACCAAACCAAACTTATTCGTAATGCTAACGGAAAACTTGAAATACAGCCTTTAGGTTCACCAGAATACAAGGGTTACGAAACGTTTCCAAATACCAACTATAATTTAGCAATTTTACGTTGGTTATTGAATACACTAGTTACCGTGAATGAAAAAACAAGGTCAAATGATTCTGATGTTTCGAAATGGAAACAGACTTTAACTGATTTAATTCCTTATCCCGTAGACTCTAATGGACTCATGATTGGTAGTAACCAACCATTCGAAATGTCTCACCGCCATTTTTCGCATTTATTGGCTTTATATCCTTTATTTCAATTAAATCCAGACAATAAAGAAGATAAGGACTTGGTTGTAAAATCTGTTAAACATTGGCATCAAATAGAAAAAGGAAAAGCGTTGGCTGGTTATTCGTTTACCTAGGCTTCTTTACTATATAGTAGTTTAGGCATGGGTAATGAAGCATTAGATGTTATGCATCAATTTTTAGGTGATAGTATATATAATTCATGGATTCTGACCAATACATTTTATGTTGAATGGGATGGTAAAAGCCCAGTGATTGAAACACCATTAAGCGGTGCAGCGGGCGTTATAAATTTCTTATTACAAAGTTGGAAAAATAAAATTCGCATATTTCCTGCTATGCCAGATACATGGCTAAATGCATCCTTTGATAAGCTGCGAGCTGAGGGTGGCATTTTAGTAAGTGCAGTTCGTAAAGAGGGTAAAACCCAATGGGTGAAAGTTAAAAGTTTGGCAGGTGAGCCTTGTATAGTTAAAGTAAATGATTGGACTCAAATGTTAAGCACAGATAAAAACATTAAGGTAACTAAAACAGCAGTTACTGGTGAGTTTATTGTTAACTTAAAAAAAGGGGAAGAAGTACTATTGCTACCTGCGATAGTAAAAGAAGCGGTGATATTACAACCTATAAAAAATGAGTCCAAATATTTTAATTACTATGGAATTAAAAAAGGACAACAACTAAAAAACGATCAGTTTTGGTCGGAATAATTTTCGTTTATCTAATATTTCCAGTTACAACTTATTTGAACACTAAATCATGATCAGATTATTATTATCTGTTTTGCTTTTTGTACAATTGACGAGCATAATAACAGATGCACAAACCAAAGACTATTTCAAAATAGGTAATTCCTTAAATGTCGCATTAACAAAAACATTGGTATTAATATCTTGGAAACAAGTAAAAACGCAATACCCCAGCTTAAATCTGCTAACTTTAAAATTGTGAATTTTGCCACACAACAAAAAATTCCTTTTCAGTTAGAATATCTTGTGATGCATACAATACAAAATCTTTTGATGCAAGTAATCGTTCCAGTAAGATCTACTTTAAACGTGAAATTGGTAAAAGGAAAACCATTGCCTTTGGCGGCAGCTACGTTTGGACGCTTTGTTCCTGAGCGTAAAAAAGATTTTGCTTGGGAAAATGATAAGATTGCTTATAAAATGTATGGCAAAGAATTTGAGAAAAGTCCAAAAGAAATGTCTTACGGCATAGATGTGGATTGGACATCCATACAAATTTTTAATGGGAAAGACTTGTTATACTAGCAAGCATTAAAATAGTTGTTTTACAAATTGATAAACAAAAAAATGAAAAAGAGAACTTTCGGTCTTATTGCAATTTTCTGGTTTGTTGCACAAGGTATTTTTGCACAATCTAGTGAAACAAAATTCATCCCATTTACAAACAAAAGTATTAGTTATATGGGGCGTATAGGGAAAACCGATTCTTGTACAGAACTGTATTGGACAGGTAGCAGTATTCAACTAAATGTTCAAGCAACAAAAACTGTAAAGGCATTATTAAGCGACGATAAGGACGGTGATTACTACTATGTTATTATTGATGGTAATGGAAACGATGCAGTAAAAATTAAGGTAGACAAGAACAAGAAACTATACACACTTGCATCCAATCTGACTGCTGATAAACATCATATCGAACTCTTCAAAGTAACCAATACAGATTATATCACGACCCGTTTCTTTGGCTTTGAAATAGACCAAGAAGCCAAGGTGTTGACAGCCGATAAATTACCCAAACGGAAAATTGAGTTTTTTGGTAATTCAATTACTTGTGGGCATAGTGTAGAAGACAATAGCAATGACTCTGGATTGCCACAATTCTGCAAGGCATTTCAACGCACAATACCATTGCACTGCTAAGAGCGGCATTGGCATTACTGTAAGCTGGTTTAAGGAAGTAATGCCTGATATTTACGATAGGCTAAATCCTATAGATTCAAGTAGTAAATGGAACTTCAAAAAATATCAACCAGACATAGTAGTGGTCAATTTATTTCAGAACGATAGTTGGTTGGTGAACAAGCCAGAACATGTACAATTCAAAGCAAGATTTGGTAACACAAAGCCGACAGAAGCATTTATCATCAATGCCTACAAAAACTTTTTACAAAGCATTCGTGGAAAATATCCCAATGCGCAAATTATTTGTGCATTGGGAGATATGGATGCAACAAAAGAGGGCAGTAAATGGCCAGGTTATATTGATAGTGCAGTAGCCATGATGAAGGATAAAAAAATAGTGACGCATTTTTTTGCCTACAAAGGAAGTCCTGGTCATCCTATCACAAAGGACCATATAGTAATGGCAAACGATTTGATTGCTTTTATAGAAAAGCAAGGGTATTGGAAATAAGTAATCAAATAAAAAATATATAATGAATAGCTTGGAAAAAACTAATGGATATAAAATTGGTGTTGATATTGATGGCTCTCATATTACTATCGCATTGGTTAGTATACAATCAAATACTGTTTTAAAAGAAAGTTACTACAGAGAAAGAGTAGATTTACATGGCACAAAAGATGAGATAATTGATACATGGTCAAAGTCAATTATAAATTCTATTGGTGATTTTGAAATTAAAGATAAAAAAATTGGTATTGCTATGCCAGGCCCATTTGATTATAATAATGGTATTTGTTTAATGAAAGGAAATGATAAGTATACTGCTCTTTATGGGTTAAATGTGAAAGAGTTGTTGTCGGAAAAATTAGAAATTTCTGTAACAAATATTAGTTTATCTAATGATGCGGGTTGCTTTTTAAAAGGTGAGGTTTTATCTGGTGCTGCAAAAGGGTATACAAATGTTATTGGCATTATTTTAGGCACTGGGCTTGGGTACAGCTACTTATAAAAATGGCATATCTGCAGATGCTGATTTATGGCAAATGCCTTTTAGAGATGGCATTGCAGAAGACTATTTATCTACACGTTGGTTTGTAAGTAGATATGAAGAACTTGCTGGTGAGGCGGTAAAAGATGCCAAAGCAATAAGTGCCTTATATGAAACTGTTGATAATGCAAAAAAAGTGTTCCATGAATTTGGTACAACACTGGGAGAATTTATTATTCAGCTTGTAGACTTAAATCAACCAGAGGCAATAGTACTGGGTGGAAATATATGTAGAGGGCTTAGTTTTTTTGAACCACAAGTAAAAGAAGTGCTGCAAAAAAAAGGCATCAACTTACCAGTAATTACTGCCATGTTGAGTGAATATGCACCAATAATTGGTGCTTGTTCATAATGAAAAATAATTTAATAAAGCAATAGTGTCTAGAAAAGTTTAAAAGAAATAAAGTAAAATAATGATAATTACATACCGCAAATTACAAGCACAAAAAGCACCACTTTTCGTCAATTAAGGCTCGAAAGTTTAAAAAATTTCCCCGATTAGTTTGGTGCTTCTTATGAGGATAAAGCAGCTTCTGCCAAACTACGTTTTGAAATGTTTATCGAACAAAAGATACCAGATAAATTTGATGATTGGGGCTTTTGCAGATGGTGAATTAGTAGGTATTTGTAGCTTCATAAAAGAAAAAGCCTTACGTATAGTCATCGTGGAATTGTAATACAGATGTATGTAAAGCCAGCATTTAAAAGCAAAATAATTGGACATAATTTATTGCAAACAATCATCAACGAAGCATTTAAAATTTTTGATTTAGAGGTACAGACCTTGGATGTTGTTGCCGAAAATGTGGCTGCCAACAAGGTTTACGAAGAACTTGGTTTTGTTGAGTATGGCTTCTTGAAAAATTATCATAAAGCCGATGGTAAATATATCCATCATTGTTTTGTAGCATTGTATAAAAACTAAATTTAAAAAATGACTCGTAACATTATTGTATTACTCACCTGTTTCTTTATAAGTTCGGCTTTAAACGCCCAAACTAATAAACCCAGTAACATCACTATTACCAACAAAACAGTTTTAAGTTATACCGATAACGTGATTGCTATTCCTTGGCAAAAGGTTATTGCTAATTATCCATCCATTGACACTTGTAATTTTAAAATTGTTGATGCCGTTTCAAAAAAAGAAACAGCATACCAATTAGAATTTGCTGGTAAAAGCAACGTGTAAAATGTGTTGGTGCAAGTTTCTATCAAAGCAAATAGCTCTATAAAACTATTGTTGCAAAAAGCTAATCATGCAAATTTTACTACCAAAACTTATGGCAGATATGTACCTGAGCGTAAGGAAGATTTTGCATGGGAAAATGATAAAATAGCTTTTAGAATGTATGTATCCTAAAGGAATATCAAAAAAAGCTTACCGAATTGGATACCTTATAGATTGATTTAGGATGGTATGGAATAGTATAGGAACAATAAAAAAACCGCATAAACACTGACATTTATACGGGTTTGATGCTCTTTCGTACTAATTTTGCGGACCGGACGGGACTCGAACCCGCGACCTCCGCCGTGACAGGGCGGCATTCTAACCAACTGAACTACCGATCCTTAAACAATAATTACTTTCGTTATTATCATTTTGGGAGTGCAAATATAAGGGGGAAATTATTTCACAAACAAATCTTTCTAAAAAAAAATTCATCCCCTAATTTTACGCCCTCAAGTATTAATTATGCCACAATACCCAAATAGACAATTTCTCGATTTTGAAAAGCCAATTAAAGATTTGTACGAACAAATTGAGCAAACAAAAAAAATGGCCGAGAAGAGTCCAAAGATTGATTACAGTGCTAGCATTCAACAATTAGAAGATTCAATTATAGAGAAACGAAGAGAAATTACCGAACAACTTACACCTTGGCAAAGAGTGCAGTTGAGTCGTCATCCTGATAGACCTTACTTGTTTAAATATCTTGAAAAGATGACTTCTAACTTTATAGAATTGCATGGTGATAGAAATTTTGCAGATGATAAAGCAATGGTTGGTGGTTTTGCTCAACTTGATGGCGAAACCGTAATGGTTATTGGTCAACAAAAAGGTATCAACACCAAAATGAGGCAACTTAGAAATTTTGGTATGGCTAAGCCAGAAGGTTACAGAAAAGCATTACGTTTAATGAAATTGGCTGAGAAGTTTAATAAGCCAATTATTACGTTTATCGATACTCCAGGTGCTTATCCTGGCTTAGAAGGGGAAGAAAGAGGACAAGGTGAAGCTATTGCAAGAAATATTTTTGAAATGATTCGCTTGAAAGTACCTGTTATATGTGTTATTATTGGTGAGGGTGCAAGTGGTGGTGCTTTAGGAATTGGTGTAGGTGATAAAGTGTTAATGATGGAAAATACTTGGTATACAGTTATTTCTCCAGAAGGTTGTAGTTCTATTCTTTGGCGTAGCGTTGAAAAACGAGAAGTTGCTGCAGAACAATTGAGACTTACAAGTTTAGACATGAAGAGTTTTGGTTTAGTAGATGAAATTGTTCCTGAACCAATTGGAGGTGCACATTGGGATTATACCGAAGCTGCCGAACAACTTAAAAAATCTATTGTAAATGCCTTAAATGAGTTTAAAAATGTGCCTGTAGAAGAACGCATCAATAATCGAATAGAAAAGTTTGGTAAAATGGGTTTTTGGGATGAAACCCCTCAAACACACTCAATCGCTTAAATTCATTTGCTTTATCTCTTTTTATTCAAATACTTTGGTAAATCTTGTACTCATTTACTTACATCATATTTAATAATGGATAGTCTTGCAAATGAGTATACTGATACCTTTATCTTCGTGTCGCAAATACTAAAAAACGAATATTAAAATGTCTTTACGTTCAATTCTTTCAGGAACAGGCGTTGCATTAGTCACACCATTCTCAGCCGATTTAAGTGTTGATTATACTGCCTTAGAAAATATAATTAATTATGTAATTGACGGAAAAGTAAATTATGTAATTACTTTAGGTACTACAGGTGAAACCCCAACTTTATCAGAAGAAGAAAAAATAAATATCATACACTTTACCAATAAGGTTGTGAATAATCGTGTTCCAATTGTGGTAGGAATTGGCGGAAATGATACAGCTGCTGTTGTAAAGTGTTTACAAACCTATCCTTTAGAAAATGCAGTTGCAGTTTTAAGTGCATCACCTTACTATAGCAAACCATCGCAAGAAGGATTATTTCAACATTACAAAGCTATTGCAGAAGCTTCTCCAAAGCCTATTTTATTGTACAATGTGCCCGGTAGAACTGGACGAAATTTATCTGCATCAACTACCATTCGTTTAGCTAAAGATGTTCCAAATATTGCAGGAATTAAAGAAGCTACAGACGATATGAACCAGTGTATGCAAATTCTAAAAGATAGACCTAATGATTTTTTAGTGGTTAGCGGTGATGATGCACTGATTCTTCCTCAAATTGCTTGTGGAATGGATGGTGTAATTAGTGTTGCTGCAAATACATTTCCAACTTCTTTTTCAGAGATGGTTCGTTTGTGTTTGGCTGGCAATTTTGAAGCTGCAAGAAAAATTCATTATAAATTATTAAAAGGGTATGAGCTTTTATTTGCAGAAAATAATCCTGCTGGCGTAAAAGCATGTTTGTATGAACAAGGTTTGTTAGAGAATGTGTTGCGTTTACCCGTAACACCTGTAAGTGAAGGATTGCAACAAACTATTCATGCATATATTCAAGAATTAGGAGGGAAGGCATAGTTTTATTTGGACTATTATCACAAAAAAACTTTTTTCAAAAAAAGCTAGCCAATGAACAACCAATAATACCTCGATGAAAAAAATTATTATTACGATAGATGGCTACTCTTCTTGTGGAAAGAGCACTTTAGCGAAACAATTGGCTAGAGAATTGAATTATGTTTTCGTAGATAGTGGAGCCATGTATAGGGCTGTAACGCTTTATTTTTTGAGAAATCATATCGATTGGAATAATGAATCAGCAGTTGTTGAAGCACTTCAAAACATTACGTTAGATTTTGAATACAACGATGCTACA
>Ga0209398_1001268_pt1 | contig 13338 bp, 13 predicted proteins | sample AshMeaBigSpring_FD_184125 | JGI IMG/M metagenome (GOLD analysis project Ga0209398, IMG submission 184125) | Groundwater microbial communities from Big Spring, Nevada to study Microbial Dark Matter (Phase II) - Ash Meadows Big Spring (SPAdes)... | ecosystem: Environmental > Aquatic > Deep... | reverse complement strand
TCTATCACCTCATCATCATCATTTAGAACAGGCCAAAAATGCGAATCACTTTTGCGCAAAGAAAGCCCGGAATGAGGAGAACATTCCGGGCATTTCTAGTGATTCACGCCGAATCTGGAAAGGGAACCACTTGGCCTCCGCTGGAGGTTGGTGCCCGCCAACAATTCAGATGAATAGTATTCGGTTGTAAAATCTGCAGCAGAGCCGGAGATTACATGCCGCCCATGCTGATCGTGATGCTGCCTTCGTCCGTCACCACATCAGCAGCAACGCCAAAGCCACCCAGCGCGCCGTTGATGTACTGGCTGATCATACCCATGAGCGGGCCGCTGACCATCATGCCATTGGCGCCAGCGTCGGTCAGGTTGACCGCAACCTTGCTGTCCACAATACCGATCGTGCCAGCAAGGTCGATGTTCTTGCCGCCCAACAGCACGCCATCCTTGAGCGCAATGCGCGCATGGATCTGATTCTCCGGCGACAGCCACACGGTGATGGCCTCGACCGGCTGGTTCTCCCCAGTGTTCGCCTTGAGCAACTCGGTGAGGAAGCTGCTCAGTTGCGCCTCAGTCCATGTGACGTTGCCAGCCAGCAATGCCGGCAGACCCGCCTGGCCTTCGAGCGCAGCATCGATGCTGATTGGGACTTCACGTTCGGGCGTCGGAACGTCGCCCATCGCGCAGCCGGCCAAACTCGACATCAACAGCAGTGCGACCAGCGCTACAACCCAAATCCTCCGGTTAAGCATAGAAACCTCCCCTTGTCGTGGAAATCATGGAATGTATTTGGACTTTGCACAGCCCTCGTGATGGGAAATCAACAGCATACATATTATACTGTTTTTTTCACATCAGCAAAAACTGCAAATTCGACCACTTGCACTTATGTCTATCGCGCTTATTTCTATCGCTGATGCGTTTTCATATTGCTTGTGTAGAGTCAGCATTATAGCAGGACGATGCCAGGATTGCAAGGACAAAAAAAAGCGCAGGTTGCTTTTTATCGATTGCAGCCGTTGCCAGTTCACGACTAGCATAACACGTAAGCCAACTTCGACGCCTGACGGATCACCGACGACATTTAATCAGCCAGCAACATCCACTTCTACGCTGATACCCTCGCTTGGATTTAGCCCAACCTCATACCCGTCCAGCACGGCGTAAAGCACTTCATCAAGGAAGTGATCGAGCAGGCGCTCGACACGAACATCCTCAACATCCGGGCGCTCCGCCTCGCTGGAGCGCACAGTATCGATCAGTTGGTTGCGAAAAAACTGCACAGCGCGTCCCGTCTCGGCCAGGGTGATGCCATTCTGCGCCGCTTCGACGCCATATTGTTTGCCGAGCTCGCGCCCGGATTCAAGCAGGTTGGCGCGCTGCTGTGGCTTCATGACAAAGGCGATCGCCAACGCAAACAGCATACGCCCGCGCTCACGCCGCACTTGATCGATAGCTGTGTCGGCCGGCTGGTGCCAGCGCTGCGCAGACGCGTCGGTGCGCTGAAGCTCGGCGCGGACGCGACCCACCGCAGCTTCGATCAGCGCGCTGCCATTCGACGCCGGCAATGTCTGCGCACGTTCAGCAAGAAACCGCCGCAGATCATCGTGACTGAACCGCCGGTGCCCACCCGGCGTGCGAAACGCTGGAATCTCACCGCGATCCGCCCACCCGCGCAGCGTTGTGAAATGCACGCCCAAAAATTCGCTTGCCTCTTTGAGCGTGAGCCACCTGGTCTTGACGACTGGTTCTGGCAAAGTTTGTGTCCTTATTTGGGGTTTGGGCTTGCTTGCGTTCATCACGTGCGATTGTAGAAAGAACGCAGCGCGCTGTCAAACCAGATATGTCGTCTCGACATGGCGCGCAAACTTTTCAGGCTGAGCCTGAATTGAGCTGGTCGCGTACGAATCCACATTTCAGACGTATCACACGGCGCGGCTGCGGCCAAAGTTACAACAGCGAGACCGGATCGACATCAATCCGCCAGCCAAAGGGAATTTCCACGCCGCGCAGCACGACCGCCGGGTCGGGCGCACGCAAGAGGAGTTGCCACCGGTAATAGCCGCGATACCGCTCAAAAAAGGCAGGCGCTGGTCCCAGCAAATTGGCAGCCTGTCCTTCCAGCCCCAATGTTTCCAGCCGCCGCCGCAAAAGCACCGCCATGCGTTGTGTCTCCTGTTTGACGCGATCCAACCGCTTCTCCCAGAAGATAAGCCGCGCCAGCCGACGCACAGGCGGGTAGCCATGTTCGCGCCGGAAGTCCAGTTCACGTGCGTAAAAGCTCTGGTAGTTGTGACGCGCCGCCGCCTGAATCACGTAATGGTCGGGGCGATAACTTTGAATGACGACGCGCCCGCCGCGCGCGCTGCGCCCGGCGCGCCCAGCAACCTGGGTTAGTAACTGGAAAGTGCGCTCACTGCTGCGAAAGTCCGGCAGGAACAGCCCAATGTCCGCCGAGACTACGCCCACCAATGTCACCAGCGGCAGATCCAGCCCTTTGGCGATCATCTGCGTGCCGATCAGGATGTCGGCTTCGTGTGCGGCAAAGGCTGCCATGAGTTGCTCGTGACTGCCCTTGCGCACCGTCGTGTCGGCATCCCATCGCAAGACGCGCGCGGTGGGGACGATCTCTTTGACGGCCTCCTCGATGCGTTCGGTGCCAGCGCCAAAGAAGCGAATCCGCTTGCTCTGGCAAACAGGGCAGAGTTCCGGCACAGGATAGGCTCGATTACAGTGGTGGCAGACAAGCCGCGCCGCGTTGCCCGTGGCATCGGTGTGATAGGTCAGCGGCACGGCGCAGCGTTTGCACTCCTCCACGTGCCCACAATCGCGACAGATAATAAAGGTGTTCGTACCGCGCCGGTTGAGAAAGAGGATCGCCTGCTCGTGACCTTCGAAGGTGCTGATCAACTGGGACGACAGGCTGCGGCTGAAGATGCTGCGGTTGCCAGCGCGCAGTTCCTGGCGCATATCCACCACCTCGACGGGTGGCAGTTCTGCATACTGTGCGCGGGCGCCGTTGTCGCCGTGCCCCATCACCCGCTGCGTCATTTCCAGCAGCACGATCTCACCCTGCTGCGCCGCCAGGTAACTTTCCAGGCTGGGCGTCGCCGACCCCAAAATCAGCACACAGTCCTGGGTCGCCGCTATGCGTCGCGCCACGGTGCGCGCATCGTAAAAGACGCTGGCGCCACCCCAGACTTCCGCATCCTGTTTATAGGTTGCCTCGTGCTCCTCGTCGATCACAATCAACCCCAGCATCGACACTGGCGCAAAGAGCGCGCTGCGCGGGCCGATCACGATGTCGTAACGCCCGGCGCGAATACCACGCCAGACATCGTAGCGCTCGCCTTTACTCAACGCCGAATGGATCACCGTGACGCGTCCAGGGAAGCGCCCGGCAAAGCGCGCGACCGTCTGCGGCGTCAGGGCGATTTCAGGCACCAACACGATCGCCTGTTCTCCACGCTGGAGTGCGGTCGCGATGGCGCGCAGGTAGATTTCGGTCTTGCCGCTGCCGGTGACGCCGTGCAGCAGAAAGGTTGCACCGCCCGACGCGCCAAAGCCCGCGTCGGCAATACGCGCCCAGGCGTCAGCCTGCGCCGCCGTGAACGCCGGCGCTGTCGTGACCGTGTAATGGCGCCCCAATAACGGGTCGCGGGAAAAAACCTCATCATGCGCCGTGATGATGCCAGCGTGCTGTAACTCGCGCAGGTGAGCCGGTTCGACCGGCGTCAGTGCGCGCAGCTCGTGTCGCCAAAGCGGACGCCCCGCCGCCGCCAACGCCTCAATCAACGGGAGATATTTGTCAACGCCGCGCAGCATCAGCAGTAGGTCGTTGGCTGCCGCTGCCTCCAGGCGCAGCGTGACCTGGCGCTGCGCGACGGTGAGGGCGCCGCGCTTACGGAGTGACTGGATCGCGCTGTCGGAACGCAGGTTGCACGCCGCCTGCACTTCGGCCATGGTCACACCTGACCGCCCCTCTGTCAGCAGCCACGCCAACACCGCAGCCTGCTCAGTCGCGCGCCCGATCTCTCCCAGGCGGGCACGCGCAGCGTCTGGCGGCAGCGCCAGCGCAATGCGCAGTTCGCGCCGCACCTGCGCCGATGACGTGTGTGCGCCCCGGCTCAACAAGCCAGGAGGTAAAAACAACCGGATCGCCTCTGCAAAGGGCGCAACGTAGGTCTCGGCAATCCAGGCGGCCAGTTCGATCTGTGGCGGGGTCAGCACTGGCTCCGGTCGCGCCAGCCGCAGGATCGGTTTGGTGGCGACGGGCGCCGCCGGTGTGCGGCGCAAGACGACAGCCTGCACCTCCCGGGCGCCAAAAGGCGCCCACACCACGTGTCCGGGCGCAACGATATCTTCCAGTTCGGGTGGGAGGTGGTAGTGATAGGTCTGGAGCGATTCAGTACGCTCGGTGTCATCCTCTGGCGGCGGTGGCGTCTGGTCGCGACGAAAAGTGCGCCGAATAGGGACATTGACTACGACTTCTATGTAATTCATGGCAGTAGTTCGCACTGGCAGTAGGTTGGGGCTGGAATCGTCTGCTCTCAACTGCTCTCAACGGGCGCCGTACAGCCGTTCCTGACCAAAGCCCAACCCAAAGGCGACGAAAGCAGGAATTACGCCGATCCAGAAATTGGCGCCGTCCAGACCAAGAAGATAACCGATGAGCGCCCAGGCCGACGCCAGCAGCAGCCCAAACGCGGCGCCAAGCAGCGGCATGAGCAGACCGCGCAGACCGTACTTCCGGTCGAAGTAGCCGTACTCCTGCGCAGCGTGCCGCCGCATGTTGAGGAGAACGCCCAACGCACCGCCCAACGCACCGGCAAAGCTGGCGCCGATCACCATCGGCCCAAACTGCACCCACAGTGCGTCGCTGCTCGTCCAGAAGAAATCTTCCAGAAAGGCGATCAACTCGGCGTCCAGGAGATAGCGAGCGAGCAGTGCGGTGACCGCCAGCGCCACCCACGCCGTCAAATAGAGTAGTAATCGCTGGTGGTAGAGGGCAGAGTAAGTGTGCGTCTGGCGCGTGCGCTGCACGATGCGCCGCACCTGCTGTAGATAGTAGTCAACTTCAGCCGTGCGTGACGGGTCGCTTTGGAGAATATTCTGCGCCTTGTTTAGCAGATGGCGGCTGCGTTCGGCGGCTTCATGTCCGACTGGCAGCGAAGCCGAAATCTCACTCGACAGGGCGAGAATCTCTTCCGCAGCGGTGTCTACGTCAACTTCGAGCGCGCGCGGCAATAGCGTAGAGCGTAGATTGGCGCGGCCACCTACCGTCATGGCACTGGCAAGTGACGCCGACTGCCGCCGCACCGCCGCGTTGCCCGACGCCGGAAACCCATTATTGGCGGCGGTGGGGAGAGCGGCGGGACGGGCGTAGCGTTCCTCCGCTGGCACAAGGCGGGCATCGGTGCGCGGCGGGTCTGCGGTCAATGGTGTAAAGAGAGTGTCTGGCGACGGTGGGACGGCAGCGGGCGCGAGTGGTGGCGCAGCAGGATATACCGCGCGTGTCGGCATGTCGTCTGGCGTCAGTTCGCGCCGATGGACGCCGTTTTCAGGAAAGCCGTTTTCAGGAAAGCCATTTTCAGGAAAGCCATTGATGTGTACGGGTTCCACATCCTCACGCGAGACGGGCGACGCCGGGGCGCTGCCATTTCTGCCAACGCCTCCCCCCGGAACAATTTCCCCCGGAACAATTTCCCCCGGAACAATGTCCCCTGCAACAGCGTCAACACCGTTCAGCATCATTTCATCGAGCAACGCATCGGCGCGGCGGCGCAACGCCTCGGCGCTATCGTCAGGCGCGCCACGCCCTCTGGCTGAGCGCTGCTCGTATTCAACCATAAATTCGGGCACAGACGGCTCTGTGGACCTCAACGCAATTCGCCTCCGCTTCACGCCACATCGACGCGATCAACTTAGATAGTACCATGCAATCGAACTGCACGCCAATACTTCAGGAATTTTTGACCACCGATCATTAAGACGCACGCCTGACGATACCCCGACGACGCACTTGTGTCTGTCATCAGTGGGGCGGGCTAAAGACTGAATTGCCGAAAACATCCATTGGATTTGACAGGCAAAAAAGCTGACGCATATAATGTCGCTTTGACACTCACGCTGATTGTGATGATCGGTTCGGTGAAGAATCCGTTGCCGCTCAGTTTTAGCGCCTACACAGCGAGGAGTGAGTTCATCGCCTTGCACACGCTAGGCTGTGCTCATCGGGCGGGACGTACTGACAATGTGAAAAAGCATCGCGCAGATCGCTTGAACCTTCGCCTGCTTGCGGAGCCGGTCTGAACGAGCGTGACAAACTGTGTAGAACAGGAGCACTATAAATCATGTCCACCAAACGAACTTGGCAACCCAAAGTCCGCAAGCGACTGAAGACACATGGCTTCCGCCGCCGTATGGCCTCTGCCAATGGCCGCAATGTGTTGAAGCGCCGCCGGCTCAAAGGGCGCGCCCGTCTGACTGTTGAGCTGACCAATCGCAAGGCGATCTAGCGCAGTTGGCACCGTCTTTGGCGCGGCAAGTGCATAAGGTCAAGTCGATCAAGGTAGTGGCTTAGGGCGTGAAGCGGCGTTACCGAGTCCGCACGGACAAACGCTTTCAGGAAGTTCGCCGTCACGGACGCACGTATGCAAATCAGTTGCTCGTGCTTTGTGTGCTACCGAACGAGTTTGGCTTCAGTCGATTTGGCTTCAGCGTCAATAGCCGCATTGGCAACGCCGTGCGGCGCAATCGCATCAAACGACGGTTACGCGAGATCATGCGCTTACAGCAAGACAACCTCCAGTCAGGATGGGATATTGTCCTGATTGCCAGACAGCCAATTCGCAGTGCGGACTACGCTGAGATGGCAACCGCCTGCGCCCGCCTGCTTCGGCGGGCGCAATTGTTCCGAGCCGATGGTTTCCAAGCTAACGACGCCAACGATGCGGATGTCGCGCCTTAAGCGCAATGCACTAAAAATGCAGTCTGTGGATGAATCATAAATGCGCGTAATCACACTGGCGCTAATCCGTTTCTATCAGAGTTTCATCTCGCCGATGTTGGGGAGCAACTGTCGTTTCTACCCAACCTGCTCATCCTACACCTATCAAGCCATCGACAAGTACGGCGTTGCCAAAGGTGGTTGGATGGGGTTCAAGCGCATCTTGCGTTGCAATCCCTGGAACAAAGGCGGCTTTGACCCTGTGCCCTGAGCCGGGTGAGATATTCCGCGTTAAGGAGACACCTTTGTGAAGCAAAGACAATGGATCATTCTTGTCGTGCTCGTCGTAGCGGCGTTGACGTTGGCGGGCTGTGGCGTCCCCTATGAAGGCGTTGACGTCACGACGACCCAACCCGATGGCCCGTGGCAGACATTTGTGGTGTGGCCGCTTGCCAACATCCTGATCTGGCTCAACACCATGTTGGCAAACCTCGGTGTGATCTATAGCTGGGGCTGGGCAATCATCCTCTTCACCCTCGGCATCAAAGTCATTACTTTCCCGCTCAACCTAAGTCAGATTCGTGGGATGCAGGCGCAGAAAGACCTGCAACCGCTGCTGGCTGACCTGCAAAAGAAGTACGGCAAGGATCGGGAGCGGCTGGCGCAAGAGCAAATGAAGCTCTACAAGGAGGCTGGCGTCAATCCCCTGAGCGGGTGTCTACCCCTGCTAATTCAGATGCCGATCCTCTTCGGCCTCTACGCGGCGCTGGTGGCGGTGGGGCCGATGCTCGAAAATGCTGGTTTCTTCTGGATTCCCGACCTCAGCTACCCCAATTTTGCCCTGGGGCTAGGCTGGATTCCGGCGCTGTGGGAAGCGGGCAATTATCAGACCCTGATCGCGTACTTGATCCTGCCGATTTTGCTTGTCGTGACACAGTTGATCATGCAGATGTGGATGACGCCGACCCCGGCTGGCGATTCCAGCCAGGCAGGCATGACCAAAAACATGAGCATGATCATGACATTGATGTTCGGCTACTTCACGCTTCAGGTGCCTGCCGGCCTGACCCTCTACTGGGTGACGAGCAACCTGCTGCAAATGCTACAGCAATGGGCGGTGACGCGCTTCTTCCTGAAGAAAAACCCTGCTGTCGTGGCTGCGACAGCTTCCGCCAACGCCGTCACTATCGATGTGAAACCAGAAAGCGTCAAATCAGAAAGCGCCAAGCCGGTCAAGTCCAGCACACAACCCACGAATGCCAAGCGTTCGAAGGCGAAGGGAAAATAAGTTATGGCTGGTGATTCGATCTTCACGGGAAAGAACGTCGATGACGCGATCGCCGAAGGGCTCCGCGCACTGGGTCTGAGCGCCGACACGGCCGAGATCGAGGTGATCAGCCGGGGCAGCCGCGGCATCTTTGGCCTGGGCAGCGAACCGGCGCAGGTGCGCATCACACGGCGCCCACCACAAGCCACTGCGCCACAGCCGCCATCACCGCCCACCGCACCCGTTAATGAAGATATGGTTGTTATTGCGAAGGGGACAGCCGTCACAGAAGCAGCCGTCACAGAAGCAGCCGTTGTGGCAAGCGTCGTTGCAGAGACAGTCATTGCCAAGCCCACTCCGGAGAACACAGCCGCCGCTATCTCGACCATAACCACTGCGGACGTCGAGTCGGCGCCATCAGCGGAAGATAGTGAAGCGGGCGACACAGCTTCCACCCCTGAAGAGGATGCTCAGCTTGCCGCACTGGCGACTGAGCTGCTTAGCCGGCTAGTGGAATTGATGGGCTTCGAGGCCGACGTCATCGCCGAATGGCGCGCGCCAGACGCCGACAACGAACACCGGTATCTGCTCCTCGACCTGCAAGGCAAAGATCTTAGCCCATTGATTGGCCGGCGCGGGGACACGCTGGGCAACATGCAGTATCTCGTCCGCCTGATGATCAACCAGCGCCTCCATCGCTGGAAGAGCATCATGGTCGACGTCGAGGGCTATCGGCAGCGCCGCATCGAGCACCTTTCACAGTTGGCGCTACGCCTGGCGCAACAGGTTGCTCAGAGTGGGCGACCGCTGTCGCTGGAGCCGATGCCCGCCAACGAACGCCGGATCATCCACCTCACCCTGCGCGACCACGCCGAGGTTTTCACCGAGAGCGTCGGTGAGGGTGCGCGGCGCAAGGTGCAGATTCTGCCACGCAAGTAACCGCACCGCTGTCCAGGCATCGCCTACACAGCGCGCCCGACCACCAACATCATTTGATCAAAGCGCCCACCGATGGTAGAGTCTCACCATCGGTGCTGCGCTGCGATGCTCAAATCACCGTTTTTCACACTACACAGGGACTTGATCATGAACGACGCTTCGACGCCCGCACCATCGGTCGATATGCTACTGATCGGCAACGTGACGCGCGATCTGATCGACGAGCATGACTTTGCGCACTACCGGCTCGGCGGCACCGTCACCTTTGCCGCCGTCGTCGCCGACCGGTTGGGGCGGCGCCCAACCGTCATCACGCGCGCTGCTCCGGAGACTGACCTCTCCGCCATGCCCGCGTCGACGCAGTTGCACCTGCTGCCCTCGGCCACCACAACGACCTTTGCCAACATCTACACGCCACACGGACGCGTACAGTATTGTTACACACCGGCGCCGCCGATCAGCGCCGCCGACATTCCCGCTGAACTGCGCTCACCCGATATTGCGCTGCTCGGCCCTATCGCTAACGAGATCGCGGGCGACGTCCCGGCTGTGTTCGCTGAGTCCACCGTGATCGCCGCCGTGCCGCAAGGGTGGATGCGACGCTTGGACGAACGGGGACGCGTCCACAGCAAACAGTGGGAGAGCGCCCGTGAGATTCTACCGCACCTGGACGCGCTGATTCTGTCGTTGGAGGATATTGATTATGAGTGGGAGCGACTGGCGCCTGCCTTCGACTACGTGCCGCTGATCATCGTCACCGAGTACCGCGACGGCTCAACTGTCTTCGAGAGGCAGGCGGATGGCCGCGTTCACGAGACAAAAATTCCGCCGCGCCCGGCGCACGAAGTCGACCCGACTGGCGCCGGCGACATCTTCACAACGGCGTTTTTGATTCGCCTGGAGGAGACGCGCGACCCGATGCAGGCGGCGCGCTTTGGCAACGTCGCAGCGTCGATGAGCGTTGAGTATATCGGCACGACTGGCATCCCCACACGCGAAGCAATTCTCAGCTACATGGACTCACATCCCTTCGAGCCGGAACCGGTGGAACAGTCGAAATTTTGATGGCAGGGGTCACAGTCATGCGTGACGCATGACTGTGACGCATGACGAATCACGCATCATCTTATTATGACGGCGCGCATCTATTGCTTTGCCAACCAAAAAGGCGGCGTCGCCAAAACAACCACTGCCGTCAACCTGGGCGCGTATGTGGCGGCGACCGGGCGCCGCGTGCTGCTGGTGGACACTGACCCGCAGAGCAACGCCACCACCAGCCTGGGCATCAACCCGCGCACCTTGAAGACGAGCCTCTACGACGTGCTCATCGACGGGCGCCCGGTGGCGGAGGCGCTCACCCTTACCGAATGGATGAACCTCGATTTGCTGCCCTCCAGCACCGACCTGGCTGGCGCCGAAGTCGAGATGGCCGGCGTGCTGGCGCGCGAGCGGCTGCTGGCGCGCGCGCTTGCCCAGGTCACCGACAAGTACGACTACATCTTCATCGACGAACCGCCTAGCCTGGGGCTGCTCACGATCAACGGCCTGACCGCAGCGACGCACGGCGTCGTCATCCCGGTGCAGTGTGAATACCTGGCGCTGGAAGGTCTCAGCTTGCTCATCAACACCATCCGCCAGGTGCGCGAAATCCTCAACGATCGCCTGGTGATCGCTGGCGTCGTGCTCACAATGTACGATGCGCGCACCAATCTCGGCCAGGAAGTTGTGGAGGAAGTGCGCCGCTTCTTCCCGAAAGAGGTCTTCCAAACCATCATCCCACGCAACATCCGCCTGAGCGAAGCGCCTTCACACGGAAAGACGATCCTGAGTTACGCACCGATGAGCGCCGGGGCAATGGCCTATCAGGCGCTGGCGCAAGAATTCATCTCACGCACCGAAGGCGTCCACGCGGACATCCTGGCGACGCCGCGCGCCTGAACCGGCCCGGTAAATCGAGGAATCGCAATGACGACTGAACCCAAGAAACGTGGCCTGGGGCGCGGGCTGGGCGCCCTGATCATGGACACTGCGCTCACCCCGGCCAGCCCAGAGATCGTGGCGCAAGCGGAAGCCGGCGGTGTACGCGTCCTTGCCATCGATCGGTTGCTCCCCAACCCGCACCAGCCGCGCTCCACCTTCGACGCGGCGGCGCTCGACGAACTCACCGCCTCGATCCGCATGCACGGCATCATCCAGCCGCTAGTCGTGACCGCTGCGCCAGAATCGCCCGGCCACTTCTGGCTGATCGCCGGCGAGCGACGCTGGCGTGCAGCGCGTCTGGCTGGCTTGCAGGAAGTGCCGGCCATCCTCCGCGAGGCCACGCCGCAGCAACTGATGGAGTGGGCGCTGGTGGAAAATGTCCAGCGCGCCGATCTGAATGCGCTCGAAGAGGCGACCGCCTACCGGGCGCTGATGGAGGAGTTTGGTCTGACGCAGGCCGAGGTCGCTGAGCGCGTCGGCAAGAGCCGGCCCGTCATCGCCAACACGGTGCGTCTGTTAGGGCTGCCGCTGGAGGCGCAGCAGGCAGTCATCGACGGCGCCATCAGTGCCGGCCACGCGCGCACATTGCTCGGCCTGCCTGACCCCGCCGCCATTCGCCATGCGCTGGCGGAAGTCGTCAAGCGTGACCTGAATGTGCGCCAGACCGAGGCATTGGTGAAGCGGCTAAGTGCGCCACCGCCTGTACCTGCGCCACCCATCGCCGCCGACCCCGAAATCCAACATCACCTCCAGCATCTGGAGGATCGCTTCCGCGCGGCGTTAGGCACCAAAGTAAGTCTGAACCGCAACCAGGATGGCACCGGCAAGCTAGTCGTGCATTTCTACAACGACGACGACCTCGAGGCGATCTACCAACTCATTGCAGGCGAGGAGCATGACTGACGCGCCCTTGCGCCGGTTGACGCTGCGCAAGATCGACGAACGCTCAGTCGGCTTTCTCGTCGCTGGCGCCAGCAGTGTGGCGGCGCGCTGGATGCTGGATGCGATCTGGGGGCAGCCCCCCGCCGTCAGCGGCAGCGATGTCGCCGGCGCGTATGTCGTCGCTCTCTACAGCCACAACGCCCGCTTTGCCCGCCGCTTTGCCGACGCGCACGGCATCGTCCACGCCGGCGACGACCTGGACGCGCTGCTAGAACGCCGCGAGATTCGCTGCGTCTATGTCGGCAACCACCCACGCCATCACGCGGCGACGGTGCGAGCGGCGCTGCTGGCGGGCAAGCACGTGCTCTGTGAGCCGCCGCTTACCGACACGCTGGACGAGAATCGAATACTCGAGCAGATGGCGCATCATCGTGGGCTGGTGCTGGCCTTGAACTACACCTGGCGCGCTACCGGCGTCATGCACCGCCTGCGCAACGCCCTGCACAACGAGATGATCGGCGAGGTGATCGGGGTGCGCATCGACAACACGCGTGCGCTGCCGCTCGACCGCCGGAGCTGGCGCATCCAGCCACCCACCGGTGGCGTGCTCTGGGATCGCACGCTGCACGACGCCGATCTGCTGGCGTTTCTGCTGATGAGTGCGCCGGCGGAGATTCAGTCACACGCGCTGCAAAATCTACTGGGCAGCAGCGTTGAGGAGGACATCCTCAGTGTGGTGCGGCTGCGCAACGGGCTGCCAGCGGTGCTGCACGATGCGTTTGTATTACCTCACGCGCCGCCGGGCGTCACCATCTTTGGCAGCACGGGCGCGCTGATCGCGGCAAGTGCGCACCCGGACGCCACGGCGGAGCGCCTGCTATTACAGCGCGGAGCGCAGGCGCAGATGCTGGAATTTGCCGCCATCGATCCGCATCGTGCGGCGGTGGCGCGCTTGCTGGCGGCGGTGCGCCTGGGCGAAGCGCCGCTGGCAACGCCGCGCGATGACCGCTGCGCTGTGCAGACCGTGCTGGCAGCAAAAAAGTCATTGCAGCAGCAGCAAATCCAACCGATCCCCTCCGAGCGGTAAAACTTACATCGACCGCCATCGTGGCGCGATCCAGTGCGATGCACGCTTTGTGGGTGCATTGATCCTTACAGAAGACTGTGCTAAGATTGCAAAAGATCGACGCAATCTGTAGACTTTCCAGTGTTTATCTTTAGACCGACGGGACAAACCCGACCAGCACAGCGGAAGGTGGAAGCCACCGTGGTGACAGCGATTCGGCTCAACGAGTATTCAACCACACCTCTTTATAACATTAAGG
>Ga0209398_1001266_pt1 | contig 13342 bp, 3 predicted proteins | sample AshMeaBigSpring_FD_184125 | JGI IMG/M metagenome (GOLD analysis project Ga0209398, IMG submission 184125) | Groundwater microbial communities from Big Spring, Nevada to study Microbial Dark Matter (Phase II) - Ash Meadows Big Spring (SPAdes)... | ecosystem: Environmental > Aquatic > Deep... | reverse complement strand
TGGATGGCATGAAATTTTCCGCCGCGTTCGCCCTGCCAGGTGTCGTCGATGTTGATGTAGCTCCAGCCGTGGTTGATGAGGCCGCTTTCCACAATCTGCTTTGCGGAGATCAGGACCTTGTTCTGGTCGACCGCCTCGGCCCAGCAGTTCCAGCTGTTCCAGCCCATCGGCGGGGTGAGCGCGATCCGGTCGCCGGCAACGATGCGGAACTTCTTCTCCGACGTCCCGAGGGAATTTTTTGCGCGGAGGACGACCGGGAACTCGCCGGCTTTGGCGATGATTCCGGTGATGCGCCCTGTGGCCGTGTCGAGGATGGTGCCGGGGGGGAGTCCGTCGGCACTGAACGCGATAGGCCGCTCACCGGTGGCAGGAATCGTATAGAGGACCGGGGACCCCGGGCGGACGCCGAAGACCGACGGGCCGTTGATGCGCGGGGTTTTCGGGGCGGGCGGCGTGAGGATTTCTCCCGGTGCGGCGGATGTGGCGACCGGAGAGCCCTCGGCGGCTCGGGCCGGCGGCTGCAGGGCGATCGCTGCGGCGACCGTGCAGAGGAGGAGGGAGTGCTTCATCGTTTGACGAGGGTTGTCTTGGCCAGTTTGAAGGGAGCGGTGAGCGCAATATCGCGCGACGACCCGCCCACGCGGACCGTGAAGGCACCCTCCTCGGCAATCCATCCGCCCTTGGCGGGATCGTAGTAGGAGAATGCTGTGAGATCCAGAGGGATGCTCACCGTCTGCTTCTCGCCGGCTTTGAGGAAGACCTTTTTGAAGCCCTTCAGTTCCTGGAACGGACGCTCGAGCGCCGGCTTCGCCTGATGGATGTAAAGCTGGGCGACCTCCGCGCCATCGCGCTTTCCTGTGTTCTCAACGACAAACTCCGCTGTGACGACCGGCCCGGTCCCGTCCTTGCCCTCGACGAGTTTCAGGTCGGAATATTTAAACGAGGTATACGAGAGGCCATGCCCGAAGGGGAACTGGGGGTCGACCTTCTTGGTGTCGAACCAGCGGTAGCCGACGAGGAGACCCTCGTCGTAGGTCACCGTGCCGTCTTTGCCGGGGTAGGCGCCAAGTTTGTGCGCCGGCGAGTCGGCGAGGACCTTCGGGAACGTGCATGGAATCTTGCCCGACGGGTTCACGTCTCCGAAGAGGATGTTGGCCAGCGCATTGCCGCCCTCCATTCCGGGGAACCATGTCTGGAGCACGGCAGGAACTTTCGCGATCCATTCCTCCATCTCGACGATCGTTCCGAAGAGGACGACGATAGTCTTCGGGTTGGCTTCGACCACGCGGCGGATGAGTTCGTCTTGCTGGTAGGGGAGCTTCATGTCCTTGCGGTCGTGGCCCTCGCAGTCGAAGCCGGGGTCGTGGTTGAGCCCGCCCATGATGACCGCCACGTCTGCATTCTTTGCCGCAGCGACCGCGCGGTCGATCGCATCGGGGCCGATCTCCTTTCCGTAGCCGGCCGAGTAGGTCACGTTGATCTTGCTGCCTGCCTTGCGGAGGATCCCCTCGACCGGGCTGATCTCGTAGAAGGCCTTGATGCCCGAGCTGTCGCCGCCGTGCGCGTGGAGGCGGATCCCGTTCTCGCCGATGATGGCGATCGATTTCACCTTGTCCGGATCAAGCGGGAGGATGGCCTTGTCGTTCTTGAGGAGGACAGTCCCCTCCTCGGCGGCGCGGCGCGCGACCGCCTGGTGCGCGGGGGTGTTGAGCGAACCGGGAGGACGCTGGTCGAAGACACCGGTGGCAAACATCACGCGGAGGTTGCGGCGGACCTTGTCGTCGAGTCCGGACATCGGATACGTGCCGTCTTTCAGGCCATCGCGGTAGGCATCGGCCAGGTAGAACTCGTTGTAGGGCTTATCGGTGCCCATCTCGAGGTCGAGGCCGTTGAGAGCGGCTTCTTTTGTGTCGTGTGTGGCAGCCCAGTCGGACATCACAAGCCCCTGGAAGTTCCACTCGCCCTTGAGGATTTTATTGAGGAGGTAGTCGTTGTGGCTGGCAAACTGGCCGCGGAACTTGTTGTAGGCGCCCATTACCGTCCAGACGCCGCCCTCCTTGACCGCCGCCTCGAAGGCCGGGAGGTAGATTTCGCGGAGCGGCCGCTCATCCATCTCGACATTGATCGACATGCGCTGGAACTCCTCGTTGTTCGCGGCGAAGTGCTTGATGCAGGACGCCACGTTTTGCGCCTGCTCGCCCTTGATGTAGGCGACCGCCATGCGTCCGGCAAGGTAGGGGTCCTCGCCCATGTATTCAAAGTTCCGGCCGCAGAGCGGGGTGCGCAGGATGTTCACGCCCGGCCCGAGCATGATGTCCTTCCCGCGTGCGCGAGCCTCCTGGCCGATCGCCTCGCCAACCTGGTAGGCGACTTCAGGGTTCCAGGTGGAGGCGAGCGCGATGCCGGCCGGCATCGCCGTGGCGAAGTCGTCAGTGCGGTTCTGGGGTTTCCAGGTATCTGGTCCGATGTCCTCGCGCACGCCGTGCGGGCCGTCGGAGAGCCATCGGAGCGGGATCCCGAGGCGAGGGATCGCCGGGGTGGTGAACTTCGAGTTCGCATGGATCTGGCTCAGCTTTTCTTCGAGGGTCATGCGGGCGAGGAGATCGTCCACACGCTTTTCGACTGGCTGGGCGGGGTCCATGTAGAGGGGCTTGTCGTCGGCTGGCATGGTTGCTGATCCCAGCGCGGCGAGCGCGCTGAGCAGGAGGAGGGGTTTTTTCATGAGGTTGGGATCCGGGTTGTGGTTAAAATTTCAGCGTGACCGCCTGGCCATCGTAGGGGGTTGAGCGGTCGGGGCCCGCTGTGAGTGGAAAGCCGGCCGGCTTGTCTTTGGTAACGAGTACGACGTGGAACGTGCGCTTGGCTGGCATGCCTTTGAACGAGCCTTCGCGCTGGCCGATCGTGAGCGTCCTGGCAGCATCGTCCCAGCGGAGCGGGATCCGCGTGAGCTCGTTTTGCTCGTAGCCATAGGTGAGCCCGTCGTCTTCGTAGAGAGTGAACGTGCCGTCCGCTCCGGCATAGACGACGATCGTCAGCGGATCGGCCGGCTTTTCCTGCGTGTATTGGAGGTCGGGTCCGGTCGGGATGATCGAGCCGGCCCGGGCGTAAACGGGGATCGCATCGAGCGGTGCGGGAGCCTCGACCGTCTGCCCGCCGTCCAGATGGCTCCCTGTCCAGAAGTCATACCAACCGCCGGCGGCCGCAGGCAGGTAGGCCGGCCGGGTGCGCGCTTTGTGGGCGGTTACCGGGCACACGAGGAGCGACGGGCCGAAAAGGTATTCGTCCTTGACGTCGAGGGCGGACGGATCGCCCGGGAAGTCCATCACAAGCGGGCGCATGATCGTTCCGCTCTCGTGGGTCACCGCGCCGGCGGCCGAGTAGATGTAGGGGAGAAGGGTGTAGCGGAGTCGGTCGAATTTCAGCATCGCCTGATAGGCCGGACTCTTATCGCCGCCGAACTCCCACATCTCGCGGAACGGCTCCTCGCCGTGGACACGGAGGAGCGGGACAAACGTGCCGAACTGGAACCACCGGGTGTTCAGCTCGTTCCATTCTTCGGCGTCCTCAGGCTTCCGGTCCTTCTTAGAAAATTTAGCTGGTACGGAGAACCCCCCGATGTCGGTTGTCCAGTAGGGCATGCCCGAGAGGGCGTAGCCGAGGCCGGCCGGGATCTGGGCGCGAAGGGTTTCCCAGGTCGAGGTGATGTCGCCCGACCAGACGGCACCGGCGTAGTGCTGCTGGCCGGCGAACCCGGAGCGCGTGAGAATGAAGACGCGCTGGCCGGGGGCGGTCGCCCGCTGGCCCTCGTAGACGCTCTTGGCGTTCATGAGCGGGTAGGCGTTGAGCATGCGCGCCCCGGTGCCGAGGGCGGTCGGGTGGAGGTGGGACCTCTGGTCCTTGAGGATCGGTCTCGGAAGGAGGTCGGGTTCGCTGGCGTCGAGCCACCAGGCGTCGATGCCCTTCTTGAAGAGCTCGCGGTCCATCTGCGCCCAGAACAGCTTGCCAGCCGCTGGGTTGAACGCATCGTAAAATGCCGCCGGATAGCCGAGCCAGTCGTTCATGTCCTCGCCAAGGTTCGGCTCGTAGAGAAAGCCGTTCCTGCGCATCTCCTCGAAGTTTTTTGTTCCGGCGTAGAATTTCGGCCAGACCGAGATCATCAGCCGCGCATGGTATTTGTCGTGGATATCCTTGATCCACTGGACCGGGTCGGGGAAGCGGGCGGGATCGAATTCATGCGAGCCCCAGGCGTCGTCTTTCCAGTAATACCAGTCCTGCACGATATTATCGATCGGGATGCCTCTGGACCGGTAGCCCTCGAGAACGTCGAGGCTTTCCTGCGCGGTCTTGTAGCGCTGGCGGCACTGCCAGAGCCCGTAGGCCCAGACCGGCATCATCGGCGCCCCGCCGGTGAGCCTACGGTAGCCGGCAATCACCTTGTCGATCTGCGGGCCGTAGCAGAAGTAGTAGTCGATGCCTTCGCCGACCTGCGACCAGAGTGACGTCCCGGTCTCCTGCGAAGGGGTTTTCCAGAGGAGTCGGACGATTTCGCCGCCCTGCTCCTTGGCCCATTCGACCTTGATGCGGGCGCGCTTGCCCGCCTCGAGCGGGACCTTGGCCATGTCGGCCTCGGGCAGCCAGCCCTGGCGCCAGCGCGAGATCACCAACCGGTCGTTCACCCAGACCTTGATCCCGTTGTTCGAGAACGTGGCGATCGTGTAGTCGCCGGTCTCCTTCGGGTCGATTTCGCCCTCCCATCGCACGCTCACATTGCCGGTCGGGGCGAGCGCGGGGTGGATCGCCTTGTTCGGCTCCTTGTCCTTGCCGTCGACCTCGATGGCAATTTTGGCATCGGTCCGCCTGGCGACCTGCTTCTCAAAGAGATCTCCCTGAAAATACGTGCCGGTCAGGCCGCCGGGCTGACCGTCGGCATCGATGAGTTGGCCGGACGGGATCGGCTCGAACTCTCGGATGTCGCCGAACTTGGTCATCGACGTGTTGTCCCAGAGGATCCCGTAGCCTCTGCTGGACGTGAGAAATGGAATCGCGATTCCGGTGTTCCGCTGCCAGAGCTCGAGGTCGTAGCCCTTGATGTTCAGGAGGCCGAACTGGTGCTGGCCGAGCCCGTAGAGCGCCTCGTCCGACGGTGATTCCCACTGCTGCCGGACATGGAATGTCCTGTCTCCCTGCACGATGACCGGCTTGAGCGTGCGGCCGGCTTTCCGCTCGGCGAGCACCGGGTTCCCCTGCGCATCACAGAAGGTTACCGTCGCGTCGGAGAGATCGACCTTCGCCTGCAGGCGAGCGGTCGAGAGCGTGGCTATGGTGGTGGTGGTCTCCAGCTTCCAGACGGGCTTCTCCGGCTTCCGTGGCGCCGTCATCAGGCTCTTCCTTGCAAAAAACGCCCGGTCGGGCGCGTAGGCGACCCGGATCACATCGTCCGCGCACACCTCGATCTTTAAGAAATTTTCGCCGGCGCGGAGAACGATTCCGTCGGGCAGCTTTTCCACAGCGGCCGCCTTTGAACCGGCTTGCGGACCGGCAGCTTGCAGGGGCAGCGCAAGGAGGGCGGCCAGGCAGGAAATACGAGCAATCACGGATTTGGAATGGAGGTCTAAGTTCATGGGGACAGACAAAATCGAAGGCACATGAGAATTAATCGGGGATCCGAAGCTCGACAAGATTTTCTTCCTTTTTGACGGATGGTCGGTTGATGTGTTTGTCTGTATTGGCCTCTTCGACCTGCGGAAACGTTCCGCGGCGGGGGCAAAAACCTTCCTTGTTTCCTCAATGAAAATCTATTCCGTCGCGGGGTCCACCGCGCTCTTGATTTCCGTGGCCGCCGCCTTTTTTCCATCATTTATTCCGTCCGTCGGAGCTGATGACCAGCCGGCTTACAGGGATCCCCGGTTGCCCGCACTGGCACGGGCGGACGACCTCCTCGCGCGGATGACACTTGAGGAAAAGGTCGAGCAGCTCCGGTGTCTCTTCACCTACGAGAAGGAACTGGCCCCCGAGGGGGCCTTTGTTCCGGAGAAGGCCGCGAAACTTCTGGGCAACGGGATCGGCGAACTCGGACCAATCCGTTGGGAGACCGGCAAGGAGGTCGCCCTGCGGAATGCGATTCAGAAGTTTCTTGTTGAGAAGACGCGTCTCGGGATCCCCGCGCTTTTTCACGAGGAGGGCTGCCATGGCGTGCTTGCACCCGGGGCAACGTCGTTTCCCGTGCCCATCGGACTCGCCTCGTCGTGGGATGAGGGCCTGACCGAAAAGGTTTGCACCGCGACGGCTGAGGAGATGCGTGCGAGGGGGATCCATCATGCGCTCACGCCGGTCATCGACATCTGCCGGGATCCTCGCTGGGGCCGGACCGATGAGATGTTCGGCGAGGATCCGTATCTGAACGGGAGGCTCGGAGTTGCTGCGGTGAAGGGATTTCAGGGCGGAGCCGATGGCCGGGTCGCGGACGGCCACGTTGCCGCTACCCTCAAACATCTGGCAGGCCACGGCCAGCCGGAGGGAGGGATCAACCGGGCTCCCTCGACCGTCCCGCTTCGCGAGCTTCTCGACGCGCACCTGCTGCCGTTCCGCATGGCCGTCCGCGAGGCGCGTCCGGTCTTCGTGATGCCGTCCTACAACGAGGTCGACGGCGTGCCTTCCCACGCGAATGCCTGGCTGCTGCAGGACGTTCTCCGGAAAGATTTCGGGTTCACGGGGATCGTGGCCTCGGACTACGAGGGGATCGAATTTCTGCAGCGGGTGCATGCCGTGACCTGCAACCCAGCGGAGACCGCGCAGAAGGCATTCCAGGCGGGCGTTGAGATGGACCTGCCGTTCGGTGAATTTTTCCGGGAGCTTAAACCGCTCGTGGAGAAAAATAAAATCCCGACCGCCGACCTCGATGCTGCCGTCAGGAAAGTACTCGTTCTGAAGTTTGAGCTTGGGCTCTTTGAGAATCCCTATGCGGATGCCGGTGCGGCTGTTGCGATCACGAAGCGGGAATCCACCGCTGAGCTGGCCCTGGAGGCGGCCCGGAAGTCGATCGTGTTGCTCAAGAACGATGGCATCCTGCCGATCGCCCCCGGCCGCTTCAAGTCGATCGCGGTCGTGGGACCGAATGCCAACGACACGCGCACCGGAAGCTATAGCGGTGAGCCCTGGCACAAGGTGACCCTCCTCGACGGAATCCGGAAGCGGGCAGGCAGCGCGACCAAGGTCGTTTTTGCCGAAGGCTGCACGGTGACAAACAACCTGCCGGCAAGCTCGATGCTTGCTTGGAATGCGGCCGACAGCCCGGTCTTTGCTACCGCTGAGGAGAACCGGCCGCTCGTAGATGAAGCCGTCCGCGTGGCGAGGGATGCTGATCTCATCGTTCTGGCGATCGGCGAAAATGAGACGATCGCGCGCGAGGCGTGGTCGCAAAACCACATCGGCGACCGCGCTTCGCTCGAGCTCTTCGGGAGTCAGGCGGAACTGGCCGATGCGATGCTCGCGCTTGGAAAGCCGGTTGTCGTCTACCTCATGAACGGCCGGCCGCTGGCGATCGGAAGCCTGCTGAAGCGCGCGAATGCCGTGCTGGAGGGCTGGTACATGGGGCAGGGGACCGGCACCGCAGCAGCAGACATCCTCTTTGGCGATGTGAATCCCTCGGGCAAGCTGGCAATCAGCTTTCCGCGCTCGGCCGGACACGTCCCCGCCTACTACAACCGCAAGCCGGGCGCCCGGCTTTTTGATTATGCCGACGATTCCTCGAAGCCGCTCCTGCCCTTTGGATTCGGCCTCAGCTACACGACGTTCAAATACTCCGCGCCAAAAGTATCCGCCTCTTCGATGAAGAAGGACGGGACCCTGACGGTCAGCGCCGATGTCACAAATGCCGGCCCGGTTGCCGGCGACGAGATCGTCCAGCTCTACCTCCGCGACGAAGTCAGCTCGGTCACCCGGCCGGTCAGGGAATTGCGCGGATTTGTGCGGGTCCACCTGGAGCCTGGCGAGACGAAGACGGTCGCCTTCCCGGTAACCTCCGAATCGCTAGCCTTCCACGACATCCGGATGAACCGAGTCGTCGAGCCCGGCACTTTCAAAGCCTGGGTCGCCCCGGACAGCGACTCGGGCACGCCAGTCACGTTCGAAGTCGTCGAGTAGCCACTGCCTTCCGCCAGTGCTTGCCGGCCTCCGGCTTTAGAAGCTATTGGGTTTCTTTTTCGCAGGTGGAGTGCAACCGGAATGCGCATGCGAAACTCGGGCATTCCAGAGAAAAGACAATCGTCTTGTTATAACGCCGCAGGCCATCGGCATTGATCGATTTTTAAAGAAGTGCACCCCCCCGGGCTCGAACCGGGAACCAATTGATTAAGAGTCAACTGCTCTACCATTGAGCTAGGGATGCTTCTTCAAAATGGGCCGTTTGAGGTAAAGGCGATGAACGCGTTTTTCAGCGGTCCAGCCTTCAACTTTCACGACGCTTGGATTACGGCGCAAGCTCTTTGGCACCGTAAGCGGAGGGGATTTCTATGCGAGGCCGCCGTGGGGGGCAAGAAAAAAGACCAAAAGAAAAACTTCTCGTGTTCCCGCGGACATCTCCTGCGCCTTGCTTTGGCCGGACGCGGCCCGCCGGAGGGGGAGGGTGGTGCCTTGTGGGGCATCCTGGGCGGGCTGCATCGACGCCGCCTGCCTTGAGTCCGGGGGAGCAGATTCGTGTGGAAATTAATTTCCGGAGGGGTATGGTGCGTGGGTAAACAAAATCTAATGTCTTCCCTTCCCCCACTGGTGTCGGTTCAGTCGTCATCCATGACCTGCGAGCCCGGTCGGTTTTCTTTTTTCTCCACCTTGTCGGACCGTTGCCGGCTAGTTCGGAGCGCGCTGCGGAACCCGGGTCGCGCGGGCGCGTTTGCCGCGGTGTGCCTGTTCGTTCTTGCACTTGGGCAGGCCGTTGCGGCCCCATATCCGAAAGCCGGCCTCCTCACCAAATGGACCCAGCCGGACGGAACGCAGATCACGCTTCGGGTCTTTGGCGATGAATTCTACGGCCGCACGACGACGAAGGACGGGTATACCGTGGTCTTTAATCCCGCCGACAAGACGTATTATTTTGCCACGGTGGGAGCGGACGGGGTTTCGCTGGTGTCATCCGGGGTTCCGGCGGGCGGCCCGCCCCCGGCCGGGCTCGTCAAGCATCTGGAGGAAAGCCGTGACAGGATCGCGGCGATCCGCTCGGAGAATATCGAAAGACTGGCTCCTGACCGGGATGCCAGGTGGGCGGAAAGACTCAAAGCGGCGCAACTGCGCAGGACGGGCGGGGCATCCGGTGGGCCAGTGCCAATGGGGATGGCGGCCGCCGGCGACCCGTTGGCGGCCCAGGTCGTGGGCACGCGGGTCGGGCTCATGATTCTAGTCCAGTTTCCCGATGATCCGAAGACACCCGCCATCGACCCGGTCAATTTTCCCACCACCCAGGCGAAGATCACCCGCTATTGCAACGAGGTCGGCTACACGGACGACGGGAACACGGGGTCGGTCCGCGACTACTACTACGACCAGTCGAACGGGAAGCTGTCGTTCACGCATTCGGTGACAGCGGTCGTGACGCTCCCCCAGCCGCGCAACTACTACAACTACTCCGACTATCCGACCAACACGAAGCTCAACGACAGCGGGCTGTCCGGGCGGATGCTCGTCACCGATGCGATCGCGAAGCTCAAGACGAGCGGGTTTGATTTCTCCAACCTTTCAGTGGACGGCTCGAACAATGTCCTTGCGACGAGCCTGCTTTTTGCCGGAAACGATTCGGGCATCTGGGCGAAGGGACTCTGGCCGCACGCCTGGGAGCTTGCCGCGCCCGTCAGTGTTGGGAAGACCGGCAGCCCGCGCTACATCTCCGCCTACCAGTGTACGGACATTCCGACCGCCGCGCAGCTGATCGGAACGGTCTGCCACGAGCTCGGGCACCTGATGATGGGCTATCCGGACTTTTATGATTACGGCGGCGAGTCGGAAGGCGTGGGCGAGCACAGCCTCATGGGATCCGGGAACTATAACAACGGGGGACGGACGCCCGCTCCGATCGATCTCTATCTGAAGGATGTCTCCGGCTGGGCAAACATCACCGATATCACGCCATCGGACGTGCTTCAGGTTTCGCTTCCGAGCACGGGAAACGTGGGCTACAGGATCCGGAAACCAGGCTCGACCAACGAGTATTTCCTGGTTGAGAACCGGGGGCCCGGCGACAAGTGGGCGGACTACGCGGTCGATACCGGGATCGCGATCTGGCATGCCGATGAGAATGTTTCCGGCAACGACGACGAGCAGATGACATCCGGCTTGCACTACGAGCTTTCGCTCGAGCAGGCTGACGGGCGCTTCGATCTGGAGGCCGGCCGGAACCGCGGGGATACCGGTGACCTCTTCGACCTGAACGACGGGCGTTTCAATAGCGCGTCGAACCCTGATGCCGACTGGTGGTCCGGGGTGGCTTCCGGCCTTTCGGTGACCGTCCTCGGGATGCCATCCGCCTCGGTGCCTGTGAGCTTCGGAGGGACCTCGACATCCACTATGCTCGTGCTCAAACCCGCGATCCAGGACATCACGGCGGCCGGCGGCAATTTCACGTTTGCCGTGAGCGCCAACACAAACTGGAGTTGGTCGAGCAGCGCCTCGTGGGTGACGAGCACCGAGGCGTTGACCCAGCCCGGTCCGCAGACCTTCAGCTACAGCGTGGCCGCGAACTCCTCAACTGCCAACCGGACGGCCTCGATCACGTTCGTCGCGGGGGATCTTGTCCGCTCGTTTACGGTTGCCCAGGCCGGAATCGTTGTCGACGACCACGGGAACAACACCGGCGCGGCGACGCTCATCGGGCAGAATTCCACCAGCAACGGGACGTTTGAGAAAGCCGGCGACAACGATTACTTCCGCGTCGACATCACCAGCAACGGCACGCTCACCGTCGAGTCGACCGGCAGCACCGACACGGCCGGCGACTTGCTCGACGCAACCGGCAAGGTGTTGGCAAGCGATGACGACAACGGAACGGACTTCAACTTCCGCATCGGCTATGCAGTGGCCAAGGGCACGTATTTCATCCGGGCGAAGGCGGTCGATCCGAACGCGACAGGCAGCTACAAGCTCCTTGCGGCGCTCGCACTCACGCCATCGCTCTCGGTGAACCCCGCTTCGCAGAGCGTCGCTGCGCTCGGTGCCACGCACACGTTTGCTGTCGCCTCGAACACACTTTGGAGCTGGACGGCCGATGCAGACTGGGTGACCAGTGCCGAGCCGCCCAGACAGAGCGGCAGCCAGGTTTTCACCTATTCGGTCGCTGCAAACACGGAGCCCTCGCCAAGAAATGCCACGATCACGCTGACCGGTGCGGGCCTCACCAAGTCGTTTGCCATCGCGCAGGCCGCGGGACTGCCGGACGATTTTGGAAATACCCGGCTTACCGCGGCGACGATCCTGGCGAACTCGACCACGAGCGCGTCGCTTGAGGTACCCGGCGATACCGATGTCTTCCGCGTCGATCTTGCGTCCGCCGGCTTCCTGACATTCGAAGGCCGGGGAGAGGTGGACACGTATGGAATCCTTCAGGATTCCGCTGGCCAGGAACTTGCTGCCGACGATGATTCCGGCACGGGATCGAATTTCCGCATCAGCAAGCCCGTGGAGGCCGGAACGTACTACATTCTTGTGAAAACGTATGAGGGCCGGGGAACCGGCCGCTACGAGCTGGTCGGTAGCCTCTCCTCGGCCACGCTCATGATCAACCCGCAATCGCACAACGTGGCTGCCGGCGGGGACTCGTTCACGTTTGCCATCACCTCGAATGCGACCTGGACATGGAGCGGCGATGCAGCCTGGCTGACCAGCGCCGAAGCCGCCTCACAGGCCGGCAACCAGGACTTTTCCTACACGGTCGCCCCGAATCCGTATCCGTCCGGCCGGGCAGCGAAGATCACGGTCACCGACGGGGTTGAGACGCAGATCCACACGGTCACACAACCGGCGGGCTTCGTCGACGACCACGGGAACACGCTTGGCGGCGCGACTCTGATCGCGGAGGCCTCGGTGACCGGCGGGGCGGTCGAAACGCCCGGTGACAACGACTACTTCCGGATCCGGGTCAAGGGGAGCGGGATGCTGACAGTTGAAGCGACCGGGGACAGTGACACCTACGGCTACCTTCTTGATTCAGGGGGCGCCCAACTTGCATTCGACGACGAGTCCGGCCCGGGTTCGAATTTCAGGATCACCCGTCTTGTGTCGGCGGGCACTTATTATGTGAGGGTGAGGCTGTTTTCCGGCGCTGTGACCGGCACCTACCAGCTCTCGAGTGCGTTTGCGCCGGCTGCGGCGCCTGAGATTTCCGTCGAGCAGCCCGGGGGATCCGCGCTGATCAGCGGGGGATCGACGGTCGATTTCGGAAACGTCGTCATGGGGGCGCCCGCTTCTAAAACCGTCACGGTCCGGAATTCCGGCAACCTGACCCTGAGCGGGCTCGCGGTGTCGGTGGATGGTGCCGGGTTTGCTGTGAACTCCGCCGGGATGAGCACGAGCCTGGCTGCGGGCAACAGCACCACATTCCAGATCTCCTACGATGGCTCTGCGCCAGGACTTGCCAATGGAGCGCTCCACATCACCAGCAATGACGACGACGAAAATCCCTTCGATATCCAGCTGTCCGCTCTCGCCCTATCGAATGTCTTTCCAGAGGAGTGGGTGGCACTCCTCAATGGAAAAAGCTTTGTCGGCACGATCGGCACGGTTGATCCGCTGAGCGGAAAGCCGGTCAGCCCGCTTGCCGGGCACGGAACGATCGAACTCAAAACCATCGCCAGCACAGCCTCCGCGAAGGTGGTCAGCGGATCGGCGCTGATCGGCTCGACACGCTACCGGATCCTTCCCGCCTCGATCGGACTCGACGGAACGATCGCCCTGACGCTTACGCCCGCCAAGGGAAGCTGGGGAAATGCCCAGCTCGTATTTCAGGTGGCGGACGGTGCCGGCCGGCTGGACGGGGAGTTGAAGAATGTGGCCGCGACCGCGATTCCGGTGAGCCTGCTGCCGCAGGCATTCAGCGGCAAGAAGGAGGATGCCTGCCCGCGTGTTGGCACGCGGGTGAATTGCCACATCAAGGCGCAGGTCACCGATGGGGTGTCCGTCGGCCATGGGTTCATGGCTGCAGTTGTCAATGCGGACGGTTCCTCTGGCATTGCAGGCCAACTGCCGGATAATTCGGCATTCTCCGCAAAGCTCTGTGGCGGCCGCGATGCCGCGGGTGATTTGAAGCTGGGCGGAATTTCCGTCCTCGCCGGAAAGAAGGGTCTGCTGGTCTTTTCACTGACGC
>Ga0209398_1001264_pt1 | contig 13349 bp, 22 predicted proteins | sample AshMeaBigSpring_FD_184125 | JGI IMG/M metagenome (GOLD analysis project Ga0209398, IMG submission 184125) | Groundwater microbial communities from Big Spring, Nevada to study Microbial Dark Matter (Phase II) - Ash Meadows Big Spring (SPAdes)... | ecosystem: Environmental > Aquatic > Deep... | reverse complement strand
ACACCGATATTTATTTTCCTACCGATAAAGAAGTGCCTAAAATGTTCCGCTTTAATCCCGGAATAGAACAACAGGTATTTAGTAAAGAACATGCTTACTTTAAAGATTTGCCAGCCGGATTAGAAAACGCTGAAAAGCAACTTTGGAAAAGTTGGCAAAAGGAAACTATCGAAAGATTAGCAGATGGCAATATTGAAGTAAAAAGGCCTGAATTAAATGCACCAATCATTTTCACTAAAAAAGGAATAAAAGAAGCATTTAATCAACCCCACGATCAAAAGTTTGCAAAAAATGAAATGCTTAATAAAATAGACGAAGTTCTAAAGTCAGCTACTTATTTAGGCAAGGTGGATTACTTTAAAACAAATCCAATGATCAAATATTCTCACATTTTTAGTGTAGACTTAAATAATAAAGCGAACTATATAATTGTTCGAGAAGCCAAAGATGGTGTGTTAAGATTTCACTCAATAAGTGATAGTAAAAAAGTATTGGAGGGAATAAATAAAAAGCGACAATAATCATCGCACAAGGCAAACCAAGGCTGTCTTATTGTCGCTCTCCACCACAAATATACAAACACTGCACAACATGAACCAAAGTTTTCAAAATTTACAAGGCAGCCTTAAAGCAACCGTAATGGCATTACCTGCCTTGATGGGCAACGCTGCTGTTAATTGGACGGTGGATAGCTTTAGAATACAAGGTTGGCGCAGTGTTAGCCGTTTTGGCGAAGCGTGGCAACAAAGGCGTAGAGATAAAAAAGCCGGTAGGGCGTTGCTAATACAATCAGGCAGATTAAGGCGATCTATTCGCATACTAAAACTCACCGCCAATACGGTAGAATTTGGTACTGATGTGCTCTATGCCGATGCATTAAATAATGGCTCAAACGCTACAGTTAGCGTAAAAGCACATAGCAGAAAACTATATGGCAAAGCAAAAGCCAGCAGTTTACAAAACAAACGCAAAAAAACAATCGTATTTCAAAGAGGCGAAACAACCGTAAAAGGCCATACCCGAAAAAACAACTTACCAAGAAGACAATTTATGCCACTTGACAATAGCGACAGCCCGGTATTTATGGCCGAAATAGAAGCGGTAATTAAACAACAACTTCATCCTTATTTTAATAATTAACATATGGCAACATCACCTTTTAGCAACCTGTTTTTAAACCTTCGCAAGCACATCAGCAATGCTTGCGGCAGTATTCGTTATGTTAATGCCGATTTGGGGCAACTTGATTTTTTTGAAGAGCGACCATCAGTAAGCTTTCCTTGCGTACTAATTGATATTGGCGATACCAAGTTTGAAGATATCGCCAATAATGCCCAATTAGGCGATGGCATTATTTCCATTCGCATAGGGCTAACCAATTATGCCGACACTAGCAGCCTAGCACCCGAAGACGTTGCAGAAAGAGGCTGCGAGTATTGGGAAATTGAACAGGAAGTGCACGAGCAATTACAGGGATGGGCAAAAGACAATGTGGGCAAAATAACCCGAATATCCGCTGTTACTGAAAAGCGAAGAGATGAATACAGGGTAAGGGCATTACGATATTCATTTGGAATGGAGGACAATACAACCATCAAAAACAAACGCGTTAGTCGCCCGGATGCATCTATTCATTAAGCTCACCATACAAAATGTGGCCACCGCTTGGCCAACTCTTTTTGAGTTGGCCTATGCTTTTTCAAAAGCTGCAGTATAGAGTGATTGTCGGCAATAAGTTCCACAATGGTGGTTTCACTCAAGTTAAATTCAAAGCTTAATTGCCCCAATATCCATTTGTAACTTGGCCTTGGTGTTTGGCTACCCCAATGATAATATCGGTTTATGAGCAACTCGTTCCTCCGTGCATGATATACCTCGTTTCTACCTTTGCGTTTGTTGATAACATCAGCATGGGTGTCGGTTTCAAAAATATCAGTAAATAACGTTCGGGAACCTCTTTGCATGTACGGTGCGGTTGGTTAGCAATATTACTAATTGTAACAGCAATATGGAAATAAAGTTAGTTACATAAAAAAAGCCGCTTTGCAATTGCAAGCGGCCTTTTTATTGCCTATTCCCTAAAGGGAGTACAAATATAAAACAGTTATTCTAACATTTCTTCCATTAATTGTGTTAACACTATTTTATTTTCCGAATCGGTAGTGTATTTACTATCAGCCGGTGCTAATGCCTCCCAACGCATACTGGCCACTAAAGCCTTGAGTATCCATTGCAAACGCTCTTGCGGGGCTGTATCTCTAATGGTTATTACCAAGCTTTCTTCATTTACGTTGATCATAGTGCGCCCTCCCCAAAGTTTAAAGCCAATACAGGCTGCATTTGTTTTAAAGTAATACGGTTATTGGCTACTTGCTTTTGATGGTGCAACTGTAATGCAAACTCTTCGGTAATTAATTGCAACTTGCCCATTTTTACAAAATGACCGGGATAACGGGATACCCTGCCACTACAGCCACCACTGGTATAGTTATAACCCAACTTTTGCAGCAACTCGCGGTAAGGGTACATTTTGCGCCCATTAATACGCTCTAACTTTAACCCTTTAAATACCTGGTCCTCTTTAGGCAATTGGCTAATACCACGCAACTCTTTTTCTTTGGCAATAAAATAACGGCGTATTTGCCTACCTACTTCGTTCTCTTCAAGCATTGAAAGTTCTTTAGCCATGTCAATTGAGAGAAGATAATTAACCGATTTCCTGCCAGCACCTAATTTTTCCGATATTTCGGAAAAATAGTCTTTGCTTTTTTCAAAACCATATCTACTGATTTTGCTTTTAATCCAATCATTAACACCTAATTTCTTGTGCAATAATTGTGCATCAACTAGCACATAGTTTTCTTGTACTACTAGCGGTAGTAAGTCGTGTTGTGAGTTTAGCATAACAACAAAAATTAAAGCCTGTTAGACGGGGTGCTAAACTCACAACACGATAAAGTGAAGTAATAAAGGTTTCCCTTTCCCCGCCCAACAGGCCGAATGATAATTTTAATTTGAAGTACATATTGTGAGTTTAGCACTTCAAAAATAGTAAGTTCTTTTTAAAAAATAAACGTTTTGTTTTTTTGTAAAGGGTGTCGCTTTTAACTACACCCTTTTAAATTTTGTTTAAATAATCTTTTTGTACTTGTTCAAATATATAAATCATTTTTTGCAACTCCTTACTATCTAGTTGGTTGAGGCGTTTTTTTAGGCTTTTTACACAAAAATCGTTAATGCGTTGGTAGTCCAATAGCGGCTTACCATCCTTCAGCACCAACGTGCCATTGGCGGCGCGCTTGTACCATTGCAACACATGGCACAGGCTCAATACCCGGCCACGCATTTTGTACAAGGGGTCGGGAGCTTTGGCCGCCGATGGGGCTAGGCTTTGCAAATGGGCAATCATTTGTGCAGCTTCGGCAAACAACAGTTGGCTACTGCTAGCTGTTCTGCCACCGCTAAAGCCTTGCACCATATCGGCCTTTGTTTCTTTCGGAATGTTCAGTTTGCTTACTAAGGTGTTCAGCTTTTTTAGCTGCGCAGGGGTTATGGGGAGCATGGATTAATGTTTAAGGTTACTGGTTACTGGTTGCTGGTTACTGGTATCACTTACCACTTATCACTTATCACTTACAACTTATCACTTACAACTTATCACTTACCACTTATCACTTGTACTCATTTTCCCAATACTTATTTCGCAAGTAGGTTTCGGGGTCGGCCTTGGTACGCCAGCTTTCTTTTTTCAAATACGCATCGTATTTGGGAATGCCGTAATAAGCGGCTATTTGTTCGGTGGTATTTAGTTTATCCCACAATTTGAGGGCGCGTATACGGTTAATTTTTTTATTGTATCGTTTCCAAAACACATCGAAAGAAATTTCAAAGGTGCTTTCAACGATGGTGGTGCCAAATTGCTTTGTGTAAGGCTGTAGCTCTGCTATTTGCGTAGGCACTTTTTGCAAAAAACGGCCAATACCATCGGCCTGCATAGCTACTTCGGTCATATCCACCAGTTGCAATGTTTCCGCATCATTGTACTGCAGCACTATTTGCCCTTGCAATTTGGGATGTGTTAATACAAATTGTTTCATAATGTTCAATTTTGATAAAGCCAACAAGCAGTTGACGCAATGCCTGAATGGCGGTGGATGGGAGGTGTTGGGGTGGCGGCACTTCGTCAACTGTAACGTTGGCATTCAACCAACATACTTTTGCTCGCCTGATGAATAAGGTGAGCAAAATGGGCTATTCGTAAGCTTCACCACAAAATGGACAGAAACTATGCGCAATAAATGATTTTTTTTCAACTTGTTTTATTGTTCCGTCTCTCTTTTCTACAGCCTGAGAATATTCTATATATTGACCAGTTATACCATTTTCTCCGGCCAATTTAAATCGAATATACCCTATTGATGGGTCGGCATTTTTGAGTTCTGTTCTTACCTTGTTTATACAGGCTACGTGTTTTTTATTTGACATTGTATTTTTTGTTTTCATTGTTATCACTTCCACACACCGCCAATAAAGTTGAAATCTCTCGCGGTGCTATCAGTGTATTTGTTAGCTAATCGGTTTTCGGCAATCCAAAAAAAGCAACTATAGTAATTAAGGTTTTCGAACAAATTGCCATCTGTGCCTAAGAAAAAAACCATGCAGTTTTGCTTGTCTTTTAATGCCCCAACAAAGCGTACAGGCGATGTAAACAAGCCCATTAAGTTGGTATAATCTTCCGGATGAATGGTTTGGCCATTAACCACAAAGGATTGCTTTTCAAAAAAATCTTGCTCCTTTTCGTGGCCTTCTAAAATGCACCCTAAACCGCCTTTATTGTTGTAAATAACCTTTTCCATTTTCGCTATTGTTTTTTTTAAATTGTTTGCGGCGGTAGGCGGCTATTTTCATTTTCAAACTATCGGCATAGCCTATGAGTGCTTGCTTGCGCACACCATATACTAGCGCGGTGTAGGGCTTTTGTAGCTGTAGCCAATGTTGGCGTTTGCGCTCCGATATGGCGGCTTGTTCTAGTGCTACTCGTATTTGCTGTTCGGTTTCGGCAATGTTCATAGCTACGGTTTTGTGGGGTTAAATAAATTGGGAATGGTGGGTGTTGCAACTTGCGGCTTTATGTAACCTTGTTTTAAATACGGTTGTAATAGCGCATCCACTTTGGCTTCTTTCAATTTGGCCACCTTTAGCCTGTTGGAAGTGGTTTGCATATAATAAGCACGTTGCGCTTCTCGCATTTCAAATATGGCCTGCACAAAGGCCAATTGTTCGGGCGGTAGTTGGTTGTTCATTGTAAAAAAAGTTGTAAGTTTTAAGTAGTAGGTTGTAAGTGGGGTTCGTCATTGCGAGGCACGAAGCAATCTGCTAATGGTTGGCAGCAATTAATGACTATCCAACTATTTTATAACATTCCACTGATATCGGGTCCATAAAATCGTCCTCAATACGAGTAACTGTAATCTGAATCTCAAAATTTTCCTTTGTTGGTTGATTGTAATATCCAAATGCCATCTGTTTCACTTGACTGAAATCGGCATTTGCAGACAATTCTTTTACTAACTCCTTTACACTACGATGTAAAAGTTCTGATTGTGTTTCTGTTATTTTCATTTTATTTCGTTTGATGTGATTTACTTTTTTTAAAATCGTCATTGCGAGGCACTAAGCAATCTGTTCCGCCTTATGCCTTACGCCTTTAGCTGCTACGTCTTTTTAACGCCTCCAGCATGGCCGCTACAACATCCTCATCTGTTTCGGGTGGTAATATGGATACCGTTGTTTTGCTTGACCGTTCGGGTTTGGGCTTTGTTGAGGTAGCTTTTGTTCCATCTTTGTAAGCAGTCATTTTTTTGTAATCCTTACCCCAGTTGTGTTTTGCCCCTTGCTCCCAAATCACCATGTTTTTTCGGCTACCGTAGCGGCTTGTTTCCACTATGGCAATAAAGTTCTTAACATGAATTTTAATGTTTGCATCGCGCTTTATTTCAATGGCTGTTTTGCCATCGGGTTGAGAGCCTTGCACATGCGATATAATGAGAAATATCTTCCGCTTTCCGGGTGTTTTACCAAAAACGAACTCCTTTTTTAGTTGTAAATAGTTGGCAAGTGTTAATCCACTAAATTGCCAGCTATCTAATACAATCACTTTGGGGCTTTTCTTCTTGCGCAGCATCGTAAGCAATTCCTCAAACGTTTCGCCATCGCTAAAGCGCAAGTTGGGCAGTTGGTTAACAAGGTCGTGGCGGAGAATTAAATCTTGAATAGTTTTGCCGTGTGCCTCTTCGTAGCTGATGTAAAGCATGTCGCCGACAGGCTTTAACTCTTTCAATAGACGTACCAAAAAGTTTGTTTTGCCATTGCCACTGCCACCGTATATGATGGCAGTGAACGTATCTTCTACATGGCCTATGGCATCTATCAACTCTTCACTTAATCCCTCTACAAGCGTGTACTTTTTTTGGCTAAGCTGTACTACATTCAGTCGTTTTCCCATTCAATTCAAGTATTTCGTAAAAGTTTAAAAAATTCTCCCTTGCTTCTGTAGGCTGCCATGTTAGGTGATGGTTGTTGTACTCCATAAACTCTTTTAAGGCAGCAGCATCTTTTAACCTCAGTGCCGCATGCTCCAGTTGCAGGGCTGCTATATCGGCCTTTTTAATCAGGACAGCATCTTCATCGCTCACCGTAAGGTTAAACTTCAAAGCAATGGCTTGGTGTAGCTTATCCTCTAGCTCTTTGTAGTAGGGCAGTAAATTTTTAAGTGGGCTAACCACATCGCCCATATAAGCCTCGGTAGCATCGTGCAGCAAACCGGGCATTTTAAGCCGTATGGGCAGCATTTGCGCCACCAAAACACTGTGTTGGGCTACGCTGTAATAGTTAACTATTTGGCCGCCAAAACGGCAAATATTGGATAGTGCAGTGGCTATATCGGCCACTGCTATCATAGAAGGATGAGGGTTTTCAAAATCGAAGTGTAAGCCGGATAAGGTGGTGATTTGCCCCAAATGGGAGTCGGTTATTTGTAGCATGGTTTTAAGTTGTAAGTAGTAAGTTTTAAGTGGTAAGTGATAAGTGATAAGTGATAAGTAGTAAGTGATAAGTGGAAAACTTAAAACCTATAACTTAAAACTTACAACTTGATTAAATGGCACTAAAATTCAATTGTATAGCTTCGTATTCACCGGTTTCGTTGCGTAGGCTGATAACAAAGTAGGTTTTGGTTTCTGGGCGGCGAATGGCTTTATCAATTAGCGTCATGGCTTCATGGTAACGCTCGTCTTTTATGCGGCTCGCGTGGCGTTTCAATCCAAGCACTTTTTTAGTGTCCAATTTTCCTTTACTTGTTTGAAAGGCGTCAAGTACTAGGCTTTTGATAAATTCGCTTTCCTCTTTGATGTTTTCGCCAACCAAGTCGGTCAATAGTAAACGAGCTTGCTCAATGGTGAGGTCATCAAAACGAATCAAGTCGCTAATTTGAACCTCCACCTTAATGCTGTAATCGAAGTTGTAAAAGGTAAAATTGCCTTTACCTGCTTGCGCAGCTTCACGCATGGCTTCCTCGTAAATAGCTTGGCATTGCAAAGCCACTTGCTCTTTAAATGCTACTAACTTGTGGTGGATGGCTAAAGCTTCTTTTGCCAAAGAGTAGGCCGATTTTTCGCGCATACGTTCTAATGGCGTAGTACGATTGTAAGGAATGGCTTGGCCACTTTCATCTAACCACAATTTATCTTTTGCGGTTTGGGGTTTGGGAGTTTGCATTTTTGCAGATTTTATTGTTTAAAAAATAGGTAGGGTATTCGTTCATCTGATTGCGCTGTTGCCGGTCATTTAACTTTTGAGCAGCATAGGCCAAATATTGGTTGAGCACTATTAAGGCTATCAGCACACCAATGGTTATAAGCATGGTTTTTTAAGTTATAAGTGGTAAGTAATAAGTAGTAAGTTTTATCCGTCATTGCGAGGAACGAAGCAATCTGTTTCAAGTGTGGTTCGTCATTGCGAGGCACGAAGCAATCTGTTTCAAGTGTGGTTCGTCATTGCGAGGCACGAAGCAATCTGTTTCGCCTTTAGCCTTCCGCCTCATTTAAACGGTGTAAAAACGATGTATAGAGTTGGCTACAGTAAGCAACTTGGCCGATAGCCATGCATGTTGATGACCGGAGCAATAGGTTGTTACCATTATCCGCAATGCCATAGCCTGCACGGCTGTTAGGCTTATTTGGTATTGAGGCTTGGTAACCACCAACCTTTTTTGCAATAGAAGGTGTATTTCGGCAAGGGCAGCTACCCACAATTTGTCCTCGTCCGTTTCTGCCGGTTCTTCTTTTATAATGCGTTCCAGCAATTCGTTTAAGCCGTAGGCAAAGTCGAGTGCCAAGTGGGTTTTGTAGGTTTTTACTTCCATTAAAATAAGTGTTTAACAGGTTCGTAATAGCGGAGCAACAAAGCATCGTTTGCATCCATTAAATCTTTAAAGGTTTCCAAAGCCGTCATGGCACTAGTATGGTGCTGCATACCAAGTAGTGAGGCTATTTGCGTTAGCGGTATTTTATAAACCTTGCGTTGCAAATAAGTGGCGGCAATTTTTCGCATAACCGTCAACTCCCTTTTTCGATTGCGTTGCTGGAGTTGTGCTAATTCGATTTTCCATATACTACACAGCTTTAAGAGTAAGTTGGTAGCTTGGTCTTGGTGCAGGTGATTGGCTGCTTGTGGATACTCGAACCTCAGTACCACATCCAAACCGGTCATGTGCTTTATGCGTTTTTCCGACTGCCCAACAATGCTTTCAATCACACTCAGATGCTGTTGCAAATGTTCATTACTCATGGCGCGGACATTTTGATAATTGTAAAAATTCATCCTGCACCACTTTCGGCAGTATCCTTATTTCTGCGCACAACTCTTTTACTTTATGCGTTTGCTGGTATAGCCACCAAATACGCTCTACAGGCAATTGATTCAAATTATTGACAGCATTCAACAAACATTCATCCCTAAATGCCCATTCGCTTCGCCAATAAGCCCAAAAAAGCGGGCTAAGTACAGCCGCATCTACTAATTGCGGACAGCGGCAATAGCGTTGCTGTAAAAACTGACATCCATACTTATACACCATATCATTGTAGTTGTCGTCAGGCCATCCAAGAGCTTCACAAATGGCCTGTTGTGCTTTTTTGGCTCTATCCTGTTGCTGTTGTATGTGGGTTGGTTTTTTCATAACTTTTCAGGTTACTAGTTGCTGGTTACTGGTTAATAGTTAATGGTTCTGCCTTATGCCTTCCGCCTTTAGCCTTCCGCCTGATTGGTTAAATGGGCGGTAATCAAATCAGTTAGCACCCTAAAATCGTTTTCGCATTTGTTGGTAAATTCGGCTATCACAGCTTCGTTAGTTACGCCATTGGCGTGGCAGATAATTTTCACATCGCGTACAAACTCTTTTTTGGATGGCGTTAAATCCCAAAACACCTTTTTAGCCCGGCTGTATAGTTCAGCAAAACCACGTTTATTGCGGCTCACCGATTGTTCTATACGCTTCTTTAAATAAGGGGTGGCCAAAAACACAATGCCGCATTTGTGGTGTAGCTTGTTTTCAATGTCTACAAACATTTCGAGCACTTCGTCTTTCAGTTTGTCGGCCTCGTCAATAATCAGCAATGGGTGGTTATCACGCTCCAAATAGCCCACCATATTATCTAGCATATCCATTGTAGTGCCACTGCTATCTTTGCCCATCGCTTTTAATATCTCCTTAAACAGCGTTCTAACGCTCATAAAACGATGGCAGCGTATGTGGTAAGCGTTGGTGTGGTTGGCACAATAATCGTCTACTGCTATGCTCTTGCCAAGGCTACTGTTGATAACAAAAGCATCAATCCCTTTAGGGTGGTGTTGGGCTTCGGCAAAAAAGCTACTCAATTTTGCATACACACTTGTTACACCCACGTTCCAAACCTTATCGGTGTAGTTGATACCGGCGGCAATTTTGCGCCACATTTCATCGCTTATTAGCTCCCAATTATTGTTCAACACTTGGCTTACGGTGGCACTGCTTACCCCAATACTAACCGATGCTTCTTTTGCGCTTTTATAGCGTTGCGTATAGGCAACTAAGGCTGCCTTTATCCTGTTTTTATCAATTTGCATTTTTGGCGTTTTTGTATTGTAAATGGGGTAAAACCCCCTATGTTATTCGGTTACTTTTGGTCAGTTTTTAGCGTTTTAAGCGCGCTTTTGCTACATTAAACGGTTCGTTTTCTGCCTCCATTTGTTCCATTTCGTAGGCCGTTTCTACCACGTTTTTCAGTTCTTTTGTCATCATACCACCCATCAATACCGCCTTTGTATCGGGTAGGCTTACATAATCCAAGTCTACCACCTTGCGCTTAGTTTGGGCAGCGGCAATGCCATTCCATTGTTGCTTTTTCTCTTCCAATAGGGCGTTGAGCATTTCGCGGCTACCCGGTGTAGCATCTTGTAAAGCCCTTGCCTGTAGTGTAGCTGCATGGGCTACAAAACGTATATCGGCATCGTTGGTTATTAGCACCCTACTCATGTCGTAAGGGTCGTAAATAACCGTTACTTTACTGCCTATCAGGTGCGTCATGCCTACATAATGGGGCAGGTCATAGCTATAAGCCGTTCCTTTTATTTGGGTTTCAATGCCACGGTTGGTAATGGTTACCGGGCGGCCTTGCGGCTCGTGCCTAATACCAAATATGAATAAAAACTGCTCATCGGTTATGCTGCGTTTTTGGCTTTCATCTAGCTGGTGCCAGCGTTCTACCCATTGTGCTTCTTTGCTTGGCGCATTCAAATTATCACCGGTAATGGCTGGCATTTGGCGCATGTAATGAAAGAAGGTTTCTATCTGCGCATCGCTTTCAACACCTACCATTGGGCGCAGCTTCTCGTTTTGCTTTACTATTTCCAAATTAACACCGGTGTTACGGGCAGTTACGTTGTTACCGTTGTAGTTGAGCGTTTTGTGGGCGGCCATTTTTTCGGCACGTTTGGCATGTGGGCTACCAAACAGTTGTTCAATATAGCCTCGGTGCTTGTTGCCGTGTGCAGGTGGCACAAAGTTGCCAATGCTGTTTAACAGTGGAAACATATTGGTAGCATTCCAATGATCGGCCTTTACTTCAAAAGGCAAGTACCAATTACCATCATTAACCAAGCTGCGCACATAGTACATGGCATCTATCCAAGCCAGTTGCGCCATTTCAAACACAGGGCTTTTGGCTACTCGGTAGCTTTTGCCCAATACCAAACCATTGTAGCTGTCTGCCACTATATAGCTTACATAGCGAGCGTACTTGTTGCCGTCCTCGGCGGTAAAATAGTAGTTCAAATTGTAGTCATCGCACTCCACTAGATACAATGGGCAACTTGGGTTAAAGCCTTTCACTTGCCTAATGTATTTTTCGTTATAGGCACTATTACCACTGCGCTGTGGCATCAATTCGGCCTCCCACTGTTTGCGGCGTACACCAACAATGCCGGGTTTAATTTCCTTGTAGCCATTATCGTTAGCCCACTTGTTGTACAATACGCACACAAGCACATCATCGTATTGATTGGGGTGCGCAATCAAGTCTTTAAGGTAGCTTTCGCAAGCTGCATCGGCTATTTTTAGCGCGCCTTGGTTGCCAAATTGGCCATGTATTAGCGAAGCATATCCACCTTCTTTATAGCTTTTTAGTTTGTCCAATAACCTTTGGTAACTAGTAGGAAATTGGCTGGTAATATTACCGTTGCTGCGTTCCATTTCCAACAAATCCTTTACGTGCTTAAAAAAATTGTTCAATCGCAATCCTAGCCCCTGTTTAATTACCTTCTTTTCGTTTTGCTTCGCATAATCTAGCATATTAAGCCATGCCACTTCGTTGGTATAGGCTGTAACCGTTTCGCTGGGCAATGACTTGTTGCTATTGTAGCGATATGCTAAGTAAAATGCTTCCGCTTTATAATCCTTTTGAACCATTTTACGTATTGGCTCTTTAGCCATATACTCGTAAGGGTTACCGCACTCGCACTTAATACCATCGGTATGTTTGCAATTGTGCGATTTGCGTAGCCAGTTTTGTAACCGCTCTTTGTGTGCATCTACAAGTGTTTCGTATTGCACCATTGGCATTCGTTTGTCGGCGGGGTTTTTAATCATCTGCCAATTACCGCCATTTCGGTGGTTGGCCATTTTAATGGCTTGCTCCTTCCAACCGGCAGCCAGAAAATCTTTAAACTCTATATAAAGCGTTCCATTTACTATTTTCATAACACTATATTTGCAGCTAATTAGCTTAATATGATTACTCTCGTTTACGTGATAGATTTTGCCGACGCGGTTGGAGATGAGGAGGATTATTTTGCGTTTTTGAAACAGATTCAAACATTTATTTCATCCTCTTTAACACGATACTTCAAATCCCACAGCCTACCATCAATTCTACCATCGTATGATGCTAACAATAGGGATTGTTGCCGATTTTCCATTGAACTTTCACTTTCTGATACAGGACATTTGCAGGCAGCCATGGAACTATTAAGAGCCTTCTGTATACTTAATTTCTGCCTACCAGATGAATCTCCAATCATCAAAACCTAATCATATGGGTACTAGTTGGTGTGCCTGCTTGTGCATTAGCTGTTGCCAAAGTGCGTCTTCCGCTTCTTGCAATTCCATGTAGTCTTTTATAATGTCTTCGCTATGCCTATCGGCGCGCAAAACCATATAAACATACCTTTCAGAAACCCCTCTCTTACTAGCTATTTTCTTCACCCTCGCTGCTAACTGCGCATCTCTTGTTGTTGTTTTCTCCATACTTTTCGTATTATTGTTTCAGTTCCCTTTAAGAGAACACAAATATAATACTGAATTTTCGGAATTACCAAATTTTCGGAATAAAATTTATTGGGAGATGAATTATTTTATAAAAAACATCAAGCATTTACGTAAAAAGAAAGGGCTTAAACAAGATGAAATGCACGCCAGTATTGGGTTTCCAAGAACTACATACGCAAGCTATGAAGCAGGTATGTCGCAACCTAATATTGACGGAATTTTAAGAATTGCTGAATTTTATGGTGTTAGTGCGGGCGATCTTTTAACTACGGATTTATCTAATGTAAACCTAAATGAAAAAACCAATTACGAAAAAACAGGAAAAAATGTAAACCTAAATGTAAACCTACCTGTAAACCTATTGCCCGATAAAAAACAAAGTGTAAACTTTTCGAGTGATAGTGATCAGTTGGCTTTATTGGATAGCAATATGGTACAAATTCCTATCACTGACATTAGTGTAGCAGCCGGTACCGGTGTTTTTAAC
>Ga0209398_1001263_pt1 | contig 13353 bp, 7 predicted proteins | sample AshMeaBigSpring_FD_184125 | JGI IMG/M metagenome (GOLD analysis project Ga0209398, IMG submission 184125) | Groundwater microbial communities from Big Spring, Nevada to study Microbial Dark Matter (Phase II) - Ash Meadows Big Spring (SPAdes)... | ecosystem: Environmental > Aquatic > Deep... | reverse complement strand
TTAAATTACATTCACTTATGTTGTTCCTTCGTAATGCTTTTCTTGCTTCCTTTTCAATACAGTGCTTTCGGTTAAGTACCTGCTTACTTGGCTTGTTGAATTGTGGTATGCTAGTTGCACAACCCATTAATAATTGGCAGCTTTGGTATAAAAAGCCCGCAGAAGCTTGGGTAGAGGCTTTGCCACTAGGCAATGGCCGTTTAGGTGCCATGATTTTTGGCCAACCAGCTAACGAGCAAATTCAACTGAACGAAAACACTTTTTGGGCTGGTAGCCCCTACAGAAACGACAATCCAGAGGCATTGGCCGCATTGCCTGTTATTCGCCAACTCATCAATAATGGACAGTATGCAGAGGCCGAAAAAATGGCGTGCCAAAAAATTACGTCAAAGGGTGCGCAGGGTATGCCTTATCAAACAGTTGGCAATTTACATCTCCACTTTCCCAATCACAATCACTACAGCGGTTACCACCGTTCGCTCAATCTTACCAATGCCATTGCTACTACCACCTACGAGGTGGAAGGGGTGCAATATAAGCGGGAAGTGTTTACCTCTTTTCCCGATCAGGTTACCATTGTGCGTATTACGGCAAGCAAACCAAGTAGTATCCATTTTACGGCCACGATGAACAGACCCGCAGCTGCACAAATACACACCAACGGAAAAGACGTACTAATAATGGATGCAGTATCGAGCAATTTTGAAAGCATTCCCGGAAAGGTGCAGGCATCTGTACAAGCCAAAATTGTACTCGATGGAGGTGCAGTAACTGCTCAAAACAATGCCCTACAGGTAACCGCAGCAACCATTGCTACTATTTATATTTCGGTAGCAACCAACTTTAAAAACTACCACGATATTAGTGGCAATGCAGCGCAGCTTGCAGAAACCTATTGGCAAGCAGCTTGCAAAAAACCTTATGCAAAAGCGCTTAACCAACATGTTGCTTGGTATACCAAACAATATAATAGGGTACAATTACACCTTGGCGAAACCCCGGTACCCAATCTTTCGACCGACGAACGCATCAAGGATTTTAGTAAAGGTGGCGATAAACAAATGGCCGCTTTGTATTTTCAATTTGGTCGTTATTTACTCATTTCATGTTCTCAGCCGGGTGGGCAACCGGCCAATTTACAAGGATTATGGGCCGATCAATTGTTCCCGGCATGGGATAGCAAATACACCGTGAACATTAATACCGAAATGAATTATTGGCCGGCAGAAGTAACCAACTTGCCCGAAACACATTTTCCTTTGATTAAAATGGTACAAGAACTTGCCGAAACTGGTAAAGAAACTGCCAAAACCATGTACAATGCAAAAGGGTGGGTGCTGCACCACAATACCGATTTGTGGCGTTTTAATGGTGCCATAGATGGCGGGCCGGGTTTGTGGCCAAATGGTGGCGCTTGGCTCAGCCAGCATTTGTGGGAAAAATATGCGTTTTCTGGAAACCGTACTTATTTACAGTCGGTTTATCCGTCATTGAAAGGTGCAGCGGAGTTTTATCTTGATTTCTTGGTGGAAGAGCCTATAAATAAATGGCTCGTTGTGTCACCGTCTATGTCGCCTGAAAATGCGCCTTATGCCGCCCGAAACAAATGGGTGGTAATTGCCGCCGGCACTACAATTGATAATCAGTTGGTATTCGATGTGTTTTCAAAAACCATCGCAGCGGCTAAAGTACTGAACGCCGATCCACATTTGGTAACGCGTATTACAGCGGCATTAAAAAAATTACCGCCCATGCAAGTAGGCAAACATGGTCAATTGCAAGAGTGGTTAGAGGATATCGACAATCCAAACGACAAACACCGACATGTATCGCATTTATACGGTTTGTATCCCTCCAATCAAATAAGCCCCTTGCGACAGCCGCAGCTGAGTAATGCTGCCAAAACAACTTTGATACAAAGAGGCGACCCTTCTACCGGTTGGTCAATGAATTGGAAAATTAATCTTTGGGCTCGTTTGCTTGATGGCAATCATGCTTTTAAGTTAATTAAGGAACAAATTAAATTGGTTCCTCCCAAACCTATTAGCAACAAAGATTTTGTAGAGGAAGGGGGTACTTATCCAAATATGTTTGATGCACATCCTCCATTTCAAATAGATGGCAATTTTGGTTTTACATCGGGGGTAGCAGAGATGCTATTGCAAAGCCACGATGGCGCTATTCATTTATTGCCGGCTCTCCCAACCGAATGGCAAACTGAGGGATCTGTAACAGGTTTAAAAGCAAGGGGAGGCTTTGAATTAGTAAATATGCGTTGGAAAAATGGCAAGCTTTTACAAGCAACTATAAAGTCTGCCCTAGGTGGATTGTGTAGAGTACGCTTACCGCAACCCTTAACCAATAAGGCAAAAAAATCACAAGGTGTTAACGCCAATCCTTTTTACCAATTGCCCACAGTAGCTACACCACTTATACACACGACTAAGGTGGCAGACAGTTTTCCGTTGCCAACGTTTTATGAATACGATTTTACTACAAAACCCGGACAGGTAATTACTTTAACATTTTAATGATTGTATATGAAAAAAAAGGTTGCCCTTTGGGCGTTTTGTTTGGCGCTAATGATGGAAGGCGACTTCTTGTTTGCGCAAAATCCTGCCGTAACAAGTATTCACCTAGCCGATCCGTCGGCGCATGTATGGCCCGGTAGCGACAAACTATGGGTATATGTATCGCACGATCAACCAGGTACAAATACTCATGCTACTATGGCCGATTATCATGTGCTTTCTACTACCGATATGGTGAATTGGACAGATTATGGATCGGTTTTACATGTAAAAGATGTATCATGGGCTGCTAGCCATGCTTGGGCAATAGACGCGGCCTTGCTCGATAGTACCTACTATTTGGTGTATTGCATGCAGGAAAAAGAGAATGGTGTATTTAGAACCGGCCTTGCAACTAGTAAATACCCTCAAGGCCCCTTTACAGATATTGGATATATCAAAGGCGTAGAGTGGGGGCAAGATCCTGCATTGTTTGTAGACGACGATAAACAAGCTTATTTGTATTGGGGATGTGGTGGTAGCTGTTTTGCGGCTAAGTTGAGTAAAGATTTTAAATCCATCATTCCTGAAACCAAAGTGAATTTAACGCCACAGTTAACCGATGTGTTCGAAGGACCATGGGTACACAAGTACAAAGGCAAGTATTATTTGTCATATCCCGCTTTGCCTGGAAAAAAATGGCCTGAACATATGTATTATGCAGTGGCTGATAAACCGTTAGGGCCTTATGTATGCAAGGGCGAATATATTGGTCGCTTTGATGGCATGGCAGGTACCAATCATGGTAGTATTGTGAAGTACAAAAACAAATGGTATGCTTTTCATCACGGTATGAAAATGTCGGGTAATAAAAGCGAGTGTAGAAACATGTTGGTCGACTGTTTATCGTATAACAGTGATGGTACCATTAAACCAATTATACCTTCCGCAATTGGTGTAGCAGAATGTGGTGCCCCACAAGGGCCAACGGTAACCACTATTTTATTGGAAGCCGAAAACGGAACAGCAGCAGGAGGAAGTATACAAGGTGCCAAAATTAATAACCTTCGTAAGGGGTATTCAGGATCGGGCTATGTGGATTCATTTGACCACCCAAATGATTGTGTTACCGTAATGGCATCGGTAGCCAAAAACAGCAAGTACCGTTTAAAAGTAGGTTATGCTGCCAAAACGGATCAAAAGCATGAAATTTTATTAAATTATATTATGTTACAAAATCTAGCATTTCCTAAAAGCGATGGTTTTACAGAAGCTGATTTTGGCATTGTATCGTTAAGAGAAGGGGATAATTTTTTGAAATTTATACGTAAGAGTTCCGGTATAGAAATAGATTACATTAAGTTGGTACAGGTAATTGAGTAAACAGAATACGACTTACACTTTCTGGCTTAATAGCTCATTTATTTTACATCAAAGGAGGTATAATAGAAAGTAGAAATGCCTTTTTGGGTATCTGAATAATGCTTAAACAAAAAACAAATTGGTAAACCTATTTTTACCAAACAAAACGATGATTCTATGAAAAGATACAGTTTTTGGTTATGTCTAGTTTTGATATTTGCACACACCGCACATGCCACCGTTCAGCCAAATGGCTTATTCTCAAAAAATGCTGTATTGCAGCGTGGTGTTAAGGTGCCGGTTTGGGGTACAGCCAATGCAAGTGAGTTGGTAAAGGTGGTTTTTGCAGGCCAAACGGTAACTACCAAAGCAGATACGTCCGGTAAATGGTTGTTGCATTTAAAACCCTTAAAAGCCGGTGGGCCTTACCAAATGCAAATAAATGATTTGTTAATAGACAGCATATATGTAGGCGAGGTTTGGTTAGCAGGTGGACAGTCAAACATGGAAAGGGAACTTGGCCCGCATTGGGGGCAAAAGTTGCTCACGAATTGGTTAAAAGAAAAATCAGCCGCCAATTATCCATTAATTCGAATGCTGACCGTGCCGTATGCGGCTGCCACGCAGCAAGCAACAGACATTAAAGCCAAATGGGTTGTTTGCGATACCAATACAGTAATCAACTTTTCTGCTGTTGCTTATTTTTTTGCACAAACTTTATATAAGCAATTAAATGTACCTATTGGCATCATCCATTCTTCTAGAGGTGGTACACCGGCCGAAAAGTGGGTGAGTAAGGCTGCATTACAAGCAAACCCTGCATTAACCGATATCGTAACCGACTACGATAATTGGGTAGCATCATACCCCAAAATGTTGGAACAATACAAAACCAATAAAGCTACTTTGTTTAGTAAATGGATGGCCGATACAGCAGCGGCAAGGTTGGCCAAAAAACCGTTGCCTGCACCACCTTCCGAACCTTTCAATCCAGCAAAAAGTGGTAATTGTGGTGGCTTATACAATGGAATGATTGCCCCCCTAATTCCGTATGCCATGAAAGGTGTTATATGGTATCAAGGGGAAGCCAACCGAAATAAAGCCGAACAATACAAAACCTTATTTCCTGCGTTAATCAACGATTGGCGCAATAAATGGAACAATGCTAGCATGCCTTTTTTGTTTGTACAAATAGCCCCATACAAAGATGGTACAGCCGAATTAAGGGAGGCGCAATTGCTCACATGGCAGCGTGTACCTAATACCGCAATGGTGGTTACTACCGACGTGGCCGATTGTAATGATATACACCCTATCAATAAACGACCGGTTGGTGAAAGGTTAGCACTTGCGGCAAGGGCTTTAGCATATAAAGAAAAAATAGTGTACTCAGGTCCCGTTTATCAATCGTTTAAGGTAAAAAATAATCAAGCAGTAGTATCTTTTGCACATACTGCAAAAGGCTTGGTTGCTAACGATAGCACTTTAAAAGGATTTGTAATTGCCGGGCCTGATAAACGGTTTTTTAATGCCAAAGCAGTTATTAATAAAAACGAAGTGATTGTATCGCACGATAGTGTACCTACGCCTACAATTGTGCGTTTTGGTTGGGAAAAATGTCCTGCGGCTAGCTTATTCAATTCCGCCGGTTTGCCTGCTACACCGTTTCGGTCTGATTATTAACCTCTAAAATAGTCAAACGTATAATAGTATCCTCACCAAGTTTGGTGGGGATTTTTTTTGAATTAACGTCACGCCTTTTTGGTAGATAGCGAATAGCGCTTGCCCGATTCTGTTACAATGTTAACATTCGTTACCCATGTTTTATTCAAACCAATACCTATTGAGTGGCTTGAAAGAAGTAATTTTAATCTGTCTATTTTATGTTATTATATGTATTTGGTAATCAATTTTAATAGTTAAATATAAAATATAATTTGTTTTTAAAATAGCCTTTGTTTTTTAAGAACAAGTGAAGAATTCTCTCACCATTAAATAAGTTGCCTATGTATTGATGAACAATGTTTTAAAATCCGCTCATTCCATTGAAATGCCAATTAACCTAATCAACTATCAAACAAAAAAGTCAATGAAAAAAATGTTAACGATTGCAGCCATAGCTGCAGCATTTACTGCTTGTAAAAAAGATTTGTCTACAACACCCAATGTAGTAGCCCCAATAGAAAATGGCACAAATGCCGTTGGCTACGGTTACGATTATACCTCGTACGATGATTATGGAACCCCCGCCAACAACGGCGGATATTGGAACAATGTTTTTAATTATTACGAAAGAGTATCTTGGACGTATTATATGGCTAACTCAAGTGTAACTACCAAATTTGCTCAAAATATATCAGGAAGAGCGAATGCGCCTACAGGTTGGCAGCGTATTGATGCTGATAAGCCCAATGCTAGCAACAATTATGGTGCTTATATGCGCATTCAATCGTACAATCCGTCAGGAGGTAGTTGTTTTCCTTATCCAAAAATTCAAATGGCAACCGTTAAAGAATACAACAAAATTTCTCGCTTGCAATCTTCTGTGAATGTTTCGGTACCAACTACAGGCGATAGAAGGTTTAACACGGCTTTTGATATCTACTTTGATAAAGCTGGACAACAATATGCCAATTATTTGGCCATGATGGTTTGGCTAAACAAAAGTTGGACGGGGCAATCAGGCCCCGCAGGGGAAAGATTGAAATGGTGGAATACAGCCACTTCTACCTATAACAATGTTATTAATATTGATGGGGTAGATTATTATTTGATTGGTAGAAAAGCGTTCACCAACAACGATATGATTATCAATTTTGTACGAGTAAATGAAACAACAGCTGACGGCAATATCAATATACTCAATTTAATGCGTTTCTTGTGCCCTCAAGGTGGAACAGGGCGTATTTTTCATTACACCGACGGAAACGGGGCACAAACTTTACAACCCAATTTGTCGGGGGCAAATTTAGTTGACTATAACTTTGGCTTTGAAATATGGAAAGCGGTGAATACTGCCGGGGTAGATCGCTCTCAAAAAGCACTTACTTTTACTATTAACAGGTTTGTAACAGATTTTGCCTTTAATCCGTAGCCTAGTTTTTTCCAAATAATGATTGAGGTTGCCCACAATTTCGGGCAACCTTTTTTTGTGTCTTGTTGCTTATCACGTGGCAATTGATATCAATACAAATGGTATATTCGTAGCTATTTTTGATATATGTCGCTTAGTAATATTTATCAATATATTCGGCTCGATAATCATTCCATTACGCCCAAGTATTTGCAAATAGCCAATGCCATCATTCATGCAATAGAATTGCGTCAGCTTTCAGCAGATTATTTGTTGCCATCTATCAACGACTTGAGTTATGAGTTAGAAATATCACGCGATACCGCTGAAAAAGCCTACAAGTATTTGAAAAAAAGGGGTATTATCAAATCCATTCCCGGCAAAGGATATTTTATTGGCAAAACCGATTTTGAACATCCTTATAAGGTTTTTCTGCTGTTCAATAAACTGAGCGCACACAAAAAAATTATCTACGATTCGTTTGTGGCTACTTTGGGCGATAAAGCAGCAATTGATTTTTATATTTATAACAACGATTATTTGTTGTTTAAAAAATTATTGGCCAATCAAAAACAAACGTACACGCATTATGTAATTGTTCCGCATTTTATTGACAATTACCAACATGCTGCTAATGAAATCAATTTGCATTGCAAAGGGTATGTTTTGCTGCTCGATAAATTAATCGACGGCATTGCTACTCCCTATGCTGCCGTTTACGAAAATTTTGAAAAGGATATTTATTATGCCTTGCAGCAAGCATTGCCACAGCTATCCAAATACCAAACCATCAAAATCATTTTCCCAACGTATTCCTATTTTCCACAAGAAATTATTAAAGGCTTGGTATCTTTTTGTAATGAGTATGCCTTTAATTATCAAATAGTACATCAATTAGCTACAGAACCCATTTGTAAAGGAGAGGTTTATATTAATTTAATGGAAGAAGATTTAGTGGTATTGTTAGATAAAATTTTAAGCACAACATTGCAAGTTGGTACCGATGTTGGCATCATTTCGTACAACGAAACGCCGTTGAAACGATTTTTGCTGAATGGCATCACCACTATTTCTACCAATTTTTCCGATATGGGAATTGCCGCAGCACAAAGTATTTTAGAAAATAGCTATACACACTACCAAGTACCTTTTTCGTTAACCGTTAGGCAGTCGTTATAGTTTACAATTCTGTGTTGAAAATAGATGTAGAATAAGGTTGTAGGGTTACTAAGTTGGTTGCAATTGGTTGATTGTTCCATGATGGATGAATTGCTAATGCGGCACCTAGTGCTGTTGCTTGCGGAATGGAGGCCGCAAATACCTGTAGTTGAGGAAAAGCCTTAGCCAACAAATGCATAAATATTACATTGTTTCCAAAGCCGCCGTCTACATACAGTTGTTCTACACCACTATTTTGTATAACCAATTGGGTAGCCCATTGTTGTAGGTTCACCAAATCTATGAGTAATTGGTGGTAGGCGTAGGTGCTCGAAACAAATTGGCTGAGTGCCCGCAAGCCAAATGCAGATTGCGCTAAGCCGTTATCGTTTTTGGTAAGTATGGGCAAAGGCTGCGCTGTATTTTGTAAAAGTAGCTGCTCCACAATAGCCGGTTGATAGGGCATATGTTGATAGTCTGCTGCATCTTCTCCAAAATGTTGCGCTATAAGTTGGCTTTGTAGGGTCAATTCATGTCCGCTGAATAACCGAGAGGCTTTTACTCGCTGTCCTTGGTAGGTATAAAAAAGCAAACAATCTTTAGCTAGTTCACTTGCTGTTAATGTAGTGGCATTAAAAGGGTTGAGGCTAATGCACCAAGTGCCGGTAGATAACAGTACAAAGGGTTTTGAAAAGCTTTTTAAGTAGGGTATAAGGGCCGCTGAACTGTCGTGCAAGCCAACACCAATTTGAATTGTCTGCATTTGGTACTCACCTTTGTACGTAGTACTAGAGGGCACAAGTGGCGGCAGTTTGGGTAATATTTGTTCGTTAAGTACCCAATAATGGTATTGCTGTAACTCAAAATGCCACAATCCGGTATGGCAGCCAATGCTTGTAATGTCGGTGCAAAGTTGTTTGGTCAATAAATAATGCAAGTATTGGGGTAAATGCAGGGCACTTTGGGTTTGTGCAAACACAGCGGGTTGTTCATATTTTAACCGATACAGTTGCATGCCCGAATTCAAACTACCTAAAACCGGCGAAGCGGTAGCAAGTGCCATAGCTTCTTGACCGCCATAAGTGGCATAAAATTGCTGCAATAGGGAGGCATTGTAGGGTTTTAGGTAGTTGTAAAGCGGGGTAAGTGGTTCGCCTTGGTTGTTTAAATACACAAAACTAGCCCCATAAGTAGCAAAATTGATAGCTTGAATATGGTAATCGGCTAATTGCAGTACTTGGTTGAGTGTATCCAAAAGCCAAGTACGCAATTTGTCAAGGTCTTCGCAATTACAGCCGTCCTCGTCTTGTATTTCGTTGAATTGAACGGCCGCTTCATACTCCAACCGGTATTGTTGGTTGAAAAGGAAAACTTTTTTATTGGTTTTACCAATGTCAAATATGGCAATTACGGGTGTAGGCATGCTAGTGAATGGTCAAAAGTGAATGGTCAATAAATCGCTTTAATTCCAGAAATCATTCTATATCTTGGTTCAGACAATTAAAGTCCTGTAGCTACTGTTTTTTCGCCGCGTTCTTTCACCAATTCTTTTCTTACGTTTAATTGGCGGTATAAACCTAGTGGCTTTAGTGCACCACCTGATAGCAATCTTGCTTGTGCTACTAACGAGCGAACATCAGTTCTATAAGCTGCTTGCAAAATTTCTTGACATCTTACCACATCGTTTACAGCTTGCGCTTCTTTCAATGCTTTTGTATCTACCAATAATGCTTGTGCATATGCAATCATAATTGCTTCAATAGATTGAAGTAAATCCTCTAACGGATCTTTTACGTTGTGGCTTGCATCAATCATCCAACCTAAATCTGTAGCATGGTTCATACCTTTTGCATCCATACCTTCAACTAGCTCGTTGAAAATTAAGAACAATTGATAAGGGTTTATTGAACCTACGGTTAAGTCATCATCACCATATTTACTATCGTTAAAATGAAAACCAGCTAATTTGTTTTCCATCATCAATAAGCTCACAATTTGCTCAATATTCGCATTTGGTAAGTGGTGGCCTAAATCTACCAATGTATAAGCCTTAGGGCCTAATTTAGATGCATATAAATACGATTGTCCCCAATCGCCTACACTCATAGAGTAGAAGTTTGGTTCAAATGCTTTGTACTCTACAAATACTTTCCAGTCTTCTGGTAAAGCAGCATAAATCTCTTGCAAGCTTTCGTAAGTTCTTTCCCAAGCACCTCTAAAATTCAACTGACCAGGAAAGCAAGAACCATCAGCTAACCATACCGTTAACGCTTTAGAACCCAAAGCCACACCTTGTTTTATTACTTCAATGTTGTGGTCAATAGCTTGCTTGCGAACCGCTTTATCTACGTGCTGTAGCGAGCCAAATTTGTAACTATGTTCTTGCGTAGCTTGGTCTTGAAACGTATTTGAATTTACCGCATCAAACTTCAAACCATAGCTTGCAGCCAGTGCTTTAATAGCTGCATGGTCTTGAGGAATATCCCAAGGAATATGTAGTGAAATAGCGCCGCTTGATTGGTTTAACGCATGTAACAAACCAACATCACTTAGTTTTTCTTCTAAGTTACGTGGTTCGCCCGAGCCACTAAAACGGCCAAATCTTGTACCACCTGTACCCAAAGCCCATGATGGTATAGCTATTTGAAAAGCGACTAATTTTTTAAGTACATCATCTAAATTAGCTACGCCCTCAGCTACAAATTCAAAGTTACGTTTGTGGCTAGCTAGCAAACTTTTATTTTGATCTTCAATCAGTTGTTTATCTAATAACATACAATCGTTTGATTTAAATTCTTGATTATGAATTCGTAATTTTTAATTGATTTAAGGCATATAAAACAGCTCTTTCAATGGTACTGTTTGTGTCGATTTATTGGGATTAGAAACCACAAGGTCGCTCATATAAGCCCACCACTTTTGCATCACTGCATGCGATGGTAAATCGTCTAATGCTTTTGGATCTTCAGCTTTAAGTACACCAAATAAACTGTTCGTGGTTTCATCTAAAAAAATAGAATATTCACCAATGCCTGTTGCTTTTAGCAACGTATGTAATTCAGGCCACAACTCGTCGTGGCGTTTTTTGTATTCTGCTTCAAAGCCTTGAAACAGTTGCATTTTAAAAGCTACTCTGTGCATCGTTTTTATTTATGTAACCAGCTTTTGTTTTTCAATTAAGCATCGTTGCGTCGCACACTGCAACGCTTTGTTCTTTAATCAGCTGAACTTGTATTTTGATTTAAAGGATTAGAGGGATTTGTATTTCTTTCATCACATTAATCCCTCTAATCTTACAAAATCTTGGTTCAGACAACTTCTTATCTCACAAAGCCCATAGCCACACCACCATCAACGTTTAATACGTTACCAGTAGATTTACTTAATAAGCCACCAACAAATGCGAAGCAAGCATTGGCAATATCTGCAGGTAAAATAATCTCGTTTAGCAAAGTGCGTTTAGCATAGTAAGCAGGTAATTCTGCTACAGTTATGCCATAAGCTTTAGCTCTACCTTCGGCCCAGCCGCCAGCCCAAATATTACTATCGCTAATAACCGCATCTGGGTTTATTACGTTTACACGAATCTTATCAGCACCTAATTCAGCAGCATTTAAGCGGCTTAAATGTAACTGTGCCGCTTTTGCCGAACCATAGCCAGCATTATTTGGCCCACTTACAAGTGAGTTTTTACTTACAATATTGATAACATCACCACCAATACCTTGCTTACGCATTACCGCAACAGCAGCTTGTGTAACAAAGAATTGACCTTTTACCAATACATCGTACAATAAATCCCAATCTTTTTCAGTATGGTCTTGTATAGTTTTAGAAATTGATAAACCAGCGTTGTTAATAATAATATCTACACCACCAAATGCTAGTGCGGCTACATCCATGGCAGCTAAAATGTGTGCTTCGCTTGTAACATCTAGTACAGCAGTAGCATAAGCATCTTTACCATATTGTGCCTTAAACTCTTCACCAGCACTTGCAAGGCGCTCTGCGTTCATGTCGTTCAAAATAACATAAGCACCTTCTTCTACAAACTTCTTAGCTATTGCCTTACCTATACCACCGGCACTACCAGTAATCAATGCAATACGGCCGCTTAACGCTTTTGGCTTAGGCATACGTTGCAATTTGGCTTCTTCTAGCAACCAGTATTCAATGTTAAAGGCCTCTTGGCGTGGCAATGATGTATATTCAGAAATAGCTTCTGCACCTTTCATTACATTAATCGCATTAATGTAAAACTCTGCAGCAACACGAGCAGTTTGTTTATCTTTTGCAAAGGTGAACATACCCACACCTCTAAAAATAATTACAACAGGGTTTGTGTCACGAATAGCTGGGCTATTAGGGTGCTTGCATGTGTTGTAATAGTCAGTATACATTTGGCGATAAGCCTCAAACTGTGGTTGTAGTTTTGCTTTAATAGCAGCTACATCGCTTAAGTCATCACCTGCTTGAATATCTAAAACCAATGGACTGATTTTAGTACGTAAGAAGTGGTCAGGACAGCTAGTACCTAATGGTGCAAGTCTGTCTAAATCGTTGCTGTTAATATATTCTAGCACTCTGTCATCATCAGTAAAATGACCAATCATTTTTGTTTGTGATGAGCAGAAGCCACGTAAAATTGGTGCTAAAGCAGCCGCTTGTTTAATACGACCTTCTTTTGGTAAAGCTTCTAGTTTTTGACCACCAAAAACGGGTCCTTTTTTACCGATGTTTTCTTGTAAGTATTCAGCGCAGCGTTCAATTACTTCAAGTGTATTGATGTAGCTTTCGTAAGCTGTATCGCCCCAGGTAAACAAACCGTGCGAACCTAGCATAATACCACGAATGCCTGGGTTTTCATCAAGACATTGTTTTAATTGTAAGCCTAAGTCAAAACCTGGTTTTTGCCATTCTACCCAGCCTATAGTACCGCTAAATAATTCTTGCGTAATTTTTTTGCCATCTTTTGCAGCAGCAATAGCTATGGCTGCATCAGGGTGTAAATGGTCTATGTGTTTAAAAGGTAAAAAGCCATGCAAAGGCGTATCTATTGATGGTGCTTTTGAAGCCAAATCGTAAATGCAATGGTTAAACAATTCTACCATTTCATCTTCGTGTTCTATACCACGATACACATTTTTTAAGCTTCTTAACCTATCTACATATAAAGCTGCTAAGCCGCTTCTTTTAATAGAACCAAGATCGCCACCGCTACCTTTTACCCACATAATTTCTTTCTCTTCG
>Ga0209398_1001262_pt1 | contig 13373 bp, 10 predicted proteins | sample AshMeaBigSpring_FD_184125 | JGI IMG/M metagenome (GOLD analysis project Ga0209398, IMG submission 184125) | Groundwater microbial communities from Big Spring, Nevada to study Microbial Dark Matter (Phase II) - Ash Meadows Big Spring (SPAdes)... | ecosystem: Environmental > Aquatic > Deep... | reverse complement strand
CCCTACCTGGAAACGAACGACGACGTCTGCAAGGCCTTCCGGCCCAAGTCGGCGATCCGGGTGCCCAAAGCCGGCTGAACTGCACCGTGAGGCGCGGCGCCCCTTCGGCGCCCGCCGCGCGCCGACCATCATCGCGGTTGGCCTTCTGATCCACGCCTCCCTCATAGGGGAACCTCGTCGCCCCAACTGTTACTCACGGCAGCAAGAGACCAGCTTGCCGCTCAGGGTAAGCCGTTGCCACCGATCACCACTTCCACGCCTCCCGAGGAGTTCCCCATGCGTCTGTCCGAAGACACCCAGCAAGCCCTGCGCACCCTGATCGAGAGCAGCCCGGCCCTGCTCGCCCAGTTGCAACAGTCCTCGAACGTTGCGCAGTCGGCGCAACTCGTGGCCGAGGCGGCCCGCGCCGCGCAGATCGACGTGACAGAAGAAGCCCTGCGCGCTCACCTGGGAAACGCCATCCAGGAAGCAAGCGCCCAGGCCCTGACGGACAGCCAACTGGATCAGGTAGCCGCAGGCCTCAGCAAGAAGGACAAATTCATCATTGCATCGGTTCTGACCTTCGGTACCGGATGCGCCGTCTACTCCTTGATGAAAGCGACCCGGCAAAGCAGCGGAGCGAGTGTCAACGGTCTGGAATGCTGGGACATGTTGCAGGATTGAGCGACGCGAGCGCCCCAAACGGCCGGCGATCACCGATCGCTCCGCGGGCGACCCGTGGCACGGGGCCTCAAGCCGCCGACGCCGGGCACCGGGCCGCCACCGTCACACCCATGGCCCTGCTGGTGCCGGTGTTCGGCATGGGCGCCTCGGCGCTGTTGCCAGGTGGGCCGCCGCCGACCTAGATGCTCAGCGCGGCGGCGCTGGTGATGGGCGGGCTGGCGATCAACGTCTACGCGGCGCGCCGGCCGCGTCCGCACTGACACCCGGTTGGCGCCTACTTGCCGACCAACTGGTTGAGCTTGTCCTTCTCGAACTGCTCCTGACGCGCCGCATCGCCCGGCACACACTCGGACGGCGGCTTGCCAGCCGACAATTTCTCGATCGCCTGCCACAGCAGCGCAATCTGGTGTTCCTGCGAAGAGGCGTTGTCGATCAGGCCGCGCATGGCCTGGCTCAGCGGGTCGTCTTCCTGCGTGATGCCGTAGGCGGTGAATTTCTTCTCGTGCGTCGTGACGTCGGCGCTGGCGCCGTCCTTGGACGGGATGATGCGCGCCGGGATGCCCACCGCCGTGGCCCCAGCCGGCACCGGCTTGATCACCACCGCGTTGGAGCCGATCTTGGCGCCGTCACCCACTTCAAAACCGCCCAGCACCTTGGCACCGGCACTCACCACGACATCCTTGCCCAGTGTGGGGTGCCGCTTGGTGCCCTTGTAGAGCGAGGTGCCGCCGAGCGTGACGCCATGGTAGATGGTGCAGCCGTCGCCGACCTCGGCCGTCTCGCCGATCACCACGCCCATGCCGTGGTCGATGAAGACGCGCTCGCCGATCTTGGCACCCGGATGGATCTCGATGCCAGTCAGCCAGCGGCTGAGGTGCGAGATGAAGCGCCCCAACCACTTGAAGCCGAACGTCCAGCACGCGTGTGCCCAGCGGTGCAGCACCAGCGCGTGCAGACCGGGGTAGCAGGTCAGCACCTCCCAGGCGCTGCGGGCAGCCGGGTCACGGTCGAGGATGCACTGGATATCGGAGCGGAGGCGCGAGAACATAGGCCCGAGTCTATCCCTTCGCCTTGTCCGCCGTCTCCAGCATGGCCTTGGCGACACCTCTGAGGATATGGATTTCCTCCTGCGTCAGGCCGGCACGGTTGAACAGCGCATTGAGGCGCGGCATCAGCTTCTTCGGCGCCGCAGGGTCGAGGAAGCCGATGGCCGTCAGGGCCTGCTCCCAGTGCGCCAGCATGCCGGCCACCTGCGGCACATCGGCCAGCACCGCCGGCGCGGTGGCCTGCTGCACCGGAAAACTACCCAGCGCCAGTCGCCATTCGTAGGCAATCACCTGCAGTGCCGCGGCGAGGTTGAGCGAACCGAATCGGGGGTTGGTCGGGATGCTCAGGGCCACGTGGCAGCGGTAGACGTCTTCGTTGCGCATGCCGAAGCGCTCGGAGCCGAACAGGAAGGCCACGCCCCGCCCCGCCGCCGCATGGGATGCCTTTTCGGCCTCCAGCCCTCGCGGGGTGGTCGCTGACAGCTCCTGATTCAATAGCAACTCGAAGTGCTCGCGCGGCGTGCGCGTGGGCGGGCCGAAGTCGCGCGGCGTCATGGCGGTGGCGCACAGGTGGGTCATGCCGTCCAGCGCCTCGTCCAGGGTTTCGACGATGCGCGCGTTCTCCAGCACGTCCAGTGCCCCGCTGGCGCGCTGGATGGTTTCCTCGCGTCGCAGCACATTGGCCCAGCGCGGCGCCACCAGTACCAGGTCGTCGAAACCCATGACCTTCATGGCGCGCGCCGCGGCGCCCACATTGCCGGCGTGGCTGGTCTGGATCAGGACGAACCGGGTGCGAAAAGGGGGGGGCGAAGACGCGGTTTGCATGCGAAACAGGCGGTACGGGTAAAATCACGTTATTGTCGCCGCCCGCATCGCCGGAACGGCCGGGTCGCCAGACCCGCCTTCGCTCCTCCAGCCAGTCAGGGAACCGGCGCTGCGCCGTGTCCCCCCAACGCCTCACAATTCATGTCGTCCAACCTGCACCCCATGCTCAACGTGGCCATCAAGGCCGCCCGCGCCGCTGGCGCCATCATCAACCGCGCCGCGCTCGATGTCGAATCGGTCCGCGTCTCGCAAAAGCAGGTGAACGACTTCGTGACCGAGGTGGACCACGCGAGCGAGCAGACCATCATCGAGACCCTGCTGACCGCCTACCCCGGCCACGGCATCCTGGGCGAGGAAACCGGCAGCACACACGGCGCCAAGGATTCGGAATTCGTCTGGATCATCGACCCGCTGGACGGCACCACCAACTTCATCCACGGCTTCCCGGTCTACTGCGTCAGCATCGCGCTGGCCGTCAAGGGCAAGGTCGAGCAGGCCGTGATCTACGACCCGAGCCGCAACGACCTGTTCACCGCCACCAAGGGCCGCGGTGCCTACATGAACGACCGCCGCATCCGCGTGAGCAAGCGCACGCAGCTCAAGGAATGCCTGATCTCCACCGGCTTTCCCTTCCGCAAGGGCGACAACTTCCCGGCCTACCTGGCCATGATGAGCGAAGTGATGCAGCGCACCGCCGGCTTGCGCCGCCCGGGTGCGGCCGCGCTCGACCTGGCTTATGTGGCAGCCGGCTTCACCGACGGCTTCTTTGAAACCGGCCTGCAGCCCTGGGACGTGGCGGCCGGCTCGCTCTTGGTGACCGAGGCCGGCGGCCTGGTGGGCAACTTCACCGGCGAGGCCGACTTCCTGGAACAGAAGGAATGCCTGGCCGGCAACCCGCGCATCTACGGCCAGCTGGTGCCGCTGCTGAACAAGTACAGCAAGTTCGCCGGCGCCGGCGACAAGGCGCTGGCACGCCAGATGGCCGCCAATGTGGCCGCCCAGGCCCCGGCCGTTGCCCCGGCGGATGCACCGGGTGCCGACGACGAGCGCGACCAGGGCGCATTCGAGTAAGGCGCTGGACGCCGTGGCAGGCCGCGGTCAGGCCGATGGCGTGAAGGTTCCCACGGGCGCCGGCCGGCCGAACAGATAGCCCTGGAACACGGTGCAGCCGTTGGCCAGCAGGAACTGGCGCTGGCCTTCGCTCTCCACCCCCTCGGCCACAGCCACCAGGTCCAGGCTGTGCGCCAGCGCCAGGATGGTGCGCACGATGGCGGCATCGTTGGCGTCCTCCAGCACGTCGCGCACAAAGCTCTGGTCGATCTTCAGTTGATCCAGCGGCAGCCGCTTGAGGTAACTCAGTGACGAATAGCCGGTGCCGAAGTCGTCAAGCGCAAAACGCACGCCCTCGGCGCGCAACGCCTCCATCTTGACGATGGCGTCTTCCACGTCGCTCAGCAGCACGCTCTCGGTCAGTTCCAGCTTCAGGCGCTGCGGGTCGGCGCCAGTGTCGTGCAGCACCGCCAGCACCTGGGCCACGAAGTCGCTGCGCCGGAACTGGCGCGCGCTGACGTTGACCGACACCGTCCAGTCGCGCGTGGCGGCCTGCACGCCCCAGGCCACCAGTTGCCGGCAGGCGGTCTGCAGCACCCACTGGCCGATCGGCAGGATCAGGCCGGTCTGCTCCGCCACCGGAATGAACTCCCCCGGCGGCACCAGCCCGCGCTGCGGATGCTGCCAGCGCACCAGCGCCTCGAAGCCGGTGGTACGCCCGGCGACATCCACCACCGGCTGGTAGTGCATCAGCAGTTCCTCGCGCTGCAGGCCCTGGCGCAGATCGGCGTCGAGCTGCGCGCGTGCCACCACGGCGGCCTGCATCTGCGGATCGTAGAAGCGCAGCGTGTTGCGCCCGGCCGCCTTGGCCTGGTACATGGCCACATCGGCGCGCTTGAGCAGTTCGTCCACGCCCGGTGAGCTGCCCGAAAACAGCGCAATGCCGATGCTGGGCGTGCTGCTGTGCTGCTTGCCCATCAGCTCGTAGGGCTGGTTGAGGCGCGCCAGGATCTTCTCGGCCACCGCCTCGGCCTGGGTCACCGCGTGGCCCACCACCTCGCTCAGCCCTTCGAGCATGACCACGAACTCGTCGCCGCCGAAGCGCGCCGCGGTGTCGCCCTCGCGGACGCAGCCCACCAGCCGGTCCGCAACCTGCGCCAGCAACTGGTCGCCGATGTCGTGGCCCAGCGTGTCGTTCAGGTCCTTGAAGTTGTCGAGGTCGATGAACAGCAGCGCGCCGTGCTGCTGGCTGCGTGTGCTCAGTTGCAGCTGGTGGGCCAGCCGGTCCATCAGCAGGCGCCGGTTGGGCAGGCCGGTCAGGGTGTCATAGAAGGCCAGGCGCTGCGTCTCGTCCTCGGCGCGCTTGCGCTGCGTGATGTCACTGCCGATGCCGCGGTAGCCGCGAAAGCGCCCGTCGGCATCGAACATCGGCATGCCGCTGACCGAGATCCAGTAGGTCTGGCCGTTGGGGTTCATGCGCTGGATCTCGAAGTCACGGAAAGGCTGGCGCGCATCCAGCGTGCGGCGGTGCGCCTCCCAGTCGGCCTCGGTGAGGTTCACCGCCCCGAGCTCCCAGCGCGTGCGCCCCAGGCTGTAGTCCTCCGGCGGGCTGTTGTCGCCTTCCAGGTAGCCGTTGAAGCGGCTGAAGCGGTAGTGCTCGTCGGTCTCCCAGTACCAGTCGGAGGACAGGTCGGTCAGGCTGCGGAAGCGCGCCTCGCTCTCCTGCAGCTGCATCTCGGCTTCCTTGCGATCGGTGATGTCGGTGATCGAACCGTAGGACACCAGGTCGCCGCTCTCGACATAGACCACCGCCTTGCCGCGCATCCAGCGCAGACTGCCGTCGGCCAGGCGCACGCGGAACTCGTGCTGCCAGATCGCGCCGTCTTCGGTGATGGTCTTCATCGAATCCTTCAGTCCGCGCAGGTCATCCGGATGCACCACGGCCAGCACGCTCAAGGCGTTCTCACGCGCCTGTTCGGGCGCGATGCCGAAATGGCGGTAGACCACGGCACTGATGAAGGGGAAGGTGGCGTGCCCGTCCGGCGTGGTACGCATCTGGAACACCATGTCGGGCAGGTGGCTGGTGATCTTCTCGATGAAGTCGAGCTTGTCCTGCAGCGCCAGGTGCGCCTTATGCTCGGGTGTGATGTCCTGCACCACGCCGAAGTCGGCGCTGCTGCCGTCGCGCCGGAACTGGCGGTGCATGCGCGTGCGCAGCCAGTGCACCGTGCCGTCGGCATGCAGCCAGCGGTGGGTCAGATCGGAGCCGTCCATGCGCTCACGCGCGGCCACGAAAGCCGGCAAGTCATCCGGGTGGATGCGACTGCGCGCCTGCGGGCTGGGCAGGTCGGGGCCGATGTTCTCGCCGGCAAGCTTGCGCAGGCCTTCGGACCAGTGGATGGTCTTGCCGTCCGGGCTGGCCGACCAGTGGCCCACGCGCGCCAGATCCTCCGTGAACTGGTAGAGCTCCAGCTGGGCGCTGAGCTGCTCGTTGGCGCGCTCCAGCGCCAGTTCGCCGGAACGCAGCGCCTCCTCGGCCATGCGTTCGGCAGTGACGTCCTTCACGTGCATCAGCACCAGCTTCTCGCCGTAGACGTCGATCAGCGAGCCGTTCAGCCGGGCCAGAAAGGGCGAGCCGTCGCGGCGCGCCAGCGTGACTTCCAGGTTGCGCAGCCGCCCCTGTTCCCCCAGCGGCGCCAGCGCCTGCTCGCGTACCCGCGGGTCCGCCCAGTGACCGATGCCCAGCACCGTGTGACCGATGGCCTCCTCGCGCGTGTAACCGCTCAGCAGCAGCCATTCGTGGTTGACGTCGATGATCAGGCCGTCGGCATAACGTGTCAGCACCAGGGCTTCGGGGCTCTCGGCGAAAGCGGCCGCAAACAGGCGCTCGGTGCGACGCTGCGGGTCGTCGCCCGGCGGCAGCTCGGCCAGCCCTTCGTTCTGCAGGCGCAGCAAGGCCACGTCGAGCGCCGCGCGCAGGCGCCGTATTTCCTCGGTGTGTGCGTCAGAACCCATACCGGCCCGTTGGTTGATGCAAGTACGCTTTCCGGTCCTGCCCGGGAGGACCTGTCAGGCGCATGGTAAACGAGGCCGGCGCGATCAGCCTACCGGCTCGGCCAGCTCGGTCGGCAGCAGCGTGAGCTGTTCCACCGGCACCGGGCGCCCGAACAGGTAGCCCTGGAAGGCCCAGCAGCCGTTGTCGAGCAGGAACTGCCGCTGCCCTTCGTTCTCCACGCCCTCCGCCACGGCCATCATGTCCATGCTGCGTGCCAGCGCCAGGATGGTGCGCACGATGGCGGCGTCGTTGGGGTCGGTCAGCACGTCGCGCACGAAGCTCTGGTCGATCTTCAGCTGGTCCAGCGGCAGCCGCTTGAGGTAGCTCAGCGAGGAATAGCCGGTGCCGAAGTCGTCCAGCGAGAAGCCGACGCCGATGGAGCGCAGCTCGCGCATCTTGCGGATGGCGTCCTCCACGTCGCTCAGCAGCAGGCTCTCGGTGAGCTCGAGCTTGAGGCGGTAGGGGTTGGCCCCACTGCGGCGCAGCAGGTCCAGCACCTGGTCGGCAAAGTCGCTCTGGCGGAACTGGCGCGCACTCACGTTGACGGCAATGCTGAGGTCACGCGTGGCGGCTTCGGCCTGCCAGGCCACCAGTTGCGCGCAGGCGGCCTCCAGCACCCACTGGCCCAACGGAATGATCAGGCCGGTCTTCTCGGCCAGGTCGATGAATTCCCCCGGCAGGATCAGGCCGCGCTGCGGGTGCTGCCAGCGCACCAGGGCTTCCACGCCGATGGTGCTGCCGCTCTCGTCCACCACGGGCTGGTAGTGCAGCCGCAGCTCGTGCCGCTTGACGGCCTGGCGCAGGTCGGCCTCCAGCGCGGCGCGCTCGGTGGCCGCAGCCTGCATCGCCGGATCGAAGAATCGCAGCGCGTTGCGACCGGCCGCCTTGGCCTGGTACATGGCCAGATCGGCGCGGCGCAGCAGCTCCTCCACGCTCTGCAGCTGGTCGTGGAACAGCGCGATGCCGATGCTCGGCGTGCTGTGGTGGAACTGGCCCAGCAGATCGAAGGGCTGGTTCATGGCCGCCAGGATCTTCTTGGCCGAGGCCTCGGCCTGGAAGGCGGCCTCGCCGGCATAGGGGCTGAGCTCCTCCAGCATGATCACGAATTCGTCGCCGCCCAGGCGCGCCACGGTGTCGATCTCGCGCACGCACTCGCGCAGGCGGGCGGCCACCTGGCGCAACAGCAGGTCGCCGATATCGTGGCCCTTGGTGTCGTTCAGATCCTTGAAATTGTCCAGGTCGATGAAGATCAGCGCACCGTGCCGGCTGCTGCGCGCCACGGCGGCCAGCGCCTTGGTCAGGCGGTCGGTCAGCATGCGGCGGTTGGGCAGGCCGGTCAGTTCGTCGAAGAACGCCAGCTGCTCGATCTTGTACTCGACGAGCTTGCGCTGCGTGATGTTGCGCCCCACGCCGCGGTAGCCGAGGAAGTGGCCCGCGCTGTCGAAGAACGGGGCGCCGCTGGTCGACACCCAGACGCTGCTGCCGTCCGGCCCGATGCGCTGCAGCTCCAGTTCGCGGAACGACTCGCGCGCCTCCAGCACCGCACGGTGCGCCGCCCAGTCGGCCTCGCACATGTTGAGCGTCGGGATCTCCCAGCGCGTCATGCCGAGATGGGTATCCAGCCTCAGCCCGGTGCTGCGCTCCATGTCACCGACGATGCGTGTGAAACGGTAGTCCGCATCGATCTCCCAGTACCAGTCGGACGAGAGCTCAGTCAGGCTGCGGAAGCGCTGCTCGCTCTCGCGCAGGCCCTCTTCCACCCGCTTGCGCTCGGTGATGTCCATGTGGGTGCCGACCATGCGCACCGGCATGCCGGCCTCGTCGCGCTCGACCACGCGACCGCGCGCCGGTGCTCGGACTCGAAGATCGGCGTCTCGCCGCGCACGTGGGCGCCCAGCGCCTCGGTGGCAGCCGCCAGGTCGTCCGGGTGCAGCATTTCCTGCCACATGGTGCCGGAGGGGTCGATCTCGCCCGGCGCATAGCCCAGCATCTGGCTCCAGCGCGCGTTGTAGGTGCGCACATTGGTGACGAAGTGGCGATCCCACAGGCCCAGCTCGGCACCGCCCAGGGCCAGTTCCAGCCGCTCGGCATTGGCGCGGCGCTCCTTGTCCTGCTCGATGGTTTCGCGTTCGCGCACGTGGCGCTGGCGCTGGAACACGTACAGGCCGGCCAGGGCGCCGGCGCTCAGCAGGACGTAAAGGATGAGCGCGAGGAACAGGCGCTGGTACCAGGGCTGGTAGGTCGCCTCGACCGTACGGCTGACCTCGATCACCAGCGGCCGATCCACCTTCAGCCGCGCCGGCTGGATGGTGCGCAGCGCCATCAGGCTCTCAGTCTCCGAGGCAGCGGCCTGGCCGCGGTAGAAATTGCTGATGCTGCCGCTGCGCAGGTGCTGCTCAAACTCGGAACCGGGGCGGTTCAGGTTCAGGTTGGGCGCCTGGGCCTCCTCACCCACGTAAAGGAACAGCCGCCCGCTCTGGCTCACCAGCGCGGAATGCATGTCGTCGGCGTACAGCACCGAGCGCAGCACCACGCTGAAGAAGTCCGGGTCCAGCTTGGCGTAGACCAGACCGTCGAAACGGCCCTCGGCATCGAGCATCGCGCGGGCCACCAGCAGGCTGGTCACGCCCCGGTTGCCCAGATACGGCTCGGAAATGTAGAGGCGGTCCGCCTCGGGCCGCACCGGCACGCTCTGGAAGAACTCGCGCTCGCTGCGTTCCTCGCCCACCAGATCGTCGATGCTGTTGGCCCGAATCACGCCGTTGGCATCGACAACGCTGATGAAGCGCACCCCCGGCATGGCCTCGGTCAGCACCTTGAGGCGACGACCGGCACGGTCCTGGACGTCTGGGCCGACCCCGCTGGGCAACTCGTCGCGCACGCCCTGCAGCGCATTGCTGACGCCGCCCAGCAGCTGCTCCAGGTATTCGTCGACCACCCGTGCCTGCACCTCCAGGCGGTCGCGCTCGGTGGCGCTGGTGATGCGATGGTCGTGCCACAGCATCGCCCCCAGCAGGCCGGCGGCCGCCACCAGTACCAGCAGCAACGCCAGCCATTCGCGATGGCTGCGCTTCCTCCTGGAGTGGTGTAGGGGCGGTGTGTTCATGCGAAGCAGCGCGCATCCTACCCCATGCCCACCCCCTCTTCGCCCGCAGGCCCCCCCGTAGTTGTCCCGATGCCACAGGGGCATCAGCCTGCCCCTGGCTCTCCTCCGCGCGCGATCTCCGTCGCCAGCGCCCCGAGTTCGCGCAGCGCCGCGTCGATGCGTGCGCCCGGGTGACCCACGTTCAGACGCAGGTGGTGCGCAAAGCGCCGGTCGGCCGAGAACAGCACGCCGGCGGCGATGCTGATGGAGTGCTCGGACTCGTTGGTGCAGAACCTCTGAATCTTTCGCATCACATGGATACGGTGCGATGATCAGCCCATGCTCACCGTTACCCCCTTCCGGGCCGCCGCTGGCGTGCTCGTCCTGGTCTGGGGCGGCCTGGCCTTGGCCGCGCCCCCTGCCCCCCGCTTCGAAGACAGCCTGGCCCAGCGCGTGCAGGCCTGCACCGCCTGCCATGGCGAGCAGGGTCGCGCCGGCCCCGATGGCTACTACCCGCGCATTGCGGGCAAGCCGGCCGGCTATCTGTACAACCAGCTCAAGCATTTTCAGAGCGGCCAGCGCCGCCACGCGCTCATGGCCGCGATGGTGGACCCGTTGAGCGACGCCTACCTCTGGGAGATCGCCCAGCATTTCGCCGCACAGCACCCGCCCTATCCACCCGCTCTGCCCGCCAAGGCGCCTGCTGCGCAATTGCAGCGCGGCGAGCAGCTCGCGCTGCATGGCGACCGTGCCCGTCAGCTGCCGGCCTGCGCGGCCTGCCATGGCCCACAGCTCATGGGCGCCCTACCCGCCACACCCGGCCTGCTGGGCCTGCCGCCGGACTACATCAACGCCCAGCTCGGTGCCTGGCAGAACGGCAGCCGCCGGGCCCATGGCCCGGACTGCATGGCCGACATCGCCCGCCAGTTGCCCGCCAGCGACGTGGCCGCCGTCAGCGCCTGGCTGGCTGCGCAGCCGGTACCGCCCCGGGGCGCCCCGGTGGCGGCCAGCGCTCTCCAGCCACCGCTGCGCTGCGGCAGCCTCACCCCCACCCACCCGACCGGCGCGACGCCCGCCGGCACCAGGGGGACACCATGAAGGCCCGCTTCCTGCGCCGCCAGGCCCTGCTGCTTGTCTCCGCCCTGCTGCTGGCCCTGGCCATCTGGCTCTTGCTGCCGACCGCCCCGGTCGCCGTGGCCGACAGCACCCCGGCGCGCCAGGACCCCGGCACCGTGGAGCGGGGCCGCTACCTCGCCGTGCTGGGCAACTGCATGGGCTGCCACACGCAGCGCGGCCAGACGCCGTATGCCGGTGGCCGTGGCATCGCCACCCCCTATGGCACCGTCTTCAGCAGCAACCTGACGCCGCACGCCAGCGGCATCAAGGACTGGAGCGCCGCGGACTTCTGGCGCGCGCTGCACCATGGCCAGTCGCGCGACGGCCGGCTGCTGACGCCGGTCTTCCCCTACCCCAACACCACGCACATCAGCCGCGAAGACAGCGACGCGCTCTACGCTTACTTCCAGAGCCTGCCGCCAGCGGCCTCGACCGTTCCGCCCAACGACCTGCGCTGGCCCGTCAACACCCAGGCGGCGCTCAAGGTCTGGCGGGCGCTCTACTTCACGCCGGGCCAGGAAGCGCCCGCGGTCAGCGCAGACACCGCGCCGTCCGACGAACTGCGCCGCGGCGCCTACCTGGTCAACGGGCTGGCGCATTGCAGCGCCTGCCACATGCCGCGCAATGCGCTGGGCGGCAGCGGCGACATGCTCGATCTGTCAGGCGGCCTGATCCCAGTGCAGAACTGGTACGCACCCTCGCTGCTGGACCCGACCGAGGCCGGCGTGCAGGACCGCACGCTGGACGAGATCGTGGCGCTGCTGCGCAGCGGCCGCAGCGGCGTCCACCGCGTCACCGGGCCGATGGCCGACGTCGTGCAGGCCAGCACGCAGCACTGGCAAACCGGCGATCTGCAAGCCGTGGCGGCTTACCTGAAATCGCTGCCCATCCAGCGCAAAGCCCCCGCCGACAGCTCGCAGCCCGTGGCCAATCTGGCCCAGAGTCCGGGCGCCAAACTCTATGAACAACACTGCGCGCAATGCCACGGCGCACAGGGCGAAGGCATCCGCGGCAACGACGGCACCTGGGCCTACCCGCCGCTGGCTGGCAACCCCACCGTGCGGCAGAACCCGCCGGCCAACCTGCTGCAGTCCGTGCTGTACGGCGGCTTCGGCCCGAGCACGGCAGGGCACCCGCGCCCCTTCGGCATGCCGCCCTATGCCCTGCAGCTCAGCGAGCGTGAAATCGCCGAGCTGCTGAGCTATGTGCGCGGCGCCTGGGGCAACCAGGCCGCGCCCGTGAGCGCCCTCGACGTCCAGCGCCTGCGCGGCCCGGTGGGCCGGCACTGAAACGGATCCGGGCGGCGGGCGAGGCAAGCACCGGCACGCCCGGATCCGGCACCCGGTGTTGATAGACTCGACGGCCTATGTCCACGCCGGCCGACCTCGCCTCCCACACCCCCATGATGCAGCAGTACCTGGCCCTCAAGGCCGGGTACCCCCAGACGCTGGTGTTCTACCGCATGGGCGACTTCTACGAGCTGTTCTACGACGACGCCGAGAAGGCGGCCCGCCTGCTCGACATCACCCTGACCCAGCGCGGCCAGTCCGGCGGCCAGCCGGTGGTCATGGCCGGCGTGCCCTTCCACTCGGTGGAGACCTACCTGGCGCGCCTGATCAAACTGGGCGAGTCGGTCGCCATCTGCGAACAGGTGGGCGAAGTGGGTGCCAACAAGGGCCCGGTGGAACGCAAGGTGGTGCGCGTGGTTACCCCCGGCACGCTGACCGACAGCGCGCTCTTGAGCGACAAGTCCGAGTCTTTGCTGCTGGCCGTGCACCAGGGCCCGCGCCACGCCTGCGGCCTGGCCTGGCTCAGCGTCACGCAGGGCGAGGTCAAGCTGGCCGAATGCAGCCCGGACGAACTCGATGAATGGCTGGCGCGCATCGCCCCCGGTGAGCTGCTCTACAGCGCCGGCGTCACCCCGGCCTTCGAGCAGCGCCTGCAGGCCCTGCGTGCCGGCGGCACGGCGCTGAGCCTGCGCCCGGAGTGGGCCTTCGACAGCGCGCTGGGCCAACGCAAACTGCTCGACCTGCTCGGTGCCGCCAACCTGGCCAGCTGGGGCGCGCAGGACTGCGCGCTGGCGCATGCCGCTGCGGGCGCCTTGCTCGACTACGCCGAACACACCCAGGGCCGCGCGCTGACCCACCTGCACAGCGTGCGCGTGCAGCGCAGCGGCGAGCTGATCGAGCTGCCGCAGACCACACGCCGCAACCTGGAGCTGGTGCAGACGTTGCGCGGTGAGGACAGCCCCACCCTGTTCTCGCTGCTCGACACCTGCATGACCGGCATGGGCAGCCGCCTGCTGAAAAACTGGCTGCTGGAACCGACACGCGACCGCGCCCCGGCGCAGGCGCGGCTGGACGCCATCAGCGCACTGCGCACAGGCCCCTGGCAGCGCCTGCGCGAGCAGCTCAAGGGCTGCAGCGACGTGGAACGCATCACGGCCCGCATCGCGCTGCGCCAGGTGCGCCCACGCGAGCTCGTCGCCCTGCAACAGACGCTACAAAAAACGGAGCTGTTGGCGCCCGTCCTG
>Ga0209398_1001261_pt1 | contig 13378 bp, 5 predicted proteins | sample AshMeaBigSpring_FD_184125 | JGI IMG/M metagenome (GOLD analysis project Ga0209398, IMG submission 184125) | Groundwater microbial communities from Big Spring, Nevada to study Microbial Dark Matter (Phase II) - Ash Meadows Big Spring (SPAdes)... | ecosystem: Environmental > Aquatic > Deep... | reverse complement strand
CGGACAGGTAGCCTCATCACCTGCCGGGCTAATCAGGCCGAACTTGCGGCCAAAGCTGGCAAAGAAGTGATACACATCGCAGCCAGCTTTTGGCTCGTAGGCAGCGCGCATCGAGACCCACATGTCGGCATAATCGGGGTGCTCAGTCGGCTGCAGCACGCGCACCTTCATCTCCACGGCATAGTCGCGCCACAACGCCAGCGTCGCCTTGTCCGGCGGCTCGGTAGAGACGATCAAATCTGATGTCCCCTGACCCTGATAGACGTAGCGTCCTTCTTCATCTTCGACGACGCGCCAGTATTGCGGGCTGCCGGTCCAGCCGTCGGCGCTGCCGTCAGCAAAATCGTAGACGAACTCCTGCACAGTCGCCGGCGGTGTGCGTGTTGCCGACGGCGTGCGCGGCGGCGTCGCTACCTTCGGCGTTTCGGTCGCGCCGACCAGTGGCGCCGGCGTCCGCATGGGGGAAGCCGGTTGACTGCGCCCAGCCAGCCACCAGAGCGCTACGACTGCCAGCAGCGCCAGCACACCGATCGCAACCAAAGCCATACCACGCATCGCGGCACGTTGGCGCGTTGGCAAAGTCGAAGACACAGCTTCGCTTTGCTGGTTCGCGGCGAGGGTGGACGCAGACGGGTTCGACGCTGCACGGTCGAACAGATGCGTCTCATCGGTGCGTGTGTAGAGCACCGGCGTCGCCCACTCCACGCCCTGCTGCTGCGCAAACATGGCTTTGCGCGCTTCCGTCAGCGCCGCTTCGAGCGCGTAGCCGTCGGCGGTGGCGGCGTAGAATTCATGCGCAAAGACGGTCGCCGCGCCATCGCTGATCGCGAACTGCATGGCGATCACAGCCGGGATACCCTGACGCAGCAGGCTCTGCCCGACGCCGGCAAACGGGTCGGTGCGTGAAGTGCGGGCGCCATCGCAGGCGTTGAGCACCGCCAGCCGCAGCGAACGTTCATCGTGCAGCAACGCGCCCAGATACTGCCCGGTGACGAGCTGACTGGCGCCATTCTCGTCGGCAAAGACCAGCACGCCATCCTGCGCCCGCTCATCGTAGCCGCCGTGGCCGACAAAGTGAAAGACGTGATAGTCAGCGCGCCGCAACGCGCGCTGCAGGGCGCTGAGCGTCGGTGTCGGCACGCGGTCGAGCACCACCGCGCCGCGTTCGAGTTGGTCGGCCAGCGCTGCGTTCAGACGCTGCCACTCCTGCTCGATGTCGAGCGGAACGTGATCGGCGGGGCTGGCGAGGAGCGCCAGGATGCGCAGGGGCGCCGCCAGCGCTGCACTCTCGGCCACACCGGCCACTTCCAGATAGCGCACCAACGGCGAGTGCGACGAGAGCGCCACGAAGCGGTCACTGGCCGGGTCGAAGAGCAGTTCCCAGGGCAGGTCGAGCAGTTCGGGCGTGTCGGACAGACGCAGACGCACGCGCAGATGGCGATCCTGCTGCGCCACGATGCTGCGGCTCTTCTGCCAGCAGACGCCGACATCGCAGGCAAACACGGCGCCAAACAGCGTCGTCCCGAAGGTGCGCGCCACACCAACCTCGACGCTCTCCAGACGGCGCATCCCGGCGCTGCGCTGCGTGAGGCGCAGGATCAGATTCTCCACTTCCAGGTCGGAGAAGGGCAGCGTAAAACTGCTCGTCGCCTCCCCCGCCGGCGAATCGACCACGCGTGCCCGATAGCCGCCCGGCGCCGCCGTCAGCAGCAGGTCGAAATTGACGAAGTCGGTGATGTCAGCCAAGAGATTCTGCTCCGCGTCGTAGTGTGCGCTGATGTCATACTTGCGCCGATTGTATCACAACGTTGCAGGTTGATTTCAGCGCGTCACGGCAGGCAGATAGAGCGACCACCCTTGTTCGGCTTGCACCGCCAACGCAGAGCCGGCGCTTACCTGATAGGTTGCCCCTACCGTTGCGCTGTCATTGGTGACGGCGACGACCAACCGTGCGCCTGGCGTTGCGTCCACCTGGGCAAAGAGATATGGTGCGCCCTCGGTGTAGACGCCGTCGAAGCGCAGGGCATCGTCCTCGTCGCGGATGGTGAGCCGCGGCCGCATCCCCGGTGTGAGATCGACCACACGAACGACCAGGCTGCCTTCCGCACCGGCGGTGACGGTGAACACATCGACATCATCCACGCGGTCGATGCGCCCCAGCACCGGTGCGTTGTCGGCGGCAAGGGCAGTAGCGCCCGCCGCAGTGTCGGCGTGGTCGTCGGCCTGGAAATCAGTGACAGTGTAGACTGTCGTCACCGTCACCGTAAAGGGCACGCCGACCGGCGTTTCGACTGCTGGCGGCTCGGAACCGTCCGTCGAAGGCACATAGTGCAGGCCGGCGTTGGTGAACGTCGCGCGCAGGTTAGGGTTGGTGAAGGTGAAGGTGACTTGATGCACACCCCCCATCGTGTAGGGCAACTGCGCCACATAGCCGCCGGCGCCGTTGTCGAGCACGGGCGCCTGAAGCTGGCTGCCGTCAGGCGCCTTCACTTCGGCGAGAACCTGCATGTTGGCAAGCGGCAGCTCACGCTGCAACTGCAAGCCAAATTCGGCCGGGTTCGGATAGACGAATTCGTTGCGGCCAAAGACGCGCTCCGGGCAAGCCAGGCACTGCTGGAAGGGCGTCACCACTGGCTCCAGCATCGGCAAGCCACCGCCGCCGGTCACCTGCCCCTCGCGCCGCCAGATGACGCGCAGAACACGGCGCGCCATGCCGTTTGGCAGGTCGACCACACTGGCCGGCAGCTCGATGGTCGGGCTGACATTCCTGGCCGGCGCCACGGCTGCCAGCTCCTCGAAGTACGTGCGCGGCAAGACGCCGGCACGATAAGGCAGACGATACAGTTCCTGCGGGTCTTGTGAGCGCGGGCGCGCCAACACCGTCCAGCCGTCGGCCTGGTAGATGCGATAGTGGGCGTTCTTCTTCGTCTGAATGGCAGAGGTGGAGAAGTTCAGCCAGGCATAGTTGCCGCCCCCAGCACTGGACGGGTCTGTCATGATCGAAGGTGATACGGCACTGTCATCTCTGCACGGGCCGGAGTATGTCCCCTCGCAGGCTGTGTTGGCGCTGCGGTATTCGTCGCCGAGGCCGTACATGTAATGCGCCCACTCATGCGCCAGCGTGTAGCCAGCGCTGCGCGGACTGTTCAGTGCGTTGAGCGGCGTCGTGAACGAAAAGATGTCCGAGAAGTAGATGTGCGAACCGGTCGCACCCCAGCCGGAGAGATGCGTCACGTGCGGCCAGACGCGTGGCAGCCAGATGATCTGGTTATTGTAGCTCTCACGGCTGTCCACACTCACCACCGTGTCGGTGCCGGTGATGTTGCCGGTGACGCTGGGCGTGCAGCCATAGGTAACGGTGACGTAGCGCAGCATGTGCTTGCCGTTCGTCATTTCGTAAAGGCCGTCGGCAAAGTACTCGATGATGTCCTCGTACTTGACGCGGGTCGGGTTTGTGTCGCCGCCCATGTCGCTACGGTAAAGGCAGATGCTCACATCGATGCCACGCTTGGTGCGCAGCAGCGTATCTTCGATGCCGGGAATCACCACCTGCGACAACGGATACTGGATCACCGGGCGGTTGAGATTGCCCTGCCACACAAAGTTGGCCGCCACCGGCTGGTCGAGCGGCGGCAGCACCAGCTCCACCGGTATGGATGGCGGTGCGGCGCCCACTTCCACGGCGCCACCGTCACACGTTGCGCCACTGGGCCGGGAAAAGCCGCGTTGATCGGCAGCGGGACAAGTATCACCGGCAGCATCAATCGCCGGGCTGCCAAGCAGGGGCAGGTGCGTGAGCGTCGGGCCGCCGTTGTCTGCCAGCGCGCCGAGTAAGGGATCAGCCGTCGGCAAGTCGGCGACGGTGCTCAGCTCACATGAACTGTCGCTGTCGAGGTTGTACCCGCCGGAAAGAGCCGGTTGTAGCGCATCTTCGGCGCGGCAGTTTTCGCCGCCGCCTTGCGCGTTGGCGATGATCGTGGCGGCAAAGGTCACAGTTGTGCGCAGGGTGTAGACGTTTGCGCCGAGCGGCGCACGGTTGCCAGAGAGCGTGACATTTTGCAGCGAGGCCGGGAAGTCGGCGGCATAGAGACCGCCCGCCCAGTCGCCCGCCGTGTTCTCGCTGATCGTGACATTGGTGAAGGTGTGACCGAGTGCGCCGGCCAGCCACAGCCCGCCGGCGACATGTACCGCCGTGTTGTTGTGGAAGGTCGCGTCGTGTACGGTCAGCAAACCTTCATTGCCATACTGAAAGAGACCGCCGGCGCCATAGGCGCGGTTGCCATCGACGCTGACGCGCGTCAGCGTCAGCCCGGCGCCGCTGAGGATGCCGCCGCCTAGACTGCCTGCAAAGGCCGCATCCGCTTCGTTCTGCGTGATGCGCGTATCCTGGATCGTGACCGTCGTGCCTGGGTAGTTGGGGCTGATGTAGACGCCGCCGCCCCCGCCGCCCGCAAAGTTGCCTTCGATCAGACTCTCTTCGATGCGCGCCGTGCCTGCGATGATCCCTACGGCGCCGCCGTCGCCCGCCGTGGCACGGTTGCCGCGCAGCATGGTGTTGCGGATGGTGAGGTCGCCCGTGCTGTCGATGGCGCCGAAGATTGGGGCGCGGTTGCCGTCGATCACGCTGTCCTCGATCACGGTGACGCCGTCGCTTTGCAGGATTGCACCGCCGGTATAGGCTGCGGCGTTGTCGGAAAGGTTGCTCCCGAATATGGTCAGCGTGCCACCCAGGTTGACGATGGCGCCGCCACCCGAATCGACGCCGGTCGTCTGGTTATTGCGCACCGTGACCGTATCCAGCACCAGCGCCCCCTCGCTGAGGATGCTGCCGCCGCCCTCGACTGCGCTGCCGCCGGCCAGCGTCAGGTTGGCAAGGCGCAGGCTGCCCTCCGTGGTCACGACGAAGTGGCGATGTGTATCCTCGCCGCTGAGCGTGACCAGCCCGCCACCGTCGATGGTGACTGCACCGGCCACTGTGTATGGCCCGCCAGCAATCGTCACCGCTTCCAGGCCGCAGTTGAAGGTGATTGCGCCGCCACCGTCGATGGCTGACGACAACGCCGCCGCCGTGCAACTGCCCGGCGTCCCATCACCGACGACGGTCGTTCCCTGTGCCGCGACACGCGCTGGCACGAACAGGCAAAGTAAGAGGACAAGGATAGCGGCGGGTGCAGAAAATGTGCGCATGGTTGGTGTTTTCCTCGATTTCAGGACAGTGTTCGTAAGTCCATTCAGCGGACGATTACGGGCAGGTGTAGGCTGAACTGGCTGCAATCGGGTGCAGCAAAGACGTCGGTCTTCAGTCCATCGTCGCCGCCGTTGAACTGACCGAGACGCAGATCAGCCGGGCGCACGGTGGCATAATTCAGGTCGATGAAGTCGCCAGCGCCGCCTGGCGCGTACTGCCACTGCCAGGCGCCATCCAGCCGCGGCGTGGTCACGAAGAGGTCGCTTATGCTGTCGCCGTTGAAGTCGCCGATCTGCGGGATGCCGTACAGACTGTGCAGTGCGGCGCTGACCGTCTTGAGCACGACAAAACTTGCGGCGCCGCCAGCCGAATACGACCACTGCTTGCTGCCATCCGCTAACGGCACAACAGCGAAGACATCCGCTTTGCGATCGTTGTTGAAATCGCCAAAGCGCAGGTCGGCGGGCAGGATTGTGGCGTAGGCCAGGATCACAAAGGCGCCGGAACCGCCTGGCGCGTACTTCCACTGCCAGGCGCCGTCCAACCTAGGCTCGGTGACAAAGAGATCGGTCACGCCGTCGCCATCGAAATCGCCCGGCTGCGGAATGCCGTAGAGTGCGTGGGCGGCGGCGCTGATAGTCTTGAGCACGGCGAAATTGGCAACGCCGCTTGCCGAATAGGACCACTGCCGGCTGCCATCCGCTTGCGGCACGGCGGCGAAAACATCCGTCCTGCCGTCGCCGTTGAAGTCGCCAAAGCGCAGATCGTCGAGCGGGATGCCGGCGTACGCCAGATTCACCCACGCGCCTGCGCCGCCGGGTGAGTATTGCCACTGTAGAAAGCCGTCCTGACGCAGCACGGTGCGGAAGACATCCTGGCGATTGTCGCCGTCGAAGTCGAGCAGGCCGTTGCGCGCGATATTGCTCGACTCGACAAAGGCGGCGCCAAAGCGCAGGTTGGGCAGCGGTGTGGCGTCTGGGTCGGCGAACAGGTTGGCAAACTGCCCCACGCCGCCCGCCGAATAGAGCCATTGGCAGCCGGCGGCAGGCGTCAGCGCGTGGAGTGTGGACGGGCGCAGCAACGCGCCAAGCAGCACAACCGACAGCATCAACAACACACGGCGCATAGGTGCTTCCTTTCGTTTGGGTACACAAATCCAATACTTCACAGATCTCACGCGAAGTGAAACAGGCGGCGCGCCGCCATCTCGAGGTGAAGAAATTCGCAACTTACATGGCTGCAATGTATCTACACGCAACAAGAATTTCGACTTTCTTGGTAGCCGCGAAGAAAACCATCTTCAACTTCGCGGCGTTGCGCCTTCGCGTGAGGCAAAATCGTGAACTGCTGAAAACAGGTTTTCTTGGCGCCCGCTCTTTGCTATACTGCTGTCAACGCAGCAAGCGCAGTTGCGAACAGAGCGCTTTTTTCGTTTGGCTGCAACAGGAGAAACGCTCATGCTCAGACCAAAACCACCATGGACTGCCCCGACTGCCGAAGCTGAACCGGCCTGGGAAGTCGCCTTGCTATTCCCCGCCCAGGGCGCCTGGAGCGAAGAAGAATACCTCTCCCTGGACACCAACCACCTGGTCGAATTCTCGAACGGTACTATCGAGGTGTTGCCCATGCCCAGCGACAAACATCAGAGCATTGTCTTCTTCCTCAGCGCATTGCTCGGCGCCTTCGCCCAAAAGATCGGCGGCAAGGTGCTCTTTGCACCGCTGCGCCTACGCCTGTGGCCGGACAAGATTCGCGAGCCGGACTTGCTTTTCCTTGCCGATGCCAACGATCCACGCCGCCAGAACGCCTACTGGACCGGCGCCGACCTGGTGGTCGAGGTCGTGTCGCCCGACGACCCGCAGCGCGACCTGGTGACCAAACGCAGCGAATACGCCCAGGCTGGCATCCCTGAATACTGGATCGTCGACCCGCAGGCTGAGACCATCACCGTGCTGCGGCTGGAAGCGGCGAGCTACGTCGAACATGGCGTCTTTCGCCGCGGCGAGATCGCCACCTCCGCCCACTACGCCGACCTCCAGGCGCAGGTCAGCGACGTGCTCGACGCGCCGTGATCCTGTCACCATCCCGGAAGCTGCCAGCTTCCGGGATGGTTGCCTCGCCAATTTCACTCAACCTCACTCAACGACCTGAATCATCTTGACCATGCCGTGCTCGATATGCGACAGCGGCATTTCGCCGGCAAAGATCGCCGCCACATCAGGAATCGGGCAGCCGACCAGGTACTCGCCGGGCGCCAGGTTGGACTCCAGCCAGACGCGCTCGCCCACACCGATAGGAGGGATACCTGCGTCCGGCGCAAACTCGAAAGGCGGCGGGCCGGGCGGCGCCATCGTCGGGTCGCCAAGAAAAGCCATCACATCCTCAACCCCGGCGCCTTCCGCCAGACTGACCACGAACATCATGTGCCATTGCTCGCCGCTGTTGGTGAATTCCCAAAGCTGTGGTCCCGTCTGAATCTCGTCAGGCATGGCATAGGCGAAATCTGCCATATCCACGGCAACGTCGACGACAGGCTCAGTCGTGCCGACAATCTCATCAGCGGCGAAGACGGCGTTGAGATGGGATGCACCCGTCACCGGCATGCCTTCGACGTGCTCGGTGGCGTCGACCACGAAGACACCGGTGCGCAGGTCAATGTAGGCCCATCGTTCACCGCCGGGCGCAACCGGGTTGAAGCTCCCTAGTAAGCTGGCTTTGGTCAGCAGCGGAATGAACGTTTCCTCGCCGCCCTGCGCCAACGCAATCACTTCTTCAGGCGTGCTGCCTTCCAACACCCGCGCCAGACCGATGTCCATCGGGATGCTGCTATTGTTCTGGACGGTCACAAGCACAATGCCGCCAGGGACGACCTCGGGCACACTCACAGCGTCGTCGCTCACCGCAATCGTGAACTCAGGGATGGCGGATGCTGCGGGCGCCTGCACCGGCTGGCACGCGCTGAGGCTGAGCAGGACAAGCAGCAAGAGGCCGGGCAGCCACCACGAAACGCGGACATGGATTGGAACGATCGGTGTGTACATTTCTGTTTCTCCTTTTGAACTGAAGCGCCTGCGCCATAATTCACACAGCACAATCAGGCGCGCTGCTGCTTTCCTGCGCCGTCGCATCGGTGCGATGCGGGGATAGACGCAAGCGCGAGCGAATTGCATGACGGTGCGGACACAGGCGCCTCGCCTACCCCGTCGAAGACAAAGGTCCACGTCTCCGTGATCTTCACCACTACTCTCCTGCGCTTGCGTCCCATGCCGGGCAGTTTAGGGGGGCGGGCGGCAGGATGCCAGCGATTTTTTCACAGAAATTCCACAGAGACAGGCTTCGTACAAATCCGCGATTTTGCGCCCGCTGCCGCTTTTTATCAAAGGCGTTTGCCGCCTGCACACCAGCGCGCTACAATCCCCCACATGGTCGAGACAACATGAGCAACCGCCACACTGCATCTGCACTTCAACCCACCACAGCTAATTTTGGCGACCTTCTGCGCCAGTTGCGTCGCCGCGCCGGCATGACGCAGCGCGACCTCGCCGCAGCCGTCGGCTACAGCGTCGCCATGATTTGCAGCTTGGAAAAGGGCGACCGCCTGCCCGACGTGACAGTCGTCGCTGCGCGCTTTGCGTCGGCGCTGGCACTGCAGGACGATCCCGCGCTGGCCGCGCGCCTGGTTGCCGCTGCGGCTGGCGCCCGCGGCCAGCGCCAGCCCGTCACCGCCACCGTCACACGCACCATCACCGTCACCGTCGAAGAAGTCGATGCCCTGGCGCCGTTGCCCGCACCGCCGACGTCGCTGATCGGGCGTGGGCGTGATCTCGACCTGATCTGCCGCCGCCTGCTCGGGCATCGGGGACGGCTGCTCACGCTGACCGGGCCGCCGGGCGTTGGCAAGACACGGCTGGCGCTGGAAGTGGCACATCGGCTGGCGCCGCTGCACACGCATGGCGCGTGCTTCATCGACCTGAGCGCCGTCGAAGCTGTCGACGATATGTCCACAACGCTGGCGTTGGCCTTTGGCCTGGAATTAGGGCGCAACGAAGCACTGCCGCAGGTGATCGCCCATCTGCGCCGCAAGGAGTTGTTGGTCGTGCTCGACAACCTGGAGCAGTTGCTGCCCGCCGCGCCGATAGTGAGTGAGGTATTGGCGGCGTGTGCTGGTGTGCGCATCCTTGCCACCAGCCGCCAGCGACTGCGCCTGCGTCAGGAGCAGCGCTTCGCCGTCACGCCGCTGGCGCTCGATGCCGCGGTCGAATTGTTTGCGGCCTGCGTCGCCGCCAGCGATCCGGAACTGCCCCTGCTGCCGGCAGAGCAGGCGACTGTGGCGCAGATCTGCCGCGAACTGGATTGCCTGCCGCTGGCGATTGAGTTGTGTGCGCCGCACGTGAACATCTATCCGCCCGCAACGCTGTTGGCGCGCCTGCGCGACCACCGCCTCGACATGCTGACCGACGGGCCAGGCGACTTGCCCGCACATCATCGCACGCTGGCGAACGCCATCCACCGCAGCTATCTTCTGCTCACGCCGCCTCACCAACGGCTGTTGCGTTGGCTGGCGCCCTTTGCTGGCGGTTTCGATGTCGAAAGCATCGCGTCGCTCGGCTTCACCGACGCGGATCTGCGCGTGTTGCTCGACCACAACCTGGCGCATCCCGCGCTGGATCAGCGCCAACCGCAGCAGTGGATGCTCTTTGCCACCGTGCGCGCCTACGCTGACGACCGCCTGCACACGGCGGGCGAACAGGCGGCGGCGCGTCGCGCGCACGCCGTCACGTTTCTGGCGCTGGCGGAGCGCAGCACAGCTTCCGACCGGGCGCAGATCGACACGCTGGCGCGCAATTTCGACAACCTGCGGGCTGCGCTGCGCTACTGGATCGACGCGGGCGCGCATGAGGCAGTGCGGCTGGCGGCGGCGCTCAAGGAATTCTGGTACGCACGTGGGCATCTGCGCGAGGGGCGAGCGTGGCTGGCGCAGGCGCTGGCCGTGGACACGGTCGTCGATGCCGCGCGTGGCTATGCGCTGCTGTCGGCGGGGCAGCTTGCCCACAACCAGGGCGACCATGCGTCCGCCCGCACGCTGCTGGCGGACGCATTGGCGATCTTCACCGATTTGCAGGATGTGCGCGGGCAAGCGGCGACGTTGAACGAGCTGGCCTGGCTGCATTTCGACAGCCACGATGCGGCGGCAGCGATTGATTGTTTCGAGCAGGCGATTGCGCTGGTGCGGCCCCTCACCGAACCTGGCTGGCTGGCGACGCTGCTCAGCTCGACGGCGATGGTGCTGGGCTATGACGACCGCAGCGATGCCCGCATCCGCGCCTATTTCGCCGAGTCGCTCTTGCTGCACCAAAGCGCAAATGATGCCAACGGGCGTGCGCACGCGCTGATGCAGCTTGCGATTCTCGACGGGCTGGAAGGGCGCTACGCCGCAGCGCGCCAGCTTGCCGAGGAAGCACTGGTCATTGTAGCGGCGCTGGAGCGACGGCGCGACTTGGCGTGGGCATACGAGGTTGTGGGTGAGGCGCGCTGGTACTGTGACGATCTCGATGGCGCCGAGGCAGCCTACCGCCAGGCGCGCACCATTTTTGACGAGTTGGGGCTGCAAGAGGGCGTCATGCTCACCGCGCATCACTTCGGCCAGATCGCACGGCGGCGCAGCGCGCTGACGGCGTCACGCCAGCACTATCGCGCCAGCCTGAACCTTGCTCACACGCAGGGTGATGAACGCATGGTCGGGCGTGCTCTGGCCGGGCTTGGCGCGCTGGCGGCGGCCGCAGGCGACGATGTGCGCGCGGCAACGCTAACGGCAGCGGCCTGGCAGCGATTCGACCGCTTCCCGCCCTTTCTGGCGCCGTGCGATGAGGCGGATTATCGACGCGTGCGCAACGCCCTCAGCGCCCGGCTTGCTCCCGCAACGCTGACCGCGGCCTGGGACGCTGGTCAAACGCTGACAATCGATCTGTTGTTACAGGAGGCTTGAACGTGATCGATTCGACGGATTTCGGCGGGGTGCTGCGCCATTTGCGCAAACGCGCCGGCTTGACGCAAGGGGCGCTGGCGACTGCGGCAGGGTGCAGCGTCGCCTATATTAGCGCACTCGAAACCGGGCAGCGCCGCCCAAGTGTGGAGATGGTGCGCACACAACTGGCGCCGGCGCTGGCGGCGGCTGACAATGTGCGCCTGCTCGACCGTCTGCTGGAACTGGCGGCGCCAGAGGAGACTACTTCGGCAGGTAGACCCTCTGCACACGATACGGCGGCTGGCGCGCTGTTTGGCCGCACAGCAGAGATCGACGCCCTGTGCCAACAGATGATTAACCATCCGGGCCGCCTGCTCACGCTGGTCGGGCCGCCCGGCGTGGGCAAGACCAGCCTAGCGCAGGCAGTCGTGCAGGCGCTGACACCTTTTCACGCCGACGGTGCATGCACAGTCTGGCTTGGCGACTTGAGCGGCGCCGAGTTGGCGGCGGCAGCAATGGCATCGGCGCTGGGGCTGGTGGAAGACAGCCGCCCACCCGAAGCCCGGCTGATCGAGCATCTGCGCCGTCGCGAGACGCTGCTCTTACTGGACAATTTCGACCACCTTACCAGCACCACGACGGCGCTGGTGGCTGATCTGCTCAAAAGATGTCCACGGCTGCGCATCCTGGTCACTTCGCGCACACGGCTCAAAGTGCGCGCAGAGCAAAGCGTCCAGGTTCAGCCGCTCGACCGGCGCAGCGCCGTTGAGATGTTCATTGCGCGCGTGCGCGCTCACCAGCCAGATTACGCGCCGACGCCAGCGCAGCAGGAAATCATCGGCGAAATCTGCCGCCAGCTCGACGACCTGCCGCTTGCCATCGAATTGATTGCCGCTCACGCCGAGGAGATGACAGCCGAGGCGTTGCTGGCGCATGTGCGCACCGACCGCCTGGCACTGCTGGGCAAACGCGCCGCAAAGCTCAGCTCCGAACAGCGCACACTCACCGCAGCGCTGCAGCACAGTTATGCGCTGTTGACGCCAGCGGAGCAGCGCGCGCTGCGCTATCTGAGCATCCTCAATGGCGGCGCAGCGCTGGACGGCGTATCAGCGTTGGGAATCGACCTGCCGGTCTTGCAGGCGCTGACCGACAAAAGCCTGGCGCGGCTGGAGAGCGTGGGTGATGTGCGCCGCGTCCGGTTGCTGGAAACGGTGCGCGAATACGCCCAACTGCTGCTGATAGAGGCGGGCGAGTTCGACAACGCTCAGCAGCGCCGGCTCGCCTGGTGCGTTGCGTTGGCGGAACAGGCGGCGCCACTGCTGCACAGCGCCGAACAGACGCGCTGGCTGCGGCGGCTGGAGCCGGAGCGCTATAACTTCTACACGGCGATTTATTTCAGCATCACGCAGCATGACATCGTCAGCGCCATCCGCATTGTTGTGGCGCTGCGTCATTTCTTCGTGGCGCGCAGCCACCTCGCCGAGATTGCGCCCTGGATCGACATTATCGAATTTGAGGCAAGCAGTGTGGCGGTTGATCCTGGACTCTGGGCGCGTTTTCTTAACTGCAAAGGGACGGTTGCCTTCTACCGCGCCCAGTATGACCTGGCTGGCGCCTGCTTTGTCGCAGTGCTCACATCTGTTAATCAAGTGAAAAACTATCGAGAGTTCGCCTACGCGGCGGATGGGTTGGGGGTACTGGAGGTGAATCGCGGTGATCTGAACGCTGCGCGCCTCATGTCCGAAACCAGTCTCAAAGTATCGACTGCCATCGGCGACCATTGGCTGGCAGGCATCGCGCTGATGAATCTAGGCGAGATTGCGCGCATGGGGGGCGACATCGTTGCCGCGACTGCGCACTATCGCGCCTGTATCGACCGCCTGCAACGTGCGGGCGATCCTTACTTTATTGCCGTCGTCAAGATTAACCTGGGCCAGGTGCATCTGCTTCAGGACGACTACACCCAAGCAGAGGCGATGCTGCGCCAGGCGCTGATAGCCGGCTTGCAATGTGAGAGTGTGCAAGTCGTGGCGTCAGCGCTGGAGAAATTGGCGTCAGCGCTGTTCGTGCGCGACAGCGGCACCGCCGGGCGTCTGTTCAGCCTGGCGCAGAAGATGCGGCTGGTGAGCGGCGTGACTGTGCAGCCGGTGGATCAAGCCGACTACGCAGATCTGGCGGCGCGTTTGCAGCAAGTCTCAGTGGCGGCAAACGGAACCCTGCCGGTT
>Ga0209398_1001259_pt1 | contig 13398 bp, 10 predicted proteins | sample AshMeaBigSpring_FD_184125 | JGI IMG/M metagenome (GOLD analysis project Ga0209398, IMG submission 184125) | Groundwater microbial communities from Big Spring, Nevada to study Microbial Dark Matter (Phase II) - Ash Meadows Big Spring (SPAdes)... | ecosystem: Environmental > Aquatic > Deep... | reverse complement strand
CAGATCATGGTCAAGGCGGGAGCTCCGGTGGATGCTGTCATCGAGCAGCTCATTCCCCTGCTGGAGGAAGGCGATATCATCATTGACGGCGGAAACTCCCTCTGGACCGACACGCAGCGCCGCGAATCGCCCGGCTCAACATCCACTGTGCCCCGTCGATCTGGTAGGGCCGCAGGCGGGATGCGAGAGGGCCGAGAGGAGGTGTGGAATCCGCCTCCTCGCCTGCCTTCGAACCCCAATCGCGAAGACAGGCCTCCAGATAGCCGCGGTGGACGTCGCGGATGCGGTAGCCACCGCGCTCCTGCCGCGGGTCGCAGTCGCGGATTACCTCTTCCAGATCTGCTGCGAGGCCGGGGTCGGCGACGGCCACTCTGCCATCGGACAGCCTGGTCACCGGCATGCCGCTCAAGAGCAGGCGCTGCATCTCTTGTGCTGTGAAAACCGCACTCTTTCCCGCCGTGAAATGCACGTGGAAATCCAGCCAGCCGTCGCCCTTTTCCCGGATCGCAAACTGAGGTTCGATCCGCGTGATGTCGCGGGTCACGTGTTGAAAGCGTTCGCCTTCCTCCACCTTCCAGCGCTCGCGCAGCCCGGGCAGGCGGTTGGCAAAAAAGCCGACCACGGCGTCTTCACCCTCCATTACGGCCTTTCCCTTCCGGTCCTCGAAGCCCAGATCCATCAACTCTTTGAGAACGGCGAGCTCTCCAGCCGGATTCGTCGTGCCCGGCTGCTTGTAGAGAAACGAAACCTCCGCTTCGAGGTGCCGTAGCGAACCCTCAAGGCGCAGGCGCACCTCCGGCATCTCGGACGTTGCCTCACCCGCCGCCCGCGCTGCCGGCTGGGGCGACTTTTTCTCAGCGACAGGATTTGTGGTTGGTTTTAGAAATTCCAGCCCGGCCGCCACGGCATGCGCGCAGATGATCCCCCGCGCCCTCGAGTCGCGGCACGGGCAGAGATTTTCGATGTCGATCGCGTTTTTGATCTTCAGCCCCGCAAGGAAGGGCTTGCCCTCGGAAGTCACCCGCGCTTTGAGAACCGGCGGTTCATAGGAGGCTTCCGATACCTGTCCGGAGGCATGGAGGCGCCGGGCTTCCTGAAAAACCGGCCACCCGCAAAGTGAGACGAGAAACTTTTCCGAGATCTCCATTTCCCCCATGCGCTTAGCGGTTCGCGGCCTTCGTGGCGATGCCGCATCGGGGATTATTTTCTTGCCTCGCCCCCGACCCGTGCTACGTAGAGCAAACCATGAAAACGTTTCTCGGTCTCAGTTGCGTTGTACTCCTCTCCGTCTTCGCACTCCCACTGAATGTCGAGGCCGCCCCGACCGCTTCCGGCAATGTCAAGGTCACGGCCGTTAAAGGCACCGTCACGGACGGCGCAGGCAAGGCTCTGGCCGTCGGTGATTTTGTAAAGCAGGGTCAGACTGTCAGAACCGGGCCCAAGTCCAACGCCTCGCTCCTCTTCTCCAACGGAACGAAGATCGACGTTCAGCCGGACACCGAGTTTTCCATCGATAAATTCCTTCAGGACCCGTTCGATGCGGCCGGTAAAGATCTCGCAGCGCTCTCGGCGGAACCCACCACGTCGATCTCAAAGATGTCGCTCAATAAGGGCCGAATCCTCGGCGACGTCGCCAAGCTGAACTCCGGTTCCAGCATGAACATCGAGACCCCGCTCGGCACCGCAGGCATCCGGGGAACGACCTTCAACCTCGTTGTTGAGAGCCTGCCCGGAGGCAAATACCGTGTCACGCTCGTGGTCACGGAGGGCACCGTCGGGTTCGTCAAAGTCCCCGGCCAGCCTCCCGTTCTTGTCGGCGAGGGACAGGAATACAATGCCATCACGCTGGAAGGCACCGATTTGGAAGACATCGAGGAACGCCTCCTCAACATCGCAGAAGACGATAACGATTTTAACTCCGGCGACCAGGGCGCCGGGGATGTCGGCACCCTCAACAACATGGGCGGTGGCGGCGGCAGCGGCGGTGGTGGAGCGCAGAATCCTCCGAGCTCGCCGACACCCACGCCGACTCCAACTCCGACACCCGCTCCGCCGGTGTCCTGAACTTGGTTTCTCCTAAACCGTGGTAGATCCTACCACTCCTGAGGGGGCAGAAACTCGGCTTTCTGCCCCTTCCGCTTTACAGGGACGCCTCCGTTGAAATCCCTCAACCCGGGTCTCAAACGCACGGCCGCGATCTTCGCCGTCATGCTCGTGATCTGCCTGGCATGGATTCTTGCCTCGCAAGTCCGGCTCTTTCCCACCACCCACGGCCCGGTCTTTCTCGGTGCGGACGGTATGCTCAGCGCGCTTGAGGAGCAGACCATCACCGCCCGCCTCGCAATGCGCGGCCCGCTGGCCTCTCCGTTGCCTTTGCACTACGTGGACGTGGATTCCGACGCCCTCCGCTTGCTCGGGAACTTCCCGTGGAGCCGTGAGCTCTTCGCTCTCGCGCTTGATGGTCTCTTTGACCATGGCAAAGTTCGGGCTGTTGGGATGGACTTTGTCTTTTCAAAAAGCGGTATCCCCCAACTCGGCCGGGCCGAAGCCGAGGCCGGCAGTCTTGAGCTTGGCCGAAGCATCCGCCGTCACGGCAACGTGGTTCTGGCCGCCACCTTCGGGGTGCCGGATTCCATCCTCGGCACCTCCGGCCGCTTCCCGTTTGTCTTTGACCCGCGCTCGGCCGGCACGAACGAACTCCCCGAATTGCCCGACTATCCGGTGGTCGGTCCCACCTGGGGGACGATCGGCCTCATCACGACCATCGGGGACTCGGTGAATCTCGTTCCCTTTTTCGCCAAGACGGCCGGCCAGACCTACCTTCCCCTGTCGCTTCAGCTCGCTTTGATGCATTGGGGGCTCGATGCCTCGGCGGTGCAGATCGGCTCGCGGGAAATGACGGTGACGAAGCCCGACGGCACCGTCCTCGCCCGCATCCCGCTTCTGTTGGGACAGATCGTCGAGCCCAACTGGTTCTCACCCTGGGATTCGCCGGAAAACCCCCGCAGCAGCATCGCGCGGGTGATTGCGATGAACGAGCTCGCGAAGAATGGAACCGATGAGGAAAAGGCGGAGGCGGCGAAGTTTTTCGAGCGTTTCCGCGATGCTATCGTGCTCATCGGCCCGACCGATCCTCTTCTGAAAGATATCTCGCGCATCCCCCTTAGCGGCGCCCAGCCGGTGCCCCGCGTTTCGATCCATGGCAACCTGGTAAAAACCATCGTCTCCGGCCGCTTTCTGCACCGTCCGCCGGTGGTGGTGAATGTTGCGATCATCGCGGTGATCGGGCTCATCGCTGCCGCCTCCTGCTTCGTCCCGATCCGCTTTTCAGCCTATGCTTGGCCGGCCGTTCTGGGGCTTTTGGTGCTCTATGTGGCCGCGGCGTTTGTTACCTTTGGACATTCCGGACTCATCCTGCCGCTGGTCGCTCCGGTCGGCGCTGCGCTGTCCTGCCTGTTTGTCGCTGTCTTGCTCCAGCTCTCCGATGAGCAGAGGCAGAGGCGCCGCATCAAAGAGCTCTTCGGTAGTTATGTTTCGGCCGCCGTCGTCGAGCAGATGGTCGAAAACAACATCCCGCCGCAGACCGGTGGCGCCGAGGTGGAGATTACCGCGTTCTTCAGCGACATCGTTGCCTTTTCTCCGCTGGCCGAAGAACTCCGCCCGAAGGATCTCGTCGAGCTCATGTGCGAATACCTCGGCGAGAGCACAGCGGCGGTGATCGGTGAGGGCGGGACGCTCGACAAGTATGTCGGGGACGCCATTGTTGCGATCTACGGTGCCCCGCTGCCCTGCGCCGGCCATGCCTCCGCTGCGTGCCGCGCGGCTCTGAGTCTCCAAGAGACGCAGGTCCGCCTCCGTGTGCAGTGGGGCGGAAACGGCGACCGCTGGCCCTTGAGAGTCCGCCAGATGCGCAGCCGCGTGGGGCTTCACACCGGCCTGGCCGTGGTGGGAAACATCGGCTCCAAGCTCCGGTTTAACTACACGATGATGGGAGATACGGTGAATCTCGCGCAGCGCATCGAAGCGGCCGCCGGACACTTCGGGGCAGGAATTCTTGTCTCGGGCGAAACCCATGCCGCCGCATCGAAGGACGATCCGGACCTGGTCTTCCGAGCGCTCGACCGCATCCTTGTGCCGGGACGCACCCAGCCGGTCGAGATTTATGAACTCCTCGGTCGAGGTCCCGAAGCGGCCGCTGCCTGCGCGGATCGGATCGCTTCCTATGCCGCTGCCCGCCGGCTCTATCGCGAAGGCCAATGGGCCGAGGCTGCCGAGGCCTTCCGCTTTGCAGCCCGCAATGAGCCGGCCCGTGACACGACAAATCCCCCGCTGGTCATGGCGGCCCGGTGCGATCACCTTATCGGCCGGCCTGCGATGGCGGATTACATCTGCCCGCTTTCGAAAGGGTAGCCATGACGGCTACGGGACATTGAGGATTCGGGGTTGAGGCCGGACGGGACCTCCGCCATTCTGGACAGGAAATGCGGATCTTCATTGCCGTCCTTATCGCCTTGGGCATCGTCGCGGCCCAATTTGCCTACGGCGGTCTCATGCTGACGGCACTCGCCGTGCCGGCTTATTTCCTAGTTTCGGTGGCCGGCCTGCTTTCGATGGTTGCCGTTTTCTGGAAGAGGGCCGTGGCGCCCTCGCCTCTCGCGGTCGTGTCGGCCGTGCTCGCCGCGGGTTATTTTTTCTGGAGATCTCTGACCTCTTCCGGGCCGGACTTTGCCCTCTTCTACTCGCTTCTCGTGCTGGCGTGCCTTGTTACTTATCTGACGGTAGCGTCGGTGGTGACCACTCCATCTGCCAGGTATGCCTTTGTCGGCGTCCTGCTGGCCGCCGCCGTCGCGCAGGTCGTCATCGCTGGTATGCAGTTCTCATCGCGAGACTACTTTATGCCGCAGCCCTGGCTGAGCGAGCAGTTCCGCGTCTGGTACGAGCGGGGTGGCGGCATGCAGCGAGGCCGGGGAAGCTTCCTGAACGGAAACCAACTGGCGTGGTTTCTCAATGCCATGACGTTTCTCGCGATCGGCGTGGCGTGTTTCGGCAGGTGCCGGCTTTGGGTGAAAATTCTCTTTGCCTACCTTGGTGGCGTTTGTGCCGTCGGAATGTTGCTCACGCTCAGCCGGGGCGGCGTCATCGCTTTCGGAGCGGGCCTTGCCGTGTTTCTTTTTCTCGGCTTCATCTCGCTCGGCATTGGAGCCAGGGACCGCAGGTTTCCGTTCATCGCGGCCCTTGCGGGCGTGATCGCCGTCGCGCTTGGAGGGGCCCTCTACTTCTTCCTGCAAAGTGAAACGGTGCAGAACCGGATGGAGCGGATCGGGCAGGATACCTACCGCCTCAACCTCTGGCCAGCCGCTGTGCGCCAGGCGCAAATCGAGCCGCTCACGGGCACCGGGGCCGGTTCGTTCGCCCAGATCTCGCGACGTCTCTGCTACTCCACGGCGGGATTGAACAATCTGTTTGCACACAACGACTGGGCGCAGACCGCATCGGATTTCGGTTTTCTCGGGCTTGCTCTCATCGGGCTTGTGCTTTTCATGCACCTGGCGGCGGGTTGGCAGGGCCTCCTGCGCGGGCTTCGCGAGCGAATGGCCGTCTCGAGCGTCCCGCAGAGCAGCTCGGTGGCTTTCGCCGTCGGAGCTTTGAGCGCCGCCGTGGCCTTCGGTTTCCACGCATTTTTCGACTTCAACATGCAGGTGCCATCAAACGCGCTGCTCGCCGCTGCCTGCCTCGGGCTTCTGGCCAATTCGGGCGTTCCCTCCCCACAGCGGATCTGGATTTCCCGTCTCGTCCGGCCCGTGACCGTCGTCGCGGCATTTCTCGGCGGGCTGGGTCTTCTGCTCCTTCTCGAGCGGCACGCGGCGCTGGAAATTGAGGTTCTCCGCGCGGATAATGAACTCGTCGCCGGCCGCTATGAGACGGCCATCCAATTCGCCGGGCAAGGCCTCAAGCGGAATCCCGATCACCCCCGCCTGCGCCGCATCCTGGGTGAAGCGCAACTGAAGCTGGCGTCCGCCTCCTCCGACCGGCAGACATTGCTGACGAGTGCCGCCTTCCAGCTCCGACAGGCGGCTGCTCTCGATCCGGAGGAAAGGTGGAATCATTTCCTCCTCGGCCTTGCGCTCTCCGCCCAGGGTGCGACCTCGGAGTCCGCGGCCGCGCACGTCGAGGCTATCCGGCTGGACCCGACGAGCGCGGTCCTGAGAGAGTATTATGCGCTCCTTCTTGAGGAGTCCGGACTTTCCGAAGAGGCCATCCAAGCCTATCTCGTCAGCGTGCAAATGCCCGGGATCCGATTTGCCCGCGAGCGGTTGCAGCAACTCCAACAACGACAGCATCAGGATCCCTGACCCGGCTGCCAGATTTTTTTTCAAATGTGTTGCCAAGCCGGCGCTCGTCGCTAAAACCGCATCTTGACGCTATGAAAAAGGTATCTCGAATTTCGCATTTGGCACTGGGCGTTCTGACCGCAACTGTCACCATGACCGCTTTGCAGGCTCAGAATGATATCGGTGCCGCAAGAAGCCTCCATCTGGCGCCTCTGCCGGCCGACTTTTCCTCTGACCTCGGCGATACCGAGGGATCCTCCGACAGCCCGCTCAGCTTGCTGGCCAGCCAGCCCTTCAAATTCTCGGCGGCCGTCCGCGAAGGCTTTGACGACAACCTTTTCACCGAACGGACAAACAAAGACAGCAGCTTTTACACAAACGTCGCTGCCGGTGTTCGTTACGATTTCGGTGGCCCCCGCCTCAAGCTCTCCACCGAGCTCGGTGGTGGCGTGACCTATTACTACACACGCCCGGGCGACAAGGTCGACTTCAACGGCCAGTTCACCCTTTCGGCCACCTACCTCGCGAGTCCGCGCCTGACCATTTCGGCATCGACGGTCACGGCTTACCTCTCCCAGCCTGATACCTCCATCATCGGTGGAACGAACCGCGTTGATGGAGACTACATCTACACGAATACCTCGATCGACGCCGCTTATCAATGGACCGAGAAGTTCTCGACGGTCACCGGATACAACATCTACGGCAACCTTTACATGGAGAGTGACTTGAACGACACCCAGTCCTTCATCTCGCAGACCATCAGCCAGTCCTTCAAATACTTGGCTCTTCCGAAGACCACCCTCGTTGCGGAATACCGCGCCAACCCGGTCACCTACCTTGTCGCCGACCTCAACAGCTTCGGCAACTTCGCACTCCTTGGTTTTGACCAGGTTTTCAATCCCCGCTTCCGCTGGACCCTCCGCGCCGGTGTCGAGCAGCGATTCCTCAACAACCCGGTGGACGGTAAGTCGACCTACATCGGGCCGTACGGCGAATCCAACCTCGTCTACCAATTCGGGAAATACTCGAACATCGGCTGGAATGCCCGCTACGGCACCGAGGCCTCCGGTCTTACGAACGTCACACAGCGCCAGACCTTCCGCACCGGACTTTCCGTGACCCACGGCTTCACGCCCCGGCTTTCGGTTAACGCCGCCTTCAATTTCCAGGTGGACTACTTCGACCAGGCCAACGTGATCGATACCTACACCCAGACTGTTTGGGACCTCAGCGTCGGGGCAAACTTCAAGCTCAACCGCGTGGTTTCGCTCAGCGCGGGCTACCAGTTCACCGCTGTGAACGCACCGCAGGCGATCGAAGTCGAGTACACCCGCAACGTCGCTTTCGTCGGAGCCAACTTCGCTTTTTAACAGAGCGAGTGACTTTATGCCGCTCAAGCGCTCATCCCGCTTGCAGCGGCACTCCAGTGTGTTAGCCTCAAGGCTGCGAGGGTTATCTTCTACAGGCCGACCAGCCTGACCCCCCCAGGAAACGTCCCAATGAACAGCAACGACAGCGGCGAGTTAAAGCTCCACTTTTTGGACTATTGGAGGGTTATCAGGGTTCGGATGCCGCTGATCGTCCTGGTTTTTCTGCTCGTGGTCATCACGGCAGCAGTCGTCACCCACTTCCTGCCGAAGCAGTATGCCTCGACGGTGACGATGCAGGTCAAACAGGGTGACACCTTCTTGCAGGTCTTTGACAATCGCGGAGGCGGCGCAGGCTTCGATCCGCGGTTCATCACGACGCAGTTCGAGATCATCCAGAGGAAGGAGATGCTCTACCCCGTCATCGATGCGCTCGGGCTGGAGCAGAAATGGCGCGATGCCTATGGCTTCACCAACAAGGAACAGGCCTATTTCAAGCTTCGGGGAATGATCGATGTTCGTGAGATCCGCAATACCGAACTCATTCAGATCATCGTTTTCAGCACCGACCGGCAGGAGGCGGCGGATATTGCCAACCGCATCGCCGAGGAATACCAGCGGAAACGCATCGAAGACCAACAGCAGTGGGTGAATCGGTCGCTGACCCAGCTTCAGGACGAGGTTACCAAACAAAAGAAAAAGGTCGATGAGCTCCGGGCAGAGGCCCAGCGCATTCGCATTGAAAACGACATTCAGGACCTCAATCCCGATAACGTCGAGGATCCCAACTTTGCATCGAGCCAAGTCCTGCTCTCCGTCGAGAATCAGGTGTCCCAGGAGCGCCTGCGCGTCTCCAGCCTCCGGGCAAAATACGAAACCGTCTCGAAGCTAACCGATGATCAGATCATGCGGAGCATCACGACGCTTGAGATTCAGGATCCGACGATCTCCCAGGTTCTGCCGCAATATCAGGAGGCTGCTTCAGAAGAAGCCCGGATGCTCAATGCCGGCCTTGGGGCGAACCATCCGACCGTCAAATCTCTTCGCGCGAAGAAAGAGGTCATGCGCGAACAGCTCGCCAGCCAGATCACCTCGCTGCGAACCAGCCTCGAGGCAAATCTCCGCATCGCCGAGGAATCCCTCAAAAGCCTCGAGCTCCGCCTGAAAGAGAGCCAGCAGGATCAGCAGGGTGCCAAGACCCGCGCCGCCGGCTACTACGAAGCCAAGAACAACTACATTCAGGCCAAAAAGGTCCTCGAGGCCGCAGAGATGCGCCTTTCGACCGAGACCATGCAGCGAACCATGCCGCAGAACCCCGCCGTCATCTGGGAGCGGGCAGAAGTGGCCAGCGCGCCCTCCCGGCCGCGCGTGATGCTGAACATCCTCCTTGGCGTCGTTGTCGGCCTTGTCTTCGGTGTCGGTCTCGCCTTCTTCATCGAGTATCTCGACACGAGCGTGAAGACAATGGAGGACGTCGAATCCTTCCTCCAGGTGCCCGTTTTGGCCGTCATTCCCAAAGATATCTCGGTGCTCATCAACGACACCGACGATAACCCTGATGCAGAGGCCTACCGCATCATGCGGACCAATATTGAGTTTAACCGGAAATCGCCCGACGCCAACACGGTGACCATCGTCAGTGGGGGTGCAGGAGAAGGAAAATCCACCACGCTCGTCAATCTGGCCTACACCTTTGCAAAAGGCGGCTACACAACGCTGGTCATCGACGCTGACCTTCGCCGCCCGAGCCAGCACCGCATCTTCGGCGTCGAAAATGAGCAGGGACTCAGTGATTACCTGACTACGGAGATTGACCTCGAGGAGGTCGTTCATCTCACGAAGATCGACAACCTCTATCTCATGACGAGCGGCCAGCTTCCGAGCGATGCGGTGGGCGTGTTGAACTCGCAGCGCATGGTGGAGCTTATCGAGGAGGTCAAAGGCCGGTTCGATATCGTGTTCTTCGACTCGCCTCCAATTCTCGGAGTGAGCGACGCTTCCGTCCTCTCGAGCGCCATGGATCTCACTCTGATCGTTGTCCAGCACAGGCGTTTCCCGCGGGCCATGCTCCAACGCGTCAAACAGGCGATTACCAACGTCGGCGGCAACATTCTCGGCGTCGTTCTGAACAACGTCGACGTCCGTCACGATCAGCACTACGAGTACTACACCAGCTACTACAACTATTACCACAAGGCGACGCGCTCCGATAAAAAGAAAAGAGCTGCTGCCGCCCGCCGCAAAAACGATCAAACGGCCTCTGCGGCCACGCCGGCCGAGAGCTCCCAGGATGATGCCTACTAAGACCTTTCTCAGCCTTCTGACAGCCGCATTTCTTGCGGCGGGAGTCGGTTCCCTTCTGGCGCAGGACGCCCTCCTCCGCGAGGGCGATCAGGTGGAACTTCGGCTCGGCGGAGTCCCCGCAGAGGAAATCACCACGGTGACCGGAGTTTACACCGTCGACGGCCAAGGTTTCATCAACCTGCCCCACATTGGTAAGGTGCGTGCGGCCGGCAGTTCGCAATCTCAGTTGCAGGCAGCCATCGAAGGCGCCTACCGGTCGCAGGAAATCTATACGAACCCCTCAATCACCATTTCCGTTCCTACCGCAGCACGCTTTGTCGACGTCGGCGGAGACGTGCGCGCCCCGCAGCGCGTTCCCTTTACAGCGGATCTTACCGTTCTCGGTGCCATCACGGCCTCGGGAGGGTTCACCGAGTATGCCGACCAATCAAAAGTCCGGCTCATGCGGGACGGCAAAGCCACGGTCATTAACATCAAGGACGTTCGCAAAGACCCCTCAAAAGACATCAAGCTCAAACCCGGCGATAAAATTGAGGTTCCGCAGAGCTTTTGGTGATCGGACCTTACTCCGATCGGAGTAGCGCTCTGTTCTTCGCCAGGTAGGCCGCTCCAGAATAAACAGTCAGGACAACGGTGATCGGCACCATTCCGTAGGAGCCGAAATTCCACGCCGAGGCAAACCATGTCGTCCCGGACGGCGTCCATTCGCCCAGCGACAGCAGCAGCAGGAAATACAGGATCGTTGCCATCTGCCACGCCGTCTTGTGCTTGCCGAGGCGTTCCGCGGGCAAAACAATCCCCTGAGAGGCCGCAAGCGTTCGTAATCCGGTAATCAAGAACTCACGGCTGATCATGATGATCACCGCCCACACCGGAAGTGCGCCGTAACCGCACAGACAAATGAACGCCGAGGCCGTCAGGATCTTGTCGGCCAGAGGGTCCATCAAAGCCCCGAACGGCGTCGTGAGCCCGAACCGCCGCGCGATCACCCCGTCGAGATAATCGGTCACTGTGGCCACCACAAAAACCGCAAAAGCCAGCGTGAAGCGACCGGGAAATGCCACCGAGAAGCACATCACGAAAATCGCGGTCAGGAACAGGCGGGAAACCGTAAGCTTGTTGGGAAGATTCATCAGCCGGACGCGGGCAGATCTCGGTTGCCAGCAAACACGCGCCCACCCTACGATGATCCACCCCTGCCTGCAAAACCTAAACAAAACATCAAATGAGCAATTGTGATATCGGCCTCATCGGCCTCGCCGTTATGGGCGAAAACCTCGTCCTCAATATGGAATCCAAAGGGTTCCGCGTCGCGGTCTACAACCGCACCACGGCGGTCACCGACAAATTCGCAGCAGGAAGGGCGAACGGGAAAAACATCGTCCCCTGCCGGACGCTGGAGGAGTTTGTCGCGTCCCTCGCCAGACCCCGCAAAGCCCAGATCATGGTCAAGGCGGGAGCTCCGGTGGATGCTGTCATCGAGCAGCTCATTCCCCTGCTGGAGGAAGGCGATATCATCATTGACGGCGGAAACTCCCTCTGGACCGACACGCAGCGCCGCGAAAAGGCACTGCGCGAAAAGGGCCTGCACTTCTTCGGGGTGGGAGTTTCCGGCGGGGAGGAAGGTGCGCTCAAAGGGCCGTCCATTATGCCGGGCGGCTCATCGAGCGGATGGCAATCCATCGCACCCATCTACACCCGCATCGCCGCGGTGGCCGAAGGAGAGCCCTGCTGCCGGCACATGGGACCGGATGGCGCCGGCCACTACGTGAAAATGGTGCACAACGGGATCGAATACGGCGACATGCAATTGATCTGCGAAGCCTACGCCATCCTGAAGGCGACGCTCAATCCGAGCGCTGCCGAATTCGCGGAGATCTTCTCCGAATGGAATGCCGGAGATCTTGATTCCTTCCTCATCGACATCACGGCAAAGATCTTCCAACGCACGGACGGTGAGACGGGCAAGCCCGTCGTGGATGTGATCGTCGACAAAGCAGGGCAAAAAGGAACGGGCAAATGGACGGTCGGTCACGCCGTCGAAATGGGCGTTCCGCTCTCCGTCATCGGCAGCGCGGTGGAGGCCCGCATCCTCAGCTCGCTCAAGGCCGAAAGAGTCGCCGCAAGTGCTCTTCTTCCCGGTCCCGTCACCGGGCCTTACACGGCGGATCGTGCGTCACTTATCGCCTCGGTGCGCGACGCTCTCTACGCCAGCAAAATCATCAGCTACGCGCAGGGTTTCGTTCAGCTCGGAGCCGCATCGAAGCTCTATAACTGGAATCTCAACTTCGAAGACATCGCATCCATCTGGCGCGGCGGCTGCATCATCAGGGCCCGCTTCCTCAACAGAATCACCGAGGCCTACCGGAACGATCCGGCGCTGAAGAACCTCATCCTCGCACCCTACTTCCGCGACATCCTTCTCCGTTCGCAGGCGAACTGGCGCCTCGCGATTCAGACGGCGATCGGATACGGAGTGGCCGTGCCGTCCTTTAGTGCGGCGCTCGCCTACTTCGACAGCTATCGCGCGGAGCGCCTGCCTGCCAACCTTCTCCAGGCGCAGCGGGATTACTTCGGTGCGCACACCTACGAACGCATTGACAAGCCGGAGGGCGAATTCTTCCACACGGAGTGGCTTGCGTAAAAAATCACGATAAGAAAATCACCCGATCCGAAGGGCCGCGGAAGACCGCGGCCCTTTTGTTTATGCGGGTTTGCGGGCGATGGCGTGTTTCTCATCACGTCCTGCGGAATCAGCGCGCCGAAACTTTTTTTACGAAAAGCCATTGACTTCAACTCCGTTTCAGGTAGTTTTCACGTCCCTCGCAGCCACAAAGTTGCGAAGGCAGATGTTCTCAGCGGCCCGCTCCGGCGGACCCGAAAGCCAAAAAAGCTGTCGGTGGAAGTAGCCCGCTCAACAATCCTCAAAAAAAGTTTGAGAAAACTGTTGACGGAAACAAACCGCTCGATATTCTGACTCTCCCGCTGGCAAACCTGCCAACGAGAAGTTGATCTCCCGAGGGTGACCTCAAAAGCTGAAAGCAGCCTGAAATACGGAAGCTCCAAGCCGGTCGCAAAACGGGTTTGATATTTGAAAGTCTGATTCGAATTTCTGTCGGTAATCGGCAAAATTCAGAACGCAAACACAAAAGAAATAGACAATCAGCAATTTGCTGAATTGTGCGTTTCCGTCGGTTTTGTAATTTTAATTTGACGGCCCATTAATCAACCAAGTCTCACTTGGTATTATTTGGATAGTCAGAAGCTTTCTCTTGTCTTAGCGACAAGAGGCAAACTTTTCACGGAGAGTTTGATTCTGGCTCAGAACGAACGCTGGCGGCGTGGATAAGACATGCAAGTCGAACGGGATCAAGTTTGTAGCAATACAGACT
>Ga0209398_1001256_pt1 | contig 13407 bp, 10 predicted proteins | sample AshMeaBigSpring_FD_184125 | JGI IMG/M metagenome (GOLD analysis project Ga0209398, IMG submission 184125) | Groundwater microbial communities from Big Spring, Nevada to study Microbial Dark Matter (Phase II) - Ash Meadows Big Spring (SPAdes)... | ecosystem: Environmental > Aquatic > Deep... | reverse complement strand
TACGGAACCAAAATTTTAAATGTGTTGCAACCGTCGTTATATGATAATTTTACAAAGTATACTCCCGAATTTAGCGGAGTATTTACTTGATTTTCCGAATCGATATTTTTGTAAAACAACATTTGCCCCATTGTATTGTAAACATTTAATACCATATCCTTTTCGGCTTTTCCGGTAATATCAATTATACCATCCCTGTAATTTAACACAATGGGTGAATTTTCCGGTTCATAATCTGTTTTTTCTGTAAAAACTATTTTAAATCTGTCGGCATTTTGCGGTGTAATTCCGGATGTGAAGTTGTAGATTTCGCCTTTCCCGATATTCGCTTTTCGGGGATTTTTTGGAAACTGATTGTCTATCAGGAACAATTGCATATTCTCAGGTAAAAAGTTACATTCAGAAACTCTAATTGTATATGTACCTGCTTTGTCGGCTATAAATCCAAGTGAAATTAACGAATCGGTAGGAATGGTTTTAAATCCGTTAATTGCCAGCATTGCATCGCCCGATACAGTAAATATATTGGGAATTGCCAGGGTATTACTTGCAATTTTTTCCGAATCGAAATGGTCGAAGTGATTTTCTGCTTTAGGATGTGTATAAAGCAATGTTTCGTCGGAAAACTGATCGTTTGAAAGTTGTATGCGAATGGTTGTTTGTTCGGATTCTAAGTGCTTCTTTAGTTTAAGCGGATTAAGCGTGTCGGGCGAAGCATGTGAGCGAAAGTCATTGCTAAAGTGTAGATTTGCAGAACTTTTACCCTGTGACACGCGCACCCAAAAAGCCTGCATTGGTGCAACTACACCCAAAACGTTTGGCGTACTGTTGCTCATATTAATGCCAATACCGCCCAATGTGTTATAAGTATCGAAGCAATATTCCGACGTACCATTTATTTGTGTTCGATACCAAATTGATTTATCCAGATTCGGATTCGAATTTATAAATGCGCTTCCGTTCAGATAAGATGGGAATGGATTTCCTGTTAAGTTAAACCCGGGCTTAACAGTTTGCGTAATTGTGCGATAAATGGTTAAGTCGGGGATAGTGTCATTCAAATCACCCAAAAACGAAATGGTGGCCGTACCATTATCAAATTTAAAAATATATCCTTTTCCACTTTCTAGTACATCGCCAGTACTTACACCATTGCCAGTTGTCAGTGCGGTCCAGGTATTGTTTGCTTCATTCCTGCCATAAACCATAAATCCTGATTTTGCCTTTGCATCGCTTACAGGTGAAGAGAGATACCAGTTTCGTGCTTTATTCAGGTATTGCTGAACAACGGTTTTCCCATTCACAATTAATCCACCACCTGCATTTAGATCAATAAAGGTTGCTGTTCCTGCTGTATTGCTTTCCAGCAACAAAGTATCGACTGTAAGCGAATATCCCGAAAGCAACGTAAGCTTTGCACCAGCATTAACGGTTACTTTACTCATGGTTTTACTTCCATCAATTTTCAATTCGCCAGATGCGACTACAATTTCGGCTCCACTAAGTGGTACCGACGACCATTTTGTGGTGTTGCTCCAGTTATCATCGGTTCCAGTTCCCGAAAAAACCGAAACAGCATTGTGTAAAAACACCACTCTCGACGACCAGGGCGCAAGTTCAATGGTATCAGTAAGCAGTGAATTATACAGATTGCAGTATTTTTTGCCAGTAGGAGCATGTTCTGTTTTTGATAAATCGGTTGGGTTAGTCAATATACGAATTTGTTCATTGGAATCAATTGTTGTGGTTTGAGCTTCATATACACCTACATTGTCAACATAATACTGAAAATTAATATCATCTTCAATTGTTACTATCTCTAATTGCGCATCGGAGGTTGTAGTATTCGATTTTAAAATAAAACTATAATTTTTTGTCTCGGGTAAAATTTCAAGGTATTTATAGTCGCTGCAGGCACTACCTGATGTGCTTTTCCTGAAAGCTAATCGGAGTTTTGCTGCCCGCTGTGCTTTTGAAGTTATCTTAACCTGATAAGTTTGATTATTGATAATGCTAAAAGTATTACTAACTGTTGTTATGCCAGAGGATGAAGCATCCTGTAAGCTCATGGAACCACCATCGATACCTCCTACATCGGACCATACGGTAGAAGCAGACGTTGAAGTCCAATCATTAATATTTGAACTAAAATTACCATTCGTAAGTAGATTTACAGCCGAGACCAACCCTGTTTGATATGCAGACAAAAACGGTTCGCTTTCGAAAGAATGTTGATCCTGTGTAGGTTGAGCTATTTTCCAACGGCTCAAAAAGTTTCTATTATACAAGGCACTTGCATCAACCCAATTTAAAGCAAAACTATAATTGCCATAAGCATTGCTATACAGGTTATAATCGTAGGATCCAAAATCATAATAGGAAGTATCACTAAACAGCTTAAACGGGATTTGATTTATCGTATTCGAAGCAAAAACATTGTATTTAATATCGTTGTTCGTCACAATGTCGCTGCTGTTAAAAAGGGATTTCTTTGTACCAATTCCCATTTGTGCCATATCATTACCAAAACTGGTATTATGATACAATTTGTTGTTGAAACCTCCGAATACTTTCAATCCATATTGTGAGTTATTGTAAACCGTATTATTTTCGAATACACAATTTCCCGAAAAATCGGAAATGTCCATTCCCTGCGAATAAGTTCCGGTATTGATTGACCCATCATTATTTCCCCTGGTATTACTAATAAAGTTATACCGAATGGTATCCCCGTAGATTTTGGTAGTTGTTGTTGAGCTTCCCGCATCTACGAGATAAATCCCTCCATTGTCAGTAATCTCGGTGCAGGCAAAATTAATGGTATTCTTCTCTATAAGTGTCAGCGAATCAGTAAGATTTATTCCTGAAGAACCAACAGAATCAATTTTATTGTATCTGATTTTCCCTTTATAACCGGATGTGCTGGTGATTCCAAATCGATCATATCCATCAATATAATTAGACTCCCTACCACACTGACGAATAATATTGTCCTGAACAATGTAATTTCGGGCATTACCCAAACGTATGGCAGAATTTAGGGTAAACTCAAATATATTTGAGTAAATCCCTGCATTTTCGCCGGTGTTAATAAGCACTCCTACGCCCGATGTATGGCTGAAATTACAATTCCGAACAACTATATCGTTGCCTGTATTTACCCTTATGCCTCCCCAATGACCTTTGGTAAATGTAAGCCCATCCAACACAAAGTTATTTTTCGAGTTGCACAAAAATCCATATCGGTATTCGTAAACAGGAACTTCAGTAGTTACCTCAGTAGGATTTGCATTGCTTGGAAACCATGCATAAATGTATTTGGTAGTAGGATTAAAATAATATTCTGAAATCGTATCTAATTTTTCAAATTTATTCGTAAAGAAAAACCCCCGTCCACTTTCGGAGCTGTATAAGAGCGCAGTTGAAACAGTAATTTGTCCACTTACATTTGCCGAAACAGGCGCCCTGTCCCATACCCAGTTTTTACAACGATAGGTTACGTAAGCATCCTTCCAATAGTCGGTTATTTCTGTAATTGCATTGCTTATAATCGTTAAAGTAGTACCGGCAGCTGTTGTTTTCAAAAGACCAGTGTTGGGATGACGGGCAGGAATCATCAGCGCACTATTAACATACATCGACTCAATGTTATTTGCACTAAAACCGGTTAAATCGGATTTCCATATAAATCCGGAATGATTTGTCCATGAGGTAATTAATTTGGCTCCTGATATTATTGGTTTTTCGCCAGTGCCATAAGCAGAAATAACAATAGGTTGTGATAAGCTACCACTTACCGACGGCTGCATCATTCCCCTGAAAGTATCACCTCGACGAAATAAGATGCTATCGCCGGGTAAAACGGATGCCCAACTACTATTCAACTTACTTATCGATTTCCATGCTGTTGTATTTGAGGTACCATTATTGGCATCGTTACCAGCATCGGAAATATAATAATTGGTTGAATTTAAATTAATTACAAAAACAAAACATAAAGTTAATTGTAAAGTCAATCTCATTCTTATCATTTTTTTGCAAAAGTAGTCTTAATGCAAAATGACAAGTATTAAAATCAGACATAAGTATCTCAAATTTGAACAACTGACAAAAAAACCTGCTTTTGGGGAGCAGGTTTTTGAATTTAATTGGTTTTCGAAACCTAAAAAGTAATATATTTCAAACTCGAACGCCATAATTTTTCAGCTAATTCCGAATCGTTAGCAATGGCCGAAAGTGCAGGGTCAATGGATTCGTGATAAAGATACAAGCCAGACTTGCCTTGTAAATCATTGCTCAAAGCCGCAAATAATGCACTTCGTGCTCCATCGGCAGCATCGGGAACACCATCCCACGTACGACTGCCCATTTTGTTGAATAATTCCGTTTTTACGTATCCCGGGTGTACCGAGTTTACAGTTATGTTTTTGTCTTCGAGCATTTTGATAAGCTGTAAGCTGAACCACAAATTAAATAATTTCGACTGCGAATAAGTTGCCACACCATCATAAGGTTTGTTGCGCCATTCCATATCTTCAAAATCATAAATATTACGCCTGTGTGCTCCCGAAGATGTATTGACGATGCGCGCATCGCCTGATGCTTCGAGCAAAGTCAACAACTCCAGTGTAAGCAACATAGGGCTAAGATGGTTTATCTGCAAATTGGTTTCGATACCATCCTTGGTTTCTTTAAAAGTCATTTCCCAAGTTCCTGCATTGTTTACGAGCACATCGATACTATCAAATTGCTTTTTTACACGTTCAGCATACAAACGAACAGAACTAAAATCGGCAAAATCGACCTCCAGAAAATGCAAATTGCTATTTTTAGTTTCATTCACAAGCTTTTGCGCAAGCTCTACCGAACGAGCAGCATTTCTTGTAGTTGAAACGACGCAATGTCCTGCCCGTAAAAGCGATTTTACAATTTCCAATCCTATACCCGATGTTCCTCCCGTGACTAATATTGTTTTCATATCGATTTATTTTTCTAAATACGCCCACACAAAGTTGGGGTGATGTCCGTTTACACGCGCCATTTTTACCCAAAGTAGTGTCAAGTGTTCAAGGTGCAAAGCTTGGTTTAATAATCCAGTATCTACCACCTGAAAACCCAGGTTTTCAATAATTTTACCCGCTTGTAGCTTTGCATTTATATCGTTACCAGCTATCAACATTGCAGGTTTTACATTGTATGCAAGGAAACTGCTATCCACAAAGTTTTCGTAACCATATATACTAAATGCTTTTACTACTTTCGAATCAGAAGCCAACTCCTGCACCAATTCAGAACCTGAACGTTCGTTGTTTAAGCCGTGAGTTAAACCCGGGCCAACAGGATTGGTACAGTCAATCAATGTTTTACCATTAAAATTCAGTCCTTCCAACACCTGGCTGTTTGCCATAAAGGGTGTGGAAAGTACCACCACTTCGGCCTGGTCTATAGCTTGTTGTGGACTTGTGTATGTAAATGTCGTATTGTTTTGTTTGGCTTTTACTACACTTTTCGAATTCACATCATCTGTACCGACTACAATGTCGTAGCCTGCTTTTTGTAAATTGTTGGCAATGGCAAAACCTACGTTTCCAATGCCTAAAAATGCTATTTTCATAAGATATTATTTTAATTTATTTTATACCAAATAGTTCTGCTGCCTTATTGCCAATTATCTGATGCATTTTGGCACTTGCCGAAACTGCCCACCAATTCATAAACTCATCAGGATTTAGCCCCTTTGTTTTATTTGGAATTTCTATTTCTACCTTTTTGAGTGGGTTAGTAAAATCAATTATATTCATTGGCAAATAGGGTTCAGTATACTTGAAACCGTATTTGGTTGTATTTAATCCCACTTCGGTGAAAATTTTTACACCGTCGAGTTTTATCATTTCAATTCCTTTGGCTTTGTTTTTCTGTATTGTAGCTTCTAAACCAGTATTAAGTTGAGCGCACAATTCGGATGCTTTGTTTTGTTTATCGGTTCCAAAATAAGTAGGCGTATAGCCCATGTCGGGCATTGTGCCTACCAGTATACTTTTTGCACCCGCTTTTACTAAAAGTTCAATAGCAACATCGTAATTACCTGCGGGTGGATATTGAGATAAATCGGGCTGACCATAATCCAGATAACTGCCAATATCATGTCCACCTGCCCACAACACATAAAGCGTATTCGGCGAAATAGTAGGATTTGACTGTAGATAGCTGTTTACCTGAGCCAACATGCCTTCAATTTTGACACTTACATCTAATCCCAACGCTGTTCGAAGTGGTTCGTTGATATTGTAGAATCCAGTAGTGGCTCCACCCATAGCATAGTTGTTTGATAAATCTAATTTTAACCCCATTTTTTCGGCTAATACTTCAACCCAAACCTTACCGTTGGTCCATCTGCTTTCGAAAAAACCTTGTGAAGCAGGCGGATACTGATAGTTCGTAAGTTTACCCCAACGCCCCATATCATTTAATCCATCGCCAAAAACCACTATTTGTTGATACTTTTTTGATTCCATTTTTATTGAATTTATAGTTTGAGAAATACAAATAATTGACATTGAAAGAGCTAATGCGCTCAAAATTAACCTGTTCATTTTTAAATAATTTTTAATTGAAAGTTTTGTAATATCTTATTTAATTTCGTGTTTCAGAAAATATAAAATACACCGGAATGATTAAAAATACAGCAAACGAAATAAACGGGCTTATAAAACCCAATGCAATTCCGGCTAAATAAAAAACAGGACCAAAAAGAAATGACGCTTTTGTGCCTGCCCGAAAGAGCTTGGTGTCAACATCATCTTCGAGTAAGTTGCCTTTGCGCAATACGTAGTAACGCATGCCTGTAAATGTACCTGCCATAAGTGCCATAACCACACCATAAAGAATGATGGATGCAAAATTGCCCGGATAATCGCCTAAAACAGCTGTCGGGAAAGGAATAAACGATGTCCAAAGCAACAAAAGAGCGTTCCACCAAAAAATACCTGCATCGAGCTGCTTAAATTGCTTGAAAAGTTTGTGATGGTTAACCCATATTACGGCAACGGTAAAAAAACTCAATATCCAACTGATAAACTTTGGGAAAAGAGCTACCAATGCAGTAGTTAATTCTGCTTTCGAACTGTAATCGTGAATGTGAGGCACTTTAATTTCCAACACCAACAAGGTAACGATAATGGCAAAAATGCCATCAGAAAATGCTTCGACTCTGCTTTTGCTAAAAATATTCTTCATGTTTTTATAAATTTTTATAGGATTATTATGGTAATATTAGTATTTATCTCAAAATTAAAAATTAATTCGGTATTTTCTAAAATTCATTTCGGATAAAAACACCAAAATTCGACGTGTTTACAAAAGTTTTTCGTCCGTATTCACTCATATCAAGGCCTAAACCTGTCTGAAAACTTTTGAACTTAAGCCCGAGTCTAAATCGTTGAATAAAATTTAGATTGTCCATGCTATTTACAGGAAGTACATTTAAGCTCTCTATCTGACTGAAAAATTGAGTTTTATCCGTCAACTTATCGGTATAACGTAATAAAACAAAGAAATCAGTTTTGGGAGTATTTTTCATTTCTGAAACATACCAACTAAATAATGTCATGTTACCCGTAATTTTAGCGTATTGAATTCCGGCTTTTGGCGTAATACCTGAATTTAAAAACTGTATAACTGCCACAGGCGCAAATCCTTTGAACTTAATATTGTTGTACGAAATAGCCTCTGTAAATCCGAATGAAGGCAAATACCGGTCTGAGGTCATTCGATAATCGACAGATGCCCTATTGCGATTAAAGAACAGAAATTCCGAATTTTGGCCATGTTTGTTTTTGAAAAATTTAAAAAACATGATATCTATTGTAGACTTTTCGTTTCCGGCAAACAGTTCTACGGGTATTTGGCCAAAGGCAGTACTTTTTATACTCAAAAGTACTGCCATAGTAATCATTATTATTTTTTGTGAACGTTTCATTTTGAAAGAGCATTAACAACCAGCTTAGCGGTAGCTGCACCTGAGTTTTGTTGCTGTCCGGTAATCAAATTTCCATCCTTGATGGCATACGAAGCAAATGCATCGGTTACTTTAAAAGTTGTGGCAGCAATTTTTCGTGCTTCATCCTCAATACGATAAGGTTGAATTTTCATTCCTACAGCTTTGTCTGCAAAATCCTCTTCCGAGTTTGCAAAACCTGTCCATGTTTTACCTTTAACCAAAAGCTCTCCGTTTGATTTCTTTGCACTCAATAACAATGTTGTTGAATGACATACTGCTGCCGAAGGTTTTCCTACTTCGTAAAAACTCACAAATAGCTTAGCCAGTTCTTTGTTGTCTTTAAAAGTATACATCGGACCCTGTCCACCAACCAAAAATATAGCTGCGTAATCTTTTGGATTTACAGCTGTCATTTTTTTTGTATTCTCCAACATCGCTTTAAACTCTGGTTTTTGCATATAACCAAGTGTAATAATATCATGTGCCGAATAGCCACTCGCATCAGTTGGGTTGCTATAACCGTCCATTTCTAATTTACCACCCTCGGTCGAAACCAATTCTACTTCATATCCTGCTTCCTGAAATACAAGCATTGGATGTGTTAGTTCGGCAGCCCAAAAGCCAATTGGCCATCCGGTTTGTTTGGAAACGGATGGACTACTTGCTACCATCAAAATTTTACCTTTTGTAGGTGCACCATGAAAATGCACATAGCTTTTAACTTCTTTTACTTTTTCCATTGTTGTTGTTTTTTTGTTTTGCGCAAACATACTCATGCTTATTAAAGCACTTAATGCAATTACTGAAATTTTTGTTTTCATATTCTACTTTGTTTTTAATTTGTAATAAATTTGTTTTTAAATTTGTTTTGCAAAATTAATTACAAACACTATCTTTGTCAATATATTTACTACGAAGGTAGATACTAACAAATTAGAAAGTATACTGATTAACAAAATATTACTATATGCCTGAATTTAGTTATAATCACAAATTATACTACACGCCTGTAGAATTTGTAATGGATCGGCTGGGTGGAACATGGAAAATGCCTTTGCTTTGGCGACTTCGTAATGGTACAAAGCGCTATGGCGAACTAAAAAAAACGATGCCCAAGGTTACTCACAAAATGCTGACTTCATCGCTTCGTGAACTCGAAGAAGATGGTTTTATCCTCCGTAAAGTATATGCCGAAGTGCCTCCAAAAGTTGAATACAGCCTTACAGAACGAGGCATTCGTTCCATCGCGGTTATTGATTCGCTGCGCCAATACGGATATTCACTTATGAAAGAGTACGGTATTGCATTTAAGGCTGACTGATAAGCTATGTCAGTATAGCAATTTGCAATAAACGTATTCTACTTTTTACGCTCTGCATAAAAACAGCCATTGCCGCTTGCCACTGCGTGTATAGTGCCTGTTTTTTTATTTACAGCAATGCTTTTCCATCGAATAGCACCTAAGGTTTTATCCACAATATTTTGCCATGTTTTTCCGTTGTCAGGACTATAAAGAACTACCGATGAAGAGTTTGACCAGAAAAGTGGCTCACAAACCATAAAAAGCTCATTTTTGGTAACACCACCTACAACGGTCGAAGTTGCATTAAATATAGAATTATCAAGAGGAAAAATTTTAGACCAGGTTTTTCCATAATTATTCGTTCTCCAGAGCCCTTCTCGTACAAAGCCCGCATAAATTACACCAGGTCGATTTTCATCCGCTTTGATATCAACCAACGCCGATGCTGTATCTTTTTTAAATGGTAAATTCGCACTAATATTTTGCCAGGTTTGTCCATCATTGGTTGAGCAAAACAATCCTTCGGTATATTCACCTGCATATATGGTATTTTTTCTAAATGGATCGACACACAATAGTTGATTTGTCCCGCAATTGTTTTTCACCTGATAATAAACAACAGGAAGTAATTCCGATTCAATCCAATTTCTATGGAAAGGAAGACAGGTTAGATAATCGGGAAATGGGGAGTTGAGTTTTTTCCAATTTGTACCCCAATCTTCTGTGCAATAAATACCACCTTCACTTTTCATGTCACCATCAATATAGGCATAAAATTTACCCTTCTCGCGAAAATCTTCTTTTATTGCCTGCACAAAATGCTTTTCGGAAAAATACTTCACTACTTCCGACGTTTTTCCGCCATCTACCGAACGTACAATTGCAGCACCTTTTACCAATCCCATTGGTGCTCCGTTGCGCTCAGTAATGCCATAGAGTATAAAATCTGCTTTAAAATGCGATGGACAAGCCACACTGCTGGTATTTAGATGCGTATTTGATTCTGGCTTAGGTAACGAATGGTAGTTTTTACCATTATCCTCTGATGTAAACACATTATGGTCGCACACGCTAAAATACACTTTATCAGTATTCAATGGGTCAGTAATTACATTATCAATACACTGCGTTTCGGTACCTTTGTGCCAGTTTCCATTCCATGTTTTTCCGCTATCGTTGCTCACCGATACACCCCACCAATTTGAGATGAACAACCTATCTGACTCCACTATATCAACTTTGATTTTCGAAATTGCAAAACCTACCCACTCGAAATTTTTTACAAACGACGGAAAATTACAAAAATCGCTTTGACTTGGTTGTGCATTCAGTAATTGCCAGCTTTCTCCATTATCTTTCGACATATATATTGGAATGAGCGGAATATTTTTGTTACTTCCGGTGCGTCGGGCAGCAGTATAGAGTTTTCCCTGGGTTTTAGCATCAGAGCTAATGCAGGTGTACATGGCTTTTACGAGTCCATCAGTTTTTTGAATAAAACTTTTCCCCCCCGTCGGTACTTTTAAATATACCATTCGATGATGCTACAAACACTATATTTTCGTTAAACATATCAAAGGTCATATCTAAAAATTCCAACTCATTGCCTTGATAACAAATCTCCCAAGTTTTTCCTTTGTCTTTGGTTACAAATAATTTTGATTGTTTGGGTCGATTATAGTTAGTTGCCGGATACAGATATTCTTTAAATGGCAATTGGTAACGCGTACCGACATAAAGTACGTTTTTTTTGTATGGGTGAAATGCAATAACACAACCAGGTTCGTCCTTTAAACCTGAATAACTGAAATGTTCGCCTTCGTCGGTGCTAATAAACACACCATTATGATAGCTTACGGTAGCCACAAAATTAGGGTCGAAAGGATCCACAGCTATTTTTTCACCCATCATTCGATTCGGACCGTTACCAAAAAAATCAGCTTCATCGCACACTTTATACCAACTATTTCCGGCGTCCTTTGATTTATGTATAGCTCCAATCATCCTGTTTCCACGTGCATCGCCCGAGCAGCGAAACAATACATTCGGTCGGGCAGTACTTATTGCAAACCCATCCACACTATGGTGAAAATATTCGATGGTGCCATTGTTAATAGGCGACCAACTTTTGCCACGGTCGATACTCTTGAACACTCCCGCCACATCGCAGCGACCATACATAATATCGGGCTGCAAAGGGTCTTGTATTAATCCGGTAATATAGCCACCGCCACCAACATTCGACGGAAACCAATCGTATTCGACCTTATTAGTTGCATCTATCTTTAGTGTTTGAATAATTAATGCAAAACATAAGACTATAAAATTTTTGTTTTGAAATTTCATTTTATTGCTTTGTTTTTATGTTATAGAATAGTAAAGAATTGCTCCTAAAATTATCGCAATCATATTGTATTTTATTTCCAAATTAGTACTTTTTTTTAATTTTCAAACTTTTAATATTTTCATAAACTTGAAAGGCGTATTTCACACTTACATTGTCGAAAAGAAAGGCTGGTCGCTCGTCGGAGTTCAATATTTCTGTGCTAACTCTATCGAGAATTAACCCTTCGACATGACGGACATATAATGCACTTGCAGGCAAATTGCCTCCAAACATTGCTGGCATTGGCGATAATTTATCTGGTTCAGGAACCTGAACCAGCCATTCACCTTTTTTTAAGCCACCAATTACTTGTAAATGTACGTTTCGAAGTGTTATATTTTTCATTTTACTATAAGGTAAGCCCGTAATTGAAGAGCTAAAGTTGCGTGCATTTCTGGCTATAAGTCCATCAATTTGAATATCTGAGATTGATCCTACCGTTTTTGACTCTTTCTCACAAAAAGTACGCGCTCTATTGCCTTGACGAATAAAAATTGGTGACATATACCCATCAATCAAAATATTTTTGAGTACGATATTTCTTACATGCGCACCATCAGTGCTTAAAATTGTAACTCCGGTACCAGAATATTCGTCCACAAATTGTCCTTTAGTTTTTGACGGTTTAATAATGCAATCGGATACAGAAATATTTGAAACATCGGCATAAGTTTCTGTGCCAATTTTAAATGCATTCCATTTACTTGATAAAATACAGTTATTAACTAATACATTTTTAACAGGTAAACAAGATTTTGTTTTTATGCAAATTGCATCGTCATCCGAGTCAATGTTACAATTAGCTATTATCACATCTTCGCATCCATCAATATCAATTCCGTCGTTATTGGCATTTGCAAGATTTAATAAATACAAGCCATTTATCCAAATTTGTTTACTCCCCAACAAATGAATACCCCAAGCCGCAGTATTGCGTAAGCTTACATCAGATAGTCTGACTTGTTTACAATTTACGAACAATATTCCTTGTGGTCTATCAGTTCGAAGCCATACTGTTTTACCTTCACTATTTTGATATTGATAATTTGCAAACTCGGAGCTGCTACCATTACCATCAATTATACCTGTACCCTCAATTTTAATAAATTCAGCATCTTTAGCAAATATCAATGCTTTTAGTCCGGCATTGTCTAATGCTCCAAAATAGTATAAGTCCAGGAAAGGATATGCATCGTTAGTTGGTAATCCCTTTAAAATTGAACCTTTACTTAAATAAAGTGTAACATTTGATTTTAACCGGATTGTTCCAGTATAAAAAGTTCCTGAAGGAATAACTACAACTCCACCCTTAATGGAGGCATTATCGATGGCATTTTGAATAAATGGAGCATTATTAACTAAAAGTTCACTTATTGCACCATACCGTTGAATATTATGTACGCTTTCGGACGTAGGGAGTAGAGATGTTGATATTTTGTCTTGCGAAAAGACACTTACATTTAATAATAGGCTTAACCCTAATAATAGAACTATTGTTTTCATTTTTTTTGTTTTCATTCCCCAAGCAGGGTAAATACACACAAAAAATAAAAGAATGCCAGGTAATGTTTTTAGTTTCATATTTTTAAAAATGAGTCCACTCCGAAAAGTCCGAGCAGACGATTTTAGTTGATTAATAATTTGTTTTAAAAAAAGTCATATAATTGGGTGAAATAACCCGAAAAAAGTTCTTTGAAATATTGCGTATATCATTATTAT
>Ga0209398_1001255_pt1 | contig 13422 bp, 9 predicted proteins | sample AshMeaBigSpring_FD_184125 | JGI IMG/M metagenome (GOLD analysis project Ga0209398, IMG submission 184125) | Groundwater microbial communities from Big Spring, Nevada to study Microbial Dark Matter (Phase II) - Ash Meadows Big Spring (SPAdes)... | ecosystem: Environmental > Aquatic > Deep... | reverse complement strand
GAGTCGTGTATTTCGGCGACAACACGGGGCACGTATCCGCAGTCGATTCCGACGGGCGGCGACTGTGGAGGACCGACCTCAAGGCGCCCGTCCGCTCGGCCGGTACCATCGCCGCTCCGGGCCGGCTGCTGTTCGGCAGCGACGACGGATATCTCTGCTGTCTGTGCTGTTCCTCCGAGTCGCGGGCCGCCGGCGGCTGGCCCAAGTAGATCGGGGTGCGTGTGTCCCGGAGGGCGAGGCTCCCGCCGAGCCGGGAACCCGCTCCACGCGCCGGCTCGGCCGGAGCCTCGCCCTCCCGAGATCGTCGACAGCTGGTCATACCAGGCTATGAACGGAGACCCGCCAACTTGGTAAACTGATGCGTGGGCCGCGGGTCGGGAGTCTGCGCGCCGCGGATTGCACAAGGAGCCGGATCATGAAACGCTCGCCCCTCTCTCCTGTCGCTTGCATACTCGCCGCTGGGTTGTGGCTGGTCTTTGGCCTGCCCGCCGCCTGGCCGCGGACATGGACCGACCAGCGGGGGCGCACGCTCGAGGCCGACTATGCCGGCTACACCAACGGCAAGGTCGCCTTGCGGCTGGCCAACGGCGACGTCCGGGAGCTGGCAATCGACCTGCTCAGCCCGGCCGATCGTCGTTGGGTCGTGATCGAGGCCGGAATCCCCCGCGTCCCGGATCCGAACGCCACCTCCAACAACGATCAACCGGGTGCCGAGCCGAGCGGAGCAGCAGCGGGCACCGTCCCGGGACCCCACCCCGATCTGCTGGTGTTCCCCCGCAAGGTTACGCGAGGCGACAAGTTCTGGCTGATCCCCCACCCGGAAAAGCTGGCCCAGTTCGTGTCGGGCGATGCGCCGACGGACAAGCCCGGGGAACAGGAAACCAACCAGGGCGAACCAACCGCTTTCGTCGAACGCAAGCCGCCCACCGCCGGCCAGACCACGCCCTTCCGAGATCGGCGCAGCGCGTACGGTCAAGACACCGCCGGGACGGAACCCAAACCGGATACCGGCCGCAAGAACGTGGTCGTGCAGTTCTACCGCGATACGGACGGCGACGGACAGCTCGATACCACGACCGACCTGTTGCTGGTCACGGACGAGGACGGCGCGGATGACTCGAGCGCGGAAGTCTCAACCAGCGAATTTCCCCTGGGAAAGCACACGTACTTTGCCCTGATCCAGCCGGCAGGTCAGTCGCCCGAGGCAGCCCCGGAGGCGACCTCAGAGGAACTGGTGCTGAAGGGGATCGGCGTGGTTTCAGGGCCGATCGATGCCCTCGCGCAGAAGCCATCGGAGGAGACCGCCGAGCCGCCGCCGTCCGAGAGCGAACCTCCGCCGGCCGAGGAGCCGCCGCCCTCCGAGAGTGAACCTCCGCCGGCCGAGGAGCCGCCGCCCGCCGCCGCCGAGGAGACCGGACCGCCGAAACCGGCCGGCGGTCCCGGCCGCGGACCTGGCCCCGGCGGCGGCCCGCCCCCGGACAACCCCTACGCGGACGGCCCGCGACCGGGCGGGCCCGGTCCCACCGAGATCGTCAGCAGTGATCCAATCGGCGAGCTGCCAGACGAGCTTGACCTTGGGCCAACTTCCTCTGACGACATCCTGGTCGGTGAGGACGATCCCCCCGACGAAGTCGCCGCAGCGATCCAGCGAGCGCTGGGCTACATCGGGGACGGTGACTATGCCCGCGCGATTACCCTCTACGATGACCTGCTGGTCGACCGGCCGGACGACGCGATCGTCTTGCGCGAGCGGGCCGCCGCCTACCTGGCCGATGGCCGCTACGATCTGGCCGTGCGCGACTACGATCGCCTGATCGTGCGCGATGCCAACGACTTCCTGTTCTACTACAACCGCGGCTGCGCGCACCTGGCCGCGGGGCGCCTGGAGTCAGCCCTGGCCGACTTCAGCATGGCCATCCGGCTGGATGGGCAAGGGCAACTCGGCAGCCGGGCCTACAACAACCGGGGGATCGTGCATGCCCGGCTGGCCGCATACGACCAGGCGCTGGCCGACTTCAACCAGGCGATCCAGGTCGACCAGGCCGATGCCCTCGCCTACCGGAACCGCGGGATGACGTACCAGATGCTCGGCAAACAGGACGAGGCGAGCGCGGACCTCAGCCGGGCCGCTGAAATGGCCCCGTAGACCGCAAGCGGGCACGCACAACGCCCCCGGCAAAGTGGTAGCGTGCTCGTCGAAGCGGCTGCCAGTGTGGTTGCCCAAGGAGCAGGCACACTCCGTGTGCCGTAACCCGCGCGGCCCTTCGCACGTCCACAAAGCCCTAAATTGGGTTTCGTGATTCCGGGAGGGCGAGGCTCCTGCCGAGCCGAGAACCCGCTGCACGCGCCGGCTCGGCGGGAGCCTCGCCCTCCCGCTGCACGGTCTACCGCATCTGCACCGCCAGCAATGTGACAACGATCAAAATAAAGGCGATCGCCACCGTCACAATCACGGCGACCGTCAGCTGGGAAAAATCGCTTTGCGTTCTTCGGCGAAGCCAGTTGGCCGTGCTCAGTCGCCGCTTGCGGGGTGGCTGGTCCGGGCCGTCGAAGATCTCCGCGATCGAGGTCCCCACGCGTCCTTGCCGACCGGCGGGAATCCAGCTGCCCACGGGCCCGGGCGGCACGCTTTGGGCCGCCGGTCGGGCCGGCGGCGGGAGGGCCGGAGGTGCCGGAGGGGGCGGTGCCGGCGCAGTCCCCGCCGTCAGCGGCACGGCCATCGGTACGGCGGCGTGCCCCGCGGCACCGAGCGGAGTCGTCCAGCCCGCCGCGCCCAGGGACGCAAGATGGTTGGATGCCAGAGTCCCGTTCGGAAGCTGCCCAGGCGCGGCGGTTGCCTGAGGCCCGGCCGCGGAACTGGGTGCCGTCGGCGGAGGCGGCGCGGGACGGATCGTGGGCGGGGCTGAGGTCGCCGCCGGTCCGGCCAGACGCGACTCCTGCCCGCGCGCCCCAGAGCGTGTGTCCGCTGGGCCGTCATCCCCGGAACAAGGCCCCGCCGGCACCGGCGGCGGGGGCTTGATCGGCCCGGGGCGGACGGGCTGTCGCGCCGCGAGCTCCGCGTCGTAAGCCGCCTTGCGCTTCGAGTCCACAAGACATTCGCGTGCGTCGCGGATCTCGACCAGCAGTTTCTCGCGCCAGGCCGCTTGCTGGTCGGCCGCCAGCCTCCGCACGTGGGCCGCCACCCGGTCGGCGGCCGCTGCAATCGTGGCCGCGTCCGCCTCGCCCGGCCGCACGCCAAGTAGCCGGTAGTGCGACGGTGGCCGCTGATGCGGTGGGATATCGAGCCAGCTCAAGTAGGGATCGAATTCCGCCACGTTCCCGTCCCGTTTACGGCCGAACTGGCCTGGGCCAGCCGCCGCGCGCTCCGCCTGAATAGGTTTTCGTGATTCTGGGAGGGCGAGGCTTGGGAGGGCGAGGCTCCCGCCGAGCCGAAAACCCGCGCAACGCACCGGCTCGGCAGGAGCCTCGCCCTCCCCAAAATTTGGTGCAACCCTGGTTGCCGCGTGCCGGCTTGCACTTTCGTCCCAGGATCACGCAAGGCTATTTAGGGTTGTGTGTTTCCAGGGAGGGCGAGGCTCCCGCCGAGCCGAAAACCCCGCGCTGCGCACCGGCTCGGCAGGAGCCTCGCCCTCCCCAAAATTTGGTGCAGCCCTGGTTGCCGCGAGCCGGCGCGTACATTCCTGCCCGGGGGCGCGCACGGTCGTTCTGCGTCGCCCTTCCAATGACCGTATCACGTCAATGGGAATTCTGTCCCAGAATCGTAACCGTTCACAGGCCGGGGGCTGGCTCATTTTTCGGCGGGAAGACCGGTCATCGTCGTGCGACGCTGCCGCCGAAAAATGTGCCTGACCCCTTGGGGTTCAGCAGACCTGGCGTCCACCCCGTGAACGGTTACCCCAGAATCAAGCAGGGGCCTCCGGGTGCCGATTTGACACGCATTTCCGTCGTGCCTATAGTCGCCAGTGTGAGGCTCGATCGCTCTGGAGGCCACGGCACTCTTTTCGCCAGATGCTCGGTCCGCTGGGGAATCGGCTGACCGGTTGCTCCGGCACACCGACCGTGCCTGCGCCTCTTGCTTTGAATGCGGCGCCGTGATGACGCTTCGACACGTTTTCAGCTGGCAGCGTGCGCGTCTTCCCGTCACCCTCGGGATGCTCCTGCTCGTCGTGGCTGCGGCACGCGCGGGCGCCGCACAGGCCGAGGAGACAGCCGACCCCGGGTCGCTCACCAACAGCATCGGCATGCAGCTGGTGCCGATCCGGCCCGGCGAGTTCCTGATGGGCTCGCCGCCGACCGAGCAGCCCCGGGGCGTCGACGAGCAGCGGCACCCGGTGAAGATCACACGCGCCTTCTATCTGGGCAAGTACGAGGTGACGCAGGACCAGTACGAGCGGATCGCGGGGAGCAACCCGAGCTACTTCGCGGCCGGAGGCGGCGGAGCGGACAGCGTCGCTGACCAGGACACGAGCCAGCTGCCCGTGGAGACGGTCTCGTGGGACGACGCCGTGGAGTTCTGTCGCCTGCTGTCGGAGCTGCCGGAGGAGGTCGAGGCGGGCCGGGTCTATCGACTGCCCAGCGAGGCCGAATGGGAGTACGCCTGCCGGGCCGGCACCACCACGGCGTTTCACGCCGGGACGGCGCTCGGCGTCCGGCAGGCCAACATCGACACGATCGCCGGAACGCGGACGGTCCAGGTGGGCAGCTACGCCGCCAACCCGTTCGGGCTGCACGACATGCACGGCAACGTCCTGGAGTGGTGCGCGGACTGGTATGACGCCGCGTACTACGCCGCGTCCCCCCGGGAGGACCCGCCGGGTCCAGCGACCGGGACGGTCCGCGTGCTCCGGGGCGGCAGCTGGGGGTTTACCGCGTCCAGTTCCCGGTCCGCAAACCGCTTCTGGTACGCACCCACGTTCCGCACCAGCTGCCTGGGCTTTCGCGTCGCCGTCACGTCGGCCGAACAGCCTGCAGCGCCAGAGCCCGACCCGCCGCAACCCGGTGAAGCCGATCCGCCGGGGCCCGGTGAAGCCGATCCGCCGGGGCCCGCCGCGGGCGACTTGCCGAACGCCGTTGAAACCGATCTACCGTCTCGCACCGAGACCGACCGGCCGCAGTCCGCGGAGCACGTCGCCGCAAGTGTAGTCGGGTTTCTCCGAAACCCGACGTGACGCACGTCTCCGAAACCCGACGTGACGCACGTCTCCGAAACCCGACGTGACGCACGTCTCCGAAACCCGACGTGACGCACGTCTCCGAAACCCGACGTGACGCACGCTGGCAAGACTGCACAAGCCACCCGCCTGAGTCAAGGTGCCAACCGATTGGTACCTGCGGGGGGGGTGCAGCCTGCGGTTTGCACGCCAGTACGAACGGTCTGTTCGCCGCCCCGCGAATCTTGCAGACGAAGCGACCGTTTCTTGGATGGTTGGGTGGTCAACGCAGCGTAGTCCAGCAACTTGTGTAAACATGGTCGGCGTTCCATCAGCAGCCCGGTTCACCGGGCTTTTCCGCGAAGCGGTCCCAGGCCCGGCATGGATGCCGGGTGGGAACAGGGAACCTGATCCACCGAATCAGCCCCGTTTCACGGGGCTTCTCGCGGTCGGGGCTTGAGCCCTTGCCCCGACTACACGGTGGGCTCAAGCCCAAGCAGCGGGAAGCCTCGTGAACGAGGCTCAGCAGAACGGTTTCTAAGAAAATCGCCTCCGCACGACCCGCCGTAAACGACGGGCCTGGGACCGCTTCGCGGAAAAGACCCGTCAACGGGGCTCATACCGGACCCGGCGGATGCTTACCGCGGTCGCCTCCCAACCCATGACGCGGGGCGATCTCCCAATTCATGCTGGGGGGCGGTCTCCCGACCGCCCCCCACTCAGAGATTCTGTTCTAGCGTCTAAGGCGCTGTTCAACAATAAGTTACCGAAATCACTCATCAGCCGCCGGGCGCTAGCCCACGGTTCATCCGCGAAAGACCGCGGGCTAGCGCCCCGCGGCTGATCCACAAAACCGGTAGGTAATTGTCGTGCAGCGCCTAAGTCCAATTTCAACTGCCAGTTGCCAAATCCTCTTCCCTCCCTTGAAATGCTATCGTCTACAAATACAAACCGCAGGCTGCACCCGAGGTCAAGGCTCCCGCCGAGCCACGGGGTCGACGTTCGGGAGGGCGAGGCTCCCGCCGAGCCACGGGGTCGACGTTCGGGAGGGCGAGGCTCCCGCCGAGCCACGGGGTCGACGTTCGGGAGGGCGAGGCTCCCGCCGAGCCACGGGGTCGACGTTCGGGAGGGCGAGGCTCCCGCCGAGCCAGTGCGTTGAGCGGGTGTTCGGCTCGGCAGGAGCCTCGCCCTCCCAAGATATTGCAGCTCTGATTGCCGCGTCCCTTATGTCCCAGGATCACTCAAGGCCATTCAGCGTCCACGGCAGGTCGATCGCGCGGTAGGCGCTGCGGCGAAACGTCTCGCTCCTGGCCGCGTGCCGCATCGTAGCCGGCACGCTCCGCGTGCCGAATGAGCCGTGACCGCGCACGCAGCGTGCCTACTGCTTTGTGGCAGGCGATCCGGCAACCTTCTCGGCCGTCCGGCCAGACCATGTGCCGTGCCGCGGATGGCAACCACCGCCCAGCAGGGGCCAGGGCAACCGCGCCGCCCCGGGTGCGCTCCCAGCCGCCATACCCCAAGCCCTGGTAGGGCGCCAAAACCGGGCGGATGGTGGATGGCTCAAGCCCCAGCCGCGAGAAGGCCCGTAAACGGTCCTCACGCCGTGTGCCGCTGATCGAGATCCCTCGTGCGCGTAGGGTCTTCGGCCGTCTGATGCGCGCCGTTTGCGCGCATTTTTTGGGCTGTGGGTGGCAGGCGGGACCTATCCCACAAAGTTGCCGTCCGTCCCGGATACTGCCCGGCCGCCCGTGGCCGGGCACTGGGGCGACGAGCCGGCAGTGGGGACCGATCCCGCCCGTCGACTACGGACCGAGCACCTGCGAGCACCCAAGAGGCCTGTTCGATCCTCCGAGGATGGGGCAGTTCAGTCCGATTCCAGGACCACCTCGGGCAGACGGACGCCACCGGTATCCAGCAGTTGCATCCGCGTGGAACGCAGCCGCTGGGCCAACACCTCCACGGTCCGCAGCATGAACTCAAATCCGAACGCGGTGTTTTCCCGGCAAAATTCCAGCAGCTTTTCACCGTCGATGGTCAGCACGCGCGTCGGCTCGAGCGTCCGAGCCATGGCCGAGGTGCGGTGTTGGTGAATCAGGGGTGACCATCCCAGCAGTTCACCTGCTCGGACCTCGGTAAGGTGGCGGCAGCCTACGTGGGGCGTGCAGATCACCAGCGATACGACACCACTCACGATGAAGTAGACGTCCTTGGTCAGGTCCAACTCTTCAAAGATCACGTGGTGCCGCGGATACTCGTCCGCCCGCGAGATTCTTGCCAACTCGCGCAGGTCGTCCTCCGGCAGGCCGTGCAGGAAGTCGATCCGTTTGAGCACCGACAGGATCTCTGCTACGTTCATCGCCCGGTTCTCCCCTGCGTTGTCTGGTCCCAAGTCCCGGTACCGCTCCCGGCATGCCAATCCGCCGGCGGCCGCGCGTCCTGTCACGCCGGCGTGACGACCGATCGCCGATCTGCCGGGCCAGGCGAGGCTGGCCCGGCTGACCGGCGGAGAACCGGGAAAGGCAGCAGGAAGACCGCCCCCGGCCAGCGCGCCCTGGAGACGGTCGCCGGCCCTGCGAGTCGCCGTCTATTGTCCATCGCTCGCGCAGGCCTCGCAAGGGCTGCGGGAGACCAGAAAGCAGCGGCTGCAGAGACCTTCACCGACTGCCAGGCGACTGCACCTGAATGCGATTGACGATCCGTTCGACGCCGTCAACTCGACTGACCGCCTCCTGGGCAAGCTGCAACTGATAGTAGCTGGGCAGCTCGCCGCGCAGAGTCAATACGCCCCGCTCGAATTCGCACTCGAGTTTCCGGATCGCAGGGTACGGACTGGTCCGCAACCCGCGACGGACACGCGGCAGGACAGACGCATCGGACTGCTTGTCGGGAGCCTCGGGCATGATCGAGATGTCTCGTGCGACGCAGCCGATCAGCGAAACGGGTCGCACGCTCCAGGCACGAGCGAGGGACGAGCGCGACAAGATACGCGACATTGAGGATACCGTCTTGGCTTCAGGTGTCAACCGGGACCGCTGCGCGGCGCTCGGGGTGCCTGGGTTATTCGCCGGGTCATCGGTCACGGGTTGGAGCTGGATCGATTCTCTGGCGGGTTAGCTCCGCCACGCCCCCGTCGCTGGGCGACGCTATCGACCTCCCTCAACTGGCTCGGCCAGCGAGCACGCGGGATTCAAACGGCTGCTTTGCCGGATTCGACGATTCTTGCCGGTGAGCAGGAACTCATGCCGTCGGGCTGCTGGCCGATCGACACCCGTGCCGGCAGCGCTTCTGGTGGTAGCGCCCCGCCCGGCGACCCCTGGACAAGCCAAGGCGGATGCATTAACAAAGGGAGGCAGTCTTAGCGGCAGGCCGTCGGAGTTGCTGATCGCCGCCCCGGGTTCGCGGCGTTGCCGGCGTGTGTTGCGCGCTAAGTTCGGCGCGGCTGAACGTCAGCGCCCTGGCCATCGTCAGGCGGGCGGTGGCAGGCGGTCCTGTTTCTCACCCGAGGTGCAGACTCTCATGGGCAGATACCACGCTCCGACCCGTCGTGACTTTCTCAAGACAGCCGGCACCGCGATCGCCGTCCCGTACATCATCACGTCGACGGCCCTGGGCAACGACGAGGTGGCTCCGGCCAGTGACCGGATCGTGATGGGCGGCATCGGCATTGGCAACATGGGGCGCGGCGACCAGGACGCCTTTCTCGGGCGGGGGGACGTCCAGTACGTGGCCGTGTGCGACGTGCGCAAAGGGGCACGCGAGGCAGCCAAGGCCAAGGTGGACCAGCGCTACCAGAACGCCGATTGCCAGGCGTATAACGACTTCCGCGAACTGCTGGCCCGCACCGACATCGATGCGGTGCACGTCGCCACGCCCGATCACTGGCACGCGATTCAGGTGATCGAGGCCTGTCGCCAGGGCAAGGACGTGTATTGCCAGAAGCCCGAGACACGCACACTGCGCGAGGGGCCGCTGATGGTCGAGGCCGCGCGCCGCTACGCCCGCGTGGTCTCCGGCGGCAGCCAGCGTGTGCTGGAGGACTATCGCGGTGTGGTCAATCGCTGCTGGGGTGGTGAGCTGGGCACGATCAAGTCGATCAACGTCAACGTGGGCCCGTTGTCGCAACTCTGCAATCTGCCGGCCGAGGATGTGCCGGCAGATATCGACTGGGAAATGTGGCTCGGCCCCGCGCCCTGGGCCCCGTACAACAAGGCCCGCTGCGACGGCAACTTCGGCACCAGCGGCGGCAGTTGGCGGTCGTACGTCGATTACTCCGGCGGCGGAATGACCGACTGGGGTGCGCACCATTTCGGGGGCGCCAGTTTTGCCGTGGACGTGCGCGAGTTGCAGCCCGAGGAAATTACCTTCCATGCGGAAGAGGGCAAGACCTACCTCACCTTCCGCTACCCCAACGGAATCCTGTTGACGCACAATAAGCCCGGCAAGGGGAATCTGGATGTCGAGGGGACGCCCGACGAGCCCCGCGAGGCGAAGCCCGTGCCGAGCTACAAGGGCACCGGCGGCATCTACGGCGACTTCATCCACTGCGTTAAGACGCGGGAACAGCCGTTCCGCGATATCGAACTGGCCGTCAATACCGTGGCCATCGCCCACTTGGGGACGGCAGCCTACCGGTTGCAGCGGTCGCTCAAGTGGGATGCGGCGCGGCAGCAGTTTCCCGACGACGCCGAGGCCAACCGACTGCTGGATGTGGCCCGCCGCGAACCCTGGCAGCTGTAGAGCTCCGACCAAATGCGTTTTCGTGATTCTGGGAGGGCGAGCTCCGACCAAATACGTTTTCGTGATTCTGGGAGGGCGAGGCTCCCGCCGAGCCGAGAACCGGCTCAACGCGCCGGCTCGGCAGGAGCCTCGCCCTCCCACGATTGTGCAGCCCTGGTTAGGCGCTGTTCAACAATAAGTTACCGAAATCACTCATCAGCCGCCGGGCGCTAGCCCGCGGTTCATCCGCGAAAGACCGCGGGCTAGCGCCCCGCGGCTGATCCACAAAACCGGTAGGTAATTGTCGTGCAGCGCCTTAGCGCGTCCCGTATCTCCCAGGATCACGCAAGGATATTGCGCAAGCCCCCCTGAACCTCCCGCGAGCATGCAAACCTGTCTGGCCCGTCGTCAGACCAGCCCGAGGAAACCCGATCATGTTGGACCAGGCCTTTGACGCGTTGAAGACGTACGATTGGGGCGCGGATCCCAATGTCCTGAAACCGATCTCCGACGCGGCGATCTCCACGCGCGAGGATGCGGCCGCCCGCGCGGAACTCGAGTCGCGGCTGGCCGAACTGCTCAAGGCCGATGTTCCGCGGGCGGCCAAGGACTATGTCTGTCGCCATTTGATGCTCATCGGCACGTCCGCGTCGGTGCCGGCCCTGGCCGAGCTGTTGCCGCAGGCGGAGCTGTCCCACATGGCCCGCTACGCGTTGGAACGGAATCCCGCCCCCGAGGCAGCGCAAGCGCTGCGCGACGCACTGCCGAAGCTGGCGGGTCCCCTGCAGCTGGGCGTGATCGCGTCTCTCGCTTCCCGCGGCGACGCGGCCAGCATCCCGGGACTCGCGGGCCTGCTTGGATCGTCCGAAGCGGCCGTGGCGGCGGCTGCGGCCGCGGCCCTAGGCGCGATCCGCTCGCCCGAAGCGGCCCACGCCCTGACGCAGTCCAGGCCCACGGCGCCCGAGGCCAGGCTGGCCGCCACTGATGCCTTGCTGGCCTGCGCCGAACAGCTGTTGGCCGGGGGCAAGAAGGCCGAGGCCCTGGTGATCTACAAGGGCCTCGCCGGCGAGGACCAGGCGAAACATGTGCGGCTGGCCGCAACGCGCGGGATGCTGGCCTGCGCCGGACAGGGCCAGTAGGTCCGCCCGCCGCGCGGCCTGGATGGGGGCTGTCAGGAATCCTGTGGCATGGGCTTCCAGCCTGTGTGGAATCACAGTCCAAGTTCGCTGTCAAACAGCCCTTCGACACGAAATTCGGTTCAGCCCCCTGATTGGGTTTCCTGTTTCCGGGAGGGCGAGGCTCCCGCCGAGCCGAAAATCGGCTCCACGCGCCGGCTCGGCGGGAGCCTCACCCTCCCAAGATCGTGCAACTCTGGTGAGCGCGTGCGGGCTCGTCCTGTTGTCCCAGGATCACGCAGGGCTATCTCGTGGTTCCTGGCCCGCGCGCGGCGGGCGCGGTTCGTGCCCGAGTTGCCGCCCGGCCGCGTCGCCGAGCGTTAGAGGCACACGCGGCGGCCGCGGATGTTCGCGACCGGCGTCCTTGCGGACGACGCTGGCTGCGTGGAAGGGACGGCCTTCGACGGGGGCCGGCACATTCCTGGCGGGAGAGACCTATCCTTGAATACACGCTGTCGACATGCCGCGGCCGTGGTCTGTGTGGGCCTGGTGGTCGTCCTGGCTGACCGTACCCGCGGGACGGAACCCATCCAGGAGTCTGCGGCGCCCGACCCGCTCGTACAGCTGGTGATCGACCTGCTTCGGGAAAATGACAAGGAGATGCGCGCGCTGGGGTATGAGCAGGTCCGCACGCAGGCCAGGGGCGGAGCCGCGACGAGCCGGTTCGCCGATCTCTTGCCCGGGTTGTCCCCCGACGCTCAGGTGGGACTGCTCAGCGCCCTGGCCGATCGCGGCGATGCGGCAGCCCTCCCGGCCGTACGGGCGCTGCTCGCTGGCGATCTCGATCCACCTGTGCGTGTCGCGGCGGTCGGGGCCCTCGGCGTCCTGGGCGAGACAGCGGACGTGGAACGCCTGGTCGAACTGCTGCGGACGGCTCCGCCGCCGGAGCGCGCGGCGGCCCGGACCGGCCTGGTCCGCTTGGAAGGCCCGGACACACCCGCCGCGATCGCAGCCGCCATGAAGCAGGCCGCACCCGCCAGCCGCGTGGCGCTGCTGGAAATCCTGGCGGCGCGCCGCGCCTTGGAGACAATCCCCGACATCCTGGCCGCTGCCATCGACGACGATCCAGCGGTGCGAACCGCGGCCATGTCCGCGCTGGGACAGCTGGCCGGTCCGCAGCACGTTCCGGGCATGGTGCAGGGAGTGCTCAAGGCGCAGAAGGGTCCCGAACGCGAGGCCGCGGAGAAGGCCGTGATGCTGGTCTGCCAGCGGATTCCCGACGCCGATCGGCGAGCCGATCCGCTCCTGCTGGCGATGCGCCAGCGGGCAAATCCCGATCGCCGCGCCTTGCTCTCGACGCTGGGGCGGGTCGGCGGCCCCTCGGCCTGGAAGGTCGTCGGGGCGGCCCTGAACGACAACGATCCGCAGCTGCATGACCTCGGGCTGCGGGCGCTCTGCAACTGGCCGGACGCGTCCGTGGCCCCGCAGCTGAGGAACCTGGTTAACGGCGACGAACACCCGGAGCATCGCACGCTGGCCCTGCGAGCGCTGATTCGCATCGCGCCGCTGGCCGATCAGCGATCCGACCTGGAGCGGCTGGAACTGCTCCAGGCCGCCATGGCGATCTGCGAGCGCGACGCGGAAAGGAACCTGGCGCTGGATCGGGCCCGCTCGATCCGCATTCCCGAGACGCTCCGCTTCGTGCTGCCGTACGTCCAGCAGCCGGCTCTGGCCGAGCAGGCGTGCCTGACAGTTGTCGAACTGGCCCACGACCGCACGCTCCGCGAGCCGCACCAGGCGGAGTTCCACGCGGCGCTCGACCTGGTGATCCAGACCAGCCGCGATGCCACGGTCGTCGACCGCGCCCAGCGGTACAAGAAAAACCAGACCTGGGTGCGGCCCAAGCCGGCGGGGGCGGACTGAACGGCATTCGCAGCCCAAGCCGGCGGGGGCGGACTGAACGGCATTCGCAGCCGAACCGGGAAGGAAAACGACCGAGCGACGCGAGCCGACCGCTTCCGCTTCCGGCTTGCGTTTGCCTGCGTCCTCGCAGAGGCACGGAGCCACAGAAACGCGCTCACAACTCCCTGTCAGCCGGTCTGATGTTGTGCTGGCCGGTCACGTAGGGACGGAGCCACAGAAACGCGCTCACTACTCCCTGTCAGCGGTGCGAGTCGCAACACGCGCCATCCACGACTGGCCGAGGTTCAGCAGGCACCGCGGCCGCATTCCGGTTCGACGCTTGCGGGCGTCGGATCGACAACATCTTATGGATGCGCCAACTGCCCCGCACGGGCCACCTCCTCCCGATACTTCACCCTCCCCCCGACGAGCTGGTTCGCGAGCACGGGCGCGAGGGTGTGCGGGCCACCTCTTCCCGATACTTCACCCTCCCCCCGACGAGCTGGTTCGCGAGCACGGGCGCGAGGGTGTGCGGGCCA
>Ga0209398_1001254_pt1 | contig 13423 bp, 8 predicted proteins | sample AshMeaBigSpring_FD_184125 | JGI IMG/M metagenome (GOLD analysis project Ga0209398, IMG submission 184125) | Groundwater microbial communities from Big Spring, Nevada to study Microbial Dark Matter (Phase II) - Ash Meadows Big Spring (SPAdes)... | ecosystem: Environmental > Aquatic > Deep... | reverse complement strand
TCTACTCGCGGACGTTTTACTCTCTTTTTCTTTTCCATGTTCAAAGTTATAATTTTGTTCGTGCTTTTCTAACTTTGACACACTTTTTTGAATGGCCTCTGACTTTCTTTACTGTAGTTTTTACACGATACAATTCTCCTCCAATTTTCAATGCCCCATAAAATCGCTGTATCTCCTCTATATTTGGATCATCGTTTCTATCATCGTGTGCTTCGACTAATATACTCTCCTCTAATATTTTATCCAATACAGACATTGTGCTGATATGAATAGATATATTTGCCGACTGATTAACAGCTTTTTTGTTAAACGTCTTATTAATCGCTTTACCGCTAACAAAAATTTTCTCCCCTGTATCTTTATTCCTGAATGACTTACCCTGAAAGTTTTCTATAGCATACGCTTTCGCTTCCGCTATATTTTTAAACTCAGTTACTGGCTCTAATATGGTGGTCTGTTTATCCAGCACTTCTTGAGGTATATTTCCCCTATCTACCTTCTCCCCACTCAACATTTCACTATTGACAATATCCACCCAATCTTTCAGGTTCAGATTGCGTATTTGCTCAGATGTCAGGTTTTTTATTCCGAATGCTGCGCCAATACGTTCCCAAACACCTTTTATCCATGCTTTTAGCTTTGCGCCAAGTCCGGTTTTTCCTACCACCTTTGCGCCATTGTCGCCAATGGCTCTGTTCATCGCTTCATCAATGATGCCTTCTTCGTCAAGATGCTTGTAGTTCGGGTCGTTCTTTACCTCTTCGTAATACGAACTCTCCTTTATCAGCTCAACACCTTTGGCGAAAAACTCCGGGTGTTGCGCTTTGAGAACGGGCGTAAACAGGTGCCCAAACTCGTGTATAGGTGTGTTCAGGTTCATCACGTCTTTGTTAAGATAAACAACTCCGTCTTTTACCGCTCCGTAGATTGTGCCGGACGGGGTGCGTAGGAATTTAACGTGTTCGGTTATCTCTACCGCCTTATCATCAAACACAACGTAATTGAACGCCTCTTCGTGTGCGCCTTTGCTTGTGTATTCGGTCGGGTATTGGATGCCGTCAATGCCTATTTCAGACAAAAGAAGAGAGGCTAATTTATCAGCTCTACCCCATACATCATCAGGATACTTGCCTTCCAGTTTACTTCTATTTGCTGCTGCCAGTTCAGTGATTCTATTGTAAATCTGCTGACCTGTTTTGTTGGTAAAGTCATAATGAATAGATTCATTCGCCAATTTGCTGGCCTCGCTGTATTCGGTCTGCATATTTGCGAAATCATCAAATATCTGCAATACCACTCTTTGTTGTTCTTCGGTCACAGGTTTGTCCCAGCGCAAGAAGTTCAGTTGGTCAACTGTTTTATCTCCGTGTATTTTTACGGAATACAGATTGCGTGGATGTTTGTATTCAGGTGTAACGGTAACTGTTGGGCTAATTAGCTTTAGTTTTCCGTCTTTATGTGCTTGAAGCAACTTATTGAGTAGTTCGATGCGCTTTTCTACGGTGGCTCTGTTCTTTTCTGCGATATGAGCTCTGAGTTTATCATCATTTATGTCATTCAGATGATCTATCGTCTCTTTCAGCAACTTTTGTTGAAGTTCAATATCTTCTTCGATGTGTTTCGATATTTCTTCTCCCTGAAGATTCTGCGCTTGAATTTCCTCGGATAATATCCGTATTAAATTCAAATTATCATAACCTAACTTCGTTTCAGATTGAAGTTTCCCGTTTATCTTAAAGTCATATTTCCCCTCGACCTCTTTAGAAGCCATTTTATCGTAATGCCTTGCCAGTTTTGCATATTCCTCAGCAATTCCTTTCTTATCTGTAAAGTAAAGACCATATCCGTAAACCTGTGCTCCTTCGCCAGTGCCCAGGTGTTCCAAAGAGAATTGGTCGAACGAATGCGGGCTACCGTGGTAAACAGCGTGATATTTAACATCGTCAGATATTGCTTTTTCAGCATCTTGCATTATCTTTGCAATGTCATCCCTGCTAATGGTCTCGTTATCGGACGTGTGCTTGGGGGAGGTTTTCAGCCTTGCATCAACCGCATTAGAGGATTTTTCAGCCCACATGGTTATGGTATCCATATCATCTGGGCTGTTTTTTTGCTCCTTTTCTACCACCACAACATACCCATTCGATAAATTTTTATAGAATCTAATAGACTCTCTGCCTGTTGCGTCAACGCTTCCATTTGCCACCCTGTCCGGAGACACCATTATATAAGGGATTAGTTCAGCGTTTTCAGGTGTTATTGGGATACTTACAGCTGTAATTTTATTCCCATTTACACCGTGTTCCTTTAATGCGTGGTTAATACCACCTATTTCGATATTGTGGCTGTCAAAATCCCTGCCCATCGCTTGCATAATCATCTTCTGCACACGAGTTGGCAATTCAATAGTAAAGCTTTTGCCTCTTACGTTGTTTGAAAGTCCGTCACGAATAAATTTAGCTGCTTTGGACAAACTACTCATTTTCGATTGAAGAACAGCTCCATCAACACCCACCGCCTGCAAAAACTCATCACCAGCCAACACCTGCACATCACGGGCAAGCCCTGTCTTCTTCAACTGATCCACCAGGGCCGTGTGAGCCTCTTCGGTTACGGGTATCATCTCACCTTTGCCGATGTGGTACAATGCACCTGTTTCGCTCTCTTTGATTGTGTCAAACAGATTCCTGAATGCATTGTTGATAATCTCCACTTCGTCAAGCATAGGGTAGGGGTATTTCTCCATATCCGCACCGGCATCATTCAGCCACTCTTCTGTCGATTTGAAGTTAGCCAGATAATCGTTTTGCTCTCCTGTGGCTCCCAATGTTTCGATGATGTAGTTTTCGAACGAACGGGCTGCCATTTCCACCGATGTACTCCAATAGGGGGTAGAACGTGTCTTATCCAGTAATAGACTTCTGTCTTTCAGCTTCGTTTGCTTGATAGCTTTCATTACCTCACCAAATGCCTCAATAACTTCGGGTCTTACTGTGGGTTTGTTGTAGGCTATTGGGTGTTCGGTAATGTAATTTGATTTATAACCACGGATGCGGGAAAAGTAGTTATCCACTGCATGAAACCACTCGTGAGCCAATGATCCGGCTCCTTTGTTTTTGGTTAGGTTGATAACAATCTGTCCGGGTTCGTAGTGTGCCGATGCTGCGCCTTTGCCTCCGTTCCCACGTGCGCCAAACGCAATACCCATTTCACCATTGAGCGAAATTGCTTTGGGCGATATACCTAATACCTTTGCCAAATCCATAAGAGCATCATACGCCTCATTGAGCGATTGTTGCCGTTCGGCTGCATTTACGTAATTGCCAAACTGCACACCGCGGAAACCAAACACATTGAATGACTCCGGCGTAACATCTTTCCCGTTTCGGTAGTCAATACCTATGCGCTTACGGTTTGTGTCTCTGCGCTCTGGTGTGTTTACTTTGAGGGCATCCCACATCTTTTGAAGCTGCTCTTTCTGCGTGTTGAATATCTCGCGCGCCTCTTTCAGTGTCTCGATGTTGTCTATCAGCCTGACGGTTCCAACGGCTCCTTTTTTGCCTATGAAATATTTCTTCGTTGTGGTATCCTGATAAAGAGTAAATTTCGTCTCTTTTGTCTTATTGGTAGGTGCGTTAAGCATTCCTTTGAGTGCAGTAACGGCCTCTGCCATTGTGTTGTAGTCGCCAAGTATAAGACCTCCGTTTACGATACTGAATTTTGAGTGACCAATAAACTGCTTTATCTTGTGACCTTGTAGGTTTGGACTTGAAGCCGGGAAACCCAAAGCCTTCATCGTTGCCACAAAACCGTTGTAGTCTGTAAATCGTCCGCTCCCAGACAATACGGAAAGAACTTTTTTCGACATACGTTTGTCTGTAATCATGTCATTGAATACATCAATCACAGATTGTGCCTTTGCCACCCACGACCTTACAGCGAATGGCTTGCGTGGTTTGGCCGGAATGTTATCATAGAGATACTTCATCGCCAAAGCTTCGTCTTCTGTCCATACGCCCTCCGATACCATTTTCTGATAATCGGGTTGTGGGAATGCCTTACTCAAAGGCATAGAGGCTAAATCTTCTGCTGTGGACTCGTTGCGGGTGAATGTGTGTTTCTTCGCACCCTCAATCACTTCGCCAAAATCTTCAATCTTCGCCACCGGTGCTTTCTTTCCTTCGGCAATCTCTTTTTCTGCCTCTTTGATGAATGCCTCTAAATCTGCTTTTAACTCGGGTGTAAGTAAATGAGTGGGAACTGTAACCAAATCAACTCCGTGTTTAGCCTTGTATTTTGCATAGGCCAAATTAAGAACATCCATTTGTTTGTCGAATGCCTCTTCTCCTTTCCGCATTGCTTCTACAAATGCATCTTGTTTAGGCTCTTTCTCAACTTTATCGTTGGATTTTGAATCTGATTCGTCAATCTTCTCTGTTGGTTTTGATTTGCCAGTTTTTAACAACTCTTCATGCAGCTTTTTGGCAATAGCCTTTCTTTCTTACCGGTTCTTTCTGTCTCTTGTTGCTCTATACTTACTAAAACTTTACCTTTTTCACCTTTCTCTTTTAGTTCATATTTTACGGTGCTTGTGTTGGTCTGGTTATTGTGATTAATAACATCGGCACTAACCCAATATTTCCATTGAGAATTGTTTTCTATAATGTTTTCAATATCCGATAGAGATAATTGTACTTTATTTATTTGGTTTTCATCGATTATACTATTAACTTTGTGGTCAGATAAGCCCTCTTCGTGAAAATATCGTTGGGAATTGCGCCCAGCCAGAACTGAACCACGATAAGGGCTTGTCTCATCTATATAGACAGCTTCTTCGTTATTCAAATGCTCGATATCTTTCGCAAATACGGTTGCTATTGAATTTACGAATAGGTCTTTTCCGTTCTGTTTTACATCAACTCCAACTACTAAGTTTTTACCATTTAATTCAGTCGTTGTCCATATTCTGAATCCATCACCATGCTTGGTTATAGCTATGGGTTTTGTAATGTTCTCAACCAGACTATCCCATTCCTTCTCTGTTAAGTTATGGTCTGCATCCTTGCCTACGTGTCGGTTTATTACCCCATAACCAATGGTTATACTTTCACCTTTTAATCCTTTCTCTTTAAATAAAGAGGGGGTATCTGCTATCTTAAAGAAACGTCTTGTTAATTTAGCCTTTTCTTGGGGTGTTCCATGCAGTATTGTGTTTACCGCTTTTTTAAATTCAGCCCTGAATATTTTTTTGTCAAAATCAGGGTTTATGCCTCTTGACTCCAGTTCTTCTCGTTCCTCAGTCGTGAGAACTGTGCTTGGACTTCCTGCGTTGTTAGAGGCTTCGATTGTTTTATATATTCTGCTCCCTGTTTCTGATCCTCCCACCAAGCTATAAAAGGGACTGTTTTCCACTGTTCGTCCGTTATCCAATCCGGTTTTACTTGATTTTCCATCTTCGTTGTTTTTTGCAAAGTTATAACTTATTTTCAAAACCTCTGCTTTAACCGCATCAAATTCGGCATCAATTTGCTCTTTGGGTTTCACCCCGAGACCCTCAACAATCTGTTTTTGTTTGTCGAGAATATCAAGAACCTCTTCCATTGTCTTACCGTCTTTCAGCATCTGTTTAGCTGTATTTATGGATGCTTTGATTGTGGCAGATGTGGTCGTGCTCTTGGTTTGTTCCGATTTTGGGGCTGGCGTGTTCTTTCTGATAATATCATCAATAACATAGATATTACCCGATTCTGATTTTAAAACATTACGTGGGTGTAAGTCGGAAACAATGTATTCCCCATTGGTAAATTTCGAATCTGTAATTTTCTCGAACCCAATAGATGCCATATATTCCGCTATCTCAGCAGGTGTGGCATGGTCTGCGAATTGTATATATCTCTGGGATAGTACCGGCATAATACTTCTTCCATCGAATCCGGTAAATCCGACAATATCATATTGTGTCTCGCTAAATATTTCATTATGTGATTTGACAGCTTCGAACAGGTTAAGAATATTACCCTCACTGTTTATCAAATTGTTTACCTTGTAGATGATGCCTTTATCGACATCAAGATAAACATCATTTTCGTTCCCGCCAATCATTGGATTTCCCAGCGAGAATACATCTGACATCGGAATCCACAAACCGTTTTCTTTGGCGTATGCTTCCGTTATTCGTAACCCTATTTCCTGTTTCTCTCTTCCGGATATAGCTCCTTTAGCTTCTTGTGCGCTTCGGATTGCCTCTTCAATTCTACTTCCGCATTCAGAGATGATCCGGTCCACCCTTCCATTTCTTTGAGCTTCTTTTCCGTCAATATCCGGTGTGTTTCGTTTAGATATGCCATCTTCGTTGTTTTTTGCAAAGTTAGGGTTTTCGTTTGAAACTTGTTTTTTTAGGCAGCATTTTTCTCGTACCGCCACAATCCGTCCACACCTTTTTCCCATCCGGTGGCAAGGCGAATTTAGAGAGGGGTTTTATCTCCACTTTCCATCTCCCGGGCGATAGCCAGATTATCCAGCCTGTGGGTAGATTCTTCGGCTTTGTCGAGTGCTGTTGCGCCTGTTTCGCCTATTATTTGATAACGAATATCGGAGGTTAATGGATTTGTCTTTGTGTTAAAATCATCAGGGATTGAAGGATTATCAAAATCACGTATTATCTTTGCAATAGAAAGCTCTTGATTAGTTAAGGATGAGACCCCCTTGGGAGGGGTAAATCCTAACCATTCAAGGGCTTTTTCATGCTCTACCCATCGCAAAGCCTCTTCAAGCCCGCCTTCGTGTGCGTTTAACATATCTGAAAAGAACCGTTCTGCACTTTTACCATGTACACTTGCTAATTCGTTTACATTCAACACCTCTCCGTTTCGTTCTAATTTAACAGCAACTGTTATTTTGTTTTCACCATGCCGAATCTCTGTAATAATAAGAGATTTTGCTTTTGTTCCCCACTCATAAACCATTATTGGTTTTTGAATGGCTTTTGCAAGGTCTTTTATATCATCTACTTTTAATCCGTGTTTGTTTAGGTGAATTGCCAAAACTGCTTTATCTATGGTTATTTCAGACGCTTGCAATCCTGATGCTCTAAGTATTCCTTCTGGTATCCCAAGATGCAAATCTCTTGTTTTTAGAGTTTTGTTTCTGAATTTCTCAAGCTCATCATTAAACTTTTCATTCAATTGCTCTGCTCTATGCGTTTTCGCCCCCGCCACTTTATCCAACTCCTTGTCAATCTCTTCTTGAGAAAGCATTCTCACATCACGGGCAAGTCCTGTCTTCTTCAACTGATCTACAAGGGCTGTGTGAGCCTCTTCGGTTACGGGTACCAGCCATTCTTCTGTCGATTTGAAGTTGGCGAGTCGGGCGTTTATCTCTTCAAGCTCCCGGTTAAGTAGCTCGTTGTTGCGGTCGGTTATTTCTTGCTCTCGGCTTCCAGCGTTGCCAGATGAGCCTTCAATTTGGATATGTTCATCTCCAGTGCCTTTCTGAATGCCACTGTCAGGTCTTTTCTCTCCTTCAACATCTTCTCTTTTACCCTCAACATCATTTCTAACTTCTCCTTGTCCTGGCATTCGCTGAATGGGTTGTTCTTCTGCTGGTTGTTCTGGTTGCTCATTGTCTTGGTCTATTTGGGTTAGTGCTTCGTCCATATCGGAATAATCAGCCATATAAGCTGCCTCTTCTTCCATACGGACTTATCGGGGTGTCAATCTTTTCGGTAGAGAATCGATCTACTCCGCCTGGCTGTTTGTCATTCATCCGGACTCTCTCATTTTTTTCGCTGCCTCGTGCCTCGTATCTATGGAGATGTTGTTGTTGTTGTTGTTTGTATTTCAGACGATGTACACATCGTCTCTACCAGGGGTGGGGGTGATCATCATTCCCGTTTATTGTATTATATGCACACGGGGTGAAAATAGATAAAACTATAGCCTGCATTTCGTCCCATCCCAGCTATTATTCAGTAAACCGGCTTGTACAAAGCAGATTCGTCAATTATTTCAATGCCACCCTGAAATTTTATTGCAGCTTTCATCAATTTCGATATTTTTTTCTTGGGCTCCGCCTTTGGGGCGGTCTTTTTGGCAGTGGGTTTAGTTGCTGGCATAATGCATTCAGATTTTAATTTTACCTTTGTGAAGTTGTTCTACCGGAAAAATAAGATCCCAGTTTTCGCCCCAAACAATTGTTCCAATTTCAATTTTAAATGTCTTAAACAGATTCAAATCCTTGTATTTATCATACTGCGGGTGTGGGTTCTTTACCAAGAAATCCTCAAAATCAACAAACTTTTCAACCCCATCATTAAAAGCTACTTTTATTATATAGCCCCCAACATAAAGAGCTCTGGTAACATATAATTTTCGTGCCATAATATCATGGGGTGTTTGTTTATATTGTTGTTTGTTCGGCACAAAGATAATGTAAAAAGCATTATTTTGTAATACAGATACAACGTTTTTCGCAGAGGTAATCTTTTGACAGCGGCACCTAATCTATGAATAATGCTATTTGCACTTTCTGATTTTATACTACTAAAAACTGTGGTATAAATTTACTTTTTTTGTGCAAGAACGCACTATCTTTGCAACGGATAAACAACTCTTATTATCCAATCTATTGCCGAACGATTGACTTTGAAAAGTGCTGACACTAAACTATGATTGAAGCCGGTATGAAAACAAAATCGGTCTCTATTGAGAAAAGTACCAATGATGCCTCTTTTGTGAAGAAAACCACGCCAAAGCCAGCAAAAGAACCCCCGAAGAAAAGAGGTTTAGTCGGCATTTTCAAAGGAAAGGTTCATATTTTAGGAAATGAAGAGGATGTTTTTAATTTGTCTATTCCATAAGTAATACATATTACCAAAGCCCAACCTCCAGCAGTTTCCGTTGTTGTGATTTGCTTTCAAAAAATTGTATCTTTGACCCTGACAGCGTGAAAGCAACGTTTTGCAGTTTGGTTTCGGATTTGATTGAACCGGACGTTGATTCGTTTGTCAGGTTGAAATTTTTCTTTTCAAAGGTTTATTTTTTGAATTTGGGTTGTATCTTTGTCGTGTTGGGTAAGAAAGCGGCTTATCTGTAAAAAATACCCCGCCATACGTTTGGTATTTCAACATTAAAACGGTTAACCTTTTCGGTTGATCGTTTTTTTTATTTGCTGGTATCAAATAGAAGAGGTCAAAACAAGTCGGTGGTCATGCGGTTGGTTTTTGTATAGACGATGTGTACATCGTCTACAGGATAGCGTCGAATAATAACAATCGTTTTTCTTACAATGCACATATTTCAGACGATTACGCATTTCAGACGATGTACACATCGTCTCTACAGGGGTGGTAGGGTGATTATCATTCCCGCTTATTGTTTACATGCACACGGTTGAAAATCAGATAATACTATTGTCTGCATTTCGGCCCATCTCCGCAGGGTTGATGCTGTGGGGTGGATTTTTGCTAATGGTATTGTTTGGGGTGGAATTAGAGGTTCTTTTGCGCCGGAAAAAACATTTGGTTTGTATTTTGGGTTTTTGACTAACTTGTTTCAATTCCTTGTGGTTCAATTAAAAGTAACAAACGGCAAACGCAAGTTGGCCACATCACATGTTTCAATTCCTTGTGGTTCAATTAAAAGAAAGTAACCAACCGGGGGATATACCTCTATATCAAGTTTCAATTCCTTGTGGTTCAATTAAAAGTTTCAGCGATGAAGATTCATTCTATCAAACCTCAAGTTTCAATTCCTTGTGGTTCAATTAAAAGCGTTTGCAAATACAAAATTAGATGCTCAGAACTTTGTTTCAATTCCTTGTGGTTCAATTAAAAGTGAATATAGTCGGGAATGTGTTACCTGGGCCAATGTTTCAATTCCTTGTGGTTCAATTAAAAGGTCTCACCCTTACATCATCATCACGGGTGGCATTTGGTTTCAATTCCTTGTGGTTCAATTAAAAGTACAAGGTGGTAATTAGCTCAGAGCAAAGCAAGCGGAGTTTCAATTCCCTGTGGTTCAATTAAAAGCTGGAATGGCCTATTTAGGCTCTCAAACTGCTCAATGGTTTCAATTCCCTGTGGTTCAATTAAAAGTTCCTATCATATTATCGTATGCTGCGATAACCTTGTTTCAATTCCCTGTGGTTCAATTAAAAGCAAGCATTTTTTCAGTAGCCCCACCGAATAACTCGTTTCAATTCCCTGTGGTTCAATTAAAAGGCGGATGCAAGCCTAAACTTATCACGCAATACGTGTTTCAATTCCCTGTGGTTCAATTAAAAGATAACTTGCTATAACGTGATTATAAGCCAAACTTTGTTTCAATTCCCTGTGGTTCAATTAAAAGTTTTTTAATTGTTATATTTGTGCCAAAAACAAGGGTTTCAATTCCCTGTGGTTCAATTAAAAGTCGCAGAGTAGCGCATTTGAGTTGAAAACGTATTATCCGTTTCAATTCCCTGTGGTTCAATTAAAAGGTATTGCGCACCGTTGGTTGTGAATGTCATTGAGAGGTTTCAATTCCCTGTGGTTCAATTAAAAGGCAACGGTGGTTCGCTTAGTGTTGTATCAAAAATAGGTTTCAATTCCCTGTGGTTCAATTAAAAGTCATCTTTGCAGGTGGGATGTTCGGGGTTTCAATATTGTTTCAATTCCCTGTGGTTCAATTAAAAGCGGAACGCGACCGGACAAACAAAGGCGGATAGATTAGTTTCAATTCCCTGTGGTTCAATTAAAAGTTTTGTAACGATGGGCAAAGCTGTTTTTATGCCGTGTTTCAATTCCCTGTGGTTCAATTAAAAGAAGACCTTGAAAAAGCGAGGTGGTATCTGAATCGGTGTTTCAATTCCCTGTGGTTCAATTAAAAGATTGTTTTTGTCAACGAGGCTTTGGATATAAACGAGTTTCAATTCCCTGTGGTTCAATTAAAAGCCCAAAGAGCACGCGATGCCGGATAATCAGTTAACCACGTTTCAATTCCCTGTGGTTCAATTAAAAGAGATTCCATATCTGATATACGTGGTTCGTAAAACGCGTTTCAATTCCCTGTGGTTCAATTAAAAGAAATACCTTTTTCAATTACTTTAGGTGCTTCAAATTGTTTCAATTCCCTGTGGTTCAATTAAAAGTTTTAGGTTTTTTATCGGTTAGTGGTAACGGAGGATGTTTCAATTCCCTGTGGTTCAATTAAAAGTTATTTGCTATCATTCTGATTTAGAGTTAATTAACCTGTTTCAATTCCCTGTGGTTCAATTAAAAGCCGAACCCGGCGAGTTACATGGGAACAAAAGACAATGGTTTCAATTCCCTGTGGTTCAATTAAAAGGCCGCCGAAGCTCCGAACAATCGCCGGTTTAGAAGTTTCAATTCCCTGTGGTTCAATTAAAAGATAATTACCTAACGTTTGCGAATATAAACAAATAGTTTCAATTCCCTGTGGTTCAATTAAAAGGTTTACTTCATAGGCGTTGGGTTTTGTTAGAAAAAGTTTCAATTCCCTGTGGTTCAATTAAAAGTCAATCTCGTTTATCAGCGGTGCGATATCAACAAAGTTTCAATTCCCTGTGGTTCAATTAAAAGTCTCCAAGCCAATACACAGTCGTATTGGCATACCTGTTTCAATTCCCTGTGGTTCAATTAAAAGCGTCACACTCCCCCAACTTGTAGGTAAAGTTATGGATGTTTCAATTCCCTGTGGTTCAATTAAAAGTTTATCCCGGCTCTTTTTCCGGCTATACTTAAATCCGTTTCAATTCCCTGTGGTTCAATTAAAAGAGAAAGGGAAGGATTATTCCTCCCCCTCTGTTGGTGGTTTCAATTCCCTGTGGTTCAATTAAAAGACCGTTGCCACTAATTATACAGTCTTATTATAACGTTTCAATTCCCTGTGGTTCAATTAAAAGAATATTAATTGCTTGCATCAACCGCTTATTTGCGTGTTTCAATTCCCTGTGGTTCAATTAAAAGAATGTTACGGCTGAAATAGACGAATTAAAGGGTGGTTTCAATTCCCTGTGGTTCAATTAAAAGCTTCATAACATAATAATTTAATTGTGAATAATTACGTTTCAATTCCCTGTGGTTCAATTAAAAGGACTCTTTGATGAAGCGAATACTAGGCGCTTTCTAAGTTTCAATTCCCTGTGGTTCAATTAAAAGTCTTAGCCTTTCATCTTTGTTCCGCTTTATTGATTCGTTTCAATTCCCTGTGGTTCAATTAAAAGGATGCCAGAAAGCCTATCTTTTGCACCCGTTCCGAAGTTTCAATTCCCTGTGGTTCAATTAAAAGTGCAAGCAAAAAGCAAAGTTTATTTTTTCATAACGAGTTTCAATTCCCTGTGGTTCAATTAAAAGGAGAGATACATCGCTATCTATCAAAAAGAATACCTGAGTTTCAATTCCCTGTGGTTCAATTAAAAGCCGGCCATGCGCTCGAAAGTGAGGGTGGTGGCTACATGTTTCAATTCCCTGTGGTTCAATTAAAAGATTTTGCGAATACTATAAAAATTAACGTATGGAATGTTTCAATTCCCTGTGGTTCAATTAAAAGATTACAGCCGAAACGGCAGAGAAGCTATTGGATTAGTTTCAATTCCCTGTGGTTCAATTAAAAGAAGATAATGCTTTTCTTTTAATCTGCAAAATAAATGTTTCAATTCCCTGTGGTTCAATTAAAAGGAATATCTAAGCTACGAGCCAACACCGTCTGCGGTGTTTCAATTCCCTGTGGTTCAATTAAAAGTCCATATTGTCGCAAATATACGGGAATTTCAGGATGTTTCAATTCCCTGTGGTTCAATTAAAAGCTCCCGTTGCCTGTTCGCTCATTTCCCGCTTTTCGTGTTTCAATTCCCTGTGGTTCAATTAAAAGACTATTGGAAGAGAGTGGTATTTCGCTGTTGGTACGTTTCAATTCCCTGTGGTTCAATTAAAAGAGATACGCCATTTTCACGGGCTGTTTTCATATAGTGTTTCAATTCCCTGTGGTTCAATTAAAAGAGGATATGCAGCTAAACATACGTGAAATATTGCTGTTTCAATTCCCTGTGGTTCAATTAAAAGTTTTTATGAGTGAACCAGGATTAAGATACAACCCATGTTTCAATTCCCTGTGGTTCAATTAAAAGACATCGCCAATATGTCTGCTGCTTTTTACAACCATGTTTCAATTCCCTGTGGTTCAATTAAAAGAACAAAGCTGTATCTTTGTACCGAACAATTAAAACAAGTTTCAATTCCCTGTGGTTCAATTAAAAGGCTGGATACCAGTCGAAGAAGAGCTTCCACCTATTGAGTTTCAATTCCCTGTGGTTCAATTAAAAGGTAAGCATTCGGCTAACCCCGTCTTGTAAGCTATAAAATTCCCTCTTACCTTTGGCGCAAAAAAACATGACACGAAACAAGCGTAGCACCGAAGAGTGGTTT
>Ga0209398_1001251_pt1 | contig 13483 bp, 10 predicted proteins | sample AshMeaBigSpring_FD_184125 | JGI IMG/M metagenome (GOLD analysis project Ga0209398, IMG submission 184125) | Groundwater microbial communities from Big Spring, Nevada to study Microbial Dark Matter (Phase II) - Ash Meadows Big Spring (SPAdes)... | ecosystem: Environmental > Aquatic > Deep... | reverse complement strand
AAAGCAAAATATTGAACAGCTAAAAGAATTGATGTACAATAAAATAAAGGAAATCCACGTTGAACGTTATCCATATAATGATTTTCTGTTTCAAAAATACGAAGACAGTTTATAAAGTTTGTAAAGTATCATCACATTATCAAATCATCACATCAACACATCATCAAATCATCACATCAACACATCAACAATATGTATCGTCAACTCACTGAAAAAGAAATAGCTACACTTATGGTGTATGGCTGCTCAGCCGATGACTGGAAGAACGTATCGGTTGCCGAAGATTTTTCACCAAAATACTTTAGCAATGTCCATTTTTCGGGGACAAATAAATTAGGTACATACAACAAAGTGTTCGAACTTGTCGGTGGTTTAAAAAAACATGCAGGCATAAACAATTGCTGCTTACACAATTGCGAAATTGGCAACGATGTGTTTATCGATAAAATTCACAATTATATAGCAAATTATAAAATTGACGATAGCGCTTACATCGAAAATGTAAACCTGATATTGGTAGAAGGAGTTTCTAATTTCGGAAATGGTGTAAAAGTGCCGGTTATGAACGAAGGTGGTGGCCGCGAAATACCAATTTACGACGAACTTTCGGCGCCATTAGCCTATATATTAACGCTTTACCGCCATCGCCCTGAATTAATTCAAAACCTGCAACAATTAATTGATAATTATTCGGCAACTGTAAAAGCATCAGTTGGCTATATTGGTAAAAATGTGCGCATTGTAAATTGCGGTAGCATCCGAAATGTGCGAATCGGAAATAATGCGATTATTGAAGGTGCTTCACTGCTCGAAAATGGCTCTATAAACAGCAACGAACAAGCTCCTGTGTTGGTGGGTTCCGGTGTAAAATGCAACGATTTTATTCTTTGTTCGGGTGTTTCGGTAACAGATTCTACGCTTATTTCGCGATGTTTTGTGGGTCAGGGTTGCATCATGGGCAAACATTATTCTGCGCTCGACTCGCTGTTTTTTTCCAACTGTCAGGGATTGCACGGCGAAGCAACAGCCATATTTGCAGGGCCTTACACTGTTTCGCATCATAAATCAACCCTGCTTATTGCCGGTATGTTCTCATTTTTGAATGCTGGTAGCGGCTCGAACCAGAGTAACCACATGTACAAACTCGGGCCCATCCATCAAGGCATTTGCGAGCGTGGTTCCAAAACCACCAGCGATTCGTATTTGTTGTGGCCGGCACGTATTGGTGCGTTTACATTGGTTATGGGGCGTCATTACAAACATTCCGACACTTCGGATTTACCCTTTTCGTACCTGATTGAAAATGCAACGGAAAGTTTTTTAGTGCCCGGCGTAAACCTGCGAAGTGTGGGTACCATCCGCGATGCACAGAAATGGCCAAAACGCGATAACCGCAAGGACAGTCATAAAATTGACCCGATAAACTTCAATCTGTTAAGTCCTTACACCATTGGAAAAATGATGCGCGGCGTCGACGTTTTGACCAATCTGAAACAAATTGCAGGTGAAACAACAGATGTTTATTCGTATCAGAATTGCAGTATAAAAAATTCGTCGCTTCGTCACGGGCTTGAATTGTATGGCATTGCTATCCATAAATTTCTGGGTAATTCACTTATTTCCCGTTTGCAAAAATCGGAATTCAAAACTATAGAAGATATACGAAAATTTCTCAAACCTGATTTTGAAGAAGGCAAAGGCGAATGGATTGATTTATCAGGACTTATTGCACCCAAATTGGTGATCGACGAATTACTTTGCAAAATTGAAGGCGGAACAATTGGTCTTTCTGACATTCAGCAGGAAATAGAAAATATCCATACAGATTATTACGATTTTGAGTGGACATGGGCAAAAGAAAAACTTGAAAATTACTGGGGAAAAACTTTAGAAGAAGTTACTATAGTCGATTTGATTGCCACAATAGAGACCTGGAAAAATTCGGTTGTCAAATTGGACAAACTTATTTATGCCGATGCCAACAAAGAATTTAACCTGAACTCGAAAACCGGTTTCGGCGTTGATGGCGACGAAAAGCAAAAACATCAGGATTTTGAATCGGTACGCGGAAGTTTCGAAAACAATCCGTTTGTACTTGAAGTTCAGAATCATATAAAAATTAAAACCGAACTCGGCGAAGAATTGATTAACAGACTGAATATGTGTTTGTAAGGTTTGTAAAGTTTATAAGGTTTGTAAGGTTTGTAAGGTTTGTAAAGTATTGGCAAATTGGCACATTATTCACATTCTTGGCTGCGCCAAGCGGCAAAGCCGAGCGGGCAAATTGGCACATTAATTAGGCACATTAATTAAATGATAAATATTTCAAAAAGCATATTTCCGTTCATTTTACTTGCATTCGTTTTTTCGTGTAGCGCACATAAACCGGTAGTGTCTACCACACCTCAAAATGCAGGATTAAGCGTAGAAGAACAAGAACGGTTCAGAACATATTTCTACGAAGGCATTCGTCAAAAGGAAGAAGGCTTGTACGATCAGGCATTAGAAACTTTCAGAATGTGTGAAAGCATTGACTCTACCGATGGCGGGCTTCAATCCGAACTTGGTCAGCTCTATTCAGCCATAGGAAAAGCCGATTTAGCACTTTCCGCATCCCGAAAAGCATACAATAGCAGCCCATCGAACTGGTGGTATGGCGTTAATCTTATTTCGCTTTATGCTGCGCTGAAACAAAATGAAAAGGCGCTTGAAATTGCACAACAATTAGAACTTTATTATCCTGAAAAAGAAGAAGTTTTTCAAATGCAAAGTTCGCTTTATAAAATGCTGAAACAGAATTTAAAAGCCATTGAAGCATTGAATAAATTAGAGCGTATTTCGGGGATTGATGGCGAAATTTCGATGGATAAATTCGGTTTGTATTTGGAATTGAAACAAAATAAAAAAGCCATTGCCGAAATTGATAAATTAGCTGCAAAATTTCCGAACGACATGCGCTACAAAGTGCTTCGTGGCGATATTTTTATGTATCAAAAAATGCCCGAAAAAGCATTCGAAATTTACAAACAGGTTGAAGCTGACGAACCTGAAAATCCGTACATATATGTTTCATTATCCGAATATTACAAAGAAAAAGGCGATGCTGATTCAGCCAAAAATAATATCGTAAAAGCATTAAAATTAGATGCCTTGGAGGTGGAACAAAAAATCACCATTCTGGGCGATTATATCAAAGATTTGGTTCGCGACACCGCCAAATTGGATGAAACCGAATTATTATTCAAACTTCTTGTAGAGCGTTATCCTCTCGAGGAGAAAGTATACGACTATTATGCTGTTTTTCTTCAGTTTCGCAAGCGAAATGTCGAAGCGTTGGCAAACTACGAAACCATGCTTACCATTAACCCTAAAAATGAGCAAACATGGATGCAACTCATACAGTTACGGTTACAGGAACAAAACTTTACCGAGCTTCAAAAAACAGCCGACAGAGCCATAACAACCTTGCCAGAGGTGCACCAATATTATTTTTACAAAGGAATAGCCGAATCGCAACTGAAAAATTATACAGCAGCTCTCGAGGCAAATAACAAAGCGCTTAGTTTGGTGAAAGATGAAAAAGAAAAACCGATAAAAAGCGATTATTATGCACAAATAGGCGATATTTATTACAAAATGGATAGCACCGAGCGGGCTTTTGAAGCCTACGAAAAAGCTTTGGAAGTTAATCCGGCAAATATTTACGTCATGAATAATTATGCCTATAATTTATCCGAAAAAAAGCAAAATTTGAAAAAGGCTGAAAGTTTGAGTGCCAAAACCATTGAAAAAGAGCCCAAAAACAGCACCTATCTTGATACTTACGCCTGGATTTTTTACCAGCAGGGCAATTATTCGCTGGCAAAATTTTACATGGAGCGCGCTATCGACAATATGGATAAAGCGCAGGATAACAGCGTAATGTACGAACACTACGGCGATATTTTGCTTAAAAACGGTAATGAAAAAAAAGCACTCGAAATGTGGAAAAAAGCATTCGAAACCAATCAAAAATCGGAGGCTTTGAAGCTAAAAATTGATGAATTAACACTGAAATTGAAGCAATGAGAAAGTTCAGCATTTTACACTTTTCGTTTATACTCCTTTTGGGAATCACATTTACTGCCTGTAAAAGCAAAAAAGCATTGGTAAAAACCGACTCTATCGACCGTAAACTGATAGAGCAAGTGGAACGGATACAAACAGCCGAACCCACTTTTCGTACAGCCAATGTTAGTAAAATGTCTGTAGCATTGGAAATGGGAGGAAAGCGGCTCAACACTTCGGCGAGTTGCAAAATTCGCACCGATTCGGCTATACATGTATCCATTCAGCCTTTTCTGGGTTTCGAACTTTTCAAAGTTGAAATTACCAAAGACAGCATGCTGGTTTTCGACAAAGTGAATAAAAAATTGTATCCCGTCCCTTTTGCATTTTTAAAAACAAAATTCGGACTATCGGTGGGTTATTCCGATTTGCAGGCAATGCTTTCGAACCGCTTTTTTACGGTAGGAAGCAATGAGCCGGACTTGCTTAACTGCAAAAAAACTGAAAATGCCGGAAATCCAATTATCATTTATCAAAACACTGAAATTCAGCAACAAACGCAAATAAATGTATCCGACCGTATTGAAAAACAAGAGCTTAAAGCATTGAGTTCCGGCTATCGAATGGAAGTAATCTATAGTGAGTTTGCGAAGTTGGAAAATATTTTATTTCCACAACTTATAAAGTTAACAGCCACAAACAGCAAACGTACGGTAACTATTGATTTTAAAATTGCAAAAGCCGTTTTTGATAGCGAGCTTAGTTTTACGAAAATCGATCCTTCGAAATATACAAAAGCGGACATAGAACAATTGTTGAAAAAGTAAAAAAAATGGTCTTTTGTTTTGTATATAGAATAAATTTAATGATATTTGTTTTGTATGTAGAATAAAATTGCCGATTTTTGTTTTGTATATAGAATAAAATTGGCAGATTATGTTTTTTTGAAGAATAAATATTGAATATCACAAAAAAATGTATCCACAATACAATTTTTACAACAAACTTTAGAATTTAAATATTTTGAATGTTTCAAGGCAAATTTGATGTTTTTTAAATTGTGAATTTTAGAAAAAAAATATAGATTTTAATCTACACCGTTTGAAAAAAAACTGTAAATGGCAGCGTTAAAAAATGCAATGAATTAGAACAGTTTTTTGAAGAATGACACAATATACCAAGATTCAATATAAATTTCATTCCAATTTATGAGTAATTTAATATTTGATAATGAGCTAGTTGTTTATACTACTCGTGCTTTTTTAAAACCAATAAAAGTTGTAGACAGTGAATGAAAAGAACATTGGCTTTGGCTTGTTTCAGAAATTAATGAATAAAGCTATTTAAAATGAGTAAGTTATAATCCAAAAGAATTTGCCCGTTCAAAAGAAGAGTTGATAATAGTTCAAGAAGAAGCGTAATTTTTTTAATAAATTATAGATGCAAAATTTTTTAACAAAAAACACTTAATTGCAACCTCAAAAATATAATGTCAGAATATTTATCAATAAGTGAAGCAAGCATTTGGGCTTCAGGCTATTTAGAAAAGAATGTTACAAATTCTAACATTTCTTATCTTATTCAGTATGGCCGAATAACCAAAATTGGTGATAATGGTTCAACGTTAATTGCCAAGGAAGAATTGATTAATTATTATAAAGGTCAAAATAAGACCAAACAAGAATCCTGGAAAGACGAATTGGGAGAAGACCTCAATTGGACATTATCTTTTGACCAATATAAGGAATCTGAAACAACAAAACACGTTCATAGACTTCACCCATATAAAGGAAAGTTTATACCACAATTAGTTGAGTATTTTCTCGACAATCATATTGATAAGTTTAAAAAAGAATTCTATTTTAAAGAAGGAGACATTGTCCTCGACCCCTTTTCCGGAAGCGGAACAACTATGGTACAAGCATGTGAATTAGGAATACATGCCGTTGGTGTGGATGTTTGTTTAAAATAATATTAAACTTCAAATCTAATGAAAAAATACAAAGTGTTACTTACTAGAGATTATATTGTAGAAATTAATGCTGATAATGAAAATGATGCAAAAGAATGTGTTGAATTTTTTGTTTCAGGAGGTTTAGACGCCTCTACAAAATTTGATCAAGAAAAATATAATTTTGAGATTGAGCGAATTAAACCTATTACAAATCATGCTTTTGAAGTTGAAGAAATTTAAATACGTAATATTATGCCAAAATCATTATCAAATGCTGATTTACTTTCTTTGAAATTTCTTGATACAGCTAGGGAGTTTCAAGCGAATGTTGAGTTAATTAAAGTATTAAAATCACGAACGTATCAAATTGGTGCAGCAAATGTATTAGTTAGAGCTTCATCGGATGGGAATAATAGGTATTTCTTTGGTATCAATTACATAACAATTGAAGAAATAGCAAACTTAGAAAATCCATTTATTGCTTTTATTTGTGGTAGTATTGAAAGAACAGTAATTATTCCTGCAAAAATTTTATTTAAAGAACTTCACCAAATAAGTCATGATAGAAATGGTGAATATAAAATCAATATAGATAAAGATTTAAATATTGTGTTAGCTGGAAAAGGTAATCGTTTAGATTGTACTTTATTTCTTAACAATTGGAATTTACTTTTAGCACCACCAATTTTTGAGAGTGAAAAACCTAATTCGATTGAAGAAAGTTTACATTCGGTATTACAAGGAAGGTTATTAGAAATTGGAAATATTAGAGGTTATCATACATTTTGTCCTGATAAATCTAAAAAATTTAATGAAAAAAAATTGGAAGAGATTTCTACTCTTCAAACTTGTCCTGAATTACAATTTTCTGACTACAATTTACTTCGACAAATTGATGTTATTTGGTTTAAGAATAGGGGAAACAATTTTATACCAGAATATGCATTTGAAGTTGAATTATCTACAGGAGTTTGGTCTGGAGTTGGAAGAATGGCAACTTTAATGGATTATAAAAATGTTCCATTTTATATAATTTCAAATGACAAGAAGAAATATACACAAGTAATAAATTCATTTCCAGAATATGGGGATCGATACAAATTTATTGCAAATGATGTATTGGGGGATCTTTATTCTGCAGAAATTAATTTGAAGGAATTGAGATATAATATCGGCTTATAATTTAATCAAAACTCAAATATGCCATTTCACACAAGCTTATTAGTTAAAGACAGATTGGCTCTCTACTCATTTATTCACTCTTTGAATACCAATTTCGGTACAAGTATATTCGAACCTGTGGCATTGGCTTTGGGTGCAACGAAATTTAAATCAGCTCAATCTCAAGCAACTGCTGGTACTAAGATTTCGTCTGAAGCTCACAAAGTAATCCAAGACATTATGGATAGACTTGCAATTGCTGAAACTTCACCAAACAAAATTGATGAAATTGCTGCAATTAGAGCAGTATGCCAATCTGGGGAAATGAAAACAGTTAAACCAACTAAAGTTGATGTGAAAATTATTGGACACGACGACACAATTTATTTGTTTGACATTAAAACAGCTAAACCGAATGCAGGAGGATTCAAAGAATTTAAACGTACTCTACTGGAATGGGTTGCAACTACTCTTGCTGCAAATCCAACAGCTAACATTGAAATATTAATTGCTATTCCATATAATCCTTATACACCCGCTCCTTATGCACGTTGGACAATGCGAGGAATGTTAGATTTAGATAACGAACTAAAAGTTGCAGACGAGTTTTGGGATTTTCTTGGAGGTGAAGGTGCGTATAAAGATCTTCTTGATTGTTTTGAGAGAATAGGAATTGAGCTTCGAGCAGAAATTGATGAGTACTTTTTGAGATTTAACAAGATTTGATATGAACATAAAACAACTAATATTTCTCCTGCTTTTAAGCCTCACAATAAGCGCACAGGCACAAAGCGTCAAGGAGCTTGAGAACCAGCGCAAGCAGGCATTAAAAACGCTTGAGACAACGAATAAGATGCTGAATGAGACTAAAAAGTCGCAGAAAAGCTCGCTGACAAAGCTCACTATCATCAATAAAAATATCAACGAACGTAAATCGCTGATAAAAAATATTTCCACCGAAATTGTGGCGTTAGACAGTGAAGTTAACCGGCTGAATCAGGAGAAACGCATACTCGAAAACCGCTTAACAACATTAAAAAAAGATTACGCGCGCATGGTGCAGCAGGCACACGAAAACAGAAGCGTGTACGCCAAAATTATGTTCGTGCTTTCTGCCGAATCTTTTGACCAGTCCTACCGGCGGTTGCGTTATTTGCAGGAATTTCAGGAATACAGAAAGGAACAGGTTCGGAAAATTGAAGGTGTAAAAACCCAGATAGTTTCAAAAAGCGATAGTCTTACCCAAAATAAGAACACAAAAGTTGTGGTGGTAAAGCAAAAAGAGGCCGAAGCAGTAAAACTATCCAAAGATGAGCAAAAGGTAAAGGTGCAGTTAAACGATCTTAAGAAAAAAGAGGGAAAATTACGTGCCGACCTCAAAGTGCAACAAAAGAAAGCGGCCGATTTGAACCGAAAAATTGAAGGCATTATTGCTGCCGAAATAAAAAAAGCCGAGGCTAAACGTGCTGCCGAAAAACAAAAGCAGTTGCTAACACAAAAAGCCTTAGAAGCCAAAAAAGCTGCCGAAGCAAAACGCGCCGAAGAACAGCGTAAGCGACTTGCAGCCGAAAAAGCTGCTGAAGCCCGCCGACTTGCAGAGGAAAAAAGCAAAACGGAAAAATCGAAAGAAGCAAAAGCCGAAGTTAAAGCACTTGCAAAAGCCGAAGAAATAGCCAAAGCCGAAGCAAAAGAGGCTGCTACCGAAGCAAAAAAAGCGGAAGAAATTGCCGAAAAAGAAGCCAAAACTCCTGTGAAAAATGCAGCCGTTTCTACACTAACAAAGGAGGAAACGCTTATTTCGGGAAATTTTGCAGCTAATCAGGGTCGATTACCCTGGCCAACATCCAATGGCTATATCAGCGGACACTTTGGTGTGCAGGCACATCCGGTGCTTAAACATGTAACTACCAACAACAAGGGTGTATATATTCAAACGCCTGCAGGCAGTAATGTGCGTGCCGTTTTCGAAGGAAAAGTAACACAGATTTTTTATATACAGGGCAATAACGGGGTTATTATTCAGCACGGAAACTATCGTACGGTGTATGCCAATCTTTCGGCAATTTACGTGCGCGAAGGCGAAAATGTAAATGCAAAGCAAAATATCGGAAAAATTTACACCGACCCTGATAACGACAATAAAACAGAACTGTATTTTCAGATTTATAACGGACGAAATGTAATGAATCCCGAAAGTTGGATAGCAAGATAAAACTCATTGCACTTTTTGTGTGTTTCGTTGCATTTTTCGGGTATTTCATTGCATTTCTGTTTTTTGTTGACGAATCGGGGATTGAAAGATTAATTTAATTAACTTAAAAACGCTTATCTTTGAACAACCACATTAAATGCAGAGTTGTTCAGAATGAAAAGGGTATTTCTGTTTCTGGCTATTGTTTTAGTCCTGTGTTGTCGCGATACAAAATCTGACTTTCAGGATCATTTAGAACATTCGCTCGGTTTGTTTTTTACAGAAAACAGAAATGAGGATGTTTTAAAAGAAACTTCCGCTTTTATAGCTGATCCCTCTTTCGAAGTGCGTACATTAGCCTCGCTCCTGCGTGCTGGAGCCTACTGTGAACTTAGCCATACCGACAGCGCCCTACATATTTTCCAACAAACCGACACAACACAGTTTTTTAAAAATAAAACCCTAACAGACTGGTACCGGTTTTTCAAAGGCCTGTATTCGTTTCGTACTTCAGATTATCCTCTCGCCTTCAGTTTGCTTTCGCAGGTCGTAAACGAAGATTTTGATGAACGTTCCAAAGCTTTAGCATACCGATTGCTAGCTCGTATTCATTTCAATTCGGGCGATAACAACAAAGCAACTGGATATTTAGCACAGTCGTCCGAATTATTCGAAAAAGCCGGACTAAATAAAAGTGTAGCCATTAACCATAAAATTCTCGGACGTAATTATGCCAACCGAAAAGAATTCTCAAAAGCAACGAAACAATTCATAATAGCCAAAACAGAACTTGAAAAAACGGGCGACAGCATAGAACTTTTTTATATCCATATTAACCTGATTACGATGAAAATGTCACAGGGTAAATATGCAGAAGCCAGAGAACTGGCACTAAAGAATACGGTTTATATAACTGATAAAACCGACAGGCAAGCCCTTGCTTTGCTCTACAATAATCTCGGAGAAGTTGAATTAATGCTTCAGCACTATGATAGTTGCCGGCATTACTACTCTAAAACATTGGAACTTCCTACAGGCTATATTACCGATAATCTCAGGCGTGGTAATGCCTGTATTGGTATTTCAAAAGCATGGTTGGCCGCGAGAAATAAAACCAATTCATTGCGCTTTGCTCAATATGCTTTAAAATACTCCACTACAGGAGATTTGCCGGAACTACAGTATAATGCCCGTCTGAATCTGGCAGAAATCTACCAACAATTTGCCGAATTTGATAAAGCCTGTTTCTATCTGAAACAAGCAACACCTTATCTGGAAGAGCTTGGTAAGAAAGGCGTGGAAAGCTCCGAAACTGTTTATCAATCGACTATTAGCCTTATTGAAACAGAAAGTCAGGCAAATAAAATCAAATCTGAGAAACGGATTTATCTTATTCTGATTGTGGTGGGAGTTATTTTTACTTTTGTATTTTTAATTTACGGCGTAATTACCTACCGTTTATTACGCTCGCGAAATGAAGTGTTGAAAGCATTGGTTAAGAAGAATCTGCAATTAATTGCCGATGAGCGAAAACAGAAAGAGCAACTTCAACAGCAACTAAAGTCTAAAAAAACAACCCGAAAAATCAATGATGAGGACAAGGATTTTCTGCTGTTTAATGAGTTGAATAACTGGCTGTTGAACGAAAAACAATATCTGCGAAAAGAGCTCACAGCTGAAATTGTTGCCCGCGAATTAGGTACTAACCGCGATTATCTTTCAAGAGCAATCAGCAGTCAAAACATTCATTTCAATGAGCTTATAAATAAATACCGCATCGAAGAAGCTATTCGGATACTTAGCAATAAACACGACAAACGTAATAAATTCAATTTGAATATTATAGCTTCCGATGTAGGTTTTAAATCCATGTCGGTATTTATCGAGGCTTTCCGCAAACATACAGGGATGAATCCTGCGCAGTTCAGAGATACAGTCTCCACAGAGGATAATGAAGGTGAAATATAATTTCACTATATAAAGATAGGTTTTCCGGATATTTTTTTAACTTAATAATAGTAAATCATAAACAGCCAGGCATATACAGAACTAAAATTTGAAAAGAACTAAAATGCTTATTATCAAAGTTTATGAACTTTGGATTGCGCAATTCAAAAAAGTTAATTTTTTATTTCCGATTTTTTTAGTATATTTTTGTAACGGAATATTATAACCAAACGGCGTTACCCGAAAAGCCGAAGAAGAGTAGGGGGAAAGATTTAAATATGAAACAAGCTCTTATTGTATTTTTGTTTTCAATTCAATTATTGTTCTCTCAAACAACGTTTACGGTAAACAATGTTAACTATTCTACTACAAGCAACTCAACAGTCAAGATTAATCAAGGTAGTTACTCTGGGAACATTTCGATACCGGCAAGTGTATCTTATTTAGGTACTTCGTATACAGTAACAGCTGTTGGTGATAGTGCGTTTTACAATTGTAGCGACTTAATTTCCATAAATTTACCTAACTCATTAACTACTATTGGATACAAATCATTTTACAGATGTGATGGATTATCAGAATTTATTTGTCCAAACTCAGTAGCTGAAATCAAAAATTGGGCATTTTATGGTTGTTCAAATTTAGCAAATTTCGCTTGTACAAGTTCAATTAATTATATTGGTGAAAGCACATTTCATAGTTGTACGAAGTTGTCAACAATTAGCCTGTCAAATTCAATAAAATCATTCGGTGATAATGCTTTTAATGATTGTAAATCGTTGACTTCATTTACAATCCCAAGCTCACTTGAATCAATAGGGAATTTTACTTTTAGTAGTTGTACTGGTTTAACAAGTATAAATTTACCAATCTTTGTAAATGAGATAGGTACTGGTGCTTTTTGGAGATGTAGTAATTTAGCTAGCGTAACATTACCCAATACTGTAACAACGGTAGGCAACCGAGCTTTTCATAACACTGCTTGGTTTGATAATCAGCCTGATGGGATAGTATATGTTGGAAAAGTACTATACAAATACAAGGGGAATATGGAAACTGCCACTAACTTAATAATTCAGGAAGGAACTGTTGGAGTCGGCAGTAATGCCCTTGAGTACTGCTCAAACTTAAATTCTGTATTTATACCAACTTCTGTTAAAATAATTGGCGATTATGCATTTCAAGGATGTGACAATTTAAACTCTATCGCTTTACCAAACTCGGTTACATTAATTGGTAAAGGCGCTTTTCAGAATTGTTCAAACTTAATAAGTATTGAATTGTCATCTTCTATTACAACAATTAAAGCATTTACATTTTCATCGTGTATGAAGCTTACAAATGTAATTATACCGGGTTTAGTAAAAACTATCGAAGAAAATGCTTTTGAAATGTGTCAATCTTTGAACAGTGTTACCATTCCTAATTCTGTTACTTCTATTGGAAATTATGCATTTCAAACATGTACAGGTTTAATGTCGATTGGTATTCCCATCAATGTTGGTTTTATTGGAGATTGGGCATTCTCAGGCTGTGAAGGATTATTAGATATCTATGCACTTCCGGAAAAACCGGTTAGTTTGAAAGATAATTCTGCGTTTAATGGAATAAATAAAAGTATTTGCAAATTACACATACCAACCGGCACATTTAACTTATATAAAGAAGCCGAAGGCTGGAAAGAGTTCACAAATATTATCGAATCGACTACCGGAATACATGAAAAACAGAAAATAAATTTCAATATTTACCCAAATCCTGCAACTGATTTTATAAATATCTCCGGATTAAATGAGCTAACGCAAATTAAAGTATATAACCTATCGGGTAAACTTATCGCAACCAATAAATTAAACTTACAATTAAATACAATTGACATTCGTAATTTACCGGAAGGAGTTTACTTTGTAAAAGGACTTACCAAGGGTGGAGTGAAAGTTGGACGGTTTGTGAAAGAATAATTAAAATATTAAACGGAGGTAGCCGAAAATCCGAAGAAGAGTAGGGGGAAAAGAAATAGTTTTATGAATAAATTACATTTAATTTTACTTGTCCTATTACAATAGTGTGTTATATTTATAGTTAAATAATTGAAAATCAATTAATTATCTTATATTTTTATTTGGTTAACTCCCTGAAAATCAGTATCTTTATAGATTGTACCACCAATCTTTAAAGTATGA
>Ga0209398_1001247_pt1 | contig 13530 bp, 15 predicted proteins | sample AshMeaBigSpring_FD_184125 | JGI IMG/M metagenome (GOLD analysis project Ga0209398, IMG submission 184125) | Groundwater microbial communities from Big Spring, Nevada to study Microbial Dark Matter (Phase II) - Ash Meadows Big Spring (SPAdes)... | ecosystem: Environmental > Aquatic > Deep... | reverse complement strand
AAACGCGTCAGGAATGCTGCAATCGTGATTATCGAAAACTGGCTGGGGAGGGAATCGAACCCCCGACACGAGGATTTTCAGTCCTCTGCTCTACCAACTGAGCTACCCAGCCGCGAGTCAAGTAGAATACCCCGTGGATTTTTTCCGGCAAGCATTTCCTGTCAGGAATTTGCGATTCGAACCGGCCCCGGGAACCTATCCGGGTGGCCAGGCGAGCGGACGCCCGCCCAGGAGATGGACGTGCAGGTGCGGGACGGCTTCCCCGCCATCGGGACCGTTATTGATCGCAAGCCGGTAACCGGTGTCGGCGATGCCCTCTTGCCGTGCAACCTGCGCCGCGGCGAGGAGCAGGTGACCCAGCACGTCGCGGTCACCGGCGCCAGCGAGGCCGACCCGCCCGATCGGCCGTTTCGGAACAACCAGAATGTGAACCGGCGCTTGGGGGGCAATGTCCCGGAACGCGATGCAGCACTCGTCCTCGTGGACGATTTCCGCCGGAATTTGCCGTGCGATGATTTTTTCGAAAAGGGTCATGAGAGTTGGAGGTTCAATTCTTCGGAGCGCTCGCTCATATCCAGTTCGCAGCGCACAAAACTCACGATCTCGCCGAGGAGACCGGAGCAGTCGCGGCTCCAGTTTTTTGCCGAGCGAAGCATCTTCACGCTTCGGTGGAGGTCGGAGAGTTCGACCTGCAGGGCCGGAGAGGCGATCGCCTCCCGCAACCTCGTGCGCAGAAGCTCGAAAAAAACCAGCTCGTAGCCGTGGCCGGCGGCCCGGGCGATCTCGACCAGCGAGATCCGGACCGGGGGCGGCATCGTGCGGAAAAACCGGGCGACATCGGCATAGCCGATCACCTGGAGGACGGATTGGACGGCCTTTTCCAGCCGGCAGATCGTCACCACGTTTTCATCAAAGTCCTGCTGCAGGTAGCTGGTCACGCTCTCGGTCACATGGTCCGCAAGCCACCACTTGCTGTAGCCGGCCGTCTGAGCAGCACGCACCAGTGCGGCCGAAAGCCAGTCGCGCTCGAAGTTCATCACGCGCCCGTCATGAAACCGCACGAGTGGAAGGTTGTCCCGGAGCGCAATCATGCCTTGAACAACTCGGTTTGCGCGGGCGTCCGCCCGGCGCGTTTTTCAAACGACTGGATCTCGTCGATGAAGTCACCGATTTCCTGAAACTGCCTGTAGACCGACGCGTAGCGGACATAAGCCACCGGATCGAGGCCGTGCAATTTTTCCATGACCCGGGCCCCGATCGAACGCGTGGGCACCTCCCTCTCCTGCCGGCCCTCCAGCTCCTGAATGATCTCGTCGACCGCGCGTTCCATCTCCTCGATGCCGATCGGGCGCTTCTCGCAGGCTTTCGCGATGCTCCCCAGCAATTTCTGGCGGTCGAACGGCTCGTGCCGCCCGTCGCGCTTGATCGCCCTCATCTCCAATCGCTCGATCTGTTCGTAGGTCGTGAATCGCGTCTCACAGGCCAGACATTCGCGGCGTCGGCGAATGCTTTCGCCGTCTTTCGAGAGCCGTGAATCGATAACTTTGTCTTCCAACGAGCCGCACTTCGGGCAACGCATATTGTGTGCAAACAGGGTAGTTCACAGCACTTCAACACAACATCTTGGGAGGTCAATGTTTTTTGAAATTTTCCGGGCACGGGAAATTTCCGCAGAATGAAAATCGGATAGCGAGTGTTGACATTGCAGGCAATCGGCTGCAAACCAGTAGAAAGCTGGGGGAGTCCATTCACTGATTTTGGCTGGAATTTCCCGCCTTGGGTTATACATACTCAACTAACTTTCCACTCACATGCCCGCCGACTACAGCAGCAAATCTCCCGACCCCTACCTTGACCTTGATGAAGACGCCTCCGGGGAGCTGGGCGACCAGGTGCAGCAGGTCCGGGCGGAACTCGAAAGCCTCAAGCAAAAACAGGAGGAAATCGAAAAGGAAAAGGCCCGCCTCGAAGAGCTCAAGCGCCGCCAGGATGAACTCGATGCGGGCCGCTCGGACATGCTCGACAAGCTCACCCGCTCGCTCGTCGTTGTGCAGCGCGAGATCGAGGAGACGCAGAAGCGGGTGGAACAGATGCACCTGATCTACAATTCTTTCACCCAGCATCTCCGCCAGCTGGAGGCGATCAACGCCCGGTCTTGGAACAGCTCGGACCTGCCGCGCGAGCTGAGCAAGGCGCTCAGCTCGGTCGAGGACGCGCGGGCGGAATACGTCAAGGCTCAGGCCAGGCTTGCCGCTGACGCCCGCACCGTCGAGCAGCAGCCCGCAATGCAGCCCGCCGAAAGCGACTACGCGATGTATGAGGAGCGTGGGTTCAGCTACTGGTTCAAAAGCGGCTTCGCTTTTACCCTTCCGCTGCAGGTGACGGCGCTCATCGGACTGGTCCTGTGGGCATGGTCGATTGCCTCTGCCGGAAAATAACCACTATGCCCCGTCCGAAACCCTCGCGCTACGACAAGCTCTCGTTGGAGGAGCGGCAATTGCTCAAGCAGCAAGAGGAACTCCGCCGCAAAGAGGAGGAGCTCCAGTCGAAGCTCCGCGCGCTCCCGGCGAAAATTCAGGAGAAAAAAAACCGCGACCGTGAGCAGGCGAAGCTCCGGGCGGTGGCCGCACCGGAGGCGATCTCGCTCGGCAGCGCCGCGCGCGGACGCAGCCGGACCGGCCGCTCGACAACGAAGCGGCGCACCCGCGTTGGCGAGTTTCAAAGCGCCAGGATCAAATTTCTCGTCCTGTGCCTGATCCTCGCGACGTTTGTGGTCCTGCTCTGGCGTACAATCCCGAGTTAGGCAACCTGCCGGACGCTGCCCGTCCCGATTTTTGACACCGCGCAAGCCTTGCGCCGATTAGCCCGCGTTCGCCGCCGCGCTGGAACGGGAATTGCTCCCGTTTCAGGCATAATGAAAAATTCATGTGACGCAGGCGGGGAAGCCTGCGACCAGCCGGCGTGCCCGGCGGACTGCAGCTACCAGCACAACGGGATCAGCGGGGACGAGTTGAGCACGGAATCCGACCGGATGTGCCGCGTCGTGGAGGAGATGAAGCTGCTCCTCGGCATGTCCCGGATCCTGCAAGAAGGCCCTGCCTTGCAGGAGATTGTCCAGCCGGTCCTCAAGCAGATGGCGACATCACTGGGGCTCTACCGCGGCACGGTCCGGATCCTGAACCGCGAGACCGGGGAGCTCCTGATTGACGAGGCGTTCGGCCTCACAGCCGAGGAGATGGCGGCCGGCCGGATCCAGCTTGGCGAGGGGGTGATCGGACAGGTGGTCAAAACGGGAAAACCGATCATTGTTCCGGATGTGGAGACGGGGGATCAAAGCATCCATCCCGGCTGTTCCGGATTCCAGGGTCAGTCGCTCCTTCGCCCGGGTGCCATGGCGTTTCTTTGCGTTCCAATCATCCATGGCACGGAGGTGATGGGCACGCTGAGCGGATACCGTCGCAGCGGAGAGCCGGAAGCGCTCGAGGCCGACCAGCGGCTCCTGATCGTGACGGCGCAGCTGATCGCGCAGGCCGCCAGACTGCGCCAGACCACCCGAGAAAACCTCGATGCGCTCCGCCGTGAAAACGAGCGCCTGCAGGAGCAGATCCGCAAGCACTTCAAGCCGGACAACATGATCGGCAACTCGCGCGCGATGCAGATCGTCTACCACTCGATCGAGCAGGTGGCGGCCAGCAACACCACGGTCCTCATCCGCGGCGAGAGCGGTGTGGGCAAGGAACTCGTCGCCCATGCGATCCACATGCGCAGCTCGCGGGCGCTCAAGCCGCTCGTCAAAGTCAACTGTGCCGCGCTGCCGGAAACGATCGTCGAGAGCGAACTCTTCGGCCACGAGCGCGGCGCCTTCACCGGCGCGATCGCCATGCGCAAAGGAAGGTTCGAACTCGCTCACGGCGGCACGATTTTTCTCGATGAGATCGGCGAACTCCCGCTCAACGTCCAGGCCAAGCTCCTCCGGATCCTCCAGGAGCGCGAATACGAGCGGGTCGGGGGCTCGGGCACGCTCCGCTGCGACGTGCGCGTCATCGCCGCCACAAACCGGAGCCTCGAGGACTACATGCAGGCGGAAAAATTCCGCCTCGACCTCTACTACCGCCTGAACGTCTTTCCGGTCTACGTCCCCGCCCTCCGCGAGCGGAAGGCCGACATCCTGGCGCTTGCGGATTTCTTCGTCGAGAAATACAGCGAGGCGAACGGCAAGCCGGTCATGCGCATCTCGACGCCGGCCATCGACATGCTCATGAGCTACCACTGGCCGGGCAACGTCCGCGAGCTCGAAAACTGCATCGAGCGCGCCGTCCTGCTCTCCACCGACGGCGTGATCCACGGCTACCACCTGCCGGCAACGTTACAGACGGCCGAGGCCACGGCCACTGAACCGAAATCGACGCTCGAGACAGCGCTCAACGCGTTCGAACGCGAGATGATCATCGAGGAGCTGAAGGTCACCGGCGGCAACCTCGCGCAGGCCGCCCGCCAGCTCGGACTCACCGAGCGCATCATGGGCCTCCGCGTCAAAAAATTCGGGATTAATCCCAGAATGTTCCGCTCGAAGGCGAGCGAGGAATAGATTTACATTAATGCCCCCTCCCCCCGCGACACGTGCATAATGTTTTCACCCTCTGCAACCACTCGCCCTGGGTCATCGGCTCCAAGGAGTTCAACGACGACCCGCAGCCGATCCACATCGGGATCGTCCGGCAGGAAAACCGCCGCCTCTTCCAAAAGCTCGACGGGGAGGCGGACGCAACGCGGCGGGGAGAAATTTTTAACGAGTACATGTCGGTCAAATTCCAGCTCCACGACTGGGCGTCCCAGTCCGATGGCGCCCGCCGCAGCCTGAAGAACAGCTATGTCCGCTTCCTGCGCGGCTGGGCGGTCGATTCAAACTCGATCGAGGGAGCGGTCCTCAAGAGCTGGGTGGAAAGCCGGATCGGGCTTCCGCCGACGTTTCACCGGGGAAAGGTGCTCGACGGCTCGGAGGAGGGAAACATGCCCTACGAGGTCGATCGCATGCGCGGCGGCGCACGCACAAATGCCATCCTCTCGCAGCTCGATGTACTGTACGAGTTCTGCCAGTATGAACTCGAGCGCCGTCTGCCCGGCGAACATGCGATCACGCTCTGGCGCGGCACCTGCGACTCGGGCGACTACCGGCTCATCGAGCGTGGAGAGCGCCGGACCGCCACCATCCTCATGAACAACCTCAGCTCGTTCACCTCGGACCGCGAGTGCGCCTGGGAGTTCGGCTCGACGGTCTGGGAGGCCCGCATCCCCCTCGTTAAAATCTTTTTTTTCAGCGGGCTCCTTCCCGACAGCATCCTCAAGGGAGAGGACGAATACCTTGTCATCGGGGGGGAATACCGGGTCAGAGAACTCCTCTTCTAACCATGCGGATCACATGGGAACAAGCCGAGGGCGGGATTCTCGGGCTCCTTGTCGGGGACGCGCTCGGCGTGCCTTACGAATTTCACGAACCGGAAGAGCTGCCTGCCGAACCCGGTATTGAGATGATCCCTCCGGAGAGCTTTCCGCGCAGCTACAGCCATGTGCCCCCGGGCACCTGGTCGGATGACGGGGCACAAGCCCTCTGCCTGCTCGAATCGCTCCTAGAATTCCCGGACTGGAACCCACGGGATTTCGCGGAGCGTCTTCTGGCATGGTCCCGCGGGGGCCATCTCGCCGTTGGGAAAAAGGTCTTCGATATCGGGATCCAGACTGGCGTCGCGCTGGACCGGCTCGCGGAAGGAGTTGCGCCCCTCGACGCTGGCTTGTCCGGCGAACGAAACAACGGCAACGGCTCGCTCATGCGCACGCTGCCCGTGGTCCTGATCCACCGCGGAGATGATGCTTCGCTGGCGTCCCTCTGCCAGGCGCAGTCGCTGCTCACCCATGCGCACCCACGCTCGCAAGCCTGCTGCGCGCTCTACGGACTCTGGTGCCGTCATGAAATTCTTCGCTCAACCTCGCCTTGGCACGACGCCGTGGCCTCGCTCCGCACGATCTATCCTCCCGGATCGGCGCATGCCTCGGAACTCGAACTCATCCTCTCACAGACTTCCGTTCCTCCCGCCGGAACCGGCTACGTCGTCGACTGCCTCCTCTCTGCACGACACGCCTGCAAGGAATGTTCGTACGAAAGCATCGTGCGCTCGGCCATCGCGCTCGGCCACGACACGGACACCACGGCCTGCGTAGCGGGCGGCATCGCGGGGATCCGGCATGGGGCCAAAGGAATTCCCCCGCATTGGCTGTCCGCGCTCCGGGGCCGCGACGTTCTCGACCCCCTCCTGCACCGTTTGAGGAATTGTCTCTGACAATTCCCTACCCGTACGTCGGACATTTTCCGGTCCCGATGCCCCTCCTGACATTTATGTAGGACTGCATTCCTGACAGGCAGGAAGCGGAGTGCGCGACCGCCGCCACGTGACGTTCTGATCTCCAGCACCTTGCATCACATCAGCCCCGCAGCATTCCAGCTCCGGAAGATCTTGGCATCCCATGTGCAATAAGAAACCGCGAAACAGCGCACCACGAAATGGGAGCGCGGCAAACAACCAACAACACACATCGAAAGGAACAAGATCATGAGAAAGGTAGCAATTTACGGAAAAGGCGGCATCGGCAAATCCACCACCACCCAAAACACGGTGGCAGGTCTCGTTGAGAAAGGGAAAAAAGTGATGGTGGTCGGCTGCGATCCGAAAGCGGATTCGACCCGGCTTCTGCTGGGCGGCCTCGCCCAGCGCAGCGTACTCGACACGCTCCGCGAGGAAGGCGAGGACGTCGAACTCAGCGACATCCGCGCCGGCGGATACTGCCAGAGCCTCTGCGTGGAATCCGGCGGCCCCGAGCCCGGCGTCGGCTGCGCCGGCCGCGGGATCATCACCTCGATCAACATGCTCGAGCAGCTCGATGCCTATAAGACCGAGTCCGGCGACCCGCTGGACTATGTTTTCTATGACGTGCTGGGCGACGTGGTCTGCGGCGGGTTCGCCATGCCGATCCGCGAAGGCAAGGCCGAGGAAATCTACATCGTCTGCTCGGGCGAAATGATGGCGATGTACGCGGCCAACAACATCAGCAAGGGCATCCTCAAATTCGCCCAGAGCGGCGTCGTGCGCCTCGGCGGCCTCATCTGCAACAGCCGCAAGGTCGATAACGAGCGCGAGATGATCGAGCAGTTCGCCAAGCAGCTCGGCACCCAGATGATCCATTTCGTGCCGCGCGACAATGATGTCCAGCGCGCCGAGATCAACCGCAAGACGGTCATCGAGTGGAACCCGGAGTGCAAGCAGGCCGACGAATACCGCGCGCTCGCGAACGCGATCGACGGCAACGACATGTTCGTCGTCCCGAAACCGCTCCAGATCGAACAGCTCGAGAAGCTCCTCATGGACTTCGGGCTCATGGACTGATCAACGCAACCAGGGAAACCAAAAGGAAAAATCATCATGACCACGGAAGAAACATCCTGCGAGGCGCCGGAACTCAGCGCCGAGCAGCTCAAGGAGGAGATGCTCAAGGCGTATCCTTCCAAGACCGCGAAAAAGCGCGGCAAGCAGATGGTTGTCAACGACCCGGACGCCATCCCCGAAGTCGGGGCCAACAGCCGGACGGTTCCGGGCCTCATCACCCAGCGCGGCTGCACGTATGCGGGCTGCCGCGGCGTGGTCATCGGCCCGATCCACGACATCCTCCACATCACCCACGGCCCGATCGGGTGCGGCTACTACTCGTGGCTCACCCGCCGGAACATGGTCAAGACGGTCAACGAGGGCGATACGAACTACCTCCAATACGCCATGTCCACCGACATGATGGAGGAGCAGATCGTCTTCGGCGGCGAGAAGAAGCTCAAACAGGCGATCCAAGAGGCCTATGACATCTTCAAGCCCAAGGCGATCTCGATCTACGCGACCTGCCCGGTCGGTCTCATCGGCGATGACGTCCACGCGGTCGCCAAGGAAATGAAGGAGACGCTCGGGATCAACGTGTTCGCGTTCTCGTGCGAAGGCTACCGCGGCGTCAGCCAGTCGGCCGGCCACCACATCGCCAACAACGGCGTCTTCAAGCACATCGTCGGCCTCGACGACACGCCGCAGACGCACCCTTACACGATCAACGTGCTGGGCGAATACAACATCGGCGGCGATGCCTGGGAGATCGACACCCTCCTGCGCAAATGCGGGATCCACGTCGTCTCGACGCTCTCGGGCGACGTGAACTACGAGCAGATCAAAAACGCACACACCGCGCACCTCAACACGATCATGTGCCACCGCTCGATCAACTACATGGCCGAGATGATGGAAAAAAAATACGGCATCCCGTGGATCAAGGTGAACTTCATCGGCGCCGACCAGTCGGCGAAGTCGCTTCGCAAGATCGGCGCGTTCTTCGAGAGCAAGGAGCTCCAGGACCGCATCGAGGAGGTCATCGCCCAGGAGATGGCCGCGCTCAAGCCGGTCCGCGACCGGGTCACCGCCCGCTGCAAAGGCAAGAAGGCGGCGCTCTTCGTGGGCGGCTCGCGAGCCCACCACTACCAGGACCTATTCAAGGACATCGGCATGGAGGTCATCTCCGCCGGATACGAGTTCGCCCACCGCGATGACTACGAGGGCCGCAGCGTCCTCCCGAACATCAAGGTCGATGCCGACAGCCGCAACATTGAGGAGCTCACGGTCGAGGAGGATCCGCAGCGGTTCCGCTCGGACTTCGTCGAGAAAAAGAAACGCCTCGAGTCCGAGGGGTTCACGTTCAGCGACTACCACGGGATGATGGCCGAGATGAAGAAGAACACGCTCGTCATCGACGACATCAGCCACCACGAGATCGAGAAGCTCATCAAGCTCTGGAAGCCGGACATCATTGGCTCGGGAATCAAGGACAAGTTCGTCATCGAGAAGATGGGCATCCCCTGCAAGCAGCTCCACAGCTACGACTACGGTGGTCCCTACGCGGTCTTCACGGGAGCCGCGAACTTCTACGAGGAGGTGGACCGCATGCTCCACACGAAGGTCTGGTCGTTCGTCGTCCCGCCCTGGCAGAAGGAGGGCAACGGCACGGAGAAGCCCTACTACGCCCCCCGCAAGGAAAAGCGCGACAAGGAAAACACCGCCTGGAAGAAAACCGCCGAAGTCCCGGAAGAGGTCTGAGGCCCAACAACAAAACGAAAGGAACCACTACCATGTTGGACGGAACAACCACAGAAATCAAAGAGCGCAGCGCCCTGCGGATCAACCCCGCAAAGACCTGCCAGCCGATCGGCGCAATGTATGCCGCCCTGGGAATCCACGGGTGCATGCCCCACAGCCACGGCTCGCAGGGGTGCTGCTCCTACCACCGCAGCCACCTCACCCGGCACTTCAAGGAGCCGGTGGTGGCCACGACCAGCTCGTTCACCGAGGGCTCCTCGGTGTTCGGCGGGCTCGCAAACCTGAACCAGGCCCTCAACAACATCTTCGCGACCTACAATCCCGAGATCGTTGCGGTGCACACCACCTGCCTCTCGGAGGTCATCGGCGACGACATCCCGATGATCGTCAAGAAGACCCGCGAGGAGGGCAAAATCCCGGAGGGCAAATACGTCATCCACGCGAACACCCCGAGCTTCGTGGGCTCGCACCTCACCGGGTTCTCAAACATGACGGTCTCAATGGTGAAGCAGATCGCCGAGACGAGCGGCACGCCGAAGAACCAGATCAACCTCGTCCCGGGGTTCACCGATCCATCGGACATCCGCGAGATCAAGCGCATCGCCGGCGAGATGGGCGTCAAGACGGTGACGTTCCCCGATACCTCCGATGTCCTCGACTGCCCGCAGACGGGCGTCTATGAGATGTATCCGCGTGGAGGTGTGACGGTCGGTGAGCTCAAAACCACCGGCGATAGCATCGCCACCATTGCGCTCGGACACTGGGCCTCCCACGCGGCCGCCGAACTTCTCGAAGAGAAGTTCAACATCGCCGCCCACCTCCTCGAGCTGCCGATCGGCGTCGGGGCCACCGACGAATACGTCGATGCCCTCCGCCTGTCCGCCGCAGTAGAGGTTCCGGGTTCGATCGTCCAGGAGCGCGGACGCCTCCTCGACGTGATGAGCGACATGGCCCAATACCTCTACAAGAAGAGGGTCGCCGTCTTCGGGGATCCGGACCACGTCATCGCGCTGTCGCGGTTCCTGGTCGAGCTCGACATGCTCCCGGTCTACGTGGTTTCCGGCTCGCACGGAAACTTCTTCGAGACCCGGATGCACCAGGTCCTCGACCAGCAGTGCCCTGATGCCATCATCAAGGGACAGGCCGACCTCTTCGAACTCCACCAGTGGATCAAGCGCGAGCCGGTCGATCTCATCATCGGCAACACCTACGGGAAATTCATCTCCCGCGCCGAGAACAACCTCCCGTTCGTGCGGTTCGGATTCCCGACCCTCGACCGGATCGGGCACCGCTACTTCTCGAGCATGGGCTACACCGGGGGCATCCGCCTCATCGAAAAGATGACAGACGCCCTCTTCGACAAGCGCGACCGCGAATGTGCGGAGGAGTGGAGCGAGCTCGTTTACTAAATAACAATAGGTCCTATAGGTCCCATAAGACCTATAGGACCTATAACCCTCTTACCAAACCATGAAAATCAACAACAACTGCGCGGCCTGCGGAGCCTGCCTCGACGCCTGTCCATCGAGCGCCATCAAGGAAGGCCCGATCTATACGATCGATGCCGACGCCTGCATCGAATGCGGCGCCTGCGAGTCGGCCTGCCCGAACGCCGCCATCGAAAGCTAACCATGCAAACCACCGGGAATGCAGAGGGCACGGAGATGGAAGGAGGGGCAAGGGCTTTCCTCTCTGTGTCCTCCGCGTTCCCGGTGGCCCAACTTTTCCCATGATCGACATCCTTCAAGGCCGGCAGGCCCACGTCGTTGAAACCGGTGAGGGAGGAGCCGTCGAGCTCGCCTGCGGCAAGGCCAGCCTCGCCGGCTCGGTGAGCCAGCGCGCCTGCGTCTTCTGCGGATCCCGCGTCGTCCTCTACCCGATCGCCGATGCACTCCATGTCGTCCACGGCCCGATCGGATGCGCCGCCTACACATGGGACATCCGGGGCGCTCTCTCCAGCGGGCCCCAACTCCACCGCAACAGCTTCTCGACCGACCTCCAGGAAAAGGACGTCATCTTCGGCGGAGAGAAAAAGCTGGAGGCCGCCCTGATGGAGCTGATCGACCTCTACAAACCGAAGGCGGCGTTCATCTACTCGACCTGCATTGTCGGGCTCATTGGCGACGACGTCGGCGCTGTCTGCAAGACCGTCGAAAAGCGCGCCGGCATCCCGGTCATCCCGGTCAACTCCGAAGGCTTCAAAGGCACCAAGAAGGACGGCTACAAAGCCGCCTGCGAGGCGGTTTACCGGCTCGTCGGCACCGGCGACATCTCGGATATCCCGCCGCACAGCATCAACATCCTCGGCGACTTCAACCTCGCCGGCGAAACCTGGATCATCCGCGATTACTACAAGCGGATGGGCATCAATACGGTCTCGTGCATCACCGGCGATGCTCGCGTGGAGGACATCCGCCGCTGCCACGGGGCGAAGCTGAACCTCGTCCAGTGCTCGGGCTCGATGACCCACCTGGCCAAGATGATGGAGCGCGACTTTGGCATCCCGTTCAAGCGCGTCTCGTATTTCGGCATCGAGGATATGTCGGCCGCCCTCTACGAGGCCGCCAAGTTCTTCTCCGACGACCCGACAATCATGGACCGCGCGCAGGACGTCGTCCGCGACGAGGTCTCCGCCATCTACCCCGAGCTCCAGAAATACCGCGCCGCCCTCCGCGGAAAGAAGGCCGCCATCTACGTCGGCGGCGCCTTCAAGGCGTTCTCACTCGTTCGCGCCCTCCGCCTCCTCGACATGGAAACCGCACTCGTCGGCTCTCAAACAGGCGACAAGGACGACTACAACGAGCTCCAGCAGCTCTGCGATCCCGGCACCGTCATCGTCGATGACTCGAACCCGCTCGAACTCGCCAAGTTCTGCATCGAAAAGGACGTCGATCTCTTCATCGGCGGCGTCAAGGAACGCCCGATCGCCTACAAGCTCGGCATTGGCTTCTGCGACCACAACCACGAACGAAAAGAACCCCTCGCCGGCTACGTCGGCATGGTCAACTTCGCCCGCGAAGTCTACCGCTCGGTCGCCAGCCCGGTCTGGAAACTCGTTCCCCGACGACAATTAAATGTGCGATCGTCCGATTAATTGTCGCGACAGGAATCCGCTTTTGCTTCGAAAACCTTTTTATCGATCCTGCGGCTTGAGGTGGTAAGCTTCGCTCATGCGTCAGATTCCGTTTTCGCTCGCGCTGATTTGTTGCGTCCTCCTCGTTTGCGGTTGTGCAACCACCCGTTCCACGGATTCCGCAGCGGCTTCCCCGGGAGATTCGCCGCGGGGAGTGATTTTGAGCCCGGAGGATGAGGCGGTGGCGATCGGCCGATTCCGGAAGTTCTTTGCCGACGTCACTGCGGAAAGCGTCAGCCGCAACCTTCCGGCGACGTATGCCAGCGACGCCTACTTCAACGACACGCTGAAGACGCTGAACGGACGGGAGGAGATCAAGGCCTACTTTTTGCAGATGGCAGCCCACACGGATTTTGTCAAAGCCACTGTGGTGGATAGCGCGCATTCCGGACGCAACTATTACGTCCGGTGGGTCATGGACGTCCGGTTCAAGGGCTCAAAGAAGACGATCCGCACGATCGGGATGACGCACCTCATGTTCGACCGGGACGGCCGGATCGTGATGCATCAGGATTACTGGGATTCGGCCGCGGGATTTTTCGAGCATGTTCCGGCGATCGGCGTGTCGATCCGGTGGGTGAAGTCGCTGCTGTGAATACCGGCTGCGCCAAGGCGAGGATCGAGCACCCCCACGCCTGGCTCTGGGAGCCCTTGGAGGGGGATCCGGGATTCGTGCTCTCGCCGATGTTCGGAGGAAAATCGGTTTACCTCGACGGCAGGCTGTCGCTGTTTTTCATCGCCAAAGCGAACCCCTGGTGCGGGCTCCTCGTTTGCACCGACCGGGACCGTCAGCCCCTGCTCGTAGAGGAATTTCCCGGGCTCGTGCCGCACCCGGTTTTGCCGAAGTGGCTCTACCTGGCGGAAAGCCAGAGCGGATTCGAGGGGGCAGCCGCACGGTTGGTCGCCCTGGCCCGGGCGCGCGATCCCCGGATCGGAGTCACTGCAAAGGAGAGGAAGCACAGGGCGGCGGCACCGCGCAGGAAAAAAACTTAACCCTTTGCCTAGGTCGGGGACGCTGGTATCCGTGGGAGCATGAAAGCCCTCCTCCCCTTTCTCGCGTGCGCCGTCTTGTTCGCATCCGGCTCGTCGTTGAGCGCCGACGACGACCTCGACAGCCAGATCCTGCAACTCGAAAAAACCGGCCAAGACTTTGCGGGCGCGGCCGCGCTCACTGGCAGCATGGCCAATGCCAGCCCCGATCTGAAGATGATGGCAGAGGAA
>Ga0209398_1001246_pt1 | contig 13533 bp, 10 predicted proteins | sample AshMeaBigSpring_FD_184125 | JGI IMG/M metagenome (GOLD analysis project Ga0209398, IMG submission 184125) | Groundwater microbial communities from Big Spring, Nevada to study Microbial Dark Matter (Phase II) - Ash Meadows Big Spring (SPAdes)... | ecosystem: Environmental > Aquatic > Deep... | reverse complement strand
TCTTTGCGTGCTCTGCGTGAAAAAGAAAATCACTCTTGATTTATAATATAATCACGTTGTATGATTTCACGCAAAGGGCGCAAAGAGTTTCACGCAAAGGGCGCAAAGGTTTTCACGCAGGGAATGCAAAGGGTTTCATGCTGAGGGTGGTTTTATTTTGTTTTTAGGTGCAGGATATATGTCCTCTACCCGAAACCTATCTTTTACTGCTCCATTCTCCAGCTTGAGTACCCCTCTGGGACATACCGTGGCACAGATGCCGCAGCCCACACAAGAAGAGCGCACGATGTTATCGCCACGCTGGGCATAAGCACGTACATCTATGCCCATTTCGCAGTAGGTACTACAGTTGCCACAGGAGATACATTGTCCACTATTAGTGGTGATTCTAAAACGCGAAAAGATACGCTGCTGAAAGCCTAGCACAGCTGCCATAGGACAACCAAAACGACACCATACCCTCGATCCTAAAAGGGGATAGAAGCCCACGCCTATAACACCGCTAAAACAAGCACCAATCATAAACCCATACCAGCTACGCAGTTGCCAGGTATCGAGGCCCAGAATACTACCCTTAGAGTCGTAAATAAATGCAAGTAAAGCTAGGATAACTACGGTAGCCACAGCTATGCCTATAAGTCCATCGCGGGCCATTTCTTTTCGTTTAAAAATAAAAACCATGGCTACAATACCCAGCAATAAGCCAGCTACTAATAGTTTGAAGCCAAGGGCACTGAGCGGCGATGTAGTGGGATTTTCATATATAAAGGATAAGATCACGCTGATGGTGACGAGGATAATAAATAACAACACACTATGTATGAGCCATCTCTCTAACTTCCAGGCGCGAGTAGTCTTATCGGATAGGTGACGAAAGGGGTCGCCCGCAGTTTCGGCCAATCCGCCACAGCCACATACCCAGGCGCAGTACCATCGTTTGCCATAGAAATAGGTGAGCAGGGGTGAGATCACAAAGATGAGCGATAGACCTATACCTAGAAAGAGTTTGCCTAGCAGTCCGCTACTGAGCAAATTGGTTAAATGCCAGTTCTCAAAAAAATAATAATTAAGGGGCCACATATTTTTAATGTCTTTGTTAAAATAGGCGATTTCTGGATTGAGTTTGCTTAGCAGTTCGGGCAATAAAAAGGCAAAACAAAACTGGAAGAACATAACCGATAAAGTTCTTATAATCTGATATTTATTATGCCGGTATTTGAGTATAAATTTATAACCCATACCCAGTATAGCTATCGTATAAAGGCTGCCATATACAAACCATTGGCTGGCGGGTTTTCCATTGAGCAGGATGCTGAGGGGATCGAATAGGGCTACTAATCCGGTATTGGGTTGGGTGGCGTCTCCTAGCCCTAGCAGATGGGGATACCCATTCAGCAGCACATAGAAGCCGGTGAGGAAGAGTCCTATTATCCAGGCCCATAATCCGCGATGGGTGAGACTGCTGGTAAATACCCCATTGTTCTGTACACCTGCCGGCAGATGCAGATAGGAGGATCTGGCATAGAGGAGGATACCTAATAATAGTGCAAGGATGCTGTACATCAGTACGATGGGGGAGTGGGCTATGCTGTTATTCAAGCCAGCGATGAGCAGGGTGGCTATACCACTCATACCGAGAATTGCACCTATTTTCTGACCAATGTTTAGTCCTATAGCAGAGCTATCGGCAAGGGATAATGATGGGTGTTTTTGTGAGCTCATAAAGTGGTATGTTTTTGTCTGAAACGATGGAAAATATCACTCTCATAGCGGTGATAAAATTCGGGATCAAAATTGGCCTCAGCTAGGTGGGCTATCACCTCTTCTACACTGAGTTGCTGGTGTAGGGCGCGATGAAAATATTCTTGTCTCCATCTTATCCCCAGACTGCATACGCCTATAAAACGCCCATCGTCATCATTATAGGCTATCCGCAGGGTTTTTGTGTTATCTGTAGAGGACCAGAAAAATTGTTTTTCACTATTGGGTATAGACACAGATATCTGTCCATAGATCTGGTATTCGATATCAAAAAACTTTGCTGAATTATACCAATGTCCGGGCAGGTATTTTTTAGGTTTACCAGTGAGGGTATGGGCCACAGTTTCGCCCATTATTTTTCCTGAGTACCATACCGCTTCTATCGGTCTTCTCCAGAGCGGTGGTGTCTTTAGTTCGGCACAGTCGCCGATGGCATATACGTGGGGCAGATTAGTGCGCAGATATTCATCTATCAGTATTCCATGGCTTATAGCTAGGGTCGTAGCTTTGAGCCAGGCGATATGAGGCGATACGCCGACAGTGAGACCCACGATTTGTGCAGCAATTTTTTCTCCTTTGTCAGTGATCACTCCTATGGCACGCCTATGGCAGTCGGTCACTATTTCCTGGAGGCCGGTGAGCAGATGCAGGTGTACGCCGTGTCGCCGGATGGTGTCATTGATGATAGCCGATTCTGGCTGTGGCAATACCCTATCCCAGAAAGAAGCTTCGCGTACTAAAAAATGCACTTCTATACCCCGGCTAAGTAGCATTTCGGCCAGTTCTATGCCTATGAGTCCACCGCCCACGATTACGGCTTGCCTAGCAGAAATGGTAAATCGCTCCAGTGCCTCCAGATCGCTTTTGTGATATAGACCGGTTACCCCTTCTGCATCCTGCCCCGGCCAACCAAGTTTATTAGATACAGAACCCAGGGCAAGTACAAGATCCGTGTATTCGATATATGCTCCATCGGAGCAGCTTATCCGCTGTGCTTCGAAATCAATGGCCTCTACCCTTGTCTTTTTAAGAGCGATATCATTGTCCTTCCAAAAAGTATCGGGGTAGGGTTGGGTATGTGCCCATTTTAGATGCCCCATATACACATACATCAATGCCGGGCGAGAAAAAAAATATTCACACTCCTCTGAGATCATTAAAATAGGACGATCACATCTCTTGCGAATCTCCCGCGCCGCTGTGCTACCTGAAATGCCATTGCCTACGATGAGGATGAGATCTTTATTCATTATTCTTTATCTATTCACGATTCACGATTCACGATTCACGATTTTTTACTAGCAGCATCCACCACCATCATAATGATAAGTGGCCGGGCTTATAAAAATATCTGGGCGGCTCAATCCGGCGAAAGCAGAAGCTGTTTTATCACAGATGGGCAAAGGCCTATTTTTATACAGGATATGCCCTTTTTCATCCTCAAAATAATCATTTTGGCCATAGTAGATAGCGGTTTTGCCGCTAAATACACAGGGTCCATCGACAGGCATAGGATCTTTTATGGCGCATACCTCTATGCTCTCGATGTAGAGGAGTGTATCGGTTTCATATTGCCCTGGAGGGAGGAGGCGATAGGGTCTTCTACTGCGTATTTCTATTGTGCCAAATCCTATATCAGTGAGCATACGCACATAATCATCTAAGGGTATAGCACCGCTAAGACAGAGGGCGCGCAACTGTTCATTCTGTCGGAGAGATTCACTCATTGGTTGCTCACAGATAGGATCGCTCATCACAAGCCGGCCTCCGGGTTTCAGTACCCGATACATCTCACGGAGTGCTTTTATAAGGTCATCGGTTTTGAAGATATTAAAGAGGCAGTTTTGAGCAGCTATATCTACAAAGGCATCTGCTACCGGCAATGCAAGGGCATCTCCTTTGCGCAGGGTTATATAATCTTTACTAAACCAGCTATTTGTCTCTTCTGCTTCGATCATATTGAGAGCGGCGGCAGTGAGCATCTCATCTACGATATCTATTCCCAGTATCCGGCCCGGATGCCTAGAGAAGTAGGCGAACTGTAGCAACTCCATACCCCCGCCTACACCCACATAGAGGATATGAGGATCGTTTATAAGATCTCTGGGGTGTATGGTAGAGCCACAGCCATAATTCATCTCTAGCATCTTAGCGGGGATGTGCAATTCAGGAAATCGCCAAACCGGTGTAGTAGCACAGCAAAGACCTATATCAGGAATTAGGGCGGCTTGCTTATATATGTTCGCTGCGGTTTGTAGATAACTCATAATGAGGGATGTTATAATAATGAAAAATAAATTTAGAAAACGCTGCGCATACCGAGGGTAAAGGACTGTCCCAGGCCGCTACCTGTGCCACGGACAAAATTTCCATAGAGCATTTCTATGTTTACTTTTTGGCTTATCTGCAGTTTTGTTCCTGCCCCTATCGCCGTATAGTTTTGGGCAAAATCATTGCCCAGATCGAAAAGCTGAAAATGCTGGCTATAGACCAGTAGGGTGAATCTCTCTAAGGGGAAATAGCTGATATAAACGCCTGGTGCCAGGCTCATAGAATTATTGGCATAGCCACCACTTACAGTATAATAATTATCTATGGTTTTTTTCTTTTGGCCCACATTGTATTCGCTGCTTAATTCGGCATAGATTTGCCATTTTTGATTAGGAAAAATATGATCATAAAAAAAATGATTTTGCCAGGTATAGCTATTTTGATCCAGATATGCCCCTTCTTTTATTTCATAACGCAAGAGGGGAAAAAAGAAGGAAGTTTGCCAGGTGAATTTAGGCCAGCGTGCTAAGGGAATAAACTTGATGGAAGCAGCTATACTTCCGGGTCCGTGTCTGTTTTTCATCGGCACATTTACAAATTTAAAAACACTAAGTATAGGTTGGCCACCAAAGGTATTGGACCGATAATCTAGGAGGATACCGGCATTCCATCGCCGGCTAGTGCTGGTACCCATAAAGATATTTAAAAATGAACCAAAGAAATTTGCCCGCGGTTCGCTGAGGATTTGTCCATGGTCTTCTCTGCGGGTTTGGGTATAGAGATTTTGGGTCCATTTAATATCCCATTGCCCTTTGGTCATCAATTTAGAAGGCGTGTAGGTATTTATATTAGACTGAGAAAATATTTTGGACTGGAGAGCCAGTAGGATAACCATCCCTATTATTAGCCATTGCCTTTGGCGATATTTATTCATTGGTCAAAAATAAGTTTTTTTATAGACAAGTTAAAATTGATGATCACCTATCTCTGTTTATAAGCTTTCTTTTTGTGAGGAAAAATTCTTTGATTTTATAGCCAGCCACAGGCCAGGTTTTCAATAAGGACGCATGTAGAAAAAATAATACTAATACGATGAAAACAGTAAAAAAATAAGGGCGAAGCGCCTCCCATTATTTCATAAATGACCCAAAAAGAAATAGAACAGAAGGAGAAAGAGTAGGAAAAAAATTAGTTGGATATGACCCAAAGAAAGCGAACCTTTCCCTGTAGGTCTCTATACAGTTCGCCGCTTGTGACACCCATCTTTGCACAGAGTAAGAGTAGGGCACTACCCTGAGTTTCGTTTAACTCAAAGACCATATTATGCACCCTATAGCGAATACCCAAGGCGATTATTTTGCGATAAAAAATTAAAGGGTCTTCATCCTCTACCCATAGTGCTAGTGCAGGTTCATAATTTATTACATTATCGCCAACGGTATGAGCTTCCGATTTCAGGATATAGGGGGGATTGCTTATGAATAGATTGAAATGGGGCAGATCATCTAAGCTGAAATCATCCCTGAGCAAATCCGCTTGTATAAAAGTAACATCCAGTGCATTATCTTGCGCAGAACCATTAGCGGTGATAAGGGCTTCAGCACTGGAATCAATGGCATATACCGTAGTAGTGGGAAAATTTTTTTTGATGGCTAAGGCTATGCATCCACTTCCGGTGCAAAAATCCATCACCGCACCTGCGAGGGAGGGATATTTTTCTTTTATGAGATAGATGAGTTCTTCCGTTTCCGGGCGAGGGATAAGAACGGATTCATTTACACGCAAGGTGGTACCTGCAAATTGTACCTGCCCTATAATATAGTCCGGAGGATAATGAATAGCCAGTTTTTCTAATGCCAGTAGCATCTCTTCGGACTGTATAAACCGGTGAGGTTCGGTAATGAATTGGCTGTGGGTAAAAACATTATAATGCCTGGCCATCTTGAGTAGGAGTATTCTTATTTCGCTGGCTGTGTATAGGTGGCTAAGTTTATCTTCATAGCATTTCTGAAGTTCAGCTATTTGCATAACCAATCATTATAAATTTTCAATAGGGTTTTTTCTTCATTTTGCCAATTATATTTTTGGCGAGCCAGTATACAATTTGCCCGCAGGCGATCATAGAGTCCCGCTTCGGTTAGTATGCGTTGTATTGCAGCTATTAAAGTAGCAGGTTTCATATTAGGAACCAATATGCCTATTTCAAATTCTTCAATTATCCGTCTATATTCCGGAAAATCTATAATGATCTGTGGCACGCCATGGTGCATATAATCAAAAAAGCGATTGGCCAATGAATAATAATAACTACTGCCCTCATTGCTAAAAAGGGTAAAACCTATATGGGCATGGAGGGTGATAGCTTTTAGTAAATCGGGTTCTACAAAGCCTCTAAATTCTACTTTGCTTTCTAAATTATTTTCACACACTAATTGTACACAGTGGTCATATACATCCCCTTTGCCACAGATGATGAGTTTGTAATCTATCTCCTTCATAGCCAGTATCATTTCTTCTATGCCGCGGCCCATATTTACGGCTCCTTGGTAGAGAATATAAGGGCTTGTAATAGCGGGAAAATCTTTTTCTTCCAGCACGGTAGCATTGCGCACCAAATGAAAGTGGTGGTGATATTTTTTTTTGTACAATGCGGCATAACTTTCATTAATGGTATAGCAGGTATCTATGCGTGGCAGGCAATAGGATTCTATGAATTGCCACATCTTTTGGGTAAAGGGTCTGTTTCTGATCTCCGGCAGTTCTGTAAAAAATTCGTGGGCATCAAAGCTTGTCTTGCGTCCTCGTAGTTTGGCGGCGAGGAAACTGCCCGGCATCCCATCGAGGTCTATGATACCTATCACATCGGCTTTTATAAATAAGAGTTTCCAGAAGAGGCGAATATTAAATTCGAGATAGTAGAGTTTGCCTTTCTGTATCCACAGCGGCATACGCTCCTGATAGTAGGTTCTCTCCTTCAGTGGTGGAGAATCCGGCTTTTCTTTGCCTTGTAATGTAACCGTAAATCCATCTTTTACCAATGCGCTGCAGGTGCGCTGCATCCGCTGATCGGAATTGAGATCATTGATCACGGCAAATACGATATGTGGCTTGGTATTATTCAATGAGACGGATATAAGTATGGTCTTGTAAGACTATTTTTTTATGATCTATTAGGAAGCGTACGGCTTCCATTATTTTATTGCGCTGTACGAGGGGCATACGACTAAAAAGCAATTCTATTTTATATAGAGACTGAGGATTATTATTGTTATTTTCTTCGCTGATAATATCTAAAATGGCCTCGCTGAGGGCTTCAAAGGTCTTGGGATGGAGGGTAGTATCGTGTCTTCTCAGACAGTAATCGCACAGGCCACAGCGGCGATTCTTTTTTTCATCGAAATAGTTCAGCAGCATACTACTTCGACATTCATTTCGGGTGGTAGCATAGTGTAGGGCAGCCTGTAATCGCTCTTCTTTGCGAGCTTTTAATAAATTAAATCGCTCAGACTGAAATATGATACTTTTGCTATCTAAGCGGGGTGTTACAAAGGTAATTTTAGGCAAATCAGATTCGGGGATATATTCCAGCAAGTCATATTGCATAAGCTGATGGAGTTGTTTTATGATGAGCTTTCTATCCATTTGCAAAAGACGAGAATAGTCCGTCTCATAGATAGTAGCATAATGATCAAAAGCCCCTTCGGTAGTGCGCAAAATAATTTTTATAAGCGGTTCAAAGAGGGGATAATCTATCTGAAAGCGATAAAGCTCTTCATTATTAGTGAGTATCTTAATTTTAGAAGGGTGGTGGGCGGCTTCATTCAGAAAGATGTATTCTTCATCTTCTAATCTCTTCAGGGCATTATAGACGGTAGTAGCCGTAGTCTGGGATTGCGAAGCCAGATAATTGAGATCTAGGTCGTAGCTCATTCCTTCACCGCTTCCATAAGCTATCTTATAAATATTTCCCAGGATATGATATACTCTGCGTATGGTCTCCAGCGGGGGATATTGCAGATCGAATCGCTCTCGTACTTCACGAGGATCTCCAGCATTGAAGAGCAGTACGGCATAGGCCTTCTTTTCGTCTCTTCCGGCACGGCCGGCTTCCTGATAATATTCTTCCATGGATTCTGGCAGTTCCAGATGAATAACGGTGCGCACATCAGCTTTATCTATGCCCATACCAAAGGCATTAGTACTCACGATTACCCTTGTCTTTCCACTGATCCAATCTTCCTGTTTGCGATCACGCAGATAATGTTCCAGCCCAGCGTGATAGAAGTCGGCTCGGATATTTTCCAATTGCAGTATCTTTGCGAGGTCTTCTGTCTTCTGTCTGTTACGTACATAAATTACTGAGCTCCCCGGCACATTTTTTAAAATTCTTTTTATGGCCGCCAGCTTATCTTCATCATATAAAACAGAGTAAGAAAGATTTTTCCTTTCGAAACTCTTCTTTAATATTATTGCATTGGGAATGGCCAGCTTTTCTAAGATATCTACACTGGTGATATCTGTAGCCGTGGCGGTAAGGGCTAGCATAGGGCATTTATTGAGGTAGTTTTTTATGTGGGGTATCTCCAGATAGGCCGATCGAAAATCATATCCCCACTGAGAAATACAATGTGCCTCATCTATCGCTAAGAGATTTATATTCATCCGCTCTGCTCGCGATATAAACATCTCCGATTTTAACCGCTCCGGAGATACATAGAGCATTTTATATTTCCCATAAATACAGTTTTCTAACTCCCTCTCTATATCTTTTGTCTTCATAGCAGAGGTAATAGCTATGGCCGGTATTCCTCTCTTTTGCAGCTGCATTACCTGATCCTTCATAAGGGCTATGAGGGGAGAAATAATGAGTCCAGTTCCCGCTTTCACGATGATGGGTATCTGGTAGCAGATAGATTTGCCGCCACCGGTGGGCATAAGCGCTAGCACATCCTGGCCCGCCAACACAGCAACTATAATGTCCTCCTGTAAGTTCCTAAATTCATCATAACCCCAATATTTTTTGAGCACCACGTGCGGATCGGTAGGGTAGGGATAGGAAGTCATAATAGCCGGTGCTAAAATAGATATTTTAGTGCAAAGATGGATGGAGAACGGTATAAATGGATTAGTCTGGAGGGAGATTGACGCTGCGCCATTACAGGATGAAATAATCTTTCCATTATCCGAATGTCTTATTATGCGATAATGTGTATAAATGATAATGTAGTGTATAATATGCCCATACTACTATATTTCAATTTTTCTTTATCCTAATAAAGCGAGCCTAAACCTGGTCCCCTACTCATAACCTAAACCTCGCCATACTTATAAAGCCTCTTTCCCAGCACTCCAAGAATTACCTGTATTTAAACAACCTTAGAATTAAAATTTATATATCAAAAAAGTTTTTTAAGAATAGCGAAGAGAATACCTTAGTCAACAAGTTTGAGGGGGTATTTGAATACAATCCAAACTTACAATACTTAGACGCTTTAGTAGGCAATTTGCGAGCTTCGGCCTATTTCCGCATCAGACTTTTATTAGATAAAGTTACTCAAATTAGAATTTTGGCTTGAAAAATTCGCAATATTTGAACATAAAATGGCACCATCGAAAGCCGATTTCGAAGCCTTAGGCGGTGTGGCTCAAAGTACTTCAAAATTTTCTCTCTGAAATTATAAAATATATACAATTATCAAAAAAGCAAAAAGAAAACATTCAAAAAACAGGGGTGCTTATAGACTTTGGTAAATATACCCACCTGACCACTGACATTCACCGTTTGTAATAAAAAAGCATACCTAAATATAACCTCATCCGAATTTGATAATATGGCTGTTCATTATAATGTGGAGATAAGCGATGCATAAAAAAGTAAAAAAACTAAGCGGACAAACCCGTTTTAATCATTTCTGAATCCATTGAATTAAAATAACCACGAATACAAAATAATACCAACAATCATTCGTGCATTAGTGGCAAAAATGGTAGCCACGAATACACGAAAAAAAACAAAAACCATTCGTGCATTATTGGCAAAAATGGTAGCCACGAATACACGAATAAAAACAGAAATCATTCGTGCATTAGTGGCAAAAATGGTAGACTCGAATACAAAATCATACCAACAATCATTCGTGCATTCGTGGCAAAAATGGTAGCCACGAATACACGAATAAAAACAGAAATCATTCGTGCATTAGTGGCAGCCATCTAGCCTACTTACATTTTGCCACTGGCATACCGTTTTCGGTCATTTTCATCCAGATATACCTTTCGCAGGCGAACATTTTTAGGGGTTACTTCTACATATTCATCGCCTTGAATATATTCTAGGGCTTCTTCTAAAGTATGGCGTTTAGGGGGTGCTAATCTCACTTTATCATCAGTACCGGAGGCACGTACATTGGTGAGTTTTTTAGTTTTGGTTATATTTACGAGAAGATCACCGGCTTTGCAGTGCTCTCCTATTACTTGTCCCATATATACATCTTCGCCGGGATGGATAAAGAAATTTCCGCGGTCCTGGAGTTTATCCATAGCATAAGGGATGCTCTGTCCGTCTTCGTGTACGATGAGAGATCCATTTATACGCTTAATAATTTCTCCCTTATAAGCATCAAATTTAAGAAAACGATGTGTCATTATTGCTTCACCTTGTGTGGCTGTAATCAGATCGGTTCTGAGTCCTATGATACCTCTTGAAGGTATTTGAAATTGTAGGAGGGTTCTGTTTCCTTTTAGCTCCATAGAGGTCATTTCTCCTTTTCGCTTAGTAGTATGGTTTATTACTGCGCCACTAAATTCTTCAGGCACATCCACATTCAACACCTCTATAGGTTCGCATTTTAAACCATCTATAGTTTTATAGATCACCTGGGGCTGTCCTACTTGTAGTTCATAACCTTCGCGGCGCATTGTTTCTATAAGTACGGAGAGATGGAGTACGCCCCTTCCATATACGATAAAGCGGTCTGCCGAATCCGTTTCTTCCAGCCGCATAGCCAGATTTTTCTCTAATTCTTTAGTGAGGCGATCTTTTATATGGCGGGAAGTAACAAACTTACCTTCCTTACCAAAGAAAGGAGAGTCGTTTATAGTAAATAGCATACTCATCGTAGGTTCATCTATACTAATGGGAGGTAGGGGAACAGGATTTTCAAAATCGGCAATCGTGTCGCCGATATCAAATCCTTCCAGGCCCACTACGGCACATACATCACCGGCCTGTATTTCAGTAGCTTTTTTCTTAGCCATACCTTCGAAGGTATAGAGTTCTTTTATTTTTGATTTTACCATCTTGCCATCGCGCTTGCAGAGGGTAATGTTCATGCCCTCACTTAGTTTTCCGCTAAAGAGGCGACCGATAGCTATGCGACCTACGTAGGTACTAAAGTCCAGATTAGTTATTTGCATCTGTAAGTTTTCATTACTGGTAGATGGGGGTGGGATATTATCTATGATAGAATCCATAAGCGCGGTAATGTCTTGGGTAGGCTTTTTCCAGTCTAAAGCCATCCAGTTTTGTTTAGCAGATCCATAGAGGCAGGGAAAATCAAGTTGGTTTTCGGTAGCATCGAGTTCATACATTAATTCAAAAACCATTTCGTGTACAGCTTCCGGAGTGCAGTTTTCTTTGTCCACTTTATTAATAACTACGATGGGTTTTAGATCCAGTGCCAATGCCTTTTGTAGTACATAACGAGTTTGTGGCATAGGGCCTTCAAAAGCATCTACTAAAAGTAATACACCATCGGCCATATTGAGTACACGTTCTACTTCCCCACCAAAGTCGGCGTGGCCGGGCGTATCTATTATGTTTATTTTATAGTCCTTATATGTGAGTGCGGCATTTTTGGCTAAAATGGTAATACCTCTTTCTTTTTCTAGGTCATTGCTGTCCATTACGAGCTCTTCTACTTCTTCATTGTCTCTAAATATTTTTCCTTCTTGTAGCATTTTATCTACCAGTGTAGTTTTACCGTGATCTACGTGAGCTATGATGGCAATATTTCGTATCTTCATCGAATATTTCTAATTTCGCAGCAAAGGTAGTCTTTTTCAATGCTAAAAAGAACCTTAGGCTACAAAAAATGGTTCTAAAGGCTATGATTAATCTCAAAGAAGAGCGCAATAAGATGATTCGTTCTGCGGTGGTACCGATACTTTTTGTCTCGGCTATATGGGTCATAAAAATCGTGGAAGAGCTACTAGGAGCGGATTTCAGTGTATTTGGGATCCTACCTAGGCACACAAAAAGTCTATGGGGCTTGCTGAGTTTCCCCTTTATACACGGCGATGCGCGACCCGATGCCGAGGGTCTGCATCTCTTCAATAATTTTGACCACGTATTAAGTAATTCTATTCCTTTACTTATCTTAGGCTTTTTCCTGTTCTTCTCCTATCGCCGCATTTCTTGGCGGGTTTTTCTTTTTATCTATTTTGTTCCGGGAATTTTTATATGGTTTTTTGGCCGGTTTTCTTACCACATAGGTGCCAGCGGATTAGTGTATGGTCTGGCATTTTTTATCTTTTGTAGCGGAGTTTTTCGGCGGGATGTAAAATCGCTCGCCTTGGCTGCCATTGTAGCTGTCTTTTATGGGGGGATGGTGTGGGGTGTGCTGCCGCTATATGACGGCGTATCCTGGGAGGGCCACTTAGCCGGTGCCCTATCTGGTGCCTTTATGGCCTGGCAATACCGAAAAGTAGATCTTATAAAACCGCATTATAGCTGGCATAAAGAAGAAAAGTCATCGCAGCGGATAGAAGAACCTTTTTGGATAAAGAAAGAAATTAATTCCATTTTAGAAAAAAATACTGATGAGGAGATAATAGCCAATAGCCCCATCGAAGAAATATCACTACCTAAAAAAAATTCAGAGGATTTCTTTGAAAAATATAAATATATATACGTGAATAAAGATAAGAAAAATTAAATTTTTTTGTGCATCTCTAAGTTTTTTTATTTCTACCTTCTTGCTTATGTCAGGCGGGCAAACTCTTGCACTTTGAGTAAAGTGTGTGTTTTTAAATGTGAATAATAGGTTGGTCATAGCATCACTGTGAATATGCCTTTATTTTCACCTCTACTTTTTTCTATTTAATAAAAGCAAACTTTTAGATTCTGTAGTTTGCGTACTCTGCACCTTCTCTGCCTTCTCTGCGTGAAAAAACAATCATTTATAGTTTAGCTTATTAGCAGATAGAATAGCATTCACGCAAAGGACGCAAAGGTTTTCACGCAAAGGGCGCAAAGATTTTCACGCGAAGGACGCAATGGGATTCACGCAAAGGGCGCAAAGGGTTTCACGCAAAGGGTGCAAAGGGTTTCACGCAAAGAGCGTAAAGGGTTTTACGCAAAGGGCGCAAAGTTTTCACGCAATGGTTTTTTTATTCTTTGCGTGCTTTGCGCGTTCTTTGCGTGCTCTGCGTGAAAAAAAAATCACTCTTGATTTATAATATAATCACGTAGAATGGTTTCACGCAAAGGGCGCAAAGGTT
>Ga0209398_1001245_pt1 | contig 13534 bp, 12 predicted proteins | sample AshMeaBigSpring_FD_184125 | JGI IMG/M metagenome (GOLD analysis project Ga0209398, IMG submission 184125) | Groundwater microbial communities from Big Spring, Nevada to study Microbial Dark Matter (Phase II) - Ash Meadows Big Spring (SPAdes)... | ecosystem: Environmental > Aquatic > Deep... | reverse complement strand
GAAAACAAAAATAAATAGCAGCAGGATACGAAACTTCATATCAAATTAAGTTATTGATTAGTAGCCACTGTAAAACGGCATTTTTAATCTTTTATTTTTAGTACTTTCAAAAAAAAGCCGTAAATCAATCGACCTACGGCAATAATTTTGATTCAGAACGCAAAAATACAACAAAAAAACGTTCAATTTATTATTTTTCTAAGCAAATTAAAAAAACCATTGTTAATTCATTCTTTATCCCGTAGGGATAACATATTGGTAGAAAACGCGTTTGCGTCACCACCACCACCATACGACCCCCAGCGGGGTCGAACAATATCGACGGAATGGATTTTTTCTATAAATATGCGACACCTACGGCGTCGGGGGAAAAATTAAATCAAATGACTTACCTTGATTTTCTTGTATTTTTTACCCATACCCAATGCAATGGCAGTGGGGTTTTTGATAATTAATTCGCCTTTTTGCAGACCGGATATGGCTTGTTTGATTTCCTGAAATTCGTTGCCTGATACGCCAAATAAATCTCTGATTACACTGTCGTTAATAGATTGTTGCTTCATTATGAGCGGATATTGAGCATTGGCATAAAAGTCGAAATACTCACTTTTGTAACTGTCCATGTTTTGAGTGGCCAAAATGATACTCAGTCCTTTATTACGACCTACGGCAATTAAGTCGCGCAATGGTTTGTTGTCAAAACCAAGCATATAGTGCGCTTCGTCAATAATGCTGAAATGACGCAATTCAACACAATCATCATCCATTGCTTGTTTCGGTAGTTTTTCGTAAATGGTATTCAATTTTGACACAATAAAATAGACAATTGCCTTGGCTATCGGGCCATCTTTCGGGAACCCATCCATTTTCACAATAAAACTTTCTCTAATCAAGTCAACGCTATCATCTTTTGCAAAGAGATTTGTACGAATCAATTGTTTCAACACTGACTTCACACTATCATCCCTATCTCTTTCACGATCAGGTTGTAAGGATGTGTATTCTTTTAATATCAAATCAAAACCAACTGCCCTGTTTTGAGTTTTTTTATACGCATTAATAATTGCTTCCGATAATCTGTTACTCATATTAGCACTCATGCGGGCATTATCGATGGAGCATATTGCGGTGGCTAATTCGGTTGAATACAAATTAATTTCGTTTTGCGATTTTCCGCTAAAATCTTTGAATGGATTAAATGGCAATGGCGCCAAAATCGGGTCGAGAATGGCGGCGCGATTTACTTCAAATAAATCGAGCCAGGCATTATTGGCAGGGTCAGAAAATTCGCCTTTATAATCGAATAGCAGGAAGTTTACCGGATATGAACTGTCGATGGAAAGTTTCCGGATTTCGTTTAGCAGCACAGCCAACAGATTTGACTTGCCCGAACCGGTTGTTCCTGCCACAAGTATTTGTGTATTGGTTATATCCCTGCCGTTTAAGTTCAGATAAGCAGGAATATTATCTTCGTAAAATCCAATGTTCAGATTTAAAAATGGAATACGCCCGGCTCTGATGTTATTGCCTGAGAAATTCGTATTCATCAACCATTCGTCCAATACCGATTCGTTCGAAAGCAGTTTGCTTCCTCTCAGAATCTCAGCATTGATAATTTTGCTTTTTATTGTTGTATTTTCCCAATCAACCGCAAGCCCGTTGTATCGGAGTTTTAATAAGGCTGAATAAACACCCCCTAAATTATGCAGGGTAAACAGCGTTTCGAAAATACGGTTGCTCGTACGCGACATTTGCATTTGTTCAATCAGGCTTAAATCGCGGGGTTCAGTACTCGAAAGACCTGCCAGCAAACATATTCGCATGATTTTATTGCCCGTTATTACCACGTTCTTCTGATTACCGGAATACCGTTCCAAATTAATACGTTGTTCTATTTTCGAACGAATGTCGTGCAGGTCGTCCATTAATCCTTCGGCCTGACGTATATTTTGCAAATTGACTACTGCCATAATTATTAATTTATTGATTTGCCGAAATATCCTGTCTGCACTTCTGTAAGTTGCTTTTCTCTATCGCGTTGCAGTGTGTAGGTTTTCGATATAAAGGGTTCTATTTTTTCAAAATCACTGCCCGGACGTATTTCCGAGTCGGAACTAAGCAAAATGGTTTGGTGCGAAAGTTCGGGAAAATAATTTTCCATAATGGTAGAGCGACTTGTCTCGTCGAGCACACCCATCACCGTATCAATCATTACCGGTGGATTGTAATCGCCAAATTCGTGAAGCGATTTAAGCAATACCTGCACCACAATTTGCTTCGAAGCAGTATTGAGTTGATTGAGATAAATTTCGTTGCCGGCTTTGTGATACAGTTTAAAAGTTAGATTCGATAAATTTTCCGACAATTCTACCCGTTCAATGACATCGCGGTAAGCACTGAGGTTGAGGTTTAAATCGTCCTTCATTTTTAGCTCTATTTGCTTTTTCTTTGCTTTCAAAAGCTGATTGGCAATGGCTTCGAAAAAGCTGCGCATACGCCCCAATGTATCGTATTTCGGGTCGGGTTCCTGGCTTATTTGTATATCGAAAGCATGCAGCCTTTTGGCAATTTTGCTAATTTCAGCATCCGTTTCAGCAATTCGTGCTTCTAAGTTTTTCAGGTTAGCCTCATTGTCTTCAAAAGCTTTCAGCAATCCATAATCTCTGCCGGCAATTTGCGCCTTCATTTGTTCTATTTGCACTTCCAATCCCGGTATTTGCGCCATACCTAAATTCAAATCCATTTGTTGTTGGTTCAAAGTCGGAAATTGATTCGCCGTTTTCAGGTTAAGCAAATCTTCCAGGGCTTTCACTTCCGAAAAATCAAGAAAATGATACGCATCATCCATTGTCGGCTGGACATTACCCGATAGTACAAAATCCACTATTTCGCTAATATTGACTTCCTTTTCCAATAGATTTTTCGTGGTCAAATAGTTGATGACTGCTTTGCTCACCGCTTCTATTTGTTCGATTCCGACATTGGTATTTGCTTGCTGTAATTTTTCGTTTTTGGCTTTCAGAATCAACGCAACCTCACTTTTTATGGACTCAATTACTTTGGGTAAACAAACATTCAGTTCAAAGTCATTCACAAAACTATTCAGTTCGTTTCGGAATAATTCCTCTTTTTTATAAATAGAATTTATCTGATTTTTAGTTTGTTCTATTTTATTCTTAATCGTAGTTTCCTGATTTAATCCCGATTTCAGATTGTCGTACAATTCGCGGTTCGATACAGAGTATAGCAGCGCATCCTGCATCTGCAACTGAAGGCTGCTTTTTTCTGCTTCACGGGCTTTTTTCTGTTCCACCAACTCCTGATATTCTTTTTTCTCATTTTCAACTACCAATCGTTGAGCGGTCATTGCCTGATAGAGATTTTCGGACGATTTGGCCAACTGCATGTATTTATTAAAGCCCATTACATTTTCAATGTTCTCTTTGATGACACGGTTCAGTTGGTCTTCTTTCAGCAAACTACCGGCTTCCATAGCATCGAAAAGGGTGCACCGGCGTTCAGCAATTCTTTGAATTGTTTGGCCGAATGCACCTGCAAGCCATACATAGCACCATAAACTGACTCGAATAGCGTAGTTTTACCACCGCCATTTACACCACCTATCAATATAATTGGTCTTTCGTCGTCAACCGAAATATCTAAATCGAGATGGAGATAGGTTTTAAAATTGCGTACTTTTATTCGTTTTATTAGCATAATATTAGTTTACAGTTGAAATCTCTAACTATATTTTTATTGATAAATATTTTGTTTTCATTTTATTGAATTTATTCAAAATGCTAGTATATTTGTATCGTAATTATTTAAAGAAAAAAGTCATGACTATTACAGTGAAAATAAATACCGATACTCCCGCCGGAAAACGATTGGAAAATGAACTCCGCTTATATCCCGAATCCGTTGAATTTATCACATCTTCAATCGTTTCAGATACTCTCCCTGAAGGTTATGTTTCTCTCAAAGATGGTTTTGACCAAGTGAGAGATCATGTGAAATCGCTGTATAAAAATGATACCTCTGCAAAATAATCACATTTCATTTATATATGAATAATGTTATCATCTCACAACTTGCCATCGATGACTTGAAAAATATCTTCACCGCCTTAATTACCTGGAAAAAAGGAGCTTTAGAATTGCAACATGCCTTGCAATATGTCGAAGATATTGAAAAGCAATGTTATTCTATTGGTCAAAAAACTTACCATTGAAAAGCAATGTACTCTACCCATAAACTGTTTGGTAACAAAGTGTACAACTATCGCAGAAACCCATCTACTACCTACTACATTATTTATAACATAGATAACCTGCAAAACATCCTCATTACTAAAATCATATCCAATTACAAAACAATTGAAATGTAACTTGACCTTAGTCGGAGTGCGACTTATAGTCGCGCCCCGACTAATACGTCATTATTTTATCTTTCCCAGTGCTTTTTCAATAACCTTTTCAATTGACTTTTCATCCAATTCCTGATTGCGAATTTTACGTTCGTGAAATTCTTTGAGCAAATCTTCCTTTACCCAATCGAAATCCAACTTGTGTTCCACACACAGCGTTTCAATCAGCGCAATATCCTCTTTGCGAATACCATAGTGTAGAAACGTTGTGTCTAATCCTTTTTTAGCCATAATACTATTCTTAAAATAAATGTTTCGGTGCTCCGCACCTTGAAATAAATTTTGGAAATACTTGTGCTACAAATAGATCGGTGCGCTGCACCTCTCAAATACCAAAGCCACAGCGTGGCGAAAAATTTGTAGAAACGCAAAACCCCCGACCATCCAAAGGTGCAGCGCACCGAAATATATTTCTTCGGATTATTGACCCATTTCCTGCAAATTCAAAAAATCCCAACCTTTTGTATCCACCGTATTTTCAATTTTATTGCGGCAATAGCGCCACGACAAAACGCCGGCTTTTTCTTCCGGAACAATTATTCCGCCTAATGTTGGAACTCCTTTTTCATTCATTCTTGCCACATAATCTATCAATGCATTGTGTTTCAAGACTGCATTGGCGGGGTCGCTGCCTTTGGTTTTGGTGTCGAACAGGCAACGGGTGCCGGAGTTGGTCATTATCACAAAATCCACATAAAACAAACTTTCTTTGCCCAGATAGTCGGTGTATGGCACTGCAAAATGCTCTTTTGCCGATTCACCGTTTTTGTACCACCATTTTAAATATCCTTTGTTTTCTTCCAAATATTCGGCAAAGCGCACTTCGGGCTTCGATGCTTTTACATTTTCGTAAAATGGCTCCAGTGCATGTGCAGGCATTTCCAATTCTTTGTAGTTTTCGTTGTAAATGCGCTCCACAGGCACTTCCCAGGTGTACACATGCTTTTCTTTTTCGGCTGTTTTGGCTTTTTCTTCCTGCTCGGTTTTGTAATGCTCAAGGGCTTTCGTAATCAGCTCTACAAACTGCTTTTGGTTATTTTCGTACAATACTATTTTAGCAATTTCAAATTCGTTGTAGTTCAGGTACTCCTCAAACATCATGCGCAAAGCCATTTCCATGGTAGGTGTGGAATCCACCACCGCAAAATTTCCTACATTAGCGCGACAAAACAGTCGGAACATTTTATTCAGCTCGTCCTGCGTTTTGGCAAAACGGGCAGTATCTTCCACCCGCTTAACTTCTTCTTCGCCCGTAAGCTGTACATTTTCGGGTATCAGCACTTCAATTTTCGACACATCGGTCGTTACCAGCCTGCTTTCTAACTTTTTGCGATTACGCTCGTAATAGCTTTCATCGTCAAAGTCGCGTGTAAAACCCCAATACTGCTCTACCACACTGTACATCGATTTGCGAAATTTCGACCCCAAACGGTTACGCACCAAACGGGTATTGTAATAGGTAGAAGTAAGATTGACAGCCGCATAATCTTGTCGGCGAATGGCTTTGTTGGTGGTGATATAACTCATATCGTCCTGCACCACTTCTATCTGATTTTTACTCAGGTTGGTGTACACATATCCCTGATTCAGAATACTTTCCGGGTAATGTTGCTGCTCGGGCATGCGCAGGATTCGCCCTACGGTTTGTATGGTAAACTGCTGACTGTGAAGCTCGCGGAAAATAAGCAATACGGCAGCTCGCGGACAGTCCCACCCCATGGCAATGGCTTGTTTGAATAGCAATACGTCCACATTGTTGTCGTATTCTTCAATATTTTCTAAGTTTTCTTTTTGTTTGGAAAGCCACACCGCCATGCGTCCGTTTTGGGTGCTAATGCCGCAATAATTTTCTAAATGCAAGGTTACCAATTCAATGATTTTTTTATCCTCCACGCTGGTATCTTCGGAAGTATCATTGGGTAATTGTATGAGCAACAGCGGATTGATGTTTTTACCCAACCGTTTGTACGCTTCTGCTATCTGATTGCGCTTTTCGAGTGCCACATCTATTAATACCTGTTCGAGCGAACGGTCGTTTTGCTCGTAACTATCCAATGCCGGATTGAGCACAATGCCTTCCTTAATCATTTCCTGTGCCACCACATCTTCGCGCTCCACTACCGTTTTATAGTCGGTTTGCGTTACCGGAGTTGCCGACACACGAATTTCTATTTTTGGATAAATTTTTTGCAATACTTCGGCGGTGCGTTTGGCAGTTTTGGTATTGGCAAAGTTATGTTCCTCGTCGATAATCACCACCACTTCCACTTCGTTCATGCGGGCACCTGCCACATAGCGATACAGCGATTTTCCGGTTTCGGTTTCGCGCACCATCACATTTTTATCTTTGTTGATGCTTTCCCAGTTTACAAACAGCACCTCGTTGGGCTTGAGGGCATTGTCGGTTACATCCTCAAACTGTATGGGTTTTATGGAGCGCAATTCCGCAAAATAATTTTTCAGCGATAAGTAGCTTTGCAAGTGTAGTTTGTTGGGCGCTATCCACACAAAAGCCACTTCGCGGCGTGGTAGCTCTACACGGTCGGGCAATTCCTCACAAAGTTTGTTCAGAAATGCCGCCATCATTACCGTTTTGCCTGAGCCTGTGGGCGCTTTCAACACTTGTGTATGGCGTGCGCCTGCTTTTTTGAGCAGTTTGTAAGTGTTGGTAAGTAGTGCGTCAACGGCTTCTTCCTGGTATTTTTTGAGTTGTATCATGGTGTTGTTTTCTTTAGAATTTGGCTAAAGCCCTTTTTCTATATTCATCTTTAAGAATGGCCTAAAGGCCAATCCAATTCATTTGTATGGCATAAATGTTAATCCAATTCAATCAAATTTCTTTATCCCAGCGGGATAATATATTTATAGAAAATAATTTTGAACCATCCCTATACGACCCCATCGGGGTCGAACAAAATTATTGCATATCATTTTTCTATAAATATGCGACACCTACGGCGTCGGCAATTCTTCATCTTCCACCTCTATTCTTTTCTTTTTCTTGGGCAATACATTGTTGTATGCCTTATAGATAGCATCGGGCAAAGCGCACAATTCTATTTTGGGCAATACATCTTCAAACTCTTCGGTAAATGGATATTGACCTGGCGCAAAAATGTAGATTTTGATTTTCCGGCGGCTGTCGATGTTGGCTATCTGTGGCACAAGGTCTTCTATCCTTTCTTCGTTGTAAATAACTATCAAATACCGCCCATCATCCGAAAAACATCGGTAATCGTCTGTATTTATTTTCGTGCCCACCAATTCATTTATTTCGGTGTATATATCTTCTTTCACACACAGCATCTGAGTAGCAGCTTGCACCAATGCTCGCTTGTTTTTCAGGCTGCGCTCACTCCCCACAAACTCCGTTCGGTAATAACGTAGATTATTGTTTGGATAAAAAGGCATTTCTTTACCTTTTAAATTTTTATATGGTAAAATGATTCTTTGACATCTTGGATAAGTTACTTCGTCACAAATACTATTTTCATTATTCGTTGCAATTATACATTTCCTGTTGCCTTTATCTGAGCTGTTTAAATTTAATACAGCATGTAAAGTCGTTCCTGAACCGGCAAAAAAATCTAATATGACAATGTCTTTGGGCTTATTTGTTATTTTTATTAGATGTTGTATTAACTCAAAAGGCTTGGAGTAACTAAATTCAATATCATATTGTTTAATTAAGTCAGCGCCTTTTCTATTTATAAATTCATCTAAATAATCTCTAGGAGAAGTCCCTTTTTCCTCTCTATCATTTAAATAACTCTTTGTGTAAACATTCCATATTGCTTGATTCCCATTTTCATCTAGTAAAGGTGATTGTTTTGTCTTTTTGAAAACAAGTAAATGTTTATCTTTTAAATAAGTATCTTTAGTCCATCTCCATCTTCCATCTCCGTCTCTCATAACTTCATCTAGAACACTACATGGAGGAATAACTTTTGTTCCATCTGGGCAATCAACAAAATATTTTTGATTTGGTCTCAAATCTTTCAATGAAGCCTGATAAAAAGCAACATCATCCCTATATTTTTCGCCAATTCTTGAGCCTTTTATTTCAACTTTTTTGAACAATGTTTCATCAATTGTACCTTTGAAATTGGATAATATATTTTTATTTTTTGTAAATGCAATAACATAATCTTTACTTGGAGCAAAATAATTCCCCATATCCCCAGCAGTTTTTGCAACTCTAGCTATAATTCCAAGTTTATTATTTTCAGAAAAGACCTCATTAAACAATAAAGTTAATTGACTTATTTCATCATCGCCAATAGAACAAAAAATCACACCATCATCTTTCAAAAGTCGTTTTGCGATTTGTAATCTTTTATACATAAAAGACAGCCACTTACTATGCCTGAAAGCATCTTCTTTGTCAACATATTCATCATTATATATAAAATCTTCCTTATTTCCTGTATTATACGGCGGATCAAAATACATCACATCAATTTTTCCTTCGTGTGTAAAAGTCAATGCTGTAAGAGCGTGGAGGTTGTCGCCTTCGATAAGGATGTGGTTGGGTATTTGACCTCTCCCCGACCCTCCCCAAAGGGGAGGGAGAGTGGGCTGTAGCGGGCTTTGTTCGGTTTGAAGATTTTCTGTTTGCAGCTTTCCATTTTGAAGATTTTCTGTTTGAAGATTTCCTTTTTGCAAATTTTCAAATTGAGTATTATCTGAATTTGTATCATCTTCAAAAACAATGGTTTGTGTCCCATTTGTTCCCGATTTTGAAAGTTGCAAACTGGCAGCCTTCTCGTCCAACGCTCGCTCCCTCCCCTTGGGGGAGGGCTGGGGAGAGGTCTCTTGGGAGGGTTGGGGTGGGGCTGTTATTCTCCTTTCCACCACCTCACTCAGCACCGGCAAATGTGTACGCAGCAGTTCTTCGGCGTCTTCGGGTTTATCTTCCCACACGAGGCCGTATTTTTTGTTAGTATTCAGGATTTCTACAAGGTAAGCACGTTCGTCGGGTGTAAACGCTTCGGAAGTTTTCAGTTTGGCGAGGAGGCTTTGTTTGTCCATGAGGCTTTTGCGGATATTTATTTAAGGGTTTCGTCAGCCGCTGCTGATTGTTCCCTCCTGACTTTTACCCACAAAAAAAGCGTGGGTTCTGTCTTATCCGCTCCAAAGGCCCTGAGAGTGCCCACCACAAACGATAAGTCAAAATGACCCACGCCGTTTTGGCGTGAGCATTTCGCTCATTGAATCTGTCAGTGGTGTTCGCTTTAATGAAATTTCTCAGGTTTCTTGGAGCGCGAACAATAGCAGAATGCTATTTAAATACTATGTTTTGAAATGTTTTATTTGACCTCCCTCCAGCTCCCTTCAAGGAGGGAGAGTTCTGGTGTAGGAGGCTTTGTTCTTTAAATTTTTATGTATTTGTTTCTATTTAATTTAAATTATTTGTAACAAAATTAATTCACGCTCTATTCCCCTCCCTTGGAGGGGTTAGGGAGGTTTTAATATATTCCGGTGTTGGTTCACTGGCTATCTCTAGTTCAATCATTTTGCTTTCGTTATAGAGCATTTCAGGATCTAAATCAGCACCGTTATTCCATTCTATGGAGTCGAAACTAATCTTTACGGTATTAAATAAATCAATATTTTTTAAGTCACTGAAAATACCAATATTTAAATATGGATTCATATCAAACTGTCGCTTTTCACCATTATCAAACGTAAGTATCAATTGATAATTGGAAGCAGGTTCTACTTTTTTAACTGCTGAATACATAAACATTTATTTTAGTGGTTCTATAGAAAATGGTTTTTCGCCATTCTGGCATAATTTCCAATCTGCCATCAATTCATCTTGATGTATTTCAATCCATGCAACCACTAATCGCATTTGTTTTGCAGGTAAATTCCCTTCCAACAGTTCACAATTTCTAATGTTTAAAACTGCAATAAATTCCTGATAATAAACATGAATGTGCGGTGGATTATGTTCTTTCGGCGCATAATACATTCTTATAATTACTCCAAAAAACATGGATAATGTTGGCATAGAATGGTTATGTTTTAAACGTGGTTAATTCGATATAATTTTAACAACTTTGAAAATTATTTTTCTTTTTTATTTTTCACTGTCAAAAGTAACGCAAATTTTCTATCAGTGCAATAGAACTTGAAAATAATTGTTGATTATATCAGGGGATTTATTATTTCACACACCCAATATCCGCTTCAACTCCTTCACACCTGCGGTGGCTCCCTTTTGTATAAGTTCCGGATTCGCATCCCATGCTTCGGGCGTAGCTACATCCTCTATCCGGTGCTTCTCCCACAGTCTTATATCCCAAGGCGCTGCCATTGAGTTGATGATATGTTGCCCTTGCAGGGCGTTTCAGATGTTATGTTGCCACTTCGTGGCGTCAATCAATTGGCTGAAGGCCATATTTATCATCAGCCCATGGGCATCGCCCTGGGTTTATAATCAGCAGACCAAAAGTAAAAATAATATTTTACAAATGCAAAAGTATATAAAACATTCATATCATCACCAATTCACATTCTCGTTCATTAAAAAATTGTACCTTTGCAAAACAAAAACAATCTGCAAGTAGTTTGATAGACATGAACAAACTCAATTTAGAAAAAATTCGTTCTGAATTTCCAATTTTAGACGAGAAAATATACAGTAAACCGCTGATTTATTTCGACAACGGCGCAACAACGCAAAAACCGCAATGTGTATTAGACCGTATCAATTACGGATACGAACATCTGAATGCTAATATTCATCGTGGCGTGCATTTTTTGAGTCAGCAAGCTACTGCAGCACACGAAAATGCACGAAAAGCAGTTTGCGATTTTCTGGGAGCTAACAAACGCGAAGAAATTGTTTTTACACGCGGAACTACCGAAGCCATTAATTTAGTGGCTTTTAGCTTTGGCGAAGCTTTTTGCAAGGAGGGCGACGAAGTGGTTATTTCGGTTATGGAACATCACTCCAACATTGTGCCCTGGCAAATGCTCTGCGAACGCAAAAAAATGAAGTTGCGCGTAATTCCCATGAACGAAAATACTGAACTTGACCTTGAGGTGTACAAATCGTTGCTCAATGAACGTACCCGCATTGTATCGGTTACGCATGTTTCGAATTTATTGGGCACTGTAAATCCGGTAAAAGAAATTATTGAAATTGCGCATGAACGAAATATTCCGGTATTAATTGATGGTGCACAAGCTGTTCCGCACATACGGGTAAATGTGAAAGAGTTAGATGCCGATTTCTATGTTTTTTCGGGGCACAAAATTTACGCTCCAACAGGTATTGGTGCACTTTACGGCAAAGAAAAATGGCTCAACGCTATTCCGCCTTATCAGGGTGGTGGTGAAATGATTGCTACTGTAACTTTCGAAAAAACCACTTACAACGAATTGCCTTTTAAATTCGAAGCCGGCACTCCCGATTATATTGGCTCTACGGCTTTGGCTGAAGCATTACGCTATGTAAAGGAAATTGGTATCGAAAACATTGCAGCTTATGAACACGAATTGACAGAATATGCAACAAAGCGATTGCTGGAAATTGAAAACATGCGTATTATCGGAACTGCCGCCGAGAAAAGCGCCGTTGTGTCGTTTTTGGTTGGCAGTATTCATCCGTATGATGTAGGAATGCTTTTAGACCGACTGGGGATTGCTGTTCGTACGGGTCATCATTGCGCTCAGCCACTTAGCGACTCGCTCGGAATTCCCGGAACAATTCGTGCTTCCTTTTCATTTTACAACACCAAAGAAGAAATTGATACGTTTATTGAAGCGTTAAAACGGGTTGTGGGAATGTTGAGTTGATTGTTTCGCGTTTCGGGTTTCGCGTTTCGGGTTTCGGGTTTCGTGTTTCTGGTTAGTTGTTTTATTCTATACTTTATGAACTTTACAAACTTTATAACTTTATAAACTCATTATGCAAATAAATGAAATTCAGGACAATATTATTGAAGAGTTCGATCAGTTCGACGATTGGATGGACAAATATGCGCTGCTGATTGATATGGGCAATTCGCTTCAGCCCTTGGACGAAAAACACAAAACGCCTCAAAATATTATCGAAGGTTGCCAGAGCCGTGTTTGGTTAAATGCTGAATACAACGATGGCATTATTACTTATCAGGGCGAAAGTGATGCTATTTTGGTTAAAGGAATTGTGTCGTTGCTTATACAGGTAATGTCAGGCCACACGCCCGACGAAATTCTGAATACAGAACTCTATTTTATCGACCGGATAGGTTTGAAAGAGCACCTCTCTCCTACCCGTTCCAATGGGTTGGTAGCCATGGTAAAACAAATGAAAATGTTTGCATTAGCATTCAAAAGCAAAGAAAACTAATCTGTCGTTATACAGTTTGACAATATTTATATTGGACACATAGAATCACATAGTTCGGAATACAAATAATATTTCGACCACATAGTCATTGCTGCTAAAGCATCAATACTTAGCTTCAAATTAATTTGAAGCAGCTATGTGTACTTGAATATTAAAATAATAAATTAAATTATACTAAACTATTGTGTTCTATGTGGTAAAAAAGAAAAATAAACTCTATTAGTTTTCTTCATTTCCGCTTATCTCAGTATTTTTTCGTAGGCTTCTTTGGTTTGCAGTAATTCAACCGCTTTGCGGAGCGATTCATTTTCGGCATCAATAATCTGATAATACTCATTTACTTCCCACAAGTCGCGGGCTACCAATGCTTTAAGCTGTAGCTTAATCAGACTTTTAGAAATATCAAATTGCTTTTGATCGAAAACAATTTTCTCCTTTTCGGCTAATTGTTTCAACTTTTCAACAATCGAATTATCCACTTCAAAGCCTTTACGGAATTTATCGAAGCTTTTGTATTTCTTTTTTAGCTCTGCCCTGTTTTTGTCAATGTATTGCACCGCCACTTTATTTACAATACCCTGAGCCACAATTTTACGATGAAAATCGGTATAGCGTGTAGTATCAATCGGAACAAAAATATCAGGCATAATGCCACCGCCACCATACACGGTGCGTTTGAGTGTAAGTGTTTGATATTTTAGTGAATCGGGCAAATGAATACTATCGGCATGTAGAAATTCGCCATGTTTGTAGCGTTCCATCAA
>Ga0209398_1001242_pt1 | contig 13546 bp, 14 predicted proteins | sample AshMeaBigSpring_FD_184125 | JGI IMG/M metagenome (GOLD analysis project Ga0209398, IMG submission 184125) | Groundwater microbial communities from Big Spring, Nevada to study Microbial Dark Matter (Phase II) - Ash Meadows Big Spring (SPAdes)... | ecosystem: Environmental > Aquatic > Deep... | reverse complement strand
TTTAATAATCATTTGGAAAAGACAGGTGTATTCAGAGAATTGATTATCAGGATGATTAACCATGCTCCAGCTCCCTATAAATCTATTATTGCTTAAATGCCTAATTCAGTTTTATTATTAGAAAGGATAGACATCCGCTCCAATTCCACACCCTCGATGATAGGATTGTGGCAAATAATCCTGTTCGGTTTATGGATGCTTTTATAGCTCAAATTGATTTGTCTAAATTTGGATTTGCTGCTAAAATACTTAAATCGGAAGGAAGACCGGCTTATACAAACCAACTGATGCTCAAAATCTACATTTATGGCTATTTTAATGGAATCAGAAGCAGTCGAAGACTCGAAACCGAATGTTGTCGTAAAATCGAACTACAATGGCTCACCGCCAATCTAAAGCCCAATTACCACTCTTTCGCCGATTTTAGAAAAATAAACCCTTTAGCTCTAAAAGCAGTATTCAAACTATTTGTCCTTTTCCTTAAAGATGCAGGACTTGTGGGAGCCGAAACAGTAGCTGGTGACGGCACAAAATAAGAGCACACAATAGCAAAAAGAAAAATTATTCGCAGAAGAAGATAGACAAACATATAAACTTTATAGGGCTTGCTCAATAACTCAACACTATGAGATTATGTCGATGCCTTCGGCCAGGGCTATACGCTATACTCCTCGCTACTTGCTGGAAGGTATATTTTCAATGGCAAGCAAGAATCTTCGCAATCGCTCGATTTCTAATGTCGCTGCGGGGTGACGCTTCTATCCCTATCTCAAGTAAAAGATTGCTTTTAGATCTACATGCGATCTCAATCTATTAGATAAAAATGTTGCCAGTGAAACACCACAGTTAATCGCAGATGTGCAATAAAAAATATGCATTCTTAAAGCCAATAAAAAAATAAACTACGAATAGCTAGGGATACAACTACAAGAAAGTGGCCACACACAGATATCCACTACCGATCCCGATGCACGTGCACTACTCCTACTTGGGCAAGTAGTAGAAGTAGGCTATAATGCACAAACAGCAGTGGACGAAAAACACCAGCTAATCGTAGCCACACATACTATCATTACCAATGATAGAAATGCACTATTCGATATTGCCAATGAAGCCAAGGAAAACCTACAAAAAAATTACAACCATCAACGATAAAGGATACTACAGTGGCAGGCAAATACAACCGTGTACCGATGCCGATATTACTACCATCATAGCCCACCAAACACTAGTAAACAGCAATGAGGACAAAGGATTTGGATGTACTACTCAAGCCTATAAGGTTGACAAATTTCAATACAATTAAACCGATGATACCTACACCTGCCCACAAGGACAAATATTACAAACTAAAGGCACATGGTACAAGAAATCAAGAGAAAAGGATAGCTACAAATTCAAAAAATATCGAACACCAAAATGTGCTGAATGCCCCGCAAAACATCTTTGCACCGGCAGACAAAAAGGAGGAAGAGAAATAGAAAGAAGTGAGTATGCAGAAGCGGTAGAACAAAACAAAAAGGGATAGCTAGAAAACCAAGCATTATACCTAACTAGACAGGAGATAAATGAGCACATATTTGGCACCATCAAACGCAAATGGGGAAACAATTATACCAACCTCAAAGGACTAGAAAAAGTAAACGGAGAAATGGCACTTATTATGACTATATACAATATGAAAAGAACGATAAACATACTAGGATTTGATAATTTGATGGAAAAACTTAAAGACTGGAAGCCCCTCTATCCTAACAATGAAAATACGGTTAAAAAAGAAGCTAAAATCCTCTTTTTCTAGCTAAAAAAATATAGCAAGCTCCTAGTAGCGGCATAGAAAAATACAAATCTATAAAAACAAAAAATTATCACCGCCCTCACCACGCCTACTACCACATATTTTGAGGGGAAAGTTTGGTTTTTTCACAACCTGACGGTTTGCAGATTTGCGATGGGGGGATTTTCAGCACAAATGTTGATGCGGTGAACCAAAGTTTGATTAACCACAAATGTGCCTTAGGAGTACTGAACCGCCACTTTTGCCAAACCCGTGTAATGCGGTCGGCTTTCTATTTTTGTCAGTCGTTTCAATGTCAATTACAGCAACTTGTTTCTGCTTGAATGGGAGGACATTTTACTGTCCCATAGCTACAATAAACGCAACAGTCACCCTGTTTTGGTATTAAAACTTTTTTGCAGTTTTCACACTCGTAAAAATATTGGCAAGCATCTGTCGGCATTGTTTCTTCTTTCTTATGTCCACAGTCGGGGCAAGTGATTGTTGATTGCAGTATTATGTTCATTTAATTTCTTTTTTATCAGTTACTGAATAGCCTGTTTTTGCAATGGCTTTTTCTATTTCTTGAATGTCGGTTTTGGTCTTGTCAAACTCCACGATTGCGTTTCCGTTTTCGTATGAAACAGTCGTGTTGATTATTCCTGTCAGTTTATTCACTTCGTGGTTTACGTGTTCTTCGCAACCTGAACAAGTCATTCCGTTAATTGTAAATTCCGCTGTCCGAATATTTGCTTGTTCGGTAACAATTGATTGTTTTTCTGTCTTAGGGAAAAAGATAGGTGCATAGGTCGGAAACGCAAGCATTAGTCCTGCAAAAACTGTCACGATACCTAAAAATGTTTTTGTCTGTATGCATGGCATTTTTTCTTTCGAATCACAGTTGCAGTCAACTTGTTTCTGTGGTTTTAGTTTTTGATACCACGCAAATCCAAGCACCAAAACTGTCAAGCCGATTAAATACGGTCTCAATGGGTCAAGCCACGAAAAAGCCGAAGCCAGTCCACTTGTCCCCGCCAACAAAGCCAAAACAGGCGTAATACAGCAAAGTGAAGCCGAAATTGCCGTCAGAAGTCCAAGTCCTGCGAGTTTATTTTCTGATTTCATTTCTTATCTGTCTGTTCGTTTGTCGTGTCGATTTTTAAGCTGCCGCATAACGGTTCTGAGCTTTACGCCGTCCCGCCTAACCGATTCCCGCTAAGCAAAGATAAATCTTTCGAATTACAATTTACCATTGTACAAAGAAATTTTCCGTTGTGGCGGGATGGCGTAAAACTCGTGTTATGGGATGTTATTTTTTTGACCATAGCATTTACTGATCACAAAGATATATGGTTATTACTTTTGTGCTAAATTATGCTTCGTTGATTTCCCATAATCAGGTCACGCAGGGGAATTGCACCCCTGCGTTCCCACGGAACCGTGCTTGAAAGTCTCCCTTCACACGGCTCTTCAACTTAATAAATCACACCAAAATTAATAAATATTATGGATATGCCCATAACCAATGGGAAGATCATTTTGGCTATTAGCTGTGATTTTGTTTCTTTGTAATGAATCATCCTTTTTGATCGGTTGTAAATTATAAATAAACCTAACTTGCCTGACCCTTCGCTCCCTATTCATTACAAATACTTCTTCACTACTACGATCAGGTCTGCCGCCTATATCTCACCCACATCCTTTGGTGTTCGCTTCCTCTTGCGATTTTACGAAGCGATATAGACTTCACTTGTTCCTTAAAACAGCCTGTGTAAATGTCTTGCCAACTTAACTCCGGTTGCCGTGTATCCAATAATCAGGTAGCCGATACACTTAGTCGCAGATACAAACGTAACTATCTGCTTTTGACAACATTTTTGCCCTTACGAAGCTTCATCATTGGTTCACTTACGTTCAACTCTTTTACACGCACCTACAGCATTCTTGCTGCCGTTTTTCTTTATCGCTCACCACCACATTGTTTCCTTTGCAGCAGCATAAAGTGGTTTGATAGCTATTTCTGAAAATCGCCATCGAGAGGCCTACTCTCATCTGTTTTAAAGCACCAACAATTATTCTATTGTTGTTCAAGTCACACACGGTTTGCGGCTTGGCGTAGTGGCGGACCTGCCTGCCGGCAGGCAGGTTTCGGAGCACAAAAGTTCAAACGAATAACTGCATTTGACTCTACCACAAAACTATCATACGAAGCCTGTCTGCCGACAGGCAGGCACTGTACCCGCCATTACGCCAAACCGCTGTTAGCAGTAGGCCTTCTGTCGCCCGTCCTTGCAAACCATTGTCAATACTACGTTTCACTGTCTTTGTCGTTACGGGTTGTGCGGTTGCGTATTTTTTATTTTCAGAAGGGGAGGAGATTTTTTTTAATTCAATTTTATCTGGGTGGGAAAGGTGGAAGCTTTTTTGCAAGCTTTGGTCTGTGCTTGGGCTTGTGCGGCTTGCAAATGTGCTTACACCTGTGGGATGGCTTGTTCTCATGCTGTTAAATTGTCCGCTAATAATTCTGCTTGTTTTAATACTGTGTCAATTGCCTTTTGTTGTTTGTCTGGTGGATAACCGTATTTGTTGAGTGTCCGTCTAACAAGCACCATAAGTTTTGCTCTTGCACTTTCTCTGATTGTCCAGTCAATAGTTGCGTTGGCTCTTACTTTGTCCGCTATTTCCCTTGCAATTTCTTTTAATGTGTCGTCACCTAAAACCTGAACGGCACTGTCGTTTACTTCAAGTGCATTGTAAAAAGCCACTTCATCATTATTCAGTCCGAGTTTTTCTCCTTCCTTGTCTGCTTCTTTAATCTGTTTAGCAATGTTGATGAGTTCCTGAATAATTTCAGCCGTTGTCAGTAAGTTGTTTTGGTAGCGTTTGATTGCTCCTTCCAACATTTCCAGTAGTTTCTTGCTCTTTACAAGATTTGTCTTGGCTCTTACTTTCAGTTCGTTGTTTAGAATCTTTTTTAGCAATTCGATAGCTAAATTTTTGTGCTGCATTCCCTGAACTTCCAAAAGGAATTCATCTGATAGAATTTCCAGTCCTGAAATTTCGGGTTTGTCAATTCCTGCTGCATCAAAAATGTCAATCACTTTATCGCTGCTCAATGCTTCATCAACAATTTGTTTGATGGCGGTTTCAATTTCTACATCGCTTCTTCCACCGCCTATTGGTACAGCGAACTTGGCTAACCTTGCTTTTACAGCTTGTAAGAATGCTACTTCGGGTAAGTGTGGCTGAACTTCTTCTTTGGTAATACAAAGCGAAAGTGCCTGACTTAATAAACTAACCTCTCTGATAAACCTTTCTTTTCCGTCCTGCAATCCTAAAATGTGTTCTTCGGCTTGCAGAATGATAGAAAGTTTTTCCTGTGCATCTACCACAAAAAATCTGCGGTAATTGAATTTGAAACTGCCTTCGTAATAGGCGCTGGGCTCTTCAACTAAAATATCATTTCGGGTAGTGCTGTCTTCATTGAACATTTGCTGCACTACTTCCAATTTCTCTTTGAATATTTCAAATGCTTTCTCAATGTTCTCAGCAGGGTCGCCCTTTCCACCTGCTTCGCCATAAAATGAAAGGGCTTTTTTCAAGTCTGTGCCTATGCCCAGATAATCCACAATCAAACCGCCCGGTTTGTCTTTAAAAACTCGGTTTACTCTTGCAATGGCTTGCATCAGGTTGTGTCCTCTCATGGGCTTGTCCACGTACATGGTATTCAAACAAGGGGCATCAAAACCAGTAAGCCACATATCCCGAACAATCACCAATTTCAATTCATCCGCAGGGTCTTTCATTCGCTCTGATAAATCTCTGCGTTGTTGTTTGGTGGTATGATGCTTTGAAATTTCAGGACTGTCAGCACTGTTGGTTGTCATTACCACTTTTATTGCTCCTTTGGTTAAATCATCATTGTGCCAATCGGGTCGAAGTGCAATAACTTCTTTGTAAAGGTCGGCTGCAATTCTACGGCTCATAGCTACTATCATTGCTTTGCCTTCAAAAACGGTTTGCCGTTTTTCAAAATGCGTTACAATATCTTTTGCCAAATTCTTCACTCTGTCGTGATGCCCAACAATGGCTTCCAATTTCGTCCACTTGGCTTTGGCTTTCTGCTTTTCGGTGAGTTCTTCGTCCTGTTCCAGTTCCTTGTCAAATTCCTCAATCAATCTTCTGCCTTCTTCGTCAAGGTTTACCTTTGCCAAACGACTTTCATAGAAAATTTTCACCGTTGCTCCATCGTCAACGGCATCTTTTATGTCGTATCGGTCAATGTAGTTTCCAAAAACCTGTGGAGTGTTTACATCTGTGCCTTCAATGGGTGTGCCTGTAAAACCTATGTAAGTTGCATGGGGCAAAGCATCACGCATGTATTTTGCAAAACCGTAGGCAATCCGCTTTCCGATTACTTCTTTGGTTTCCTTATCTTTTTCATCAATCAATTTCGCTTCAAAACCGTATTGCGTTCTGTGTGCTTCATCCGCAATCACCACTATATTTTTACGGTCGGAAAGTTGGTCGTAAACGGATTTATTGTTTTCGGGTAAAAATTTCTGAATAGTGGTGAATACAATGCCACCGCTTGCCACTTTTAGCAATTCTTTCAAGTGTTCTCTGTTCTCTGCCTGAACGGGTTCTTGCCGAAGCAACTGAACGGACGAAGCAAATGCGTCAAATAATTGGTCGTCCAAATCATTACGGTCTGTAATGACAACAATGGTCGGGTTTCGCATTTCTGGAGAAGTGATGAGTTTCCCTGAATAGAAAACCATACTCAAACTTTTGCCCGAACCCTGTGTATGCCAAACCACACCGCCTCGTTTGTCTCCGTTTTCGCTTGAAGCGTTCACCGTAGATAGAACGGCTTTATTAACTGCAAAGAATTGATGATATGCCGCTAATTTTTTTACGGTGTGAATTTGTATCAATCCCGTTTTTGCATCTTCTTTTTCCAGCCTGTGTGTTGCACGCATACAGGTCGATTTTTCAAATACAATAAAATTGCGAACCAAGTCTAACAATGTAACAGGTTGCAACATGCCTTTCAGCAAGGTTTCTAACTGTGGTTTAAATCGTGATGCTAATCTTGGATTTTCTTCAACTTCATAAGGCACATTTCTATCAGATTCAATTTCTCTTTTTATCCATTTTCTGCCAAATCCTGTTTTTAAATCGCTTTCTCTTTTTACTGATTCCTCTCTGGTATTAAATTCTTCAAAATGAACTATGCGTATAGCTTTATGAGATTTTATCCATTTAGCTCCTCTTCCAGAAATATGTTCTTGCCATCTTCTCTCAAGATTTTCAGTTTGGCCAATGTAGTAGCTTCTATTTTCGCATTCTAAAACATATACAAAATAGCCGTCTGCTGTTTTTCTGCCTGTGCGTTGCAAGCAGACAGGCCAAGTCATGTAACGGCTTAGGTCTGCTGAAACACTTCCTGCTTTACATTCTAAACCGTCTGATAAAATGCAGATAGCGTTGTAAGTAAACAAACTTGGAATTGTGGCTTTGTAGGTTTGAATTTGCTGATACGCACTTTTGATGTCTGCATTTTCATTGGCTGCATTTTTCAGTTCAATGACTACCAAAGGCAAACCGTTTACAAAGAGCAATACATCAGGACGTTTGTTTTGATTGTTTTCAATGATGGTGTATTGATTCACCACCAAAAATTGATTGTTGGCAGGGTGTTCAAAGTCAATCAAAGCCACTTCGTGACTTCTCTCGTAACCGTTTTCCTGATAGGGTATTTTTACTTTCTCTACCAACAAACGGTGAAACGCTTCGTTGTTGTGCAGCAAGTCAGGCGAAGCAATACGCAATACTTTTTGAACGGCAGCTTCCTGTGCATCAGTGGGAATGCTTGGGTTGATTGTAGCAATGGCTGTCCTCAGCCTATTGAGCAATAGAATCTGACTGAAATTTTCCCTTTCACAAAAAAGCCCTTCGGGTGAAATTTCTTTGCCGTTGGCATATTCCCATCCCTGCGATTGTAAAACTTCAATCGCTGATTGTTCTATGATATTTTCGGTGATGGGTTTCATTTATAATTTCATTTCCAGTTTCCAAGCAGTTAACAAAGCGTTGGTTTTCAGCGATTTACAGCAAGATGCGGTTTTATAGTCAAATAAGAACCAATCCCTTGTTTCCATTTTGGAAACAGTTCGTTTATTCAAATTCTACGGGTTTAAAAAATTGTCTGCCTAATGAATATGGAACTAATCCTTCATGTTGCAATCGTCCTATGATAATAGCAGGATGGGTGTTGAATTTCTTTGCAAACTCAATTACATCATCTTCCGTTATTCTGAAACGCTTTAGAATTTCTTCTTGCTCTTCTTTTAAAAGTGTCCATTTAATAGCAAAGTTGTCGGCTTCTTTTTCTTTTTGTTTGTCTTTTTCAGAATAGTCTATGTTCTCCAAGAAAATGTCTTTTTTGCCATGCAGCAAAATATGTCCTACTTCATGAAAGAAGGTAAACCAAAAGCTGTCGTTGCGTTTGTAGCGACCCGTTAACTGAATTAATGGCGTATCGTTTATCCAGCGGGTGCTGCCATTAATTGGGGCTTTATTGATGCAATGCGTATGCACCACTTTTACACCTGCTTCCAAACAAACTTGTTGCAATTGCTTGAAGAAATTATCAGGATGCTTTGCCATTATGCTTTTGATTTCAGGCAATGCTTCTTTAAAATCTTTTTCCTCATAGTGTTTGGTTGGCAATTCGGCTGCTTGCAGTTCGCCTTTACGCAACCAAGCAGAAATGGCATAAGGTTCTTTGGTGTGAGCCAACGAAATACGAAACGCAACTTTTAGTTGCTGCTTGAAATAGTAATCTTCCCAAGCGCTGTGGTTACTGATGCTGAAAAACGCTAATAACTCTGAAGTTTTTTCTTCTATGGTGGTTTTAGCGGGTAGCCATCCTTTTTTTACCATATCGGCAATAGGAAAATTTCTAGCCCAATCGGTTGATTCTGCCAACAGTTCCAGACGTTCATCACGGGCTATAAATTCATCATAGTTTCGCTGCATATTCAGCCAAAAGTGGGCAGGTATTTTCAACACATGCTCAAACTGCACAGCCATTTCGGGAGTTATACTGCTAATGCCTTTGAGTATAGCAATAACCGTTTTTTCGGGTTTGCCTGAGCGTATAGCAAACTCCTTTGGACCCATGCCAAGTTCTTCTAACTTTTCGGCCAAGGTTTCGCCCGGGTGAAAAGCTATTTGCGGATGGTATTGATTTTTTTTAGTTGCCATTGTATACTGGTTTGCTTTGTTTCTTATTTACCGTGGTAATTGGCAATCTCCATTATTTCCACTCCTTTAATTTCAAGCCAGATGTATTTGCCATCTTCATCGGTAGGTATGGGCTTTTCGTGTGGCTCAAATACCAGCCTGTATGGTTGGTCAAGGTCGCAAGCCCATTGCCCTTTGCGGTCGCCAGTGAGTTCGTGATACCTGCCGGGCAGGTGGCGAACATCTTCCAGCGTAAGGGCATTGCGAAGGTCACCAAGGCGTTTGTTATAGAGCTTTGCACGGATTTGCCCCATTTCCTTTTGGCACTTCTTAAAGTCATTCGCCAGTTTTTCCAGCTTGTTATCATCAAAGGTTATTTTCACTGCAAAGATACATATATTTTAATTGACAGCAAATGTAATTCAAAATATTTTAATGAGTAACTCTCGCCTCCCCACTCATCAACTTCGGCAAAAGTGTATCACGAAGTTTTGTGAGGGTATTAATTTGTCCTTGATTAAAAATTATTTTTTCAAACAGTGGTTCAATTTCTTTTCCTAAGGAATCAGTTTTTTCTTTTTCGTAACAAACAAAACTCATTTCTTCTATTCCTGTTGAACTAATATTTTCCTGTGCACTTCCAGCACAAGCATTTATTATGTGTTCTTGTCCCTCTCTTGATTTCAATGCTAAGTAACCAATTAAATCGCCATAAGGAACTTTTGCTTCCAATTTCCCTACTCGTTGATTAACCCAAATTTCTTTTTCTGTTTTTTCTACAATTCCAATCTTACCAATCTCTGCACCTGTCATTGCAATAAGAAAATCACCGCTTTTAATTTTAAATCTTTTGTCAATATTTTTTATAACTTCTTCATCAACAAAATCAGAGTTGATAATGTCAATCATTCCCATTGAAATGTTTCTAATCTTAATCACACCTGCAAACCCATTCTCTTTAAAATCTTTACTCTTGAAAGCATAACCGCCTTGCACTTTTACATACTCCGATAAAGTTCCATTCCATTCTTCTTCCACACCTGTCTGCGTGTGGTCACGCACAGGCAGAAACCACTGCCTGAAAAGTGTTTCGGCAAATTGTTCAAGGGTTTTGTTTTGGCGGTGCAGCAGGTCTATTTTATCATCTAAGCTGCTTAATACTTCGGCTATTGATTTTTGTTCGGCTTTACTATTTGGAATTTCAATTTTAATATTTTCAAAATCGCTTTTGTTTACAATTGGAACTGCTGTCCCTGCTTCACCATACATTCTCAAAACTTCATAGCTGCCAACTAATTTGTAATAGAGAAAATCGGCATCAACATTTTCATTTGCTATAATTGAATTGATTTGTTGATTAGAAACAACTGGTATTTTATTCAAAGCAACCTTTCCCATGTCAGAACCAATACAAGTAACAAGCAATGATTTTTCTGGCAACACTCTGCTTTGAAGTTTGTCAATTCCTTTTTGAGATAAATTTCTATCTGCGAACGAAATCCATTTGTTATAATTTTTGTAATCAGAAGGAGTTACAAAGGGCATTTCATTTCCAAACTCATCAGGAAATTTACTTGAGGGAGTATTGCCTGTGACGACTCTACCCAATTCTTTTAATTTATATTCTTTCCATTCACTCATGTTTCTACTTTAATTTTAATTGTCTGAATCATAATTTGCAAAGTGGTAGAATTTCCTGAATCATTTTTTATTCTGCTAATTCCAATATTTTGAAAATTCTGCATCTGGCAATTATTTCTTTTCATTTTGTTCATTCTTAAATCTTGTAAGTTCTGAATCTGACTTTGGTTTTGGGTGATATTTTTGATTAAACAATAGTTTGTGTTGCAGACTTTGGCTGCCAAAATTGATTAATAACCCAAGCGGAAAATCATAAGCCACCACATAATTTTTTGCCTGTGCTAAATGCACATCCTCAAGATTCACTACTGCTTTTAGTTCAACAACAACTTTGTCTTCAACAATAAAGTCAGCCCTTCGTATTCCTACTTCAACATTTTCATAATAAACAGTTTGTTCTTGTTCTCTTTGAAAATTCAACCCTGCCCTTTCCAATTCTATGGCAAGGCATCTTTGATAAATGACTTCTTGAAATCCAGGTCCCATTGTGTTATGCACTTTCATAGCACAGCCAATTATTTTGTATGTAAGTTCATCTTTCTCCATTGTCAGAATCTGAATTTACAGGATTTTAGAATATGCTGAATTATGATAGTGTTCATATTGTTTGCTGTCTATGCTGTTAATTTTTTAATTATAATTCAGACAATTTAATTCGGTTCAGATTCTGACTTATGCGTTTGTTCAACGCATCTTCTTCCGCAATTTGATTTTGCAATTCTGTTTTCAAAGAAGTGAAGCGTTCAGCAAAATTGAAATCATCTTCATCGTCAGGCAACCCAACATATCTGCCGGGTGTAACGGTGTAGTTTAAAGATTTTACTTCTTCAACAGTTGCTTCCTTACAGAAACCCGAAACATCTTTGTAACCACCCCCTGTCCCCTCCACTGGAGGGGAATTTCTCCAATTATGGTAGGTAGTTGCAATTTGGTTGATGTCATCATCAGTAAATTCTTTTGTTCTTCTGTTTACAAGGAAACCTAAATTCCGTGCATCAATAAAAAGAATTTTCCCTTTGTGGTTTTGTTTCTTCTTGCTAAGAAACCAAAGACAAGCCGGTATTTGAGTATTCAAAAAAAGTTTTGCAGGCAGATTTACAATACAATCAATCAAATCATTTTCAACCAATGCTTTTCGTATTTCTCCTTCGCCTGTTGTGTTAGTAGTAAGCGAACCTTTGGAGAGAACAAAACCTGCTTGTCCGTTTGCAGAGAGATGATAAAGGAAATGTTGTATCCAAGCATAGTTGGCATTTCCGGCTGGTGGCACACCATAAATCCATCTTGCATCTTTCTGCAAAAGTTCACCACTCCAATCGCTATCGTTAAAAGGAGGGTTTGCAATTAAAAAATCGGCTTTCAGGTCTTTGTGGGCATCATTTAAAAAACTGCCTTCGTTATTCCATTTCACATTGCTGCTGTCAATGCCTCTAATGGCAAGGTTCATTTTTGCCAATCGCCATGTGGTTTGGTTGCTTTCTTGTCCGTAAATAGATATTCTATCCAACCCTCCCTCAATTCCTCCCAGAGGGAAGGAAGGTTTGCCAGACTTCTTCTTGCGATAATAGTCTTGGTGGTGTAAAATAAATTTCTCACTCTGCACAAACATACCACCGCTACCGCAACACGGGTCAAATACTCTGCCCTCATAAGGTTCAAGCATTTCAACCAATAGTTTTACCACACTTTCAGGCGTATAGAACTGTCCGCCTTTCTTTCCTTCGGCTAAAGCAAACTCTCCTAAAAAGTATTCAAACACTCTGCCCAACAAGTCTTTGCTTTGGGCTTCTTTCGTGCCTAAAGTGGCGGTGCTTACCAAGTCAACCAAAGCGCCAAGGTTTGCTTTGTCTAATTTTTCCTGTGCAAAAACTTTTGGCAAAACACCTTTCAAAGAAGGGTTGTCTTTTTCAATGGCATCCATTGCATCGTCAATGTCTTTGCCAATGGTCGGCAATTTGGCTCTGCCTTGCAGCCATGTCCAACGGGCAGAAGGGGGTACATAAAACACTTTCTCGGCTACATATTCATTCTTGTCTTCGGGGTCGGCACCTTCATAGTCGCCTTTGCCTTCTTTCAGTTTGTTATACAATTCTTCAAAAGCATCAGAGATGTATTTCAGGAAAATCAGTCCCAACGCCACATGCTTGTATTCGGCTGCATCCATGTTTTTACGGAGCTTGTCAGCCGCTTTCCAGAGTTTTTTCTCTAACGGTTCTTCTACTACTTCTTTTGCTTTTTTAGCCATTATTCAGTCTTAATATTTATTGTTTTGTTCTCCGCTAAGTTAAGTTTTATATCGTCATTGTCGTTATAGGTGCGTTGGCAAAAAATGGCTCTTTTGGTTTTGCGAAGCGTTGGGCTACTGTGTCGGGCAAAACCAAATGTACCACTAGTGCGGTGTGCTAAAATTGAATTAAAAAAAATGTGCGGTGGGGAAATGCCTGAGCATTCACGAACACCAATAAAATCATTAAAATGTTTTGAGTAAAATAAAAAATACAGAAGGGTCGGCAATGAAGGTCGGCTTACTCGTTGTCCGTTTGAAATATGGTCTGTATGTTGGTCACTTGTCAAAATGGTTTGTCTTTGTTAATTCGTTTAATTTTTAGTCGTCTGTTTATGGTTGCACTGTCGTCTTTTTAGGCTTACTGCTAACGGATCTGAGCTTTACGCCGTCCAGCCTTACTTCTAGCCACCGAGCAAAAATAATAGTTTCGTATCACTAATTACCATAGTCCGAGGAAGATTCCGTCGGGGCGGGATGGTGTAAAGCTCGTGTTATGGGATGTTATTTTTTTGACCATAGCATTTACTGATCACAAAGATATATGGTTATTACTTTTGTGCTAAATTATGCTTCGTTAATGTCCCATAACA
>Ga0209398_1001240_pt1 | contig 13547 bp, 9 predicted proteins | sample AshMeaBigSpring_FD_184125 | JGI IMG/M metagenome (GOLD analysis project Ga0209398, IMG submission 184125) | Groundwater microbial communities from Big Spring, Nevada to study Microbial Dark Matter (Phase II) - Ash Meadows Big Spring (SPAdes)... | ecosystem: Environmental > Aquatic > Deep... | reverse complement strand
AATGGTCCTGATATTTTGTTTAAATATTTTTGTACAGCACCTGGTGGACAAGTACATTCTTTTTCTGGATGATTGTAGAAACCACAAGGACAAGGATTCATACTTGCAATCAGCATAAAATTGGCAGGAAAGTCTAAAGCTACTTTTGCTCTAGAAATGGTTACACGCCTTTCTTCCATTGGTTGACGCATTACTTCTAAAACTGTTCTTTTAAACTCTGGTAATTCATCTAAAAACAATACTCCATTATGAGCCAAAGAAATTTCACCTGGCTGAGGAACACCACCACCACCTACCAAAGCAGCATCACTTACTGTATGGTGAGGACTACGAAATGGACGTTTACTAATTAAAGATGCATTTTCTGGCAATTTACCTGCCACACTATGAATTTTTGTAGTTTCTAATGCTTCTTGCAAACTCAATGGTGGCAAAATGGTTGGTAATCGTTTTGCTAACATGGTTTTACCTGCACCTGGAGGTCCAATTAAAATAGCATTATGACCACCGGCTGCTGCAATTTCTAATGCTCGTTTAATATTTTCTTGTCCTTTTACATCTGTAAAATCGAATTCGAATTGATATTGATTGTTAAAAAATTCTTCTCTTGTATTTACATCTACTGGAGAAAGTTGTTTTTTGCCATTTAAAAAATCGATGACTTCGGTAAAATGTTCAACACCAAATACTTCGATATTATTCACCATTCCAGCTTCTCTGGCATTTGCTTTTGGAACAATCAATCCTTTATAGCCATCTTTACGAGCTTGAATTGCAATTGGTAACGCACCTTTTATGGGATGAATACTTCCATCTAAACTCAATTCACCCATCATTACATAATCTTTCAGTTTTTCAGGTTCATGTAATTGATCTGATGCACCCAAAACCCCCACAGCCATTGACAAATCAAAAGCAGAGCCGCTTTTTTTAATATCTGCAGGTGCCATATTGATTACCAACTTTGTACGTGGCATGGTGTAGCCATTGGTTTTTATAGCACTCTCTATACGTTGAATACTTTCTTTAACTGCATTATCTGGTAAACCAACAATATAGTATTTTAAATCGCCACCACTAACATTTACTTCAATAGTTATGGCAATAGCTTCAACACCATAAACTGCACTTCCAAATGTTTTTACCAACATATCTACTAGCGTATTTATTAAATGATATTAGGGTAAATATATGTAGTTTTTTTATCAATAGATACGTTGAAAAATAGAAAAGCCAGCTCAAGGCTGGCTTTTTCACTACTATATGATGTTATGCAATAAAATTAGGCTTTCATCAAATCTACACTTCTATTGATGAAATTGGTAAGATCAGCTCCTTTTAATAAACCTTGAGAAAGCAAAGCTAAATCTGCTAAATTTCTTACTTGTTTTTCTTGTTTCTCAATATCTGATTCATTTAATAAACTACTATAAATTGGATGATTACCATTTACAGTAAGCGTAACCTCATCAGGCATTTGTGCATAAAATGCGGTCATTCCACCTCCTGCTGCACCCATATCTTTCATTCTACGCATAAATTCTGGACGAGTTGCAACAACTGGTGCTGTATTGTTTACCAAGCCTTTTACTTCAACAGTTATATGCATGTCATTTGCAGGAAACTCAAACATTTTTTTCAAACGTTCTGTATCATCTTTGCTTAATACACAATCATTATTTTCTTGTTTATCAATTAGATTGTCTACAATATCTGCATCTACTCTTGTAAAGCTTACATTTTCCCACTTCATTTCCATGTGGTTAATAAATGCAGCATCTACCAATGTTTCAGCTTTTACAACAATATATCCTTTTGCGACACAAGCTTGTATATAAGCATCTTGTTGAACAGGATTGGTGGTATAAATAATTACGTGTTTACCATCTTTGTTTTTTTGTAATGCTTCAGTTGCTGTTTTGTATTCATCCAACGTAAAGAACTTCTTTTCCGTTGCATTTTCCATTACTAAAAACTTGTTTGCTTTTTCTAAAAACTTGTCGTCAGTCATCATTCCATATTTCACAAACAAGCCCAAGCTTTCCCATTTATCTTCGAAAGATTCTCTTTCATTTCTAAATAGTTCATCTAATTTATCAGCTACTTTTTTGGTAATATGTGCATTTATTTTACGCACATTCGGATCTCCTTGTAAATAGCTTCTACTAACGTTTAATGGAATATCTGGACTATCAATTACACCTTGTAACAACATTAGAAATTCAGGAACAATTTCCTTTACTTCATCTGTTACAAACACTTGATTGCTGTATAATTGAATTTTATCTTTCTGAATTTCGTAGCTCTGTTTAATTTTAGGGAAGTATAAAATACCTGTTAAATTAAATGGATAATCTACATTTAAATGAATCCAAAACAAAGGTGTTTCGTTAAACGGATATAACTCTTTATAAAAGTTTTCGTAATCTTCTTTTGTTAATTCACTTGGCTTTTTTACCCAAATTGGATTGGTATTATTAATGCTTTTTTCTGCTTCAGCATCTTCTTTTTTCTCTTCTGTTACATCTGTAAAATAAATTGGTATAGGTAAAAATTTACAAAACTTGTTTAATACAGATTTGATTTTACTAGCCTCTAAAAACTCCTTACTATCTTCATTAATGTGTAAAATGATTTTAGTTCCACGGTCTTTTTTCTCTACTTCATACAACTCAAATTCAGGGCTACCATCGCAACTCCAATATACTGTTGGTGCTTCTAGATTGTGGCTTTGCGAAATTACTTCAACCTTTTCAGCCACCATAAAGGCACTATAAAAACCTAAACCAAAATGCCCGATAATATTGGCATCTTTATACTTGGTTAAAAATTCTTCTGCACCACTAAAAGCTACTTGATTTAAGTATTTATCAACTTCTTCTTTCGTCATACCAACACCACGATCACTAAACGTTAACGTTTTTTCCTTCGCATCTAAAATCACGTCTATACGCAATTCTCCCAAATCGCCTTTTGCCTCTCCTAAAGAAGACAAAGTTTTTACTTTTTGCGTAGCATCAGTAGCATTACTAATTAATTCACGTAGAAAAATATCATGTTCACTGTACAAGAATTTCTTGATAATCGGGAAAATGTTTTCCGTATTTACCCGTATCTGTCCTTTTTGCATAACTAGTATGTTTATTTGTTTTAAAGTTTCGAATAAGAATAATAAAATAGAACAAAAGCTATTTTCTATTGATGAGCAAACACAATACCATGTAAATTAATACTGACAGGTTGACAATAAAAAAGCCTGCTTCGTGTTAAAGAAACAGGCTTTAAATATGATATAATTGTATTGTTAATTACCAACAATTTTTACATTATCAATCTGCCAGGTTGTTGTTTTATCTGATGTTGTACCTGTAGGATCTGCACCTTCATATTTAAAGGCAACATAAATTGTACCTGAATAGCTATTTAAACTAATGTTTCCAGATTGTGTGAAATTGGTTGGATATCCACCAGCTAATCCAGCTGAAAGGGTTGCCGAACTAGTAATATCTGTCCAAGTAACACCAGCTGCCCATGGATTGCCTGTACCAGTGTAATTGGTTGAAACCAATACTTTCAACGTTGCACCGTTTGCAAATCCTGCTTTTGTTTCAAAAGTCAAAACCTCATTCGTTGTTGTATTTAGGTTTACACCTCTAGTTACCAACCATGATGTTACAGCTGTTGCATTAGTTTGAAAAGCTGTTACTTGTGCATATTTATTACTACTAAAAGTCGCAGCTCTAAATTTAACAGTGCCAACTTCTGCCCCATTAAACCAATTTGCCAAGCTGATATCTGTGTTAGCAGTTGTACTTTCAAAGTTTTCGTCTAGCAAAGTACTTCCACCACCACCAGTGCCTGTGCCACCTACTATATCTGTAAGATTACGAATTCCAATTTGGTTGGTTGTGTTAAATCTGCTAACAATAGCTGTTAATGTAGTAACAGTACCTGTAGGATAGGCTGTGTTTTGGAAAGTAGCTCCTGAACGCGTAAAATGAGTAATTGTTCCTGATGCATCTGTAATTGTTGTGCTACCATTGCTACCCCAAGTTCCTGAAACACCAGCAGTAATAGTAACATTAGATAGAGTAACCAAAGTAGATTCCCATGTATCAATATTGGTATTAATCAACGCATTTGTTGTAACTCTTGGTGTAATGGTTTTACCTGAACTAATTAATGTTGCATTTGCTAAAGGCAATGTTGCTACTTGTGTAACACCACTAAATTTATCGATAGTTGCACCAGTGATATTTACGTCGATTGAATCGCCTACATTAAATGAATGTGCAGCTTCGAAACGCACTACTACTCCTGCTAAACCATTTCCTTGCTGCAATACTAAATTTTGTGTTTGCACATTTGCCCCTACTCTATCTGAGATAACAATACCAGTAATACGTCTGTTTGCAGGAGCAGCAACTGCACTACCTGTATACAATGCTCTAACATCAGCTGTATTAATTAAAGTAGTAGGGCCTTGACCACAACGGCTGCCATAAAACTTCATATCGCTTGTATCTCTAATAATTAACTGTTTAGTAGGATTACTATTAAACCCAGCATTTGAAGCAAATACAGTGTAAATAGCTGTTAAAGTACCATTACCTTGTGGTAATCTTTGTCCTGCAAAATTTGCATAGCCACTTGTACGAACAATAATGTTACTAGATGCACCAGCACAGCTTTGTGTATTGATATTTTGTGTAGCCTTATTTGCTGATGTATCTGCAAAAGTTTTACCCATATCAGCTGAAGTAACCTGATAGTTTTCTAGTTGAATCAACATACTTTGAAAATCGTTATTCAACTGAGCTATTGTAACCACTTTTGGTGCAGGTGGTGTACCCAATTTTCCTCTTTTTACATAATTATCAATTAATATTCCTGGAATGCCAGAAACAGAAGGAGCACCATTGATAACAGCTCTTACACATAATTTAATCATACCACTTTCGTTAGCAACGTATAAACCTTTACAAACAACAAACACTTCTCTACCTAACGGATAACTATTGTATAAACCTGTAGCATCTAATTGTAAAGCAATACCAGCAGTTGTATCTTGGATGTAAATTTCTTTGTAAATATTTCCACTCTTGTCGTTTGCAACTACTTGACCAGAAATAATAATGTCGGTAGTAATTTCATTAAATACCCCATATCCTGTACTTAATGCTCTTAGTTGTTTAATAGTAGTATTGGCTGTAACTCCAGGATCGGTATAAACTGGTGGTTCATCAAACTTTTTATTACAAGAAGTAATAACGAAAGCAGCTAAAAATGCTGTAAGAATAGAGCTGAAAAAAAGGAGACTTTTATTTTTCATGTGTGTGAAGATTATCTTTAAATAAATTAGTTAGTACGTAGAATTACACTAAAGAAATAGTTGGTTCCAAAAGCATAGTATAATACAGGTGGAAACTTATTTACGTTTCTATCTGTATAATCGAATCGTAACTGCTCAAAACCGCCAGTGTTAATGTTTTTATTATTGAGTAAATTATTTACACCCAAGTTAAATACAAGGAATGTATTTTGTTTGAAACCCCATTTTTTAGGGAATTTGTACGAATAACCACAAAAGAAATCTAAGGTATATTGAGGTTTAAAACGAGTTTGTGCTAAGATTTCTTTCCATTCTTTGCTATCATTGGTTAAACCAGTTACTGCAGATTCTGAACGACGAATTGGGTTTATATCTAACCACATTTGATCAAAATAATTAGCTGTTAACCCAGCAAACCAATATTTTGGACTACGATATTGCACGCCTAAACTATATGCTTCTTGTGGTGTGTTACCAACTCTAAAATTTTGAGAGTAAATTGTCGTTTGATCTAAAACTGCTGCATCATTATCTCTGGTAACAACTGCTTGTTGACGACTATTGTAATAATATCTTCCTACAGCAGCAGCACCGTTTAAAGTAACATTAGGCAGCACTTTTGCTTCAAAACCCAATTCTCCTCCAAAATGTAGTTTATCAATATTACTTAAACTGTAATTTACGAAGTTGCGATATTCTTCATGGTAGAATGTTAACACATTCATTTGGTTTTGAAATTCAGTATAATAACCAGATAATCTCAATTTAAGTTTAGGAGCATTTAAAATATATCCTCCTTCTACAGTATGTATGTTTTCACTAGTAACATTATCTTGAGTTACATGTCTTGTACGTGGAGAAATAAACACATTATCGAAATAAGGAGCTCTAGTAATTGCTGCTCCATTTAAGTAAAAATAGTTTCTGCCATCTACCTTATAAGTAACACCTGCTTTAACGTTGTAATTATTGAAATTAAACACTTCTGACTTTCCTGCTGAGTTGTTTACAAACAATCCATTGGTAACTCTACTAAATCTCCAGAAACGTGTATTTGAAAATTCTCCACCAACAAAAAAATCAACCTTATCTAATTTCACTACAAATTGTGTCCAAGTAGCAGCTCTATTTACAGTAATATCATAATCGTAGCCAAACTTATCGCCCTTATACAATAAACGATTAGGTCTGCTCGTATCGTTTTGAGCAGCTATTGGATTGCTAGCAAAATCTCTTTCTGCAAACTGATTTAAGTCTACATAAAATTGCCCACCCAATAAATCATTGATTCTTTTAAAATAATTATTTTTTTGTGATTGATACGATGCTCCTGCTGTCATTTCAACATCGTTGTTAATTCGTTTATTAAATACCGTATTAAAGTTGATGCGTTGTGTATAAATTGCTCTATCCTCAACTATGTATCTTGAACGTCTTCCAGTAACATCGTTTCCTTGAATACCGTTTACGTTTTTAATTGTCTCGTTGCTATTATAATTGGCTTCATACAATTTATTCCAGTTAATTTGAATAAGTGAAGGATCATTTCTAATAGCTTCATCCATTTGTTGTATAAAACGAGGATCAGTTTGATAGCTTGGTAAATAACGATAATAAGCAGGACGAGGATCAGCTGAATTATACCAGTCTAAAGCAGTAGTTGCTCTTTCACCAAAAGAATAACCAATAGCTGTTACTAAATTGCTGCTATTGCTTAATCTAAAATCATGTGTTAAAATAATATATGGTTGGTGTGTTTTGGCAACATTGGCATTGCGTTTTTTACCATTTTGATAGCCCCAACTAGGATTGTAATAATTTGTTCCTGCTAAGTCCATTAATTCTTGTACAGCACCACCTTGTCTTCCTGTTTCAGTAGGTGCACCAAATGCTACTAATGAAAGCAAGTGATTTTGTTTTATTTTTTTATCTATTCCTACAAAATAACTAAATCCATTGTAGTAAGTACCAGGCACATAACCTTCATTTGCACCTCTAAAACTTCCAGCAAATACAAAAGCCCAACCTTTTTTGCTTACCCCTGTTCCATGATACACATTTACACGATGTGTGTAAGCCCTATTACTTAATGCATAACTAACTTGTGTTTGCTTGCGTTGTTTACTAGCTCTAGAGTCTATACTTGTACTACTTCCAATATCGCCGATATTAAATGTATTGTAACGTAGACCAATTGCTAAATCGCAATTACGCATTACATCGTTTAAGCCACCCCATAAGCCAAAAGGTGTAAAACCATTGTCTAAATTATCCATAGGAATACCATTCATAAATGTGGCATTCAAATCGTTATCGTAACCTCTCATTCTGAAACGAGCTGGGCTAAAATTAAAAGATGCAGCAGCAAAAAATGCATCACGACCAGCAGTTAAAACAGATGATATATTTTGAGAATTACCATCGCCAAAATCATTATCATCTAAAGAAACAGTTGGAATATTGTCTAATAAATTTTCTTTTAATTCATCTAATAAGGTACTATCAATATTTTTGCGAACAGTATCTTTTTTGTTGTTGATTTGTGCAAAACCTATATCACACAAAAGTAGTAGTACTACAAAAGGCAACAATAATCTCATAAGCTAATTTTAATACGAAGTACAAAAATAAGTAGTAAACAGCTTTATTTGAAAATAATACATGGCTGGTAACCTTTTTTTAATACACATTTTCAACACTCTACATCAAAATACACCCTTATTTTTGTTCAACAACCATATATATGAGAAAATTATTTTTTATTATCCTAACAATACCACTTTTTACTTTTTCGCAAGAAAAACAAAATTTTAAGGTGGCGGTTATTGGTTTTTACAACTTAGAAAACTTCTACGATACAATAGATAACCCGATAGTTAACGATGATGAGTTTACACCAAAAGGAGTTCGTAGTTATAACACTGCAATTTACTATAATAAGATTGATAAGCTAGCAAGCGTAATCAATCAAATGGGTACTGAACTAAATATTGGCGGTGCAAACATTAGAAATACAGATGGCCCTGCAATTTTAGGAGTTGCAGAAATTGAAAATGATACTGTATTAAATGATTTGGTAAAACATGCCTCTATAAAAAGAAGAAACTATAAGATTGTACATTATGATAGTAGAGATGCTAGAGGTGTAGATGTTGCATTGTTATACAACCCTAAATATTTTACCCCTGAAGAAAGCAAGGCGTTGTTTGTAGCATTGCCAGGCAACAGTAAAGACAGCTATTTTACAAGAGATGTTTTATGGGTAAAAGGGAAATTAGATGGCGAAACAATACACGTATTTGTAAATCACTGGCCAAGCAGATTAGGTGGTGAAGAAAGAAGTGCACCAGCAAGAGCGGCGGCGGCGGCTGTTTGCAAGATTAAAATGGATGAAATAATAAAGCAAGACCCTAATGCCAAAATTATAATTATGGGTGATTTAAACGACGATCCGATAAACGAAAGCATTACAAGAGTTTTAAAAGCAAAGGGAAGAATAGAGGATGTGCAACCAAGTGGATTATTTAATCCATGGACAGAATTATATAAAAAAGGAATTGGCACATTGGGCTATCAAGATGCATGGGGTTTGTTTGACCAAATTATCATTAGCCATGCTTTTTTAGACAAAAAACAAGATGGTTTCTTTTATTTTAAACAACAAATTTTTAATAAAGAATTTTTGGTAGAAAATACAGGCAGATATAAAGGATATCCTATGCGTACTTGGGATGGTATGAGCTATAGAGGTGGCTACAGCGATCACTTTCCAACATTTTTAGTGATGCTCAAAAAAACAAAAACAAACTAGTTGATTAATGGCAGGAAATTACTTTCTCTGCCATATTTGTTAATTGTGGGCTTACATAAGGAATATTCAAATTAAAGCCACGTAAAATAAGTAAGACAGCCATAGCTGCTATGAAAAATGGAATTGATTGCTTCATTAAATTGCGTACACGAATATTGATTAAAAACCCAAAATAACTCAATAATAACATGGTTGGTAAAGTGCCTATGCCAAAGGCTGCCATAAAACCAACACCTCCTTCAACACTACCAACAGCCATAGCACCAGTTACAGCAAAATATACCATTCCACATGGTAATAACCCGTTTAATATTCCTACCATAAACATTCCAAATACATGTTTTTGCTGAATAAAGACAGCAATATTATTTTCTAAGAATCGATGAAAGATTTGTATAAAACGAAATGTACTTTTTGATTTAAGATGACTAGTGGATAAAAGAGTGTACACCAAAATAACAACACCTAAAATAACAGAAATTACCTGCTGAAATCCGCCAATAAAAAATTGCTTTCCTACGAATCCAAAAAATAATCCTAACAATGCATACATACAAACTCTACCCAAATTGTATGCTACTATTCCTAATAATTTAAGATGTGAAGGGAGATAATGAACAGGTAAAGAAAAGGCAATAGCACCACACATACCTACACAATGAAAACTACTGATAAAGCCAATAGTTAAGCCTGTTAATATTTGTGGTAAAACATCCATATATGATTGCAATATCTAATTTATAAAACAACAATTTCTCTTTCTATGTAATACGGTTTAGCACCTACACTCCAATTTATTTTTAGCTGGTAAATACCTTTTTGTATGTTGGCTTTTAAAATAGATTGACTAGCATTTTCATTTACATTAAGCGACAATTTTTTATCGTTTCTAGCGTCTGTTTTACAATACAACCACAGGCTTCCTTGTACAGACAATCCCTTCATTTCTTTAGGAAGTTGAATCAATAGTGCGTCTGTATTTTGACTTACTTCAATACTGCTTAGCGTAGATGCATTGGTAACGCCATCAATTTTATCTTGAAAACGCAATTCGTCTTTATAATAATCTTTACTCACCAAATCAAATTGAGTATTTATAGCACTATAGACCATTACAGCCATTAATACCATAAAAGTAATAAATGAAAGTAGTAAAATATTACCCCAACTAAAATGTTTTTGATTGTCTTTATTTTGAACAAATGTTTCTAACGTACTCATAATTTAGTTTTAAAACTTAAAGAACTTATTCATGAACAGGTCCTAAAAAATTGGTTTTAATGGTGGTAATTTTTGTATTGTTTTCGTATAAGCCTAAAACAATTTCTGTTTTTCGTTCTTGTATAGTAGTATTAGGCAAAACGATAAAAAAAGAACCAGAACCTTGTCCTTCTTTTGCAACAGAGATATAAGACTTACCAATAACTTCAACAATACCTTTTCCGTTTTCAAGCCTAATGGTAAGTGGCACATTATTCATGGTTTTATTGGCTACTTTAATATTGTATAAATTAGAGATACTATCTTTTCCCCTCAGCTGAAATAAAATGCCAGGCGTACGCATAATGGTAGCATCAATATCTTTTCTCGACATTAATAAAAAGCTAAGAATGGTAAGCACTACAGCACACAAAGCTGTATACAGCTTCATTCTTGTTGTGTATTGTAAAGAATCACCATTGGCAATACTATTTTCAGATGCATATCTTATTAAACCTTTTGGCTTACCAATTTTATCCATAATGTTATCACAAGCATCAATACAGGCTGTGCAACCAACACATTCCATTTGAACGCCATTTCGAATATCTATTCCTGTTGGACAAACCTTTACACATTGATGACAATCGATACAATCGCCAAAAGCTTGAGATTGTTTTTTGTCCAATCCTCTTGGTTCACCACGTTTGTAATCGTAAGCAACAATCATTGAGTTTTTATCGAGTAAAACACTTTGTAATCTACCATAAGGGCAAACAACTGTGCAAGCTTGTTCTCTAAAAAATGCATATACAGCATAAAATACAGCGGAAAAAATTAGGATGGCAGAAAAGCCAGCTAAATGATTAGAAACAGGTTCTATAATAATTTTCTCAAGCTCTCTAATTCCAATAATGTATGCTAAAAAAAAGTTTGCAATTATAAAAGACAATACATAAAAAGCTATGTGTTTAAATGCAACTTTTATTATTTTTTTACTTGTCCAAGGTGCTGCTTTAAGTTGGCGTTGTGCAGGAGCATCACCCATAATTATAAACTCAATTTTACGAAACATCATTTCCATAAAATTGGTTTGTGGGCAAGCCCATCCACAAAATAATCTTCCAAAAACAGCGGTAAACAAAATGATAAAAAACACAAATGTTACCATGGTTATTCCGAAGATAAAAAAATCTTGTGGCCAAAATATTTTACCAAAAATGATGAACTTAGCTTGTGGAATATTGAATAAAAAAAGTGGTTGGTGATTCCATTGTACAAAGGGTAATCCAAAAAAAACAATAAAATACAAATAGCTTAACCAAGTACGAATTCGATAAAACTTTCCTTTGGGTTTATATGCATAAATCCATTTCCTTTTTCCACGCTCATCTACCGTTGCAATTCTATCTCTGAATGCTTCGGTTTCAACTTCATTAATATGCTCTACGTTACTAATCATGATAGATAATACAGCTATTTAAAAGATGCTGTTGCAATTTTTTTATCTGCTACTTTTTGTTGTGTTGAATCTGCTATTGCTGGAACATTATCTTCTAATACACCTTGTGGCTCTTTACCTTTTGCTGGCTTTGTACCTTGTAAGGTTTTTACATAACTTGCCAATTGAGCCAATTGAATTGGTGAATAATCATCCTTCCAACTCTTCATTCCTTTTTCTGGCCAACCATATTTTAGTGTTTTGAAAATAGATTTTAAATCGCCACCATGTAACCAATAATTATCGGTTAAATTAGGACCTACGGAACCGCCACCATCTGCTAAATGACAAGCAGCACAAACAGATTGAAATATTTTTTTACCAGATTCTATACCAGATGCATCTAACATTACTACAGAATTTTCATCTACATTACTAGCAGCTTTTAATAAATAGGCTTCTTTTTCAGCAGCAGCATTGGTAAGTGCTACTTCTAATTCTTCTTTGCTAGATAAAGCCGTATGAGAAACATGAAAACGCCATAAATAAATACCTGCAAATAGCACACATACATAAAAACCATATAACCACCAAGGAGGTAAACGATTATCTAATTCTCTAATTCCATCGTAATTGTGTCCTAAATCAATAGCAGCTTCTTCTTTAATCGGTTTTACACTATTCAACTTATCCCACCAAATTTTACCCCAATCAATTTTTGGTTTTTGAACAACATTCGTTGCTACTTGTGTACTTGTTTCTACTTCTTTTTTAAGCAGTAAGTGAAGATTGTAGAGTAACGCAAATAAGATGATAATTTCTAAAGCAATAACGCTAATTAAAGTAAAAAAAGTAGTATATGCTAAGCCACCTACATCTGTGGTTTTCGCTACTTCCGTGGTTGCATCTTGTGCCCATGAACTTGTTGATATAAATAAACAAACAAACGCAATGAAGCTACTTGTAGCAATACTTGATTTTTTTGATTGCTCATCTTTATATCGTTGTACATACACTTGTGCAGCACCAAGTACTACAAAAGCCAGAAGACCAATAATTAAGGCAAGTGCAGCAATAATAATAACAAGTGTTTGTGCTAAAGGATTAGACATAGATGAGGGTTTAGGGCCTTGAGCAAATAGCATGTTGGGTATTATAATTATACATAACAACACAGCTAACCCTTTGCACAAACTATATTTTTTTGAAATCTGCATAAAATAATTTGTTTATCGGTTTAAAGGAATATTACTTATTTCATCAATCATTTTTTTATCTGCTTTTAATGCCCAAATTGTCATTAAAACAAAGAATGTAAAGAAGATAAAAAAAGATGCTAGAGCATAAATATCAATACCACTGATGCTTTCTAAATAATGAATGAATTTCATATTGATTACCTCTTTTAAAAGGATTTATTTTAAATTATTGAAACAAATAGTTAAGGCTTTACAGCTGCAGTTGTAGGTAATTTAATATCTGTACCAATACGTTGTAAATACGCTATAAGTGCTACTATTTCTGCATTTGAGTGTACCTGTAATTGATCTTTTTGCAAGCTTGCCTTTATAAAATTTGCTTGTTTTTGCAAATCTGCATTTGCTTGTACATCATAATCTTTTGGATATGGCACACCTAAAGTTTGCATTGCTCTAATTTTTGCACCAGTAACAGTTGTGTCAATCTTATTATCGAACAACCAACCGTATGAAGGCATTATACTACCAGGACTCATACTTTGTGGTTCAAGCATATGATTGTAG
>Ga0209398_1001238_pt1 | contig 13557 bp, 13 predicted proteins | sample AshMeaBigSpring_FD_184125 | JGI IMG/M metagenome (GOLD analysis project Ga0209398, IMG submission 184125) | Groundwater microbial communities from Big Spring, Nevada to study Microbial Dark Matter (Phase II) - Ash Meadows Big Spring (SPAdes)... | ecosystem: Environmental > Aquatic > Deep... | reverse complement strand
AGCCCGCGGTTCATCCGGGAAGGACCGGGGGCTACCGCCCTCCGGCGAATTTGCCGAACCCGAACTCTTGAAGTGGACAGAACGCTACCCCGCATCCACGGTCTTCCACCCGGAGTTGTGGATTGACCCGCAGCGGGACTGGCAAAGCCGGCACTGGCAAAGCCAGCTGCACACTTTGAAGGCCACCCAACTGGCCAGTGCCACCCTGCCGATGCGGGTTACGGCACGCCCAGGCTTTGCTCAATCTCGCGGGCGCGGTGGTCGAAGCCGGCGGACTGGAGCCCCGGGCTGGGACTGCGATAGTCCCGTCCCCAGGTCGCTAGCGAATCGCCAAAACCGTGCCCGCGCGGGTCCCAGCTGGCGCAACCGGCCGGCAGCAGGCAGAGGGCGGCGGCCAGCAGGCACGCTGACCCGCGGCCATGCACGCTCAGCCGGCGATTGCCATCACGTGATCCGTGTCGTGAGACCATTGGCGGCTCCCCTCGCCAAGCGCCCGCGCATCCGCGAATCATCGGCGGCGGACCGCGCAGTCCCGGCGGCTCGAAAAAAGTCCGCGGGAGTATCCGCGAACCGTTCGGCAACGTCCAGGTCAGTTACGGACATCTTGAACGGCTGAACGGCTCAACGGCGAACGGGGCGAGAACGCCGCCACGGCTCCGACCCGGCACATTTCGTTTTATCCGCACAAGGCCCGCAACCGATATCAATTCACGACACGCTCGATCTTCGCACCCGACCGCCCCCGCAATCGGAGGTCTCAAGTCCGATGCTAGCCAGTCTTGCCTTTGCCCTGGGAGTGGGCGTGATCGCGATCGCGCCTCAATCCAGCCTGTTCGCACCGCCGCCGATGCCCTCGTCGCTGGCGGCCGCGGTCCAGACCCCCTACGATCTGCTGCCCGAGCAACCGGACGCCCCGGCCGTGGCACCCGAGCCCTCGACCTCCGTCGCTCCGCTGCCGGAGTACCCTGTCGAATACCCGACCTCGATCGAACCCCTCCCGCAGCCCAGTGCCGGCTGCGCAGCCTGCGGGGATCAATCTGCCGGAGGCTACGACAGCTCCGGAAACCTGGGACCGCCTTGGTTCCGCCTGGGCGATGCCCGCTGGTGGCGCCCCGGGTGCGACCTGCCCCAGCGGTGGGCGTATCCTCCCCCGCACCACGGCAACTACTACCTGATGCCCTATGGCGGAACGCGGATTCGAGAACAGCAGCAGCTGTCGCGGATCTGGAAGGGCGACCCGCGCGATCCGTATTCCAGCGGCGACCTGTTCACGAACGTCTACGGGGAACTGGAAAAGAAATACGGGGTCCTCAACCCGTGGTTGCCGCAACCGTTCACGGAGGAGGAGGAGCAGGAGCCGCCGGCAGATGGCGAGGCGGAGCCTCAGCCCGTACCGGACCTTCCGCCCGCCGACGTCGTCCCAGAGGTGACTCCGCGGTCGCGATTCGACGACCTGCGCACCCCGGAGGACAACCTGTTCAACTCCACGCCGCGACATCGGCCGTCGGCGTCGATCCTGACGATCGTCACGCCGTGACCTGACGCGGCCATCGACCCGCCGAGATCCGGCCGACCGCCCAACGCAGCTGGAAAGCGGTGACGCTCCTGGTCCGGACTTTTCTGGCCGGACCGGCCGCAGGATGGTGGATGGCCTACCTCGATCGTGGCACTTGAGGCGTTCGGAGACTCCCGCCGACACTGGACCGGATGGCGCCGCGCCAGCGCCGAACACCCGCAGCGGGTGGAACACCGGCAAGGTGTCGTCGGTTTTTTCACAAACCCGACGCGACCGACGTGGTCCTTCCACGCGGGCGAAGCACCGGGACAATCAGCGGACGCGGCGCGGACCGTCCTCCACCAGCCGCATCCAGGTCTGCTTGCCAACATCCACCTGCGTTTGGCAGCGGCACAAGCAGGAAGTCGCTCCGCCGGAGGTCCGCTCGCGGTGATGGCAGGCGGGGCACTCCCACACCCGGCGCAGATCGTACTTCAACCGTTCGTACGGTCCCTTCATACTGGGCTCGCCTCCTCAGCCGCTCGCGTCCTGCCCTCGCTTACGCCTTCGCCTCGTGATGCGTGCACTTCACGCTGGCCACTTCCCCGCTCGCGGTCGCGTCCCTTCCACGGGACGACCACTTCAGGTCCCCGGGTGAACGCGACCAATCGCCAAAGAGGCGCTCGCTCCGCCATGTTATGACCGTGCCCGTAACCGTTCACGGGATGGACGCCAGATCTGCCGCACCCCAAGGGGACAGGCCCATCTTGCGGCGGCAGCGTCGCACGACGACGAGCGGGCCTGTACGGATTCTTGTGTCAATGGCTCTGCCGAAGGGGACAGTCCCATTTTTCTGGCATCCATGCCACAAAAATCGGGACAGTCCCCGACGAGCCGTCTTCCCGCCGAAAAACGAGCCAGCCCCCGGCCTGTGAACGGTTGCCCGTGCCCCCGATCAGGGTACGCCGCACGTGTGACGCACGCCAGGGCAAAACGCGGCGGGCGTCGCGCGCGCTCGATTGCGCGGCGACGCCCAGCCCACCGAACGGACCTGCGAGCCCCTCCGCCACGAGCGGCCATCACCCGTGGGGCCACGAATGTTCCGGGTCAGGTCTCCGTGCGATTCCCCTCCGCGCCCCGCGGCTGTCGACCTTCCGGTCGGCCTTCGCGCCGCAGTTCGCGCAGCTCCTGGAGCATCCGCTGGATCCGCTGCTCCATCTCCTCCAGCTGGTGCTGGACGGCGGGTGGCCCAGGGCGTTCACCGGGGGCCGGAAACCCTTCGAAGCCGTCCGGACCCCCTTCCAAGCCGTCCGGACCCGGTCGGAAGCGGCCCCAACGTTCTGGGGCCGCGATGGTAAAGTTCATCCCCAGCATCTGCTCGACATGGGGCCGAATCTCCTCCGGCAGTTCACCGAGTTGATCCTCAGTCACCTCCCACGTCTTGTCGTTCTGCTTGACGACGATCTGCGCCGGCTGGCCGCCCTTGCGGGTGATCCTCACTTCCAAGTTCTCGGGCAACTCCAGCGGGTCGACCGCCGTCCGGTCGAAAAGCCGCAGGTTCAGCGGGGCCCGCACCATACCCTCGCGCTCCAGCTGTTCCACCCAGCGCCGCAGGGGTTCAACCCCTGGCCTGGCGGCCGGGCCGATCCTGGGATGGGCAGGCAGGTCGACCGGCGCCTGCTGCGGGGTGACCGCCACGGACTTCGGCTTGCCCTTGTGGATGATCTCCAGTTGAATCGCCGCCCCCTCGGCCGATTCGTCGATGACGCGCTTCACGTCTTCCACGGACCGGGCGGGCGTCGTGTCCACGGCGACCACGATGTCGTGCCGTTCCAGCCCCGCCTGGGCGGCAGGACTGTCGGGTACCACCTCGGCTACGACCAGCCCCTGGCCCTCCGGGACCTTCACGTGGGCTCGCGCCTGGTCGCTGAGCGGTACAAACATCAGTCCCACCCATCTTCCGGCACCGGCGCCGCCTGGCTCTTCGGCTTCCTCTCCCTGGGTCTGGCCCATGGAGAACCCGACCAAGGCCAGCGCGATCGTACCCACTGCCATCCAACTCCTTTGCCTTGCCAACATCTCGATCTCTCCTTCTCTATCTCTCGCTCACCCGGCGACCCGCACGTCGGGTCGCGCCCCGGAAATCCAATGAACAAAGGTTTCGTGATTCTGGGAGGACGAGGCTCCCGCCGAGCCGAAACCCCGCGCAAGGCATCGGCTCGGCAGGAGCCGCGCCCTCCCCAAAAAAACATGGTGCAACCCTGGTTGCCGCGTGCCGGCTTGCACTTTCGTCCCAGGATCACGCAAGGCTACTTAGGCGCTGCACGACAATTACCTACCGGTTTTGTGGATCAGCCGCGGGGCGCTAGCCCGCGGTCTTTCGCGGATGAACCGCGGGCTAGCGCCCCGCGGCTGATGAGTGATTTCGGTAACTTATTGTTGAACAGCGCCTTAGTCCCCCCGCAACGCGGTCAGTACACCTGGCCTCCGACCGGAACGATCTCGACTTCCTGCACGGGAACAACGACCCGGCCGCCACCTTCCACGGTGACGGGAACGAGCACGCGCCGCTGGCGGATCTGGTGCCCCAACTGCTCCAGCGCCCGTCGCACGTCGGCGGGCAGCGTCTCGCCCTCAGTCGATTCCACTAGGAGGTACACGCCATCCGGTCCAGCCGGCGCGAGGTCGTCCAAGAGCGGCGGATCGGACGGCTGTGGGCGGGCTGGAACATCCGGGCCGCCAGTAAGGATGTCGCCACCGTCCGCGGCCCGCACCAATGCGCTACCATCGTCCTTGTGTGCATGGCTGTCCTCCTCGGCAATCGTCGCCGGTTCCGACAGGCTCCTCGGCAGCGGCCGCAGCCAGCTGTCCAGCGACATGCCGAGCAAGCCGCCCATCAGCAGGCTGACCGCCACCGCCAGCGACGCACCAAGCCACGGCGTGTGTTGCCGCGGAGCCGGCGAGGGATTTGCCCCTGTACCAGCACGCACCAGGTGTCCCAGTTCCTGTCTCCAGGCCTGTGCCTCCAGGAACGCCATGGCGCAGCGGCGCCAGCCATCGGGCTGGATGTCAAGACGCTCGAGCAGTTGCCGACGTGCCGGTTCGTCCAGCTCGCCGTCGATCAGCCGATCCAGCAGGGCAGCGACCTCTTCGCCCCCATCCCCGTAGTTCAGTGCACCTGTCATTCTCGCAGCTCCACCACCTCCGCCCGCGCCAGTTCGGCCCGCAGCCGCCGGCGGGCGCGCACCAGGCGGGCCTCGACAGCGCTGGGGCTAAGGCCCATATGCTCCGCGATCTGGCGGTAGCTCCAGTCCTCCGCATATTTCAGCAGCAGAACCTCCAGGTCGCGGCTGGGCAGGCGCTCCACGGCCGACCGCACCAGCTGGCGGCGCTCGTCCGCCAGGAGCCACTCGAGCGGGTCAGCCTGTTCCCGTTCGCGCCAGCCGTGCCATGCCTGGGCCGCGAACCGCTGCCACCAGCGGCGGCCGCGGCCCAGCTTGCGGCGGTACAGCAGCGACTGACGCACCGTGACCTGGTAAAGCCACGGCGCCACCTTCGCCGCCTGATCGGGACGGGCCCGCCCCCGGGCGACCGCCAGCCCTACCTCCTGCAATACGTCCTCGGCAGCGTCCCAGCTGCCCACCCGCGCGTAAGCGACCGCACGCAGCCAGCGGCGGTGCTCCGCCAGGGCCGCGGACCAGTCGATCCTCGGTGTATATTCCGTCCCGGACGGCATGGCGCGCTTGGAACTGCCGGACGTCATCGTTCCGATCTGCCTGAATAGTTGCCGCGGCCGCCCGCATCCTGCGAGAAAAAACTGGGGTGCCCCGAGAATCGGGTTCATTATCGCCCCGGGACCGAAAACCAACAAACGACGCCGTTTTCGCCGGCTGCCTGCCCCGCCCAGTCGCTGCGGGTCAGCCCGTAATGGATCGGCCAGGCGGCCGACCGGCGGGCCAGGCCGGTATAATCAGGCCGGCACCAGCCGTCCCGTAACCGTTCACGGGCCGGGGTCTGGCTCATTCTTCGCCGGAAAGGCCGCTCGGCGTCGTGGGAGTCTGCCGCCGAAAAATGTGCCTGAACCCTTGGGCTGCGGCCGATCCGGCGTCCACCCCGTGAACGGTTACGCCGTCCCGGACCGGGCCGGGATCATTCGAGAATGCCATGAAGCAGCTGTTCTTTCAGGGGATGCTCGGGCTGGCCGCCATCACGCTTGTGCTGTATGTGGCCTGGCTGGTGTTTCAAACGGTGCAGACACTGTACGGCGATTGGGCGCTGAAGCGGGAACTCCAGGAGATCCGCGCCCACGTCCAGGCCCGGCGGCAGCGCCAGGCGTTCCCGTCCGGTCCGGGTACCACCCCTCCGTGCCAGCACCTATGGCAGCCAGCCCAGGAGGGTGGCAGCGGCTGGAAGTGCGCCCGGTGCGGCGCCCTGCGCGGCGAACTGGACGACCGTCAGCAGCCGACTCCGGGCGGCGCTGCGTCTTGAAAATGCCCAGGCACCCGCCGCAACGGCAGATCGACCTGGCATCATGTCCACAGCTGGCGATCGAGCATGCGGTAGTTGATCGCCTCGCTGATGTGCGGCGGCTGGATGTCGTCGCTCTGATCCAGGTCGGCAATCGTGCGGGCGACGCGCAGCACCTTGTCGTGGGCCCGCGCGGACAGGCCCAGCTCGCTGACGCTGGCCCGCAGCAGGCTCATGCATTCGCTGCTCAAGCGGCAGAAATGGCGGGTCTGGCGCGAAGTCATCTGGCCGTTGTGGCGGGTGCGGGTGCCGTGAAACCGCTGGGTCTGAATCGCGCGGGCCGCGATGACTTGCGCCCGCATCTCCGGGCTGCCCGTCCCGCAGCGCTCCGCCGACAGTTCCTTGAAATCGACGCTGGGCACCTCGATGTGAATGTCGATCCGGTCCAGCAGCGGCCCGCTGATCTTGCTCATGTACCGCTCGATCTGCGGCACGCTGCAATGGCAGTCCCGGCGGGGATCGTTGCGGTACCCGCAGGGGCAGGGGTTGAGGGCCGCGATCAGCATGAAGTCGGAGGGAAAGGTGGTGCTGCCCAGGGCCCGCGAAATGGTGACGACCCCATCCTCCAGCGGCTGGCGCATCACCTCCAGCGTGCGGCGATTGAACTCCGGCAATTCGTCCAGGAACAAGACCCCGTTGTGCGACAGGCTGATTTCACCCGGCACGGGCGTGCTGCCGCCGCCGACCAGTCCGGCGTCGCTGATCGTATGGTGCGGCGCCCGGAAGGGCCGCCGCGCCATCAGCGGCTGGCCTGGGCGCAGCATCCCCAGGGCGCTGTAGATCCGCGTCGTCTCGATCGATTCCGACGCCGTCAGGGTTGGCAGGATCGACGGAACGCGTTTGGCCAGCATCGTCTTGCCGGAACCCGGCGGTCCCAGCATCAGGATATTGTGGGCGCCGGCCGCCGCGATCACGATCGCCCGCTTGGCCATCTCCTGTCCGCGAACATCGGCAAAATCGTCCTCGTAGCGGGAAAGCTCCTCGAACAACGTGTCCAGCCGCGAGGGGGTCGGCGCAATTTCCAACTGGCCGGTGAAAAAGCCGACCGCCTGCGACAGGCTCGCGACGGGGATGATCTCGATCTCCTCGACCACGGCCGCCTCGGCGGCACTGGCGGTCGGCACGACCAGGCCCCGCAGCCCTTCCTGGCGGGCCGCCGCGATCGCCATCGAGAGGGCGCCCCGCGCCGGCCGCGTGTGGCCCTCCAACGCCATCTCGCCAACCGCGGCGTAGGCGTCGAACAGGTCCGAGCTGATCTGGCCGCTGCCCGCGAGAATGCCCAGGGTGATCGGCAGGTCGAACGAGGCCGCCTGCTTGGGCAACTCGGCCGGGGCCAGATTGATCACGATCCGGTCCTGGGGCCGCACGAACCCCGAGTTCACGATCGCCCGCTCCACCCGGTGCGTGCTCTCCTTCACCGCCTGTTCGGGCAGGCCCACGAGCACCGTCTTGGGAAGCGCCCCGGGCGATACATCCACCTCGACCTCCACCGGCAGGGCCTCGATCCCCAAGAGTGAGAACGTCTTCAGCTTAGCCAGCATGGAAGTAACCGTTCACACCCCGGCGGAGCATCTCGCCGGATTCGAGGGGGTCAGGTACATGTTTTCGGCCTGCGAGTTTTCGCTGGGCCGGGTGGATTGGCCGAAACATGTACCAGACCCCGGCCCGTGCACGGTTACGCATGGAACAACCACCTGCGACCGGCGGCAGTGTATTAACGTACACCATTATGTCGGGGTCCCCGACCGGTACAAGGCCCCGGCCGGACGCGCTTCCGACTCCCAGCCGGCTGGGGTATCATGCGCAGCGTCGCGCCGTGCGTTGGGCCCGGCGCGGGCAGGCACAGAGAGGAGCCTTCGCCATGAGACGTCTTGCGTTGCTGACCGCCGCGATCCTGCTGGCAGCCGGTCCCGCGCTGGCGGAGAATTGGCCGCAGTGGCGGGGACCGTTCTTCAACGGCTCGACCAGCGAGACCGGGCTGCCCTCCCGCTGGTCGCGCAGCGAAAACATCGCCTGGAGCGCGGAACTGCCCGGGCCGGCGGCCGCCACTCCGATCGTGTGGGAAGACCGCGTGTTCCTTTCCAGCACCGAGACGCAAGCCGAGTCACTCTGCGCCCTGGCCATCGATCGCCGGACCGGCCGGACGCTCTGGCAGCACACCGTCGCCCAGGGGCTGCGGCAGGACTCCCGCAGCAACTACGCGTCGCCGTCCCCGGTCACCGACGGCAAATCGGTGGTCTTCTTCTACGGCACCGGGGACCTGGCGGCCTTCGATCGGGACGGCAACCGGTTGTGGCAGCGCAACCTGCAGCAGGACTACGGCCCGTTCGCGTTTTTGTGGACCTTCAGCAGCAGCCCGCTCCTGCTGGACAACAAGCTCTACCTGCAGGTGCTGCAACGGGACGTTCCCGTGGATGGCCGCGGTCTGCCGGGGCGCAACGAGTCGTACCTGCTGGCCCTCGAACTCGAAACCGGGCGCACCCTCTGGCGGCAGGTCCGACCCAGCCAGGCCCGCGCCGAATCGCGGGAGGCGTTTTCCACGCCGATCCCGCTCGTGCACGAGGAAAAAACCCAGCTGCTGATCGCCGGCGGCGATGACCTGACCGGCCATGACGCGGCGACGGGGGAGGAGCTGTGGCGCTGGGCCACCTGGAACCCTCAGCGGATCGAGCACTGGCGGCTCGTCCCCTCCCCCGTGACAGGAGCTGGCCTGATCCTGGTCTGCGCGCCCAAGAACGATCCGATCTATGCCGTCCGGGCAGGCGGACGCGGGCAGCTGAACGATCGCGCACTGGCCTGGACCACCCAGCACGAACGCGAGCTGACTTCGGACGTGCCCACCCCCGCTTTCTACGACGGCGATTTCTTCGTGCTCAGCGACTTGCGCAAGAGCCTCTCGCGCATCGACCCGAGAAACGGCGCCGTGCGATGGACCGTCCGCACGCCAGGAACCAGCAAGTACGAGGCCTCGCCCCTGGCCGCGGATGGCAAGATCTACGTGATCAACTTTATCGGCGACGTGGTCGTCTTCGACGCGGACCAGGGGAGTCTGCTGCACACCGTTTCGATGGATGAACCGGCCGATGATGCCATCCGCTCGTCCCTCGTCGCCGCGGGCGGCCAGCTGTTCATCCGCACGAACACCCGATTGTATTGCGTGGGCAACCGGCGCGACGTGGTACCCTGAATAGGGTTTCGTGATTCCGGGAGGGCGCAACTCGCGTTAGCACGTCCCGTAGTTCCCAGGATCACGCAAGACCATTTCGCAGGGTATTTGGCTCGGTTGTCATTCGTTACGCGCGTATCACCGCTCCGGGTCCCTGCGGGTAGACCCGTTGTCATGCACCCTTCGAAACTTCGCCGGCAGATCGCCTGGGAAGCCGCCCGGCTGATGTACCAGCGGCAGGAGTCGGAGTATTACCGCGCCAAGATGAAGGCCGGGCGGCGGATCTGCCAGGGATGGGTCCGGCCGGACGACCTGCCGAGCAACGCCGAGATCCGCGACGAGCTGCAAACGCTGGCCCGGCTGTACGAGGGCGAAGCACGCACGCGGAATCTGCAGGAGATGCGGGTCGAGGCCCTGCGCGTGATGCGCATCCTGCGAAACTTCCGCCCCCGCCTGATCGGCAGCGTCTTGACCGGCCACGTCCGCCACGGCTCGGACATCGACCTGCATGTCTTCGCCGACAGCCTGGAGGCCGTCACCGGGGCGCTTGACTACGAGGGGCTGGTCTACGAGGTGCAGCGGAAGCGCGTGCGGAAGGCGGGCGAGGAACGCACCTACCTGCACGTGCACATCCGCGACCGCTATCCCGTGGAACTGACGGTCTATGCGTCGCGGATGGCCCACGTCGTCTTCAAGAGTTCCATCACGGGCCAGCCGATCGAACGGGCGAACATCGCCGAGCTGGAGGCGCTGCTGGAGCGGGAATACCCCGAGACCGACCTGGGCGAGGCGCTGGCCGAGGTGGAAAACAAGATCGACCGCTTCCAGTGGTACCAGGCCTTGCTGCTGCCGCTGGAGAGCGTGCAGCAAAGCCGCCGCCATCACCCGGAGGGCGACGCGCTCTACCACAGCCTGCAGGTGTTCGACCTGGCCCGGGAGGAATTGCCGTACGACGAGGAGTTCCTCCTGGCGGCCATTCTGCATGACGTGGGCAAGGCGATCGATCCGCAGGATCATGTGGCCGCCGCCCTGGAATCGCTGGACGGATTTATCACCCAGCGCACCGCCTGGCTGATCGAACACCACATGGAAGGGCATGCGATCCTGGAGGGTACGCTGGGCGCGCGGGCCCGCCGCCGCCTGCGGGCCTCGGAAAGCTACGAAGAACTCCTGTTGCTGGCCCGCTGCGACCGCGACGGCCGCCAGCCGGGCGTCGAGGCGCCCGAGCTGGACGAGGCCCTGGACTACCTCCGCGAACTGGCGCGGACCTGCGGTTGACCTCGCCGCACCTCATCCGCTTCCGGCGGCGGGAACGCGTGCGACCTCGCCAGGCGCAACCGTCAACGCGACCGTCGGGCACCGCACCGGACCGGAAGCGTCCGCAGCGCGCACACCCGGCGGACGCGTGGAGGGCATCGTGGGCGCCCCCTCATTCCGTCGATGTTTTCGACGTTTCACGCGGACCGTCACGCACCTGTGGTGATTAAGGGGGTCAGGTCCATGTTTTCGGCCAGCGCGTCTCGGCGTGGTGCCGCCTGCCAGCCGAAAAATGGACCAGACCCCGCCCTGTGAACGGTTGCCCAGTGGACCGCGTTCAGCGCCGATGGCTGGTCGAAGCCGCTGGCTCCCGACGCGGCACGCAGGCGCCGCCGATCCCAGTAGCCTTGCGTGATCCTGCGAGAAAAGTACGAGCCGGCGCGTGCTCACCAGAGTTGCACGAACTCGGGAGGGCGAGGCGCCGACGATGGGGAGGGCGAGGCTCCCGCCGAGCCGGCGCGTGCCGCCGATGCGCGGCTCCGCGGGCGCCTTGCCCTCCCGGAAACTCGCAACCCAATCTGGGCGGGATGCGGCCGGATGCTTCCTGCGACCGGCCAGCCTGGCGGGCGTCTCTTGGATGCTCGCGGCCAACCGGCCCGGGGGCCTTCAGCCGCCGGCCAGGCGGCGGTCGATCAATTCCAGGATGCCGGCCGCGACGCGGGCCTTGGGTCCGGCCAGCGACGCCACGACCTGGCCGCTGGGATCCAGCACTTCCACGGAACTGCTCGCCGCGCCAATGGCCTCGGGCCGGTTCAAGACCATCAGGTCGCATTTCTTGCTCTGCAGCTTCGTCACGGCGCGAAAGTGGTGATCGTCCGTCTCCAGGGCAAACCCCACGATCCACTGGTGTTTTCTTTTTTGCCCGCCCAGGGTGGCCACCACGTCGGGCGTCTCGACCAGCTTCAGCAGCAGCGGCCCGCCGCTCTTGGCGATCTTTCGGTCCTCCACCTGCACCGGCCGGTAGTCGCACGGCGCCGCCACGCCGATCACCCCGTCGCAGCGGGGAAATTCGCGGAGGCAGGCGGCGAGCATCTCGTCGGTGGTGATCACGGGCACCACCTCGGCCCCCGCCGGATAGCGCACCGCCACCGGCCCGCTGACGACGACCACCGCGTGGCCGCGCGCCAGCGCGGCCTGGGCCAGGGCCCGCCCCATGCGCCCGCTGGAGGCATTGCTGAGATAGCGGACCGGATCAAGATACTGCCGGGTCGGACCGGAGGTGATCAGGATGCGGGCCATGACGGGAACGTCAACAGACGGATCCGGTTACCGCTCACTTGCTGGACTTTGCCTGTTCCAGTCGGCCGCACGTCCGACCGCGCCGCGTGGCGTCGCGCTCCGGCATCCTGCCTGGCGGCGCGAACGGTCTCTGGAACCGACCCGTCCACCGTTCGTTATCGGCGGGCGGCCGGCAGCAGATCGATGATCGCGGCCAGAATGGCTTCGGGGGCGGCCATCCGGCCCATCCCGCGGCGGCGACAGCTGAGCCACCCTTCCTCGGGATCGACCAGCTGGACTCCGTCCTCGCGCAACCGCTGAACGTTCCGCTGTACCGCCGGCTTCTCCCACATCTCGCAATTCATGGCCGGGGCCAACAGGATCGGTCCCGCGAAACAAAGATAAAGCGTGGACAGCAGGTCATCGGCCAGTCCGTGCGCCGCCTTGGCCAGGAACTGAGCCGTCGCCGGGGCGATGCACAACAGCTCCCCCGCCTCGGCCAGCTCGATGTGCGCGCCGAGCGGATGCTCGTCCGGCTGGAACAGGTCGCCCCCCACGCGACGGCCGGTCAAGGCCGCGAAGGTCGGCGGACCGACGAACTGGCGCGCCGCGTCGGTCATGACGACCGTGACGCCGCTGCCCGCCTGCACCAGCTGACTGACCAGGGCCGCGGTCTTGTAGGCAGCGATCCCGCCGGTGACACCGATGACCAGCTCCCGCCCCCGCAGCGCCCCACGTTCAGACATCGGTCGGGTCCAGGTCGAGCAGGCCGACGGACTCTCCCGCCTCGCCGGTAATCCTTACCTCGTTGGATGTGTCCAGGTAAATCTTGTCCTGCAGGATCTCCTGCAGCACGATCGCCATCTTGTCGTCGGTGTTGGCCTCCACCAGCGGGCGGCTGCCGGCATTCAAGGCGACCAGCCGTTTCTGGATCAACGTCGAGAGCTTGAACCGGCCGCCCACCTTACGCACGATCGACTCTTCCTTCAGGTCATCCAGCATCTTGATCTCCACTCCCCAAACCTGGCTTCCTCCGGGGCGGTCTCCTCACCTGTTCCCGCTCCCGAAGTCAGCCGGCCCCATCCGTTGCCCAACATCGGTCCCCACGGTTCGCCGCAGCGGCGGCACGGTTGCGGAGGCTGTGGCCGCGGCCCTGCGAACTCGATCTCTCAACCATCCTCCGTCACGGGTTCCCGCGCGGATTTGAAGCGACGTCGGCCGCCGCAGGTCGGCGCGCGGGGAATCCGCGACCGTGAACCTACGTCCCGTGGGAGCGCAAGCGCTGGCAGATCTCCTCCGCCGCCGACGCGACCGACTGGTTCACCACGTCGTGCTGGTATTCCCGGGCCGACTGCCATTCACGTCGGGCCACGTCCAGCCGCCGCCGGAGCGTTTCCTCCGACTCGGTTCCCCGCCCGCGCAATCGCCGCTCCAGTTCCTCCAGGCTCTCGGGGCGGACGAAGATCGTGATCGAGTCGGGAAACTGGCGCTGGACCGCCCGCATGCCTTGCACGTCGATCTCTAAGACTACCCACTTTCCAAGGGCGAGGCTAGTCGTCACCTCCTGGCGAAGCGTGCCGTACCAGTATCCCCGTCCGTAAACCTCGAAACTCTCGAGAAAATCCCCCGCTTCACGTCGCCGGGCAAAATCCTCGGCGGTGAGAAAATGGTAGTCGACGCCGTCCCGTTCACCCGGGCGCGGGGGTCGCGTCGTGGCCGACACACTCAAGACCAGCGGCAGCCCGCACGTTTCCATCAACCGCCGGACCACCGTGGTCTTGCCGGCGCCGGACGGTCCCGAGATGATCACCAGTCGCCCGTGCTCCGTTGCCTT
>Ga0209398_1001237_pt1 | contig 13559 bp, 13 predicted proteins | sample AshMeaBigSpring_FD_184125 | JGI IMG/M metagenome (GOLD analysis project Ga0209398, IMG submission 184125) | Groundwater microbial communities from Big Spring, Nevada to study Microbial Dark Matter (Phase II) - Ash Meadows Big Spring (SPAdes)... | ecosystem: Environmental > Aquatic > Deep... | reverse complement strand
CAGGAGCAGGATCGCAGAGCTGTGAGCGCGATGCATGCCTGGGTCGAGGCCTATCTGCCCGGCGCCGGCTGGATCGGCATGGACCCGACAAACGGCGCATTTTGCGACCATCACTTCGTAACGACGGCGGTCGGACTCCAGCATGCCGACATCTCTCCGGTCGGCGGGACGTATTACGGAAAAGAACCGATCGCAAGCACACTGGAGACAAAATTGGAAATCAGGAAAGTATGACTGTTGATGACTGGATGATGCAGGTGGCCGGGCGCAGCGGGGAGATCTTCTCCCGGCATGACGCGCGAATGACGATGGGCGGCGAGCCGACGTTTGTTCCCCTGGTGCCCGACGGTCCCGAGTGGAACTATTCCGCCGTGGGGCCGACCAAACTCGGCTATGCGCAGGCGATGGCCAGGCACCTTCTCGCGCGTGAGCTCAAAGGCGGGGTCGACTTCTTCTGCCCAGGAAAGTCGTATCCCGGCGAGGTAAACCCGCGCTGGGCGATCCGGCTGCTGGCCAACCGCGATGGATCCCCGATTTTCCGTTCCCGCTCGAAGGCGCTGCCAGCCGGAAAATCGGTGGCCGCATTCCGGCGTGTTCTCCAGCGCGAGCTGGATATCGAGGATAACTGGCAGCTTCTCCGGGATCCGCTTGCCCGCACGAACCGCGTCTGGGCGCTGGTCCTGGACGAAGCTGGCGGCGAATGGAAATCGTTCGCCTGGCCGAGTGGCCGCCACAGCCTGTCCGCTGCCGCGGGTCCCGCTGGGTTGCGACTTCCTCTGCACGTGCTCCCGGCCCGCGCGCCGCGCCGCGCGCTGACTGTCGAGTGGCGCGACGACCGGATCGCAATCTTTATGCCTCCGGTGCTGCAGGCTCCCTTTCTCGACCTGCTGGATGCGATCGAGCGCTCGCTGTTTGAGGCCGGTATCGGGCGCGTTGAGATGCAGGGCTATACCCCTGCGGACGATGCGGGCCAATGGATTCAGCTTGGTCTCACTGCCGACCCTGGCGTGCTTGAGGTCAACCTGCCCGCCTGCTCGGACTGGCGGGAATACGACTACTGGATCCGCACGGTGACCGGTGCGGCGGAGGCCTGCGGGCTGAGGTCCTGGAAGCAGCTGCCCGGTTCGTATCCCGAAGGAACCGGCGGCGGCAACCACCTCCTCTGGGGCGGACCGAGCGTCGAGGAAAATCCGTTTTTTTCGCGGCCCGGATGGCTGGCGTCGATCCTGCGCTACTGGCAGCGGCATCCGGCCCTCGGCTACCTGTTTACCGGCTGCTATGTCGGTGCTTCATCGCAGGCCCCCCGCGCGGATGAATCCGCCCGTGACCGGCACGATCTCGAAATGGCGTGGGCATTTCTTGAGTCGCTCGGTCCCGGCGACCACCGCGAGGTTATTTCCGAAACGCTCCGGCATCTGCAGACCGACGTTACCGGCAACTCGCACCGCAGCGAGATCAGCTTGGACAAATTCTGGAATGTCGGCTGGCCAGCCGGCACGCTCGGGCTCATCGAGTTTCGCGCCATCGAGTCACTGCCGCGCGCCGACTGGATGAGCGCGGTGGCGCTCCTTTGGTCGACGCTCGCGGCCTGGCTGCTCGATCACCCGTTCCGGAAGCCGCTCCGCGATTTCACCAACGAGCTGCACGACGATTACTTCCTGCCCTCGGTCCTCTGGGACGACCTCGAAATCGTCCTCAACGATCTGCAGGCTGCAGGGTTTGAGTTCGACAGGAGCCTGTTCCGTGCGATCTGGGAATGGAAGTTTCCGGTCATGCTGGATTTCCGCAGCGGCTCCGCGCGACTGACCGTCCGCCGGGCCCACGAGGGTTGGCCTCTCCTCTGCGAGACCCCGGTTGACGGAGGAACGACAAGCCGGTTTGTGGACACATCGATGCAGAGGTTGGAATTCCGCGCGACTGCGGAATTTGTCGCCGGCTGGGAACTCCGCGTGGCGAACCGTCCGCTCGCTCTCCGTAAAGCGTCCGGCGATGGCGTGCTGGGCGGACTCCGATACCGGCGCACGAATCTTTATCCCTCCCTCCACCCGGGCCTGCCACCCCAGCTCCCACTGGAGATTTCCCTGGTGAGAGGGGGCAAGGCGAAAAAATTCGCGCTTGATGCGGCCGACCTTGCGTTCCGTTCGTGCGGCACATCGGCGGCACCGGCACCCGGCAACCCCTGCCAGATCGGCCGGCGAAGTGACCTGACCTGCGACCTCCGGATTCCCTGAGACGTCGGCCGGTTTTCTGCCCGCCCTAAAAGATGCTCGACAAAAACCGCCGGGCTCCGTATTGACTCATGTCATGAAAAATGCATGCGCCTGTTTTCTTTTTCTGGCTGCGGTCATTCACCCGGCCAGCGCGGGTATCAGCTTGAACTTCGACATGTCTGCGCTCGGGAACCCTGATCTGGACGCCAACAGCGTCTATGTGAGTTTCGGGGGGAACAATTCCGTCATGACCTACAACGGGGTGGAGGCCATCAATTTTTCCGGCGGGCAGATTGCCTACGGCAATGCCACATACTACACCTCCCGGTCGTTCTCACTGGCCGAGATTGCGGCAAACGGAATCACCATCGACTCCGCGAGTTCCATCAGCGGCTACATTTCCTATGGCAACGGGACGGCGTTCGACAAAATGTCCACCGGCCTTCCCGGGGTCTACACCAGCCCGCAAACGCCCCGTTATTCCCAATTTGAATTCACCATTAACTCGTCAAATGGCACGGTGACGGGAGGAGGGGCAGACCTGACAAACATCACGCAGTTCGGAGGTTCGCTGAGGTTGGATTTCAAAGCGGGAAATGCCACCCAGAGCTACGTGGGAAATACGGCGAACACGACGGCCATGTTTCAGCATTTGGCGGCGCTCTCGGGGTCATCCCCGAATGCCGTCGTTACCAGTGGAGGAAAATATGTCCGGGCGGTCGGCGCGAATTTTTACCCGGCCTCCATCAGCGGCAGTTTTGTCAGCGCCAATCCCTACGGGAACTTTAACAACTACTTTCAGAGCCTCTACACGGGCTCCGGAAACGGGACTTCCAGCGTAGTGAACGAGCTGACCAATCTCGCCCCCGGTGCCGTGCCCGGAGGACCTGGCTCGGCCGGATTCGCTGCCGTGTCAAGCAATGCGACCCGGGGGATCACCAACAATGCCACCTACAACCTCGACTACCACTTTACGGCCACCTTTTCTCAGGCTACTGCGCCCTCCGGCCCCTCGAACCCTTACGGCACTTACAATCTGACATTGTCAGGCTATGTCTACGCAACTCCCAGCAGCGGCGGGAACACGACGGTTTACGGTGCGGCAGCCACGGGCAACCAGACATCCGGCAGCTCCACGCCGCTCACGATTTCGATCCCTGCGGACAATCTTTCCACGGGAAACTGGACGCTTTCCGATTTCATGTACCTGCAGTCACTGTCCAACGGCAACATCGCACCCCTCGTCACTTTTGGCGGCTGGGGCAACCTGACGACGGATTTCGGCAGCGCGACCGTAAGCAGCGCCCTCCAGCAGAAAGCTGCGGGAGATTTCTCGCAGGGTATCCTGATGGGGCTTGTCGGAAGCGCCACCGGCACGGTCGTCCCAACCTCGCTGACGACGAACGGGACCGTCGCGCTCGGCAACCAGACGAGTTATCAGTGGTTTAAAAACAGCCCGGATGTCGGATATTCGGTGGCTCAGCCAGGCAATGCTTTTTACAGCTCCTGGGGGAGCGTGATCTCCGCTTATTCCGCCGGCGATAAAAATGGGGTCATTTTCAATGCCGGAGGGGTTTATGGAAACCCCTACGACGACAGGTTCAGCCTGAACACTATCGCACCCGATTCCAGCACCACATCGATGCTGATCACCTTGCTGCCCGATGGTACCCTCACGGTGCCGGAGCCTTCCGCTGCCGCACTTCTTTTGGTATGCGGAGGAACGGCTTTTCTGGCGATGCGGTTCCGCGCAAAAAAGCCATCAGCGTCCTGAGCGGACCGGTGGTCTCCGGGATCGGTGTGATCAGGGGGCGATGTTTGCCTGGGCATGGCGGCAAAGTCATTCGGCCCACGCCATATGCAGCTTTCCGGCGCCGCCACATCCCGGGATTTTGTGTGACAACAGATTGACCTGCCCGACGGGACCTGTAACATCCTCCCCTCCCGCTCGGATATCCCCCGCCGACGGCTCATTCCAACCATTTCTATTTTTACTGTGAGCGACAAAGCACCCTGGATTACGTTCCGCCCGGAACTTCGCGTATTGGACTGCACGATCCGCGATGGCGGACTCATGAACAACTCGCAATTTTCCGATGACGAGGTGCGGGCGGTTTACACGGCATGCGTCGAGGCCGGGATCGACTACATGGAAATCGGCTACAAGAATTCGCATGCGGCGTTTCCGAAGGATCAATACGGGCCCTGGCGCCATTGCGATGAGGAGGACCTGCGCCGTGTCGTGGGAGATCACTCATTCGAGAAGACCGGGCTCAAGCTTGCTGTGATGGCCGATGCCGGTGGAAAATGTGACTGGCAGACCGGCATCCTTCCCGCGAAGGAAAGCGTGATCGACATGGTGCGCGTCGCCTGCTACGCGAACCAGATTTCCGAGGCTGTCGAGATGGTCCACCATTGCCACGAGCTCGGTTACGAGACGACGCTGAATATCATGGCGATCTCGACCGTGCACGACGCCGAGATCGACCAGGTCCTGGAGATTGCCCGCGGGACGCCGGCCGGCACGGTCGTCGTGGTGGACAGCAACGGCAATCTCTACCGCGAGCAGGTCGATCACCTCGTAAACAAATACCGCAAGGCGCTTGAAGGCACCGGTAAGGATGTCGGCATCCATGCCCACAACAATTTGCAGCTCGCATTTGCAAACACGATCGAGGCCATCATCCTCGGCTGCAACCGGGTCGATGCCACGATGCTCGGGCTCGGACGCGGTGCAGGCAACTGCCCGATGGAAATCCTTCTCAGCTTCCTGCGGAACCCGAAGTTCAAGCTGCGCCCGGTCCTGAAAGTGATTCAGGAGACGATCATGCCGATGAAGAAGCGCTTCGACTGGGGCCCGAATATCCCCTACATGATCACCGGGGCCCTCAACGCCCACCCCCGCAGTGCGATCGCATTCTGCGAAGGGGAAAATCCGGGCGACTTCGTCGGCTTCTTCGACAAGATGCAGAACGAGGGCTAAGCAGACCCCTCGCATCACGCATGAGGATGTTCAGAACTCTCCAGATTTCCCAGCGGTTGCACACGGACTGCTCCCTTTTCTGAACGCAGCCGATTTGCTCATTGTCCACAATGCCCAATTTGACATCCGAAAACTGAACGGCAGACTTCGTTTGGTTTACCCTGAGAAATATTTGCGGCAGTAATCGTTGGCACGCCGGACAATCTCCAACAGCACCGGGGAATGCTGCAGGACGCCCACAAAAAGATCGCTCAAATCTTCCTGTGCGTATTCGTGCGCAATCTCGTTGCGCAGTTCTCGAATTTCCCGGAAAGCTGCGGCCGAATCAATCAGCCCCCGTTTCTCGGCCCGATTCAAGGCATCCAGAAGCGTGCCGCTGTCCTCCAACTCGATACGGTCCAGCCCCCGGAAGAGTTTCTGCAGGATCATGTCGCTCAGGCGTGCGAACCGGCTGGTCAACGCCTCAAATGCGTCAAGGTCCGCCGCCGAAAGCTCGCTCTTTCCCGCCGTTTTCTGGCAGCGCTTGAGGGACCGCCGCAGCCATGTCGCCCCGTCGTCGAGTTGCCTCAATGTTTCCTCCAGCATCCGGACATGCTCCCGGTGTTTCATATCAGTTGAGCCTCTTTGCGGATCAGCTTCACAAAAGCCGAGGGGTGGCCGCGATCCACGGCAATGTCGATCTTTTGATCGCCGAGGGCATCCTTAAGCGCCAGCTTCAATCGCAGACGCTCCATGAAACCGATCTTTCGGGATCGGATGAGCAGGTCGATATCCCCACCCTTGAGCTTGTCCTGAAGCCGCGAGCCAAAGAGCATGACCTCCGCCGCCGGGTCGGCGGCTGCCACGCAATCGCGAATCGCCCGGCGTTCTTTTTGACTCAAGCGCATCGTAAGGATTATTGCGCGGCCCCGGAGCGAACAGCAAGCGAAGTTTTCTTCGCTCCTTTGCGGCTGACTGAGAATGGAAATGCCATAGGCTCATGCGGCTCAAAAACGTTCCGCAGACAATAATCCGCAAAGACGCTGATCTGACGTTTTCGGCACTTCAGATTGTCCCCAATCATTGTCCTGTCAGATTGCCCAGGGTTCAGGCACGGTCGCCACATGCAAATTGACTTCGATAAGAAAGACTGATACGAAGAGACCACCCGCCAGAATGAAAATCAGTAGCCTCGATTTTGAAACTGCGAACCACTCCGACGCGAGCATTTGCGCGGCAGGGGTTGCGGTATTTGTGGACGGAGAGCTGATCGAAACTCGCCACTGGCTGGTTCGTCCGCCAAGGGGGCATGACTGGTTTCGGGAAGATTTTATCGAGATCCACGGAATCACTCACGAGGATGTGCAGGCTGCGCCGGAGTTCCCAGCGGTCGCACAAGAATTGCTCCCATTTCTGACCACTGCCGATTTCGTCATTGCCCACAATGCCCAGTTTGATATCCGAAAACTGAACGGCACCCTCAGCCACTTCGGAATTCCCTGCCCGAGTTTTTCCACCCTCTGCACCTGCCAGATCGCCAGGCGGGCATGGCCGGAATTACCCAACCACAAGCTCAGCACCGTGGCCGATCACATCGGCCACACTTTCCGCCACCACAACGCGTTGGATGATGCCGAGGCTGCCGGACGTGTGCTTTTGACAATCATCAAAGAACGCGGCGAGGACTGGGTGACAAATCACCTGTCCTGAGAATGCGATTTCAAGATTCCACAAAAATATGAATAACTATTCTGAATAGTTGAAAAGATTCTCCTAAAAACAACAAAACAATCACACCAATGTCAAACTACTACTGCGAATACTGTGGAAACAAATACCAAAACGTTCAGGCCCTCACAAGTTTCAGTTGCACAAAGCATCCGAATGGTGTGAACAAAGGAAAGCATTCCCTGTATCAGGGAGATGAGAAGGATCAATACACCTGCAAATTTTGTGGAAACAAATACTCAACCATTCAGGCCCTCACAAGTTTCAGTTGCACAAGGCATCCGGATGGTGTGAACAAAGGAAAGCATTCGCCCGCACTCTGACCGGCGTCGACGTCAAAAGTCATCTGACAGGCAAGATCAAATACTGCATGGTAACCACAGCGTTCATTTTCATGCAGAACAAAACAAAATATACTTTAATCGGCATCCCTGAAATTGAAACAATGGCTCATTACAGCCGTCGGGCGTCAATCCGCTTGGCTTACGCGACGATACCTTCACGAAATCCGTACAAACATCGCAAATACAAATATTGATAAGACTCTCAATCTATGAAGAACAAAGAATTAGAAACACTAAATTTCAAGGAATTACTTCATTACGACGGAATTCCTGACGCCAGAAATCGCCCAACATGCACTGGCTATTGCATCTCTTGCGAAATAAATGAATACATGGAAGATTCCAATCTCGAATTGTTCCAAATGTCGCACGGAGCCGATACGGAAGATTTTGAGAACGCAATAACAAAATTGCCGGATGACGGATTCGAGGCTCCTGTCGCATTTTTGCTGGAATCTCCTGGAGGGAACTATGAAAACGGGAAAGCTATTCCATACAATGGCTTTTCGAAAGAACCTCCTGTCAATGTTTACTACTGGCTGCCATTGCCATCACCAAGGGATACTTGGCCAGATAAAGACGAGGCTGATCCTGGTAGCTATGGGAAATATTTTGCCTATATTCTCGCCAAACACAAACTTCGGAATGCGTATTTTACTAATGTTGTAAAATGCTCGTTGGCATCTAAAAAAGACCCGACCACTCACGAGCGTTCCAAATCATTTTTTCACTTGAATGTCAACGGTGATCCCAACCACTGGCACACTAAGATTCGAATCAATTGCTACAACCTTTTTCTGAAGCAAGAACTGCTCTTAACTCGCCCGCAGATCGTTTTCTATTTTGGTAAGAATGCCCAAGATATGGCGCAAGCCAATGGCATCCGTGAACTGCTGACAGGCACAATATTTAAAAGATTGCGCCATCCATCAGATTTCTATCACGGCACAGACACAATTCTGCCCGATAACGATAAGATTATTTCGGAGGCCCTTGCGGAGTGGAGATCGACCAATCCATGACGTTGTGCGCAAGGCTTATCGAGCCTTGGAGATTTCTTTCTCAATCTGTCAAAACGCTTCCGTTCCCTGCACAAGGGCGTGGTTGCGACACTAGGAAAAGTGTGGAGGTCAACTTGTGAGAGGAGTTTATTCATGCCGATGGGGCATTACATGAATTCCCGCCTGAGTCGAGCTAGTCGTTTGGGATCGGTGCCCTCGACTAAGCCGAGACCCTTGCAAAGAAAAGCATGAGCAGCATGACCTTTGAGATTCATCCGTTTAACCTCAGCGTCGAGTGACAGCAATTTGGCGGCGTGGGCTCTCCGTTGATCTATCCCATCAGACAGCCCTTCTCCCTGCTTTTTTAGAGCCCTTGCCCGATGGAGTTTCATCACCGCATTCCAGCGCACATCGCGCTTGGCGTCGAATGACCAATAGACGGGAATGAAGATCATTGTCCCGTAGGGGGTGAGATTGACCGAGAGCTTCATGGTGAGCGGCTTGTCACCTTCCATGCCGTAGAGGTTCCACCGCATGCAGAACACATCGAAGGCGGCTTGGAAACGGTGTCGAGGTTTGGACCAATCCACATTAAATCGTGGCCTCAGGTTTCTTTCACCGGTCAGTGAACGGCGCAAAATTCCCTTTTGATTGGCGAACTGGGAAATATCCCACTGTTTTTTGATCGCCTGCCACTCGCGGCGGAGTTCGGGATTCCTTAGTGCCTCTTTCTCAATGGAATCAAACTTCGCCGTTGTTGTGACAAGGGACTCGTAGCTTCCATGCTGGACCAAGTGTTCATGCTCCATTGCGACCCGACAAACCTCCTCAGATGGTGGTTCTGGAAGGCAGTTCAGGAGGAAAGTCATTTCCTCATCAATCGGTTTTTCCGCTTCATACAAGTCCAAGCACGTGCAGAAAACGTCATGGATATTCAGAGGCCACAGGGAAATGGGTATGAGCATCCAACGGTGGAGACGCTCAAGAGATTTTCGATCTTTCTTGTCGGGAAGGGCATGGAATCGCCGGATGTCTTCCTGCGAATATTCCCGCCGATGGTAGGCAAGCGCGTCGAGCTTTTCTAGATCCTGTTTAAGAGTATGCCGCACGGCGTGGACATTACCGCAACCAAGCATTGGGGACAATTCAATCCGTGGAATCCCAATATTGCATCGTGCAGAATCATGGATATGTCACCTGAAATTCAAAACCACATCGGTTCACCCCCGTCTGAAAACTCAGAATGTCTCTCGCCGGGGGATGTCCGCTCACAGACACAAACCGGTTTTCTGTGCGATCTTGCGAAGGGGAATGCCTTTTATCCGGGAATAAACGAACCGCCCGTGCCGGTTATGGCAGCATTCGGCCCCAATCGGCTTCACCAGTGCAGGCTGGAGGGTTTGTGGGATTTTGATCGAGCCGCCGCCGAAAATCGCCAATGCGTCGTCCGCTCATATCGGAACCTGAAGCGCAACGACTTGGGAGGACGCTGGGAGGATGTCGTCTTTCAATTTGGAGAACGGGCATTTGTCTGTGGCGACTCTAGGCGGATCATCGGGTATGCCACCAGCTATGAAGAAGCCGAAAAAATTGTCCGGGAATTCAATTCTTCATACCGTCACGTTTCCTCCACCACGGGCGGAAGCTTCCAACTCATCCGAAAAAATCGGTATGGAATCGAGTGCGAAAATGTTGTCCTTGAGGCCGGCACAGTATTGGGGGAAGAGAGCTTTTCTCTCCATTATCCCGAGGGAACCGACGGATGGCACAAAAGTTTTGTCGAGAAGCTGAGCAACCGGAAGCATGGCCTCTCGATCCTTGAGGGGAAGCCAGGCACTGGCAAAACATCATACCTGAGGCATCTCATGGGTTCACTGAATGAAACTCACCGGTTCTACTTCATCGCTCCATCCAATCTGGGTATTCTCTCGGAGCCGGATTTCATCGGTTTCTGGGGGAAAGAACGACTCTTATACGCAGACTACAAGTTGGCTGTAATTCTTGAGGATGCGGATACCGCACTGATGACCCGTGCAACTGACAATAACGCCCAAGCAAGCGCAATCCTGAATCTTTCCGATGGAATGCTGGCTGATTTCCTGCGCCTCCAGATTATCTGCACCATCAATTGTAGGGCGGACGAAATTGACCAGGCTTTCCTCCGCCCTGGCAGGCTTTTGTGCCACCGAATTTTTGAGCGCCTTGATCCTTCGCAAGCAGCCCGACTTGCTGCGTCAATGGGAATAGAACTGCCCCATGCGAGGGACTATTCCCTCGCAGAGGTGTTCGCCGGAAACAGCGGCGATGGAGTGCTGGCGCGGCCGCACATCGGCTTCGGAGGTAAAAACTGAGGAGAGCCAGAATGACAAACGGGTTCACTTGCACCTGTTGCGGGGTCTGGCAATGGCCTTGTGCTCATGCGCCTACCCCCGCATGATCCAGACGCCGAGGAGCGCGATATCTGCCGGCGTCACCCCGCTGATGCGCGCTGCCTGACCGAGCGTTTCCGGGCGGATTTTGGTGAGCTTCTGCACAGCTTCTGAGCGGAGGCCATTAATGGCCGCATAGTTGATCGAGGGCGGGATTACCTTGCTTTCGTGGCGCCCGGTTCTGGCGATCTGCTCCTCCTGACGCCGGAGGTAGCCTTCGTATTTGAGGTCGGTTTCGATCTGTTCCCAGACATCAGTGGGGAACTCTCCGGCGATCGGGTCCGGAATGGTGCGCCAGGAATTTTCTGTGCGCTTGAGCCAGCGGTCGAGCGGGACAGTGTCAATTTTTACTTCGCGCAGGCGGGCCCTCAGGCTGGCAACCAGGGTGGACTTCTGCTCGAATCGCGACCGGCGCTCGCCGGTGACGAGTCCGGATGCGATCCCCTTGGCGCACAGCCGGAGATCGGCGTTGTCCTGACGGAGGAGGAGGCGGTATTCCGCGCGACTTGTGAACATCCGGTAGGGTTCAGGCGTGCCGCGGGTAACCAGGTCGTCGAGCAGGACACCAATGTAGGCCTCGTGCCGGTCGAGCGTAAGTGGCGGGTTGCCAAGGATCTTGAGCGCGGCGTTCGCCCCGGCCATTAGGCCCTGTGCCGCCGCTTCCTCGTAGCCGGATGTGCCGTTGATCTGGCCGGCAAAATAGAGGCCGGGGAGCCGCTTAGTTTCGAGTGTTGTGTGGAGCTGGGTCGGCGGGCAGTAGTCGTATTCGACGGCATAGCCGGGCCGCAGGATCTCCGCGTTCTCGAGCCCGGGCACGCTGCGAATGAAGGCATACTGGACCTCGAAGGGCAGGCTGGTCGAAACGCCGTTGACGTAAATTTCATCGGTGTGGCGGCCCTCGGGCTCCAGAAAGAGCTGGTGCTGGGATTTTTCCGCAAACTTGACGACCTTGTCCTCAATGCTCGGGCAGTAGCGTGGTCCGACGCCCTCGATGATGCCGGCGTAGAGCGGAGACTTGTCGAGGTTTGCGCGGATGATGTCATGCGTGGCAGCGGTCGTGTGCGTGATCCAGCATGGGATCTGCCGCACGTTGAGCCGTCCGTCCTCCCACTCGTTGAGCGTGAAGATGTCGTCCGGGACGCGCGCGAGGGTGTCGGCGAGATAGCTGAAAACCGGCGGCGGTTCGTCGCCCGCCTGGGCCTCGCACCGGGAAAAATCGATGCTCTTGGCGAGGAGGCGGCAGGGCGTGCCGGTCTTGAAGCGTCCGACTTCGAATCCCAACTCGCGCAGGCAGTCGCTGAATGTCGAAACCGTATCCCCCATGCGGCCGCCGGTCTCGTTGCGGAGCCCGACATGGAGGAGGCCGCGCATGAATGTGCCGGTCGTCACAACGACCGCACGTCCCCGGAATCGCAGTCCGAGGTTCGTCTCGATGCCGGACACGCCGTCCCCGCCGACTACGAGGCGGGTGACGTTGCCCTGCTTGAGGTCGAGGCGGGGCAAGCGCTCGAGAAGAGCTTTCGCGCGGAACTGGTAGGCCTTCTTGTCGCATTGTGCGCGGGGTGCGCGCACGCTCGGGCCTTTTGTGGCGTTGAGCATCCGGAACTGGATGCCGGTGGCGTCGGTGTTCAGAGCCATCAGCCCGCCGAGGGCGTCGATTTCACGAACGATGTGGCCCTTGGCAAGGCCACCGATGGCCGGGTTGCACGACATCTGACCGACGGTATCGGCATTCTGCGTGAGCAGGAGCGTCTCGCAGCCAAGCCGGGCGGCGGCCGCCGCCGCCTCGATGCCGGCGTGGCCAGCCCCGATGACAATGACATCGTAGGCCTTCGGATACTCGAATCCGCTCAAATTACTCGGTGGGAATCCCGTGCTCGCGGAGCTTGTTCATGAGCGCGCCGGTGCTCAGCTTCGAGCTATTTTGTAGAACCACCTCGCCGGCGACAAAGTTATCAAACGTGCCGCGGATCCCGACGTTTTGTCCGGCTACGATGAACGCCCGCTCGGATGTCAGCGTACCTTCCCAGTTGCGGTGGAAGACGGTGGCCTGAGACTTGTTCGTCGCGACGCTCATGTCGGTCGTCGGAATGTCGTCGGCGGCGAAGACCGCGCGGACGTCAGGCGTCGTCTGGTTCGGCAACTGCATGATGACGGCGAGCGGGTCGCTGTTCTGGTCGTCCGACTGGCAGACCTGGCCGACGCGTCCGTAAACCAGGATTCGCATGCCGTTGTATTTCTGATAGGCGGCATCCGGGCTGGATGTGAAATCGTTCACGATTTGGGTGAGCGTCACAAATCCATCCGGCGGAAGCGGAGGCAGCGCAGGAGGGGCGTCCTGTGCGAGAGCCGGAGATGCGAGAAGGGCGAGTGCGATTCCAAGGAGGGCTGGAGTTTTCATATTGCGGGGACTCTGGCCGATCTCCGCAACGTTCTCAATCCCAAATTGCCAGTGCCGGTAATGTCGGATAGCATTTTCACAGATGAGCAGCACGCATGATGTGGTCGTGATCGGGGGGGCGTTTTCCGGCGCGTCCGTGGCCCTTTTGCTCAAGCGTCAAAGGCCGTCCCTGCGCGTCGCTGTCATCGAGCGGACCGTTGCATTCGACCGCAAGGTCGGCGAGGCCACGACCGAGGTCAGCGGTAACTTTTTGACCAAACAGCTCTGCCTCACGTCGCACCTGAACAATCACCACATTGTCAAGCAGGGGCTCCGGTTCTGGTTCACGCGTCCGGGCGTTGAGGATTTCGGCCGCTGTGGGGAGCTGGGTGCCTATTATCAAACGCACATGCCGGGGTATCAGGTCGACCGGCAGGTCCTCGACCAGCACGTGCTCGATCAGGCGCAGGAGGCCGGCGCCGAGGTCATCCGGCCCGGGCGTGTC
>Ga0209398_1001235_pt1 | contig 13573 bp, 11 predicted proteins | sample AshMeaBigSpring_FD_184125 | JGI IMG/M metagenome (GOLD analysis project Ga0209398, IMG submission 184125) | Groundwater microbial communities from Big Spring, Nevada to study Microbial Dark Matter (Phase II) - Ash Meadows Big Spring (SPAdes)... | ecosystem: Environmental > Aquatic > Deep... | reverse complement strand
GATGGCGGGCTCGCCGTGACGCTGCTCGAGATGGCCTTCGCCGGCCGCGCCGGCCTCGAGCTCGACCTCGGGCCGCTCGGGGTCCCGGCGGCGGCGCTCTTCTGCGAGGAGCTCGGCGCGGCGCTGCAGCTGCGTGAGCAGGACGTCGCGCGCGCGGGCGAGATCCTCGCGCGCCACGGGCTCGGGCGGTACGCGCGCGGCATCGGGCGGGTCGTGCCGGGGCGGCGCATCCGCATCGCCGCCGCAGGCGAAGTGCTGCTCGACGACGACCGGGTGCGGCTGCGCGGCCTGTGGTCCGAGACCAGCTGGCGCTTGCAGCGGCTGCGCGACGACCCGGGCTGTGCCGACGAGGAACAGGCCGCGCGGCTCGATGAGAGCGACCCGGGCCTGGTGTGGCAGCCGACCTTCGACCCGGACGAGGACGTGGCCGCGCCCTTCATCGCGCGCGGCGCGCGCCCGCGCGTCGCCATCCTGCGCGAGCAGGGCGTGAACAGCCAGGTGGAGATGGCGGCGGCGTTCGACCGCGCCGGCTTTGCCGCCGTCGACGTGCACATGACCGACCTGATCGGCGGCCAGGCGACACTCGACGGATTCCAGGCGCTGGTCGCCTGCGGCGGGTTCAGCTATGGCGACGTGCTGGGCGCGGGCGAGGGCTGGGCCAAGTCGATCCTGTTCAATGCGCGCGCGCGCGAGCAGTTCGCCGCGTGGTTCGGCCGCGATGGCGTCCTCACGCTCGGCGTCTGCAACGGCTGCCAGATGCTCGCGGCGCTCACCGAACTCATCCCGGGCGCGTCGCACTGGCCGCGCTTCCGCGGCAACCGCTCCGAGCAGTTCGAGGGCCGCCTGTCGCTGGTCGAGGTCTGCGGCACGACGTCGCCGTTCTTCGCCGGCATGGCGGGATCGCGCCTGCCGATCGCGGTGGCGCACGGCGAGGGCCGCGCGGTGTTCGCCCAGGAGCCGGCCGCGCGCGCGGCGGCGGCGCACACGGTCCTGCGCTTCGTGGACGGGCGGGGCGCCGTGGCCACGCGCTACCCCGCGAACCCCAATGGCTCGCCGGACGGCATCGCGGGGCTCTGCAGCGCGGACGGCCGCGTGACCATCATGATGCCGCACCCGGAGCGCGTGTTCCGCGCGGCGCAGAACTCGTGGCGCCCGGCGTCCGCGGGCGAGGACAGCGGCTGGATGCGCATCTTCCGCAACGCGCGGGTCTGGCTAGGCTGAGCGTCCCTGGCCCGCGCCCGGCAGGGGCGTGACCTTCGAGTCGTCCTCGGCGAAGTAGCGGCGCACCATCATCGCCTGCTGCAGGCGGCCGCGCCGCACGTAGGCCTGGTAGAGCAGGTCCTTCACGACTTCGAGCAGCACGCCGGCCTGGAAGGCATCGATCGCCGGCATGGTCGCGCGGCCGGGCGCGTCCAGGTCGAACAGCACCTTCTGGACCACGGCGAACGAGTCATCGTCGAGCTCGGCGAGGCGGCGGATGCTGCCGAGCTCGTCGTAGAGCGCGAGCTTGCCGTCGTCGCCGAGGTCCGCAAACACGCACTGCGCGACGCGCCGGCACATGGAGGCGAAGGCGTTGTAGCAGGCGGCCGAGAAGCAGGCGAAGGCCTCCTTCAGGAGCGCCTCCGCGTCCTCCGGCAGGTAGGTGAAGTTGAAGCGCTCGCGCGGCCGCTCGAGCTCGACGAAGTTCGGCGCGAGCTCGATGCGGCTTCCCGCATAGAGCTTGACGGCGAATCGCAGGAAGACCGGCGCGTTGCAGGCCTCGCAGCGGTACACGAGCCCGACCTGCGACGGCTTGTGCTGCTGCAGCGCGTTGAAGTCGGGCACCGACACCGGCGTGATGTGCGCGAGCACCTGGCAATGCGGGCAGTGCAGGGCGAGACCGCTGTCCTGGTCGTGGTGCAGCCGCCCGGAGGAGTCGATGAATACCGCCACGCGCCAGTCCCTGCCGCCGGAACCGGTTCCAGTCTAGCGGAAATGAGAAGGGGACAGTCCCCTTTTCCCCGGGCGGAAAAGGGGGACGGTCCCCCGGGGAAAAGGGGGCAGTCCCCTAGGCGTTGAGCGGCCGGAAGCGCAGGCGATGCGGCTGGTCCGCCAGCTCGCCCTTGCGGCGGTGCAGGTCGGCCACGTAGTCCTGGTAGTTGCCCTCGAACCAGGTCACCTCGCTGTCGCCCTCGAAGGCGAGGATGTGCGTGGCGATGCGGTCGAGGAACCAGCGGTCGTGCGAGATGACGACGGCGCAGCCGGGGAAGGAAAGCAGCGCCTCCTCGAGTGCGCGCAGCGTCTCGACGTCGAGGTCGTTGGTCGGCTCGTCGAGCAACAGCACGTTGGCGCCGGAGCGCAGCAGTTTCGCGAGGTGCACACGGTTCCGCTCGCCGCCCGAGAGCTCGCCGATCAGCTGCTGCTGCTGGTTGCCGCGGAAATTGAAGCGGCCGACATAGCCGCGCGAGGGCGTCTCGTAGTTGCCCACCTTGATGATGTCCTGCCCGCCCGAGATCTCCTGCCAGACGGTCTTGGCACCGTCGAGCGCATCGCGCGACTGGTCGACGTGGGCGAGCTGGACCGTCGGGCCGAAGCGGACCGTGCCGGCGTCCGGCTTCTCCACCCCGGTGAGGATGCGGAACAGCGTGGTCTTGCCGGCGCCATTCGGTCCGATGATGCCGACAATGCCGCCCCGCGGCAGGTTGAAGGAAAGCCCGTCGAACAGCAGCCGCTCCCCATAGGCCTTGCGCAGCCCCACGGCCTCGATCACGAGGTCGCCGAGCCGCGGCCCAGGCGGGATGTAGATCTCGTTGGTTTCGTTGCGCGCCTGGAACTCGACCGACGACAGCTCCTCGAACTGGCGCAGGCGCGCCTTGCTCTTGGCCTGGCGGGCCTTCGGGTTGGCGCGCACCCATTCGAGCTCGTGCTGCAGCGTGCGCCGCAGGCCTTCCTGCTGCTTCTCCTCGATCGCGAGGCGTTGCTCCTTCTGCTCGAGCCAGGAGGAGTAGTTGCCCTGCCACGGTATGCCGTGGCCGCGGTCGAGCTCGAGGATCCAGCCGGCGACGTTGTCGAGGAAGTAGCGGTCGTGGGTCACGCAGATGACGGTGCCCGGGTACTGCTCGAGGAATTTCTCGAGCCAGGCGACGGATTCCGCGTCGAGGTGGTTGGTCGGCTCGTCGAGCAGCAGCATGTCGGGCTTCGAGAGCAGCAGCCGGCACAGCGCGACGCGCCGGCGCTCGCCGCCCGAGAGCTGCCCGACCGTCGCCTCCCAAGGCGGCAGCCTGAGCGCATCCGCCGCGATGTCGAGCTGGTGCCCGAGGTTGTGCCCGTCCACGGAGGCGAGATAGGCCTCGAGCTGCCCCTGTTCGGCCGCCAGGCGGTCGAAGTCGGCGTCCGGCTCGCTGTAGAGCGCGTACACCTGCTCGAGCCGCGCCTGCGCGTCCTTCACCGGCTGCACCGCCTGCTCGACGATGGCGCGCACCGTGGCGCCCGGATCGAGCTGCGGCTCCTGCGGCAGGTAGCCGATCTTGATGCCGGGCTGCGGCCGCGCCTCGCCCTCGATCTCGGTGTCGATGCCCGCCATGATCCTGAGCAGCGTCGACTTGCCCGCGCCGTTCAGCCCGAGCACGCCGATCTTGGCGCCGGGGAAGAAGGACAACGAGATGTCGCGCAGGATGTGCCGCTTCGGCGGCACCACCTTGCCGACGCGGATCATCGTGTAGATGTACTGGGCCATGCAGAGCACCGGAACCGAGGGGGCGCGGATTATCCGCGATGCACGGCCCCCGCGCCAGACGGTTCCGCGACCCCGATGTGCTAGGCTCGCCGCTCTGATTCCCCGGACTGGCCCGTGACCGCGAACGGCGCATCGGACACCTGCCTGGTCGCCGGCGAGCGCATCGCGCGCTACGCCTTCGGCGACGGCCACCCGTTCGGTCCCGACCGTCACGATGCGTTCTTCCGCGAGATCCAGGCGGCGGGCCTCGATCGCCGCGTGCGGATGCTGGCGCCACGCCGGGCGACGCGCCAGGAGCTGCTGCTGTTCCACCGGCCGGAATACGTGGAGCTGGTCGAGGCGCGCTCGGCCACGGGCGAGGGCTACCTGGACGCCGGCGACACACCGGCCTGGAAGGGGATATTCGAGGCCGCCAGCGACGTCGTGGGCGCGTCGCTGGTCGCCACGGAAGCGCTGATGAGCGGCCAGGCGAGGCGCGGCTTCGTGCCGATCGCCGGCCTGCACCATGCGGGTCGCGGGCATGCCGCCGGGTTCTGCGTGTTCAACGACTGCGGCGTCGTCATCGAGCACCTGAAACGGGCGCACGGCCTGGAGCGGATCGCCTACGTGGACATCGACGCGCACCACGGCGACGGCGTGTACTACGCGTTCGAGGACGACCCCGCGCTGGTCTTCGCGGACGTGCACGAGGACGGCCGTTTCCTGTACCCGGGCACCGGGTCGGCGGACGAGGTGGGCAAGGGCGCGGCCGAGAGCACCAAGCTCAACATCCCGCTGCCGCCCGGCGCGGGCGACCGGGAATTCCTGGCCGTGTGGCCCACGGTCCTCGCGCACCTCGAGCGGCACCGGCCGCAGTTCATGATCCTCCAGTGCGGGGCGGACAGCCTGGCGGGCGACCCCATCACGCACCTGGCGTTCACGGAGGAGGCGCACGCCCACGCCGCCCGCACCCTGTGCGCGATCGCCGACCGCTTCGCCGGGGGCCGCATCCTCGGAACGGGAGGCGGTGGCTACAACCGCAGGAACCTGGCGCGCGCCTGGACCCGGGTCCTGCAGGCCTTCCTCGACCCGGCCTGAGCCACAACCTTTCGGGTAGACTTCACGCCTCGTTTTTTGGCGGGCGCGGCAAGGCATTCCATGTTCGATCGCGGCATGACGATCCAGTCCTTCGACCCGGGCCTTGCGGGGGCGATCGCCGCCGAGCGGCGCCGCCAGGAGGAGCACCTCGAGCTGATCGCCTCCGAGAACTACGCGAGCCCGCGCGTGCTCGAGGCGCAGGGTTCGGTGCTCACCAACAAGTATGCCGAGGGATACCCCGGGAAGCGCTACTACGGCGGCTGCGAGCACGTGGACGTCGCCGAGCAGCTCGCCATCGAGCGCGCGAAGCAGCTGTTCGGCGCCGCCTATGCGAACGTGCAGCCGCACTCGGGCTCGCAGGCGAATGCGGCCGTGTACCTCGCGCTGCTGCGGCCGGGCGAGACGCTGCTCGGGATGAGCCTCGACCACGGCGGCCACCTGACGCACGGGGCGAAGGTGAATTTCTCCGGCAAGCTGTTCCACGCCGTGCAGTACGGGCTCGACGCCGCGAGCGGCGAGATCGACTACGCGCAGGTGGAGCGGCTCGCGCGCGAGAGCCGCCCCCGGATGATCGTGGCCGGATTCTCGGCGTATTCGCGTGTCGTGGACTGGGGGCGCTTCCGCGCGATCGCCGACGAGGTCGGGGCGTTCCTGGTCGTGGACATGGCGCACGTGGCGGGCCTGGTCGCCGCCGGCGTGTACCCGAACCCGGTGCCGGTCGCGGACGTCGTCACGACCACGACGCACAAGACGCTGCGGGGCCCGCGCGGCGGCCTGATCCTCGCGCGCGAGAATGCCGAGCTGCACCGGAAGCTGAACTCGATGATCTTCCCGGGCACGCAGGGCGGGCCGCTGATGCACGTGATCGCGGCCAAGGCCGTGGCCTTCCTCGAGGCGCTGTCGCCCGATTTCCGGGCCTACCAGCAGCAGGTGGTCGCGAACGCCCGCGCGATGGCCGCGGCGCTCCAGGACCGGGACTACCGGATCGTCTCGGGCGGCACCGACAACCACCTGTTCCTGCTCGACCTGATCGGCCGCGACTACACCGGCAAGGATGCGGACGCGGCGCTCGGCCGCGCGCACATCACGGTCAACAAGAACGCGGTGCCGAACGACCCGCGGCCGCCGTTCGTGACGAGCGGGCTGCGCATCGGCACGCCCGCGACGACCACGCGCGGCTTCCGGGAGGCCGAGGCGCGGCAGGTCGGCGGCTGGATCGCCGACGTGCTCGACGCCATGGGGGACGAGGGCGCCGTCCAGCGCGTGCGCGAACAGGTGCTCGCGATCTGCGGGCGCTTCCCCGTCTACGGCTGAGCGGAGGCGGGGCGGCGGTGCACTGCCCGTTCTGCAACCATGCGGACACCAAGGTGACCGACTCGCGGCTCGCCGGAGAAGGCCACCAGATCCGGCGCCGGCGCGAGTGCCAGGCCTGCGGTGAGCGCTTCACCACGTTCGAGACCGCCGAACTCGTGATGCCGCAGGTCGTCAAGAACGACCGCACGCGCCAGCCCTTCGACGAGGCCAAGCTGCGCGGCGGGATCACGAAGGCGCTCGAGAAGCGGCCGGTCGCCCGCGAGGCGGTCGAGACGATGATCGAGCGCATCGCGCACCGGCTGCGGACGCTGGGCGAGCGCGAGGTGGCCTCGCGCCAGATCGGCGAGATCGTCATGGAGGAGCTGCGCCAGCTCGACGAGGTGGCCTACGTCCGCTACGCCTCGGTGTACCACCGCTTCCACGACGTGGACTCGTTCCGCGAGCAGATCGAGCAGCTCGGCAGGCGCCGGCACCGTGACCCGGCGACGGGACAGATGTCGCTGCTGCCGGCCCAGGGCCGCGAACCGCGGGAGAAGAAATGAACGCGCAGTGCGGGGACGCGCGGCACATGGAGCGCGCGCTCGAGCTCGCCTTGCGCGGGCTTCTGTCCGCGGACCCGAACCCGCGCGTGGGCTGCGTCATCGCCCGTGGCGGGCGCGTTCTTGCGGAAGGGTGGCACGAGCGCGCGGGCGGGCCGCATGCGGAGGCGATGGCGCTCGCATCGCTCGGCGGAGCCGCCCGGGGCGCGACCGCCTATGTCACGCTCGAACCCTGCTGCCACGTCGGGCGCACGCCGCCCTGCGCGGATGCGCTCGTCGCCGCGGGCGTGGTGCGCGTCGTGTACGCCGTGCGCGACCCGAACCCGCGCGTCAACGGCGGCGGCGCCGCCCGGCTCGCCGCGGCCGGTATCGAGGTGACCGGCGGGGTGCTGGAGGCCGAAGCGCGGGCGCTCAATGCCGGGTTCCTGTCGCGCTTCGAGCGCGGGCGCCCCTGGGTGCGCGTGCTGCTCGGCGCGCCGCGGGGCGGCGACCCGGGCGGCGACGCGGTGCAGCGCCTGCGCGCCCGCGCGAGCGCGATTCTCACGGGCGTGGGCACCGTGCTGGCGGATGACCCGCGGCTCGAGGTCGGCCTGCGCGACGCGACCCGCCATCCGCTTCGCGTCGTCCTCGACACCCGCCTGCGCACGCCGGCGACCGCGCGCGTCCTCGCGCCGCCGGGGCGGGCGCTGGTGCTGACCGCGAGCGGCGACCCGGCGCGTCGCGCGGAGCTCGAGCGCGCCGGCGCGAGCATCGTGCACGTCGCGGCGGGGCGTGACGGCCTCGACCTCGCCGCGGTGCTGCGTCGCCTCGCCGAGATCGAGGTCAACGAGCTGCAGGTGGAGGCGGGCGCGACCCTGACGCGCGCGCTGCTCGCGGCGGGTCTCGCCGACGAGTGCGTCTCCTGACCGCCGCCGCCGCGAAGCGGGCGACGCACCGCCCGCTATAATCGCGGCATGAACGGCCCGCGCAACGATCATGAAGACCCGCGGGCCAAGAGCGCCGCGCGACGGCTGCTGGTGCAGGCGCTGTACCAGCGCCTGCTGGGCGGCCAGCCCTGGCAGGAGCTGCACGGCCAGTATCGCGGCGACCCGTCTTTCGGCCGCGCGGACGCCGGGTATTTCCGCGCGGCGCTCGAGGCGGTCTGCTCGGGCACGACCGGGCTCGACGAGGAATTGCGCCGCCATTCCGACATCGCGCCCGAGCGGCTCGACCCCGTCGAGCACGCCATCCTGCTGCTCGGACTCTGGGAACTGATGTCACGGCCCGAGGTCCCGTACCGCGTGGTGATCAACGAGGCGGTGGAACTCGCCAGGCGCTTCGGCGCAACCGATGGGTACCGCTACGTGAACGCGGTGCTGGACCGCGCCTCGCGCGCCCACCGCGGTCCCGAGCGCGGCGAGGTCGCCTAGGGCATCCGGGCGCCGGTGGACGAGTTCGAACTGATCGATCGCTGGTTCACGGGTCGCGGCGCGACGCGCGCGGACGTGCGCCTCCCCGTCGGCGACGACGCGGCGATCGTGGCGCCGCCGCCGGGCGCCGAGCTCGTGCTGGCCCTCGACACGATCGTCGCCGGCACGCACTTCCCGGCGGGCACGCCGGCGCGCGCCGTCGGCCACCGCGCGCTCGCCGTCAACCTGAGCGACATCGCCGCCATGGGGGCGGAACCCGCCTGGGCGCTGCTCGGCCTCACGCTGCCGGCGGTGGACGAGGACTGGGTGGCGGAGTTCTCGCGCGGCCTCGACGAGCTCGCGCGCCGTCACGGCATCGCGCTCATCGGCGGCGACACGACGCGCGGGGCGCTCGCGGCCACGCTCACGCTCGCGGGACTGCTCCCGCCGGGCACGGCGCTGCGCCGGCGCGGTGCGCAGGCCGGCGACGACATCTGGGTAAGCGGCACGCCCGGCGACGCCGCGGCCGGGCTTGCGATCCTGCAGGGCCGGCTGCAGGCGGCGGGCGAGGCGCGCGAGCGGCTGCTGCAGCGTTTCCTGCTACCGGAGCCGCGCGTCGCGCTCGGGATCGCACTCCGCGGCCTCGCGAGCGCCTGCATCGACGTGTCGGATGGCCTCGCCGGCGACCTCGGGAAGCTGTGCGCGGCGAGCGGCACGGGCGCGCGGATCGAGTCGCGCGCGCTGCCGCTCTCGCCGGCGCTCGTCGAGGCCGCGGGCCCCGAGGCCGCGCCCGGGCTCGCGCTCGCGGGCGGCGACGATTACGAACTGCTGTTCACGGCGCCCGCCGGCCTGCGCGGCGCGGTCGGCGCGCTCACGGCCGGCGTGGAGTGCCGGCGGATCGGCACGGTGATCGCCGGCCGCGAAGTCCTGGTCGACGGCGCCGCGCTGCCGCGAGACGCCGGTCACGGTTTCGACCACTTCGCAGGGTGACCCCCGGGCTCCCGGCGAAGCGCGATCCGGTTCACGGTTCCGCGGGTTTTGACGAAATATCCTGACGCGGTCATCCGGTGGCACGCGCGCGCCGGCAGCCCTGGAGGAACGCGTCATCGCTACCGCAACCGTGCCGACGATCCGGCCCCCGATCGAAGGGCCGACCGGGATCGGGGACCGCATCGGCAAGTACGAGGTGATCCGCGAGGTGGGCCGCGGCTCGACCGGCACCGTCTACCTCGCGCACGACCCGTACTACGGTCGCGACGTGGCGGTGAAGGCCTACCGGATCGCCGGCGACGAAGACCCCGCGCGCGCCAAGGTGGCGCGCAAGATGTTCATGTCCGAGGCGCACATGGTCGGGATGCTGCAGCACCCGAACATCATGCCGATCTACGACGCGGGCGAGGAGAACGGGCACTACTACATCGTCACCGAGTTCATCCACGGCGCGCGCACGCTGGCCGCCTACACGCGCCCCGACAACCTGCTGCCGGTGGAGGACGTGCTGACGCTCATGTTCAAGGGCGCCAAGGCGCTGCACTACGCGCACTCGCGCGGCGTGATCCACCGCGACATCAAGCCCAGCAACCTGATGCTGACGACCGACAGCGACCTGCGGCTGATCGACTTCGGTATCGCGCTGCACACCGACGCCGACTTCTCGCGCATCGAGGGCATCGCGGGCAGTCCGAGCTACATGTCGCCGGAGCAGGTCCAGTCGGCCGAGCTGACCAATCATTCCGACCTGTATTCGCTGGGCGCGGTCATGTACGAGCTGCTGACCGGGCACCGGCCCTTCCGCGCCGGTGCGCTCGCGAAGCTCCTGCACCAGATCGTGTACGCGACGCCCGCGCCCATGCTGTCGATCCGCGCGGATCTGCCGGCGGAACTCGAGCAGGTGGTCGCGACCGCGCTCGACAAGGATCCGCACAAGCGCTACCCGAATGGCGCCGAGTTCGCGGCCGCGATCGCGAAGATCCACGCGCAGCAGCGCACGCAGGCCGACCGCACCGAGCAGCAGGAGCAGTTCAACCAGATGCGCCGGCTGAAGTTCTTCCACGAGTTCTCGTCGGGCGAGATCTGGGAGGTGCTGCGCGCGGGTACCATCCAGGCGCACGCGCGCGGCGACGAGATCGTCAAGGCCGGCGGCGTGGACGACCGCTTCTACGTGCTGGTGACCGGCGGCTGCACGGTCGAGCGCGACGGCGTCATCGTCGGCCGGCTGGAGCCGGGCGACTGCTTCGGCGAGACCAGCTACCTGCGCGGCGCAAAGCGCCAGGCCGGCGTCGTCGCCGGAGAGGGCGTGACGATCCTCAAGGTGAGCTCGACGCTGCTCGAGCAGGCCTCGCCGGCCTGCCAGCTGCGCTTCAACAAGGTGTTCCTGCGGGCGCTCATCTCGCGCCTGCAGCACGGGGACCGCAGCGTCGCCAGCTGACCAACAATAGGGGACGCACCCCTATTTCCGTGCGCGGTAACAGGGGTGCGTCCCCTATTGTCCTATTGTCGTCACGCAGCCGCGGCGTCCTTGTCGCGCTCGACGCGCGCGTAGGCCGAGTGGTTGTGGATGGACTCGAAGTTTTCCGACTCGATCACGTAAGCGCGCACGCGCTCATCGGCGTTGAGGCGCACGGCGATGTCGCGCACGATGTCCTCGACGAATTTGGGATTGTCGTAGGCGCGCTCGGTCACGTATTTCTCGTCGGGCCGCTTCAGGATGCCGTACAGCTCGCAACTGCCCTCCTGCTCGGCCATCTCGATGAGCTCCTCGAGCCAGACGTGCGCGGCAATGCGCACCGAGACCGTGACGTGGGAGCGCTGGTTGTGCGCGCCGTAGTCCGAGATCTCCTTGGAGCAGGGGCACAGGCTCGTCACCGGCACCACGACCTTGAGCCAGGTCTCGACCGCGCCGTCCTTGAGGTCGGCCGCGAGCGTCGCCCGGTAGTCGAGCAGGCTCTGCACGCCGGTCACCGGCGCGCGCTTCATGATGAAGTAGGGAAACGTCATCTCGAGGTGGCCGGCGGCGGAATCGAGCCGCCCGGTCATCTCCGCGAGCATTTCGTTGAAGGACTCGACCGAGATCTCGCGCTCGTGCTCGTTCAGGATCTCGACGAAGCGCGACATGTGCGTGCCCTTGAAGTCCTGGGGCAGGTGCACGTACATGTTGAAGTTCGCGATCGTGTGCTGCTCGCCGCCCGAGCGGTCCTTGACCCGCACCGGGTGGTAGATGTTCTTGACGCCGACGCGGTCGATCGGGATGCGCCGTGTGTCCGGCCGCGACTGGACGTCGGTGACGGTGGCGCCGGCGGTCTTGGCATTCATGTTGAAATCATACCATATTGGTCCTGATTAGCCGGCGGGCCGCGCCACCGGGCGCGCCAGGCCCCGCCAGAAGCCGCCGACCGCGACGGCGAGCGCCGCGGCGTCGAGTCCCGCCGCGCGCAGGTTGTCCTCGCGCGACCCGTGGTCGATGAAGCGGTCGGGAACGCCGAGCTGCAGCACCGGCATGGCGATACCATGGCGCTGCAGGCATTCGAGCACCGCCGAACCGGCGCCGCCGGCGACGACGTTCTCCTCGAGCGTCACGATCGCGCGGTGGCCCGCCCCTACCGCGAGTACCGCATCCTCGTCGAGCGGCTTCACGAAGCGCATGTTGACGAGCGTCGCGTCCTGCGCCTCGGCGATCGCGGCCGCCGGGGCCACCATCGCGCCGAAGGCGAGCAGCGCGAGCCCGCTGCCGCCCTGCCGGCGCGGTTCCGCGCGGCCGATGGGCAGCGCCTGCATCGAGCGCTCGACGGCGACGCCCGGCCCGCGGCCGCGCGGATAGCGCACGGCCGCCGGCCCGTCGACCTGCAGGGCCGTGTACAGCATCTGCCGGCACTCGTTCTCGTCGGCCGGCGCCATCACGACCATGTTGGGCACGCAGCGCAGGTAGGAGAGGTCGAAGCTGCCCTGGTGCGTCGCGCCGTCTCCGCCGACGAGCCCGGCGCGGTCGATCGCGAACACGACCGGCAGGCGCTGGAGCGCGACGTCGTGGATCAGCTGGTCGTAACCGCGCTGCAGGAAGGTGGAGTAGATGGCGACCACGGGACGGAGCCCGTCGCAGGCGAGCCCGGCCGCGAGGGTGACTGCGTGCTGCTCGGCAATCGCGACGTCGAAGTAGCGGTCCGGGAAGCGCTTCTCGAAGTCGACGAGGCCGGAGCCCTCGCGCATTGCGGGCGTGATTCCCACCACGCGCTCGTCCTGCGCCGCCATGTCGCAGAGCCACTCGCCGAACACCTGCGCGTAGGTCGGGCCCGCGGCCTGCTCCTTGAAGAGGGTGCCGCTCACCGGGTCGTAGGGCCCGGGGCCGTGCCACTTGATCGGGTCGGCCTCGGCGGGCGCGTAGCCCTTGCCCTTCTGCGTCACGACGTGCAGGAACTGCGGTCCGGGCAGGGCGCGCATGTTGCCGAGCGTGGTCACCAGCGTGTCCACGTCGTGCCCGTCCACCGGGCCGATGTAGTTGAAGCCCATTTCCTCAAACAGCGTGCCCGGCAACACCATGCCCTTGGCATGCACCTCGGAGCGGCGCGCGAGCTCCCACGCGGATGGCATCGAGCGCAGCACCTTCTTGCCGCCCTCGCGCAGGTGCGAGTACATGCGCCCCGACAGCAGGCGCGCGAAGTAGTTCGAGAGCGCGCCGACATTCTCGGAGATGGACATGTCGTTGTCGTTCAGCACGACCAGCAGGTCGACGTCGAGGCTGCCGGCGTGATTCAGCGCCTCCCAGGCGAGTCCCGCGCTCATCGCGCCATCGCCGATCACGGCGACCACGCGGCGGTCGCTGCCGGCGGCGCGGTTCGCGATGGCCATGCCGAGCGCGGCGCTGATTGACGTGCTCGAGTGGCCGACACCGAAGCTGTCGTAGACACTCTCGGCGCGCGCGGGGAAGGGCGCGAGGCCGCCCTGCTGCTTGATGGTCGCGAGCCTCTGCCGGCGTCCCGTCAGCACCTTGTGCGGGTAGGCCTGGTGGCCGACGTCCCAGATCAGGCGGTCGTAGGGCGTGTCGAACACGTAGTGCAGGGCGACGGCGAGCTCCACCGTGCCGAGGCCCGCGGCCAGGTGGCCGCCCATCTGCCCGACCGTGTGGATCAGGTAATCGCGCAGTTCCGCGGAGACGGCGGGCAGGTCCTTGCGCTCGAGCGCGCGCAGGTCTGCCGGCGTTTCGATGGCTTCCAGCAGGCCGGCGCGGGGCGCATCACCCATGCGCGCAGTCTACTGGACCCGCGCGGGGGCGCGCAGCTACCGTGCGCGCGCGGCCAGACCGTCCGCGAACTCGCGCAGCAGCGCGGCCTCGGGCCCGAAGTCCGCGAGGGCCGCGACGCCGTCACGCGCGAGCTCCACGGCGCGGGCGCGGGCGCGCGCGACCCCGGCGATCGCTGGATAGGTCGGCTTGCCGCGCAGCGCATCGGAGCCCTGCGCCTTGCCGGTGACGGCCGGGTCGCCCAGCACGTCCAGCAGGTCATCCACGATTTGGAACGACAGCCCGACGGCGGTCCCGTAGCGGTCGA
>Ga0209398_1001234_pt1 | contig 13577 bp, 11 predicted proteins | sample AshMeaBigSpring_FD_184125 | JGI IMG/M metagenome (GOLD analysis project Ga0209398, IMG submission 184125) | Groundwater microbial communities from Big Spring, Nevada to study Microbial Dark Matter (Phase II) - Ash Meadows Big Spring (SPAdes)... | ecosystem: Environmental > Aquatic > Deep... | reverse complement strand
CAGGGCAGCTTTGCCAATCTCCGCCAGCAGAGCATCCGCAATAGCCAACACATTGCTGCGGGCACTGAACTTTTGCAGAGTGGTGTAGTGGGGAAGCTTTCCCTCCATCCCCAGCGCCGTTCTCAGTCCTTGGTGCCCAGCAAGGAAATCCACAAATCCCCGATAGGTCGTCTTCATGTAGGCCCGTAGAATCAAGCACGCCATCAGTTGGCTCTGCGTGAAATCGTGCCGGCTTTTATACGACCCGTAGGCGCTCAAATGCTTGCCGCTCAGCCTCATTGCCAGCACTGCTATCCTCTCCACTTTGCTTGCCATGCCTGCTTCTAACCTATTTCCAACAGGGAATCAATATGGTTTCTACACAGCAAATGCGGCTCATCTGCAAAGTGTATATTTACGGGGGGCAAAATAGACTTTTGAGAGGTGTGTCTTAATCAGAGGAATTGAACCAGACGATGCTCCGGATTTTCAGCTGGCCTTCTTTTTTCGCTCCTCCGATTCTTTCTCCGCATTTTCCCAAGAGATGACCTTGTCCTTGGGATTGGGCGGCTTGTGCGTCTCATGGGAGGATCCAAACCAACTATCCTCATGTTGGTCATAAACCATACTAAAATGAATGTGCCCGCCATTAGTTCGGGGTTTAGATACCGAGACGAAAGGGCAGGCAAGCCAAAAATCCTCACCATGGTCATTGGACAAGATTGGGAGGGTATAGGACTCGTAGTCTTCGATCAGCTTGTGGATCTTGTGTGCCTCCGAGCCGGCAAGGGTATGTACTGTATCCCCAACATCCTCAGCGTCGTGATGGAACGGGCGGAGGCGGAGGGTGATGGTCCAGCTGGGTTTGGCATGTGCTGCCAACCAGATAAGCGGATTGTGGAGGGCTGGCATGCTATGGTTTAAGTTTGTCGAATGTTTCCATACCGTTCGTTTGCAGCGTAACAATGGGGTGATTCTAACTGGTTTTTCCAGCTAATTCAATTGGATTCCGGTGCCTTATTTTCTACTGTCTCTTTTGTGGGTGGTGGTGCCCACAGGGGTGCCGTACGCGGCGGGATCCATGGTATAGCGAATGAGTTTGCGGCCTTTGGTGACGACGAGGGCGGTGCCGGTGGGAAGTTTGCCAAGTTCATCGCTTTTGAACCGTGGCTTCCCGACGGTATTCAGGCTCCGCGAGACCTCGGCGAGTTTCGTTGCGGTTTCGAACGTGTGGTTCGGGAGCCGGAACCGGGGCGGAGCCGGGACACGCTGATAGTGAATGTTCTCGACCTTTCTGTCCTCTGTTCCCCCGATATGTTCGAAATAAGAGGACGTCTCCGGGCAGTCGTTGGCGAAAAAGAACTTCGTGCGGCAGTTGTTGAGCAGGTGGTCGCGCAGGCTCCTCTCGCCGATTACGGAACTGATCGCGCTGATCCCCTGGGTCGCGAGCACGCACATCCCACGGAACTCGCGCACCTTGTCCAGGAAGAAGGCTTCGTTGCTCCGGCCTCCGGGATTCAGCGTGGTGTGGAACTCGTCCATCACCATGATGACCGGACGGATCTGGTTGATCGGTCTCGGGAGGGCTCCGTCGAATGTTTCCAAGTGATCGCGCTGGAGCATGCGGTCGCAGAACGCTTTCTTGATCGCGATTCGAAAGGGGGTCGATGCGGCACCATAGAGCGCCGGGCTCAGGCTGACGATGAGAAGCAGTCCCTCGTCAATCACATCCTCGGGCCCGAGCTTCCGTCTGCCCTTGCCTTCTTCGAACAGGGCGCGAAGCTTGGGATCGGAGAACTGCGCGAGGTAGTTCCGCGTCATGTTCGCGATCGTGCCCCAGGTGTTGCTCGAGCCTCTGCAGACATCGTTTTCGATGTAGGCTTCGAACTCTTCGGCCTCAGTCGAGGAGATGCGGTTGTTTTGAAGTCCATCAGCGATGACCGCTTTCATGGCACTCACAGCAGATTCGTTTGCAGTGACGGTAATTACTTTCATTTGCGCGCATCCCACCACGTCGTTGATGCTCTGGCTGATCCCGCCAACCCCCCCCAGACCGTCGCCGTGACGTGCCTTCGCACAGACGATGGCTGTGCGCAGAAGGCGTCGGGCATTTTCCTCCCAGAAGCTTTCGTTCGCGGAAATAGTCGAATGACCGCCGCCCGTCCTGTCTTCGAGAGTTTCGAAGAGGAAGTTGGCGATCGCGGTGGGGTCTCCATTGAACTGATCGAATGGCGGGAACCAGCAATTTCCTTCTTCGCCGAGGATGAAAACATCCTTGGCGCGACGGCTCCGCTTCGCGCATTCCGCCGCGAGCTTGACCATGTCGCCCTTCGCATCGATGAGCAACATTCCGGCTTTCTCAGCGGGGGCGGTGCCGAAGCGTCTGAGCACCTGTTCAACGAGAGGAAGCACCAGGGAGCGGGTCTTGCCGCTTCCCGTCGAGCCGGTCGCCAAGACATGCTCGAGAAGATCCAGCGGCCGGATCTCCATGTTGCCGACCTCCATGGGCCGGGTGTAGAGCGGGTTCACATGGGGGTTGCTGTCCGTGGATGGCGTGGCGTTCATATTATTCGGGTTGATTTTGTTGTTCTTGGATTGGAGTGGAAAAAATCGGCAGGAACCATCCGGCCTTGCTGGCAAGCAGCGCGAGTGCGTCGCGCTCCGCCGTAAGGAAGAAGGAGGGATCAGCTATGAGGCGGTCCGCAAAGTCGAGCATGAGTGCGGCAAAGTCGCCTGGAAACTCCCTGGCATATTGAGCGGCAGCGAACGCGATTTTCGAGGTATGCCCGTCCATCGCCTGAACCAGCCATGTGGGCGAGCCTTCGGAACCGCGCAAATGCCATTTGGAGGCTTCGTCTCTCCGGTGGGCAAGCGCGATACCGGCAGCGGTTTGAATTTCCCGCCAAAAGGTCATGAAATTCGGATCGGTCTCGTCATCAGCACGATTCAGGGAATCGGTGCCGACTTTCCTGTAGAAATCCCGGATTACGTCAACGGGATTTTGCATTGGAGTTTCCTGCTGGCGACCGCCGCGCAGGGTGGCGCTGGGGCGCTGGGGTCTTTTGAGAGTCATCATAATTGGTGTTGGTTCAGATTTTTCCGGGAGCTGCCGTGAGGATGTGGTCAACGAGGCCGAATTCGACAGCGGCGGGGGCTTTGAGCCAGTTGTCCACCCGCGAAGCGCCGCGGATCTCGTCGACATTCTTTCCGGTGGCCTCGGCGAGCAGGATTTCGATTTCCGATTCGAGGGCGCTCTGGAAGGCGAGTGTCGCGCGGACGTTGTCCATCGTTCCACCAACTGAGCCGCTGGCCTGGTGGATCATCACACGACTGTGCGGGAGGATGTAGCGGTTACCTCTGCGTCCGCACGCCAGAATCACAGCTCCCATACTGGAGGCAAAGCCGATGGCATACGTGAACACAGGCGACGTGACGTGCCGCATCGTGTCTATGATCGCCAGTCCCGAGATCACGCATCCGCCGGGTGAGTAGATGAACATGTGGATCGGCTGGCCGGGAGCCTCGGCTTCGAACTGGAGAAGCTGAAGCACAACCCGGCTCGCTGAGCTGGAGTTGATTCCTTCCTGGAGCTGGATGATTCGCGAGCCGCTATCGCCATCGGGCTCTGCGAGGGCTGCGGAGGTCGATCCGTCCATCGTGTCGAATGCCGGCTCATCGGCGGTTTCGATGCGGCGGCACGTGATGTTATTTGTTGTCATAGGGAATGCGGGTGGTTTGAAATTAGAACGTTCGGTTGGAGAAAAATATGCGAGGAAACTCCGTTGCCCTGCCGGCAGCCTCGTCCGGAAAATGCGACCATTACGGTGCGGCGCAGGAGGAGCGGCGTTGGAGCATGTGTTCACGCTCCCAGCAGATGCAAGAACCTCCCTTTCTGGCGCTGCGTCGGGGACTTGGTGATATTCTCCTTGCTGGCCTTGCCTTCCCGGACAAGCCGCAAGGCGGTTTCAACAGCATTCTCCCCGATTCCGAGGAGGGCCTTCCGGGCACTCTTCGGCAGTTTGCTCGACGTGGTAACAATATTATGGGCGATGTGGATCATACTAATAATAACGTGCGGGTTGTTTGGTTTATGCAGGTCTATTTGCTACGAGCCATATTTCCTGTTCCCGCACGCCTTTTCCACCACAAGCGTGATGGCGGCAATCGAGTCCGGTGGCAGGTCGGGGCTCAAGCAGAGGATGAGACAAACGTCTTCGGCAGCGGTTTCCTCGGGTGCCAACCTCCGGTTTCCCGGACATTCTTCGAATATCTGCCTTAGCGAGGGAATCAGGAGGCGGGCACGAATTTCGTCCGCGATGTCCGCCATCGTCCGCCAGTTTGTCCGTGCGCAGGCGGGAAGATGATTATCCAGATAGGCGAGGATTTCATCGAGTTCCCCCTTGGAGATGCGCCCGCTTTGATATCCGGCGAGGAGCAAAATCGCGGTTGCTCCGCGCTTGGGTGACGGATCTCCGGGTTGAAGCCGTGCATGGTCGCTTCTGGTGCGTAGAATCTCAGATAGGCATTCGGCGAGGCCTTGGAAGCCGCCGAACCCGTTACCAAAGCGCGCCTTCGCGAGGAGCGTTGATGAACGCAGGAGCCGAAGGGTGTGGCCGCTTTGGAAGCTCGAAGCAGATTCAGCATTTCGGGCCGGGTTCAAGTCAGGTGATGCGAAGGTCTCCAGTAAAAAGTCTGCAAGCGTTCCGGCGTCGCCGTTGAATTGCTCCAGCAGTGGCAGCCAACAATTTCCGCCATCGCCGAGAATGGCAAGTTTTCCGGGGCGGGTTATATGCAATTTCATAACTTCGTTGAGGGTTTCGGATAATGAGCTAAGCGGAAACGGACAAACAGGGCGGGTTATAGAGGAAGCAACCTCGGAAGGAGACCAGAGCCGTCGCGACAAGAATCGCATTATCACGCGTCACAGCTCCTGGATCAAAGACCGCGAGTGGAAGTCCTTCATGTGTTGTCACGAGAAGGAGCCTGGGCAGCATCCGCTTGTAAAACGGGTCGTTCAGCACTGATAAGAAGCAGACGGAGTCCTTGCGGAAGATTTCGTCGGGGAGGCCTGTCAGCTCAAGTTCTGTGGCACTGCTACAGATGGCCTTGCTGTCGCGGTTCGTGAGATTCGCCGGCTGCCTCCCATGGGTATCAACGGTCGTGGTGAGCCCGAGGGCCTGATATAAAGCGCGAACCTCCGCGGCCAATTTCGAACGGCTGACTTTTCTTCCACAGGAAATCTTCTGGAATGTCTCCGAGAATGCGAGGACAGCCTCACCTGCCCGATGGAACGTCTCGACCGCCAGCCGTGCCAGTTTAGGCTCTTTGCACAACAGGTGTAACAGGTCCGCAAACCCGCGGTTCTGTATCCCGTAGGACCTTTCCTTGATTGTTGGCTTGGCATTGACCGCATTGTCGGTCATCGCTTCGGCGAATTCCTGAGCCAGCAGCATCACATCGAAGAAGGATCCGGCTCCCATTGGCAAGGGCAGGGGGGCACCTGAGGCGTTTTCTGAACAAGTGCCCGGAAGCAACGGGCGTCCCGAAAAGTCGCTGCCAAAGATCGCGCTCGATGTTGAGGAGGTATGGCGGAAGATGGCGGCAGAATAATCCAGCAGGTTTCTTCCAGGAACAACGCCGGATGGCTTGGGCGTCTCGAAGACAGGCACAAGAAACACGGGTGACTCGCTGATTTCTCCATCCGAGATAATGTAGTAACCTTCGTGGGCTTCCAGTCGCGCCAGCGCCCCTTCGCCGATGATAAAGGTCTCTCCCTCTACGGAAACCTTGCTTTTCGATTCGGAGGGGCTCGTCCATCCACCCATTGCGGAATCCGTGCTTTCCACCCTCATCCGCACGGATGTCTCGCCGTCCATTCTCCCGAGGATATTCCGAGCATGCATCTCGACCTCCGGCTCATTGCTTTTCATGAACACGCAGCTTCCGAAGTTGATGCGAAGCCCCTCCCAGGCGGAAGCTCCGATGGAGTTGTTCATCGAGATGTAGCCCTGCGTCCCCGCGACGACAAACCCGCGCTTTTCCCGCAGGGTCTGAAGGTTCTGGACATCTCCAAAATACGGCTCGTTGGCCGTTGCGACCAGCGGGTATTCGTCGAAGATGAGCCCGACGAGGCGGACGGCGGCACCCGGCGCGACGCTGCGGTTCTGCAGCGAGCGGTAGAGGTCGGACTTGATCAGGCGACCGAGCGTGGCGGCGAGATCCTCGTCGGCGGCAGCATTGGTGCGCAGGATAAGGATTTTTCCCTCTGTCACGATTTTATCCACTTGGAACGGCTTGCGCCCCTCCATCGGATAGTAATCCAGCATCCTCGGAGAGAGGAGAGGGCGGAGGGCGTTGCCCACGCAGGACTGCAGGATGCCGCCGGTCCTCGAATCTAGGTTGACCCAGGTTTTCAGCGCCCGGCAATATCCATCGATGATCCTGGCGCAGTTGGCATCGATATGGGGGATCGCGGTATCACATTTCGTGGCGAATGCGTCCACCCGCCGCCGCGCAGGGCTGTCGCCGATGGGGGCGAGCAGGACCTGGCTCAGCGTCGCCAGCGTCCGGTTGAATTCCAGCGAGCCATGCTCGAGCATATCCATGGCCAAGGCGGCCTCGACGCCCGTGCGCATGGTCTGATCCCAGTATTCGTGATCCTCGTTAGAATCGCGGAACCCAGCCAGAAGCTTTGCCGCGACCACCTCCATCTGGGACAGGAGCCCTTCGGTCGGGATCGGGCAATACCCCCACTTTGAGCCTGGCCGGAGCACGACGACGTCGTCTTTTCTCCCGCTCCGCTCCGCCCAGTCAAAGACCCGCTCGGTCGTGCCGTCGCACTTCGAGTCGAAAACAAAGAGTCCGAGCTTGCGGTCGGGTTCGGACGCGCGGTAGGCAATCAGATCCTTCAGGATCGGGTAGATGACCGAGGTCGTCTTTCCTGAGCCGACCATGCCTGTGGTCAGGACATTCTGGCACAGGACCCGGCCAGAGAAAGAAACCGACTGGCCTGAGGGGTCCCCGATAGGGATGCGGGCGACAATTTCATCGAGAGGATCGTTTTCCATATACCATGAGAACGCGCCCGCCGGCGGAAATATGCATTCCGCATCAGAAAAATGACCCGGGCGATAGGCCGCCTATGATTCTTCACGGCATCGCAAGAGCGATGACGGCGGGAGTGTCCGGGGGGAATTTCCGGATTTACATAGAGGATGAGGCAAAAATCCATATCCGAAGCGTTTTCGGGTTTTCCATGACTTTCGGGGGCTAAGCGGAAACAGAGGGGAAATATCGGTTGGGACTCAGGCAGCTTGCAAAGGAGACATGGGCGGCGGCCACAAGAAGGGAGTTTTCCCTGGTGATGGCGGATGGATCAAAGACAGCCAGGGGGATCTCCTTGTGCCATGCGGCAAGAATCATGCGTGGGAGCGCCGCTTGGAAGACAGAGTGTTGCAGCGTCGAAAAGAACATGACCGTACCAAGACCGAACGCATGGTCAGGGATGAGGTCCAGGGAAACCGGTGCGGAGAGTTCGCAAACCATTTTGCTGTCGAGGTTGGCAACCGTGACCACCCTGTCCGCAACAGTCTCGACAATTTCTATGACCCCAAGTTCCCTGTAGAGGATGGTTGCGGCTTCAGCCAGCTTTGCTTGGCTGACTGTTTTCCCCCCATTTGACAGTTCGGTGAACGTCGCCGCGTATTGAATGACCGCAGCACTCGCCGTTTTTACCACCGGAATCGCTGCCTGTCCGCAGCTTGCAAGTTCGTCGAGTTTCCTCAGAAGATCAACGAATGAAATTTTCCGGAGACGCATCGAGCGGGAGGTGTCGCCTCTCCGCGTGATCGGAGCATCTTCCGCTACGAGCGCTGCGGCGAACTCCTGTTCAAGTCGTAAGATATTGATTCCTGTTTGGCTGCTTCCTATATGCAGTGGAAGTGATGGGATTGCGTTTGCGCTTGTTTCCGGTGAGATATTCCAAAGCAGGCCCGAATTGGGCAATTCTGAACGTGATGCGTTTCGGTAGATTGCGGCTGCGAGGTCGAGGAGGTTGTGGCCGACAGATTCCGACAGGCCTTTTGGTTCCTCAAAAACCGGGATAATGAACACCGGCGACTCGCTCCGCTGTCCGTCTGCAGTGGTGTAAAATGCCTCGTGGGTATCGAGGCGGGCGAGGGCTCCCTGGCGGACAATCCACGACTCCCCCTCGACCGAGACTTTTTGGCTCGACTGAGAGAGCGTGCCTACACCGCCTTCGGTAAGGTCGTCCACTTTGATGCGAACAGACTCCTCGGTCTCACGAAGGCCAAGAAGCGTTCGGGCATGCTCATCGACCTCTGGCTCATTGCTGCGGAGAAAGAAGTTCGTGGCAAGATTGATGCGGAGGCCCTCCCAGGCTTTTATCCCGACCGAGTTGTGCATGGATACGTAACCCTGTGTTCCGGCCACGACAAACGCCCGCTTCTCGCGCATGGTCTGGAGGTTTTGTACGTCTCCAAAGAATGGCTGGTTGGCGGTCGCCACCAGGGGATACTCGTCCAGAAACAAGCCGACGAGCCTGTCGGGTGCTTCCTGCGCGAAGCTTCTTTGCTGGATGGCGCGATAGAGGTCCGCCTTGATGAGCCGGCCGAGTGTAGCCGCGATGTCGCAATTCGCCGCGGCATTCGTGCAAAGGACGACAATTTTCCCTTCGCTCACAATCCTGGAAACATCCACCGGCTTCCTTCCGGCAACCGGGTAGAACGGCGAAATCCTGGGTGATAGAAGTGGACCAAGGGAGTTTCCGATACAGGTTTGAAGGATTCCCCGGGTCTTTGGATCCAATTTCTGCCAAATATGCAGCGTCTGTTTGTAGGAATCGAGTATTCGGAAGGACTGCTCGTCAACAGACCCGCGGATCAATTCAAGATTTGTCGTGAATGAGGAGATCCGATTTGACACCTCCGATGACCCTCCGTTTGGCCCCAGAAGAAACTCATGCATGAGCCCGAGAGCCGGGTGAAAGTCCAGCACCCCCTTTTCAAGCAGCTCGAAGGCCAGAACAGCTTCGATTCCCGAGCGCGTCGTTCTTTCCCAGTATTCGTTGTCGGCACCTATTTCTTGGAATCCTGACGTGATTTTCGCGGCCACGATTTCCAATTCTGATAGCTTGGAGACGCCGTTGAACGGATAGTATCCCCACTCGGAACCCTCGCGCAGGATCATGACATCGCCGGCGCGACCGCACTCTTCCGCCCACTTCACCACCCGGCCGGTGGTGCCGTCGGTCTTGCTGTCGAACACGAAAAGTCCGGTTTTCCTCACCGGATCATCGGCATGATGCGCAATGGCATCCTTCAAAATCGGATAGATGACAGATGTTGTCTTTCCGGAACCGACCATTCCGGTGACAAGGACGTTCTGGCAGAGAGTCCTTCCGGAGAGTTCGATCGTTTCGCCGGCCGGGTCTCCGAGGCGGATCCTTGCCACGACTTCATCGAGAGGGTTGTTTTTCATATCCCATAAGAACGCTCCCGCTGGCAAAAATATGCAGCTCGCATTAAAGAAATGACCTGCTTGGGCAGGATGCCTACTCTTCCCGAAAGCCACGTTTGCTTTTCACAGCATGAGCCTTGATCAAAATACAATCGCTGAGGCGGTAAGGAATGCCGGAACTGTCGCCTTGGATATTGAGACCTATGGAGAAGAGAAAGGTGGAGGTCTCGACCCCTGGAGGGGAAATATCCGGGTTGTCACGCTGGCCGTGCCCGGCATACCCCCCTGGCTATTGGATCTCAAGCAAACAGGTGGGCTTTCACAGGTCCTCCTCACCGCGATCGGCAGAGCGTTGATCGTCGCCCACAATGCGAAATTCGATCTTCTCTGGCTGGCGGTCAAATTCGGGATCCGCCCCAAACGGGTTTTCTGCACGATGACCGCCTCGCGTTTGCTGACGGCGGGAACCAAAGAGAGGAACGGGCTCGACAGCGTCCTTCTCAGACATCTGAAGGTGAAGCCGGAGAAAGATCAGTCGCGGTCCGACTGGGGAGGGCTGTTTCTGACCGAGGAGCAAATGGACTACGCACTCGGCGATGTCGGGCATCTCCACGAACTCCGACAGGTTCTGGAAAAGGAAGTTGCTGCCGCACGACTCGCGGAAGTCTGCCGCCTGGAGATGGATCTCATTCCGGTTGTTCTGTCCATGGAGGAGGCAGGCATTGCTGTTGATGCGGACCGGCTCGGAAGGTTGCGCGAAGAGGCGCTTTCCAACGCGCAAGAGGCGCGTGGGAGACTATCTGGCCTTCTCAATATGCCCTCGTTGAACCCCAACAGCACGAAACAACTTCTGTCGGCGCTGTCTCGCTTCGGAATCAAGGTGGAAAACACGAGGGAGCCAACCCTCGCGAGCGCCGACGATGGCAAGATCATCCCGCTGATTCTTGCCTTCCGGGAACAGGAGAAGCTTGTCCAGTATGCCACCGGGCTTCTGGAAGCGATCCAATCCGATGGGCGCATCCACTCGTCATTCGATCCGACCGGAACCGATACCGGCCGTTTCTCCAGCCAGAATCCAAATCTGCAGAGTGTCCCACGAGGTCCCATGCGCTCGTGCTTTGTTGCGGCTCAGGGAATGGCGCTGGTGATCGCGGACTACAGCCAGATCGAACTCCGGGCTGTCGCTGCAATCGCTTGCGAGGAGAATATGTTGGCGGCATTTGCCCGCGGGGAGGATTTGCACCGGTTGACTGCCGCCGCGATTTTGAACAAATCTCCCGGGGAAGTAACGAAGGAAGACCGCCAGGTGGCCAAGAGTGCGAATTTCGGGCTCATCTATGGTCAAACCGCCGACGGCTTCGCCGCTTATGCCAAAACCAAATATGGGGTCACTTTGACGATCGCCCAAGCAACTCAGATCAGGACGCGCTTTTTCGATTCCTACCCGGGTATCGCACGGTGGCACGATGATTGCAGGCGTCGCGCCTATGACGGTTACCCGGAGGTTCGCACAATGCTCGGGCGCAGGCGACTGATCCCATCATCTGCGGTTTTCTGGGATCGATTTACCGCCTTGGTCAATGCCCCTGTCCAGGGTGGATGTGCCGATGTCATCAAGGCCGCGATGGTGGGGATCGAAAATACGCTTTCCGGTTGCGCTCGTCTTGTGAGCACTGTCCACGATGAACTGATCGTCGAATGCTCTGCCGACTCCGCAAATCGCGTGGCCGAAACCCTTCGGCAAACAATGAACGATGCGATGCGGGGTATCTTCCCGGACGTGGAGCCGGACGCAGAAGTGATCACAGGCTCGAACTGGGGAGCAAAATGAACGCCAAGAAAAAAGGCTTCCTTTTTTCCTTAGGTGCGCTGTTTGGCGGCAAGAACAGGCCTTTCGAGCGAAAGGGGCGACGTCAGGATCCGGCTTGGGTGGTCCATTCCCTGTTGGCCGCACTCCACGCTTCAAGCCAGCCTCGTTTTTCAATGCGGCGGACGTCCGGTGCTTTTGCTAGCGTGGCAAGATATTTTTCCGGTTCATCCGCAAAAAGTGTGCTTAGCCTTATGAAGAGTCAGGATTCTCAAGGAAAGGAACTCGAAGTCACGGAGGCCGTAATGCATGCGCTGCATAGCGCCGATCTTGTTGTTGATTCCTTCAAGTTTTCCATTCGAGATTGGATATACCCAACCGTTGAGAATGGCGCTCCGAAATCCACGCAACGTTTTCGCCAAGGAAGCAAGCAAGGGCACCCCTGCTTCTGCCGCTCGGCGGCACCAGTCGTCGAAGAAAGACGACATCTGTGTGATGTCGGAAAAGCTCCACATCGCCCGCAGTTCCTCTTTGAGGTAGTAAGCCAAGGAAAGCGGCTTGTTGAGCTTGAGAGCCTCCTCCAGATCAGGCAGTCGGTCCGGGGCGAGATTCTCGCGTCCTCGCAGCAAAAGATACCGGGTGCCTTTGATGGCCCTGCGTCCCATGATGTCGGCCTCGCGTTGGAGCGCACGGCGCAGTTCGTCGATTTTTTCGTTCATCAGTTTAATGACATGAAAGCGATCTGCCACCAGCAGCGCATCGGGCATGTTTTTGCGCACTGCGGCGGCATACGCGGCACTCAGGTCGGTCGCCACGGCACGGATGTCGGCTTTCGCCCTCCGGAGCCGGCGGAAGAAGGGTCTCAGGGCGTTCTCGCCTCGGCCCTTGGCGACGTAAAGCACCTGTCCGCTCTCCCAATCAATGACGATGGTGATGAACTTGTGGAGCTTCCCCAAGTACACCTCGTCGATGGCCAGAAACTTCACCTCCTTGAGGTTCACTCCGGCCGCATCCTTGGTCATGGCTCCTTTGACAATCCGCTTGATGGTATCCCATCCCAAACCCGTCAGATTGGCCAAGTCCTTCATGCTCATGATTCGGAAGAGTCCGGCAACGAAACGAGCGAGTCCCAGGGTGTAGGAGCACCCTCGCGGGGCAAAAGGGGGGAGGAGTCGAAAAACTCCCCGCAATCCCGGCACTGGCATCGCGGCACATGGACCACGAACGCCACGGTTTTCAACCCAACGGGCACCCCTCGAACCCGCCGCTCCCGCGTCCCGTGCAACCCGATGTGGCCTGCCCCGCATTTTGGACACCGGATCGCACTCTTCCGGGCTTTGAGATGAATTTCGGCTCCCCCCCTGACATATATGGTGTTTTGGTATTCCCAGCCGTCTCCAACCCCAAAAAATCGCTTCAAAAATGTGCTTTCCATCCATCAGCTGCTACCCTGTTTCCCCTCTGTAAGCACACTTTTTGCGGATGAACCAGAAACCTGCACGCCGCTGGCTGTCACGGTCACCGCCGCCGGGGACTCGACACCGCCGGTCTGGAGGAGTAACTGGCCAGCTCCAGCGTTTAAATTCGCCGCAAGAGTCAGGGTTTGTCCGGCGGCGGGAGCGAAGGTGATATTGCCGCCGTTCGAAGTGATCGCCTGGGTGATACTGATGTTCCCACCGGCATTGAGCACCAGGGGAAGCGTGCCGACTGTGGAACTGATCGCTGCGTTGACCGCCAGATCCCGCACCGCATTCAGCGTGAGCGTGGCATTGGCTCCGGCGGTTTTAGCGATTGCCGAGCTGACCGTCAGGTTGCCATTGCGCGCCGCCGAGCTGGCCGTATTGAGAGTGACACCCGTGCCTGCGTTGAGCTTCGTGACAATGTCGGCAGTCCCCGCAACCGCAGCGTCGGCGGTCGGCGTGAACACGGCGGGATTCGCGACGGAAAACGTGCCGCCCGAAGTCGGACTGGTGCTGACGGTGACGTCGCTTGTGGCACGAGCGACAACCGGCAGGAAGATTGTGCCGACGAAGGCGGCAATGCCCAGGCAGAAGCGGTATGTTTTCATATGTTTTTCATCTGATTGCGTTGGATAGGATGGAATTCTGCGGCAGTTCAATGGGCTCGGAAGAAATCATCAGCTACGGGGTCGTCAGCTCGACTTGTCCAGAGGCCGTTCCGGTCGAGAAGAATCCGGCGCCTTGGATTGCGGTTGTTTCCCCCGGCAGGGTGAGGGTGTGGCTGAACACGACACCCTCGTAGGGGGTGTTGGCCGCCTTCCCGTTCACTGTGCGCTGGAATGTGCCTTTGAAAA
>Ga0209398_1001233_pt1 | contig 13578 bp, 4 predicted proteins | sample AshMeaBigSpring_FD_184125 | JGI IMG/M metagenome (GOLD analysis project Ga0209398, IMG submission 184125) | Groundwater microbial communities from Big Spring, Nevada to study Microbial Dark Matter (Phase II) - Ash Meadows Big Spring (SPAdes)... | ecosystem: Environmental > Aquatic > Deep... | reverse complement strand
GAAATCCTTTCCTCGATTCCAAACGGGAGATCCTTCCGCCTCACGCTCTTCCTCACCTTGGAGGACTCCTTCCCCGATCAACCCGACAAGGTGCTCGCCCGCACGAACCGCCAGATCAAAGGAGCGGAGAACGGAACCATCGGTTTCAACGCCACCATGCCCCGCAACCGTCCGGGGGCCGGGACCTTCAATGCGTTCTTTGAACTCAGTTCCCGGGATCTCGACCGATCCGGCAAACCCGGACCTCCCGCGCCCGGCAAGGTTTCCATCCGCAACCTCAACCTGCTCACAAGCACCTTGCCGGCCTCTGCCTCCCCTGCGGAACGCTGCCGCTCGTATCTCACCTTCGCCGGCCGCCAGACCGCCGCCGGATCGACTGGCCGAGTCAACAACAAGACCGCGCTACGCATGCCGGGGCTACTGGCCTCCATCATGGACGTGAAGGACCGCTCCGATCCTCGTCTTGCACGATTCATGGAGGAAACCACGACCATCGTGAAGGCCCTGCGCCAAAACAACAGCCGCATGGGCCCGTTTGAGATCTACTTTCCCATCGCCAACCATGTGGCCGCAAAGCACAGGCTCGGCACCCTCCTCACCTCGCACCCCGCTTACAAGGAGTATGAGAAAACGGTTCTCGAATTTCAATGCTCATGGCCGGATTACCGGTCCAATGCCGACGGTCCTCCCAAACGGAGAATCCCGGATGCGAAATCCGCCGCCGACGTGCCAGCGAACATCGACAACGGGAATTTCCGTCTGCTCGTCACCGCGGCCGGCTATCTCGCGGCCCAGGAGTTTCCAGAACTGAAAACCGTCGTCAAAGACCCGAAAACGGGAGCCGAACGGGTCTTCGGCCGCGACGAGATTCTCCGCGAGATGGGTTTTTACATCCGCCGCGTCTATCACTCCATCGTCACCCGCAACACCTGGGAATACGGATCCCAGACCTATCTGGCCATCGACTTCGCGCCCGTCCGAATGATCGCCGAGCACGCGGAGGATCCGGAAATCAGGCGCATCGCCGTCCAGACGCTTGACTGGATGTATTCGAGCCTTGCCGCCTCCTGGAACCAGGGCCACTACATCAACTCCGCCGCCCGCTCCAAGGGCGAGTTCCTCGGCACGGCCAGCGGTATGGGCTTCCTCGGTTGGCTCGCCTTCGACACCGGAAGTCCCAGCCAGGCGACCACCACGCCTTTCAATGTCTATTGCGCGCTGCCCGGAACCTATCAGCTCCCGCCCGCGATCCGTCCGCACAAGCGGTTCCCGTTCGTGAAACGCGAGAGGATCGGCGGCGGCGACAGCTTGGTGGGGGTTTACACCTATCAGAGCCAATCGTTCGGCATGACCAACTCCATCGAGAGCCGCAATCCCGCGGGCCGGAAGCACCCGAACTGGGACCGGGACGGCTTTTACAAGGAAGCCGCCCGCCACAAGCTCAACTGGTTCGGCAGCCTGTCCGGCGGCTTCAGCCCGCAATGGGAAAACTCCGCCCAACCCTATGCCGGACGCCGGAACAAGCCGAACGGCCGCTTCTACGGACTCAATCCCTGGTCCCTGGTCCTCCAACACCGCGGAACCCAGATCGGACTCTCCGATGTCCGCGAGGGTTATCCGTTCCGCCAGCTCTACGTGACTTACCCGACAAGCGACTTGCGCGCCCGGGTCGTCAAACCCGGGACCGGCTGGACGCTCTGCCACACCGGCCGCGCCGTCTTCGGCTTCAGATCGCTCAAACCTCCCACCAAGACAAATGACCCGGTACCGGACAAGTCCTCTCCCACCGACCGCTACGACTACAGAAAGACTGCCTGGATTCTCGAAGTCGTGGAGGCTCCGGAGAGCGCGGGACGCAAGGACGACGCCACCGTCCAAAGGGAACTCGAACAATTCCACCAGTCCCTCCTCCGCGCCAAAACCGACGCCACCGGACTCGATGACGCCTCCCAGGACTCCCCCACCCTCAGCTACACCTCACCCATCAGCGGCAAAACGCTCAAGCTCGACGCCGCGGTCTATCCGATTCCCGCGGACGGCGAGGGCATTCCGATCGGGAACTACCCGGTCCTCGCGACGTTTCCGGAAGACAAATCCGCGCCACGGGTACTTCAAGAGCGGGACCGGCTCCTGTGGCTCGACGGGACCGGCGAACCCGCCCTCCAATACGACTTCAGCGGATGGCTGAAATAGGCCCGCTCACGGCCGCTTGACCCGCAATCGGACGAAGCGCCTGCCCGCACTACCTGCGGGGACATCGGCCGTCACCCTGTGGCACAACCCTTCGTCCAAGACAGAGCCCTCCTGATCGACGCCGAGCGAACTCCAACTGCCGGACTGCAGGTCGTCGCACCATTCCACAACGAAAGTCACGCCGTCAGTGACGGCCGCTTTCGACCGCAGGTAGCTGAATTCCAAAACCGACCCCTGCATGGCCAGCGCCTGATCTCCCGTGGTCGGTGCGTGGGGATTCTGCCCCGTCGCGAACTCGACCAGGTTGGATTCGCCGTCGCCATTCGCATCAAAGGAGTCCGCGGCGTTGCCGGTGTTGTAGGGGCTTCCGAACCACTGTTGCCTCCAGATTTCCGAAGGCGAACCGACGGCCAAGTTGTAGATGGTGGTGTCGGAATTTCCGGCGGTGTCCGTGGCGGTTACGGTGATGGTGGTGTTGCCCGCCATTCCGGAAACGGGAGTGGCTGCGAGATTGCGTCCACAGCCGCTGCCCGAAAACACGAGGTTTCCGTTAGGAACGAGCGCCGGGTTCGAGGACGTGGCGGCGAGTGTGAGTGTGTTCGCATCCGGCACGGGGATCATCAGGGCGATGTCGGCGTCCGTGGCGCTGCCGAGCGGGACGCTGCGGTCCGGAATGCGGGCGATGCCGGGTTTGATGAAGGGAACGTCGCCATTCCAGCCGATCTTGAGGACGGAGAGGAACCAGGTGTTTCCGCCGTCGTTGTTTCCCTGATAGAACATGTAGGTCTGGTCGTCGTCATCGATGAAGATGCCGGGATGTCCGGATTCGGAGGAGTTCCAGGTGCCGGCCGCGCCGTCGGGGAAGAAGGGCTGGCCGGCGAGGGATGGCAGGCGGTTCCAGTTCGCGCCGTCGGTGCTGGAGGCCACACCGATCTGCTGGGGGGCGTTGTTGTAGGCACCGCCGTAAAACATGAAGAGCTTGCCGTTCCGCACACACATCGTCTGGCCTTCGATGCATTTCTGCTCCCACGAGGTCTGGATGGGCGGGAAGGTGGCGGCTGCGGGCGTGAGCATGGTCCAGACGCCGGAGCTGTAGTCCGTGCCGATGGGAGCGTCGGCGACGACGACTTGCTGGACGGTGTTGGTGGTGTCCCGGGTGGCGCAGGAGAGGATCATGCGGCCGTTGTATTCGATGTAGTCGGCGTCGATGGCGCGGCCGTTGTTCCAGACGCCGGCGCCGGAGGGACCGAAGATCGGGTTGGCTGGATTGCGGGTGAAGTTGAGGCCGTCGGTGGAGGTGGCGTTGCAGATGCGGTCAGACGGGGCACCGGTGTAGCTCTGATAGAAAAGCTCGACCTTGCCGTTGATGACGCGGCCGCAGGGGGCGGCGAGGCCGTTCTTATCGGGGCCGGTGCCGCCGGGAAGGAACTCCCCAGTACGCGACCAATCCACCAGGTTGGTGCTTTCGGCGATGCCGGCGGACCATTGGTTGGAGGTGTTTTTCTGCGAGTAATACATCAAGTAGCGGCCGCCGAAGCGGACGACGGTGGGATCCTTGGCGAAAGGGCGCTTGAGGCGAACGGAGTCGCCGAACATCATGGCCGGTGTGCCGGTGGTGATGGCGGGCGTGACGGGGACCGTGTTGGAGGTGGCGGTTTCCACGCCGGACGCAACGGCGTAAATCTGATAGAAATAGGTGGCACCGTTGAGCAGCGGGGCGTCGGTGTAGGGGCTGGTGGTGACGTTGTTCACCGTGACGAAGGGACCTCCGGGCGAGGTGGAGCGTTTCACGTTGTAGCTGGTGGCCCCGGCGACAGCGGGCCATGTGATGGTGGCACGGCTGTTGAGCGGCGTGGCGGTGGCGGTCCAGGCGTTGCCGGATTTCGTTCCGGTGAGGATGACCTGCTTGGTGCCGGAATCGATCGTGATGCTGCCGGTGAAGGTGGGCGGGAGCGAAGAGATATCGAGCCCGAGATTGGTAAGGGTGCCGGTGTAGCGGATGACCGGAAAGGAGTGGATGCCGTCCGGCAGGGATTCGAGGCCTGTCAGTTGGAGGTTGCCGTCCAGCGTGAGGTCACCTTGGACAAGGAGCGCGGCTTCCGTGCCCGCACCGGCGACGGTCTGATAGGAGAAGCTCGCTGTGGAGGACATCGCCACATTTCCATTCACGGTTCCAGCTCCTTGGAGCGTTTGGCCGGATGCGATGGCAAGCGTGTCGTCGGCGCGCGGCAGGACATCGAGGGTGCTGCCGGTGGCGATGGTGATGGAGGACGATGTGGCGATCGTGCCGGAAAGCAAAAGCGTGCCGGCAGTGACGAGGGTGGGACCGGTGTGGGTGTTCGTGGCGGATAGTACGAGGCTGCCGGGGCTGGTTTTCTCCAGCGCGCCGGGGCCGGAGATGGGGGTGGCGATGCCGAGTTCGATGCCGGTGGCGGTTTCAAATGTGCCGCCGTTGGTATCGAGCCGGACGCCGCGATTCGGGTCATCAATGTTGAAGGAGGCGAGGGGCCGGAATGTGGCGCTGCCGAGGGTGAGTTGATCGGCGGTGAAAACGGGCGGATTACCGCCGAGGTTGGTCTCGCTGGAGGCTTCGATGACGAAGCGCTTGGCGGGATCGGTGAGAGTGGCGGCGAGTTTTCCGGTCCAGCCGGTATTGGAACCGGAAAGACGCAAGGTGGAAAGTGTGGTGGCGGTGCTTGCGTTCACCATCGATAAACTTCCGGTGCCACCGATAAAGTCCGCGCTGAGGTGGAAGGTGGCGTTGCTGCCGCAGTCGATGGTGGTGTCCGCCGTGACGGTGATATTTCCGTCGAGCGTCTGGGTGACGGGGGCGTTGCCGTTTCCGAGGCCGCGGCCGCCGGAGAGGAACAGGTTGGGGACGGTGATGAGGGTGCCGGCGGTGCCCTTGAAGATGATGCCGCTGTCGCCATCGGTCGCGGGCGGAACGGTGAGCGAGTCCCCGGCGAAGGTGTGGGCGGCGTTGTTCGGCGGGGTGCGCAGGCTGTAGCCGTTGGTGGAGTAGGTGTTGTTGGGGGCGGGTGCGGCGACGACGTTCCAGTTGGTGCCTGCGTTGAAGGAGCTCGCGCTAAGCGCGTCTTTTCGAACGAGTGTGAAAGAAGCGGCCTGGCAGACGGACGAGGTGGCCAGCAGGGCGGCGAGAAGCCGCCAGGCGGCGTCGGAGGAGCGGACGGATGTCATTCGGTGTCGGGTTTACAGTCTTTCAGCGGATGGGGCGGGACACGGAAACCCATTACGTGCCCCACCCCTTGCTTCGCTCATTTCGGGGCGAAGGGGATAACCGGACGGCACCGGCTCTGCAACGACCACTCCGTCCCGGAATGGGACGGAGCGCCGCGCAAGAGTCATCGCGCGGGTGATGGAATGCAATGCTCTGAAAACAGGCATCAGTTCGGATCAACGATGAGGCGGACGAAGAGTTTGCCCTGACCGGACGGGAGCGTGTATTCGATCAGGTTTCCGTTGACCGAGTGCGTCTGGGTGGTCCAAGCGGACAGGTTCGGGGATGTCTGCACGGCGAAGGTTCCGGAGTAGGCGGGGTCCTTGGGCCAGGAAACCTTGCCGCTGGAGTCCGGCACCGGGAGCGATGTGAATCCAGAGCCGGACTGACCCATGAAATACTCGATGCCGTTTTCAACGCCGTCGTTGTCGTGATCCGCTGTCGCGTCGGCGGTGGCACCGTTGGCCGAGGCCCAGGAGGCGTAGTTGCCGCCCGCAGGGCCGGAGGTGACGGTAAGCGTGCCGCTGCCGGTGATCTGGGCGATCTCAATGCCGCTTCCCGGATTTCCGATGGCTTCATAGACACCCGGGGATTTCTGGACGCCGCCGACAAAGAGCTTGTCCACGGTATCGGTGCCGGCAAAGGTCAGATTCAGGGTGGCACTGGCACCGATATTCACCGTGGATGACTCATTGGCGGCATTGACCGCGGCGATCGAGAGGATGCCGTCGGACACGGTGGTATCGCCCGAGTAGCTGACCGCACCAGAAATGGTCTGCGTGCCGCTGCCGGATTTCACCAAGGACAAGGCACCGGAAACGTCTCCCGGATAGGACGGCGTTCCAGTGGTGTCGACAGTGAGGACGGCCGGAGCACCACTGTTGGTGACGGTGACGGTGTTGGTGCCGGAAAGGCGGGTGAGCCCGGCAAGCTGCTGGTTGAAACCGTTGAGGTCGAGGGTGGCTGCCGCACCGGTTCCAAGGTTCACCACGGCCGAGGTGCTGATGCCGTTGGCGGCTCCGGCACGTGTGGTGTCAGCGTCAATGTTCAGCGCACTGTAGCTGCCGCCTCCGCTGAAGGTAACGTCGCCGGCGCGGACAATCACCGGAACCGAGGAAGTCACCGCACCCTGAACCACGAGCGTGCCCCCGGTGGAGGCGAAGTGACCACCGCTGGCGGTGGTGGCGCTGATGGTGATCGGGCCTGTCACGGTGCCTGTGCCGCTGGCCGGACCTTCGAGAAGGCCGCGGCCCGTGCCGGCCTGGGTGCCGGTGAGGTTGATCGCGTTGGCGACGGTGAAAGTGTCTCCAATCACGGCACGGCCGACATTGCCGGACGGAGTGGACGCAATGGTGACGGTGCCGGTGCCGAAGGCATTGTTGTGCCGGGCTTCGAACGGGCAGCCTTGGATGAGAGTTCCGCCGGAATAGGTGTTGTTACCGGAGAGGATGATCGTACGGCCGCCATTGGGCGCGGATGCGAGTTGGAACGCGCCACTGATCACACCGCTGATGGACTGGGTGACTGAGCCCACCGAACTGCCGACCGTGGCATCTCCGGTCAGTTTCACGGGCCCGGTGAGGTTCACCGAATCCAGCCGCAGCGCGCCGCGGTTCTCGGTGTTGCCGTTGCCTGAGACTTCAATGGCGGAGAGAAGATCCTGGCCGAATCCGCTCAGCCAGAGCGTGGTGCCGACACCGACGGAAACGGTGGCTTCGGCAGCCGGGGAAATCAAGGTGCCACCGAAATTGGCGAACACCCGGTTTTCTTTTCCGGTGGGGGTGGAGAGGTTGAGATCGCCGGTGAAGGCGCTCCAGTCGCCCGAAAGGGTGACATCACCCGTGTAATTGCCGGCGGGCGCGTCCGCCACGTAAGAGGAAATATTCACGGTGCCGGCACCGGAGAAATCATTGGCGAAGGTGCTTTTGTAGGTGGTGGCATTGATGGTGAGAAGTGCGCCGGCGGAAATGTCCACCGTGCCGGTGCCGAGGGTGTTGAAGGCCGTGGCAAGCGTGATGTTTTCCAACGGAAGCGTGGTGGCGAGCGTTCCCGCTTCGATCGTGGTGCCGCCGCTGTGGGTGTTGGCTCCATTGAGGGTGAGCGTGCCGTTGCCTTTTTTCGTCAGGGTGCTTCCCGCGCCGCTGATGATCCCGCCGATGGTGAGGTTGCCCGCGGTGGTGGTCACCGCGCTGCCGAAGGGCATGGACACGGCTCCGATGCCGAGGCTCAAGTCATTGGAACCGGTGAAGGTGAGGTCGCCATTCCATGTCTGGGCATTGACGGTGGCAAGAGTGACCGCGGAGCCGCTGGTGTTGTCGAGGATCGCATCGTCCTCGAGGTTGAGAGAGGTGGTGCCCAGCGCGTTGGCATGGTTGATGGCGAGCGTGCCGGCATTGACGTCAATCACGCCGGAGATGGTGTTCGCCGCGGCGAGCGCGAGCGTGCCGTCGTTGAGGTTGATGCCGCCGGAGAAACTGTTAGGGGTGCCAAGCGTCACCGACCCGGTGCCGCCCTTGGTGAGGGAGGTGGTGCCGGCGATGCCGTTGGCGCCGCTGAACGAGTAGTTTTTCGAACTATTGTTGAACACGAGGCCCGCGGGGCTGACATTCGCGCCATTGATGGTGATGGCGGTGCTGCCGGTGGCGCTGTCGTCGAAGTTCACCGAGTCGATGCCGCCGGTTCCTTGCAGGTAACGGGTGGCGACGTTGGTGCTTGTGGTTTTCCAGTTCAGGGTGCCGCTGACTCCGGTGCCGGTGGGATCGAAGTCCCAGACGCTTGAGACATTGCCGACCCATTTGATTTGCTCGAAGCTGGTGATGTTGGCTTTCACCAAGCCGGAGGTGGAGGTGTCGATGCTGCCAAAGGTGCGGGCGGGGAGTTGGAGGCTGAGACCGGCGAGACCGGAGGTTCCGCCGACGCTGCCGTAGGCGAGAAGGGGGATTCCGTTAGCGACCGTTAATGCGGTGCCTTGCAGCTTGAGGACCGTGGGTGCATCCACAGTGAGAATGTCGGCGGAAATCGGAGCGGCGGAGGGATTGCCCGTCGTGCCGCTGTTGAGGATGAGCGTGGAACCCGTCGATACACCCGAGGTGAGGGTGTTCACGGCGAGTGCTTCGCCATTGGAGGCGACGTTCACGCCGAAGCTGGCTCCGTCGGCGACGATGACGTTTCCGGCCCCGGTTTGCGAAGCGGGGACGGAGAGTGTGCCGCCGTTCACGGTGGTGTCGCCGGTGTACGTGTTGGATGTTCCCGAGAGGATGAGGCTGCCGGTGCCGGTCTTGGTGATGCCGACAGTGCCAGTGCCGTTGGTGACATTGCCGGCGAAGTTTCCGCCGGTGGCGTCGTTATTGCCGATGGTGAGCACAGCCGTGCCGGCCACATTGGTGAGGACCGTTCCGGCGGAACCGGTGAAGTTGGAGATGGTGGGACTGAAACCGTTGAGGTCGAGGCTGCCGCCGTCGATGGTGAGCGTTCCGGTGCCGAGGGCGTTCACGTGGTTGACCTTGAGCGTGGAGTTGGCCGGGTTGAAGCTGAAGGTGGTGTTGACCGCGTTGGTGTAGGAACCACCGAGCGTGAAGCCGCCGGAGAAGGCGCTGTTGTTGCCGGAAACCGTGACGATTCCTTGGTTGGTCGGCGTTCCGGTGATGGTCCCGATGTGCAGGCGGTTCGCTCCGGAAATCACCGAGTTCAGATTGAGCGTGCGGGTGGCCCCACCTGCAACCGGATCGTTGATGCCCATGCCGAAGCCGGAGATGGCATTCACGCTCATGTTGCCGGCTATGGTGTAGATGGCATTGGAATCGCCGTGACTGAGCAGGCCGCCGTTGAGGCGCAGGTCGTTGATGGTGAAGGTTGTGGTGCCACCGCCCTTGAGCAGCAGGGAGTCCAGGCTGCGGGGCGAGAGCTCAAGCGAATCGCCGGCGAAAGGAGCCAAGGCGGAGTTGAGATTGGTACGCAGGAGATTTGAGCCAGTGAAGTAGGCGTTGCCCGCCTTGGGCGCGAAGCCATCGGTCCAGGCGCGGGTCGCACCCCGGGTGTTGGCGGAGTTGACCACCGGGGTGATCCCGGCGGCGGTATCGTTCGCGATGGCGATGTTGAGGGTGGCGTCATTGGCGGGGATCGGGTTGGTGACGTTGCCGGTCAGCTGAACCGCGGCATTCGTCCCGCCGACGTTGAACTGGGCGGCCAAGGCGGGGTTTGCCGAGAGAGCCGTGCGGATCTTGGTTGCGACGGCATTCGGGGCATCGCCCACCAGCACCGGTACACTGAAGGCGAGCGGACTGCCGACCACGTTGGCGGATGTCACTGTCACGAGCAAATTGCCCGCCGTTGTCACAGTCCCCACAACCGTAGCGGTTTCCTGCTGGGTATTTCCGGCGGAGGCGAACGAACTGGCACCGAAGCCGTCATTGACGATTAGCGTGACATCCGCGGCCTGCGCGGTGGCGCAGGAGAGGACGATGGTGGAGCCGAGCAACGCGAAGATGCGGTTTTTGGGTTTCATGGGATTGGTGGTGTTTTTTGGGGTCTTTTGGAAACAAGAGTTCCGGGCACGGAAATGCCCTCGATCCAAAGATCGGAAAAACGACGCCCAAACCCGCCAACTTTTTTTCGCGGGATCAGGAAATGGGCGAAAACCGGCAATTACGGTTTCTGAAGCAAGGCTTCCGCTTCGCGGCGAAGCACGCGGGTGACGGCCCAGGCATACCAGTTGCCATAGCTGGGGTCGTAGGATTCGACTTTTTTCACGATGACCTTGGGAGTGGCGGCATCGATCATTCGCGCCGCCTCCTCGAATTCGCGTTTCGCCTCGTCGTGGCGTCCGAGGCGGTGAAGCGCCATGGCGGCGATGATTTTGACGCCGGCGATCCTCGATAAGACCTGTTTCGGCATTTCCTCGCACTTCCGGCACCAGGCCAGAGCCTTTTCAAAATCGCTGTCACGGTAATCGAAGGTGGCCAGCGACATGGCCATCCACGGGCGGGTCTCGATGTTCGAGTAGGTCTGCAAATCCTTGCTATCGATGTTGTCCCGCATGAGTTGCGCCATCGGGCGGAGCGCATCGAGAATGGCGGGATCGGCCTCGTCGAGGAGGCACATTTTCACGACATGCTCGGCGGCGACGAGATCCGTGGTGGTGGGCAGGCGGTCCAGCATCTCACGACAAAGCGCGTGATACGCCGCGGTGTCTCCGGCTTCAAGGAGGGTTGGTGCCGCAAAGAGCAGGTCCATGCCTTCCGCCACTTTTTGGGCGTTGGCGAGGCGGTTGGCCTGCATGAGGAGGAGAAAGCAATCGGCGGACTGCCGCCAGCGGCCTAGCAGCGCGTTGCGCTCGCCAAGGAAACGGAAGACATAAGTGGCATCCATGGACGGCTCGACGCCGGTGAGAGGATTGAGTCGCAGCAGGGCGTCGGCTTCCTCAATGCGGTCCTGGCTCAGCAGGATGGCGATTTGGGCGACGGTCTCCCGGGCTTTGGACTGCCGGAGCATTTCCGCGATGGTGGCACGCGCGGTCTCGGAGTCTCGCCGGGCTTCGTGCTCGCGAATGAGGGCCCCGATGACGAGAACGCCTCCGACGACGAGGGCCAGCAGCATTGCGGTGCCGGACAGGCAAGCGAGGCGGTTGCGACGGAAGAATTTCCCGGCGGAGTAGCGCGCGCCGGGCGGGTGGGCCAGGACGGGTTGGCAGTCGAGATGGCGCCGGAGGTCCATGGCCAGGCTGTTCACGGTGCTGTAGCGCTGCTGGCGGTCCGTGGAAATGGCCATCATGGTGATGGCGTCCAGATCCCCGCGGAGTGCGGCCACGAGCTTGGCCGGGCTGAGTTGGCGGCGCATGGCGAACTCCGCGAGTTTTTCCGGCGGAGCGGCGGCAAGAAACTCCGACGGACGTGGCGCGGATGCCGGCATCCTCCCCGGGCTCCATGGGATCTCGCCGGCCAGCAGTTCGTAGAGCAACACGCCGAGGCTGAAAACATCCGCGCGCGTATCGACATCATTGCCGCTGGAATCCGCCTGTTCCGGACTCATGTAGGCGGGAGTGCCCGCAGTCGTGAGCGGAGAGCTGGCAGGCTGGCCGCTGGCGGCGGCGATGCCAAAATCAATGACCTTCGGCAGCGGTTGGGAATCCGCGGAAGTGACGAGGATATTAGACGGCTTGATGTCGCGGTGGATCAGGCCTTTCTGGTGGGCATGCTGGATGCCGGAGCACACTTGCAGGAACAGGTGGATCCGCTGGTGGAACGGCTCGCAGCGATCATCGCAGAATTTCGTGATGCGCTCGCCTTCCACCAGTTCCATCACGAAATACGGGATGCCCGTGTCGGTGGAACCGGCGTCGATGATGCCGGCGATGTTCGGATGGTTCATCAGGGCGAGCGCCTGGCGCTCCCGCTGGAAGGCGGCGAGAAAGTCCTCGGTGTTCATGCCGACGCGCAGCAGCTTGATGGCGACCTTGCGGCGGACCGGATCGGTCTGCTCGGCGACGAAGACGACGCCGCCGCCTCCCGCGCCGAGCCGATCGAGAATCCTGAATTTCCCGGAGATCAGCTCCGAAAGGCCAAGCGACTCGATGGAGTCGATCCCGGCGGAGGAGAGTTCGACACCGTCCCCTTCGAGAATCTCCCCGGCCAGGAGGACGCGGGAGGACGATGCCTCGTGAAACCAGACCCGCGCGTCGTTTTCCGAGGCGAGAAGATCCTTCATCCGCATGCCGTCCGCAGGGGCGTCGCGAAAGGCCCAGTCCAGAAACGCGTCGCGCAGATCCGGATCCTCCATCTGGCGGGCGGCGTCGAACACCGCCACTTCGATGTCCGCCGGCAGGCTCATGTCCCACAGGAGGAGGCCCGTTCGTGACTGCGGATCATCTGATAGAGCCTGGCGCGGGCGAAAGCCCACTGCCGCTCCACCGTGCGCAGGCTGGAACCGAGCAGGCCGGCGGTCTGCTCGTTGCTGAGGCCCGCGAAGAATTTCAACTGCACCACCCTGGCACAATCCGGGTGTTCCTTCTCCATGCGCGCCAGACACTCGTCCACGATGAGGATATGGGCCTCTGGATCCTGTTCCGCGGCGATTTCCCCGGAAAGCGGGAGATCCACCCAGCCCCCTCCGCGCTTGAGGCTGCTTTTCTCACGCGCCCGGTCCACCAGGATGCGCCGCATGGCCACGGCCGCCGTGCGGAAGAAATGGGTGCGGTCCTTCCATGTGTCCTCATCCTTCGAGGCGAGTTTCATCCACGCCTCGTGAACGAGCGCGGTGGGTTGCAGGGTCTGGCCCCCGCCCTGCCAGGCCATCTGCCTTGCGGCCAAACGGCGCAGTTCCTCGTATACCATCACCAACAGATCGCCCGAGGCGGGCGGGTCCTCCGTCTCCAACATTTGGTCTGGCGCGATCATCGTCGTGGCGAATCCTTCAAACAGTTCGAATCAACGCGCAAAAGCGCCTGCGGGCCAGAGAAAACTTCAGAGCGTCAGGCACCGGGCGCGCTCACCCCGCCGCCTGGCTTCTCCATGCCCGCCCGCCAGAAATCGAGGCGCTCCCGGATGCGCTTCTCCATGCCCTGGTCCCCGGGCTGATAGTAAACGCGGCCCTCCGGCAAATAAGCCTGCGGGACGTAGGCCCCCTCGAAATCGTGGGAATAAAGGTATTTCATCGCCTCCGCCGTCTCCCCGGAGGCGGCGGCGAGTTTCTTGCGGGTGGCCGTGCGCAGGTGCGGCGGAACAGCGAGCGTGCGGCCGTTCTCCACGTCCGCCTGGGCCCTGCCGAGCGCCGCGTAGGCCGTGTTCGACTTGGGGGCCGTGGCCAGATAGACGGTTGCGTGGGCCAGCGGGATGCGGCCCTCCGGCAGACCCACGAACTCCAGCGCGTGATGCGCGTCGAGCGCCACCCTCAAGGCACCCGAATCCGCCAGGCCGATGTCCTCGGAGGCGGCGATCACCAGCCTGCGGGAAATGAAACGCGGGTCCTCGCCCGCATGCAGCATCTTCGCCAGCCAATAGAGCGCGGCATCGGGATCCGAGCCGCGGATGGATTTGATGAACGCGGAGGCGGTGTCGTAGTGGGCGTCGCCATCGGCGTCATAGACCACCGCTTTTCGCTGGATCGATTCCTCCGCCACCTCAAGGGTGAGGTGTATGACTCCGTCATCGCCG